>Ga0310120_10001494_pt1 | contig 17548 bp, 13 predicted proteins | sample CB27_AW_983_MG_FD_203506 | JGI IMG/M metagenome (GOLD analysis project Ga0310120, IMG submission 203506) | Marine microbial communities from Western Arctic Ocean, Canada - CB27_AW_983 | ecosystem: Environmental > Aquatic > Marine > Oceanic | place: Canada: Western Arctic Ocean | collected...
AGCAAATGGAGATCCAGATGGAGAAACCCTGATTCTCTCGGTCGACCGTTGTGAGGTGGTCCTGCGCTGGGCAAACTACCCGGCGCACCGGACGATCAAGGCGACGGGAAGTCGCAATCACAAGGAGGCCCTAACAGGATCTATTTGATGCAGCGGTCATTGCGGTCCATGGGCAAGGAGTCAGTCCTTCCCATGGGCCCCCTCCCTTGAAACGATTGCCTGAACGAAGGGAACGGCCGGTGCAGCCTTCTGCCGGCGGCCCTGAGCGCCCTCTGGAGCTTCGATCACGATCCGGGGGCTCGCGGGGCAGATCCAGACGAGCCAATCATCAATGTCGCCTGCAATGAGATCGTGGCGCGTCGTCTTTAGTCCCCGTCGGGGTTGCACGCCATGGCGCATCTCCCAGGTGGGGCCTACGCTTCGAAGACCAGTTCAAAAGGCCTTCGACACCGCCGCCAATCCGCGCACCTGCGGTTCACTCTGTATACCGTTGAGATTTTCGATGATCGGAATTCCTGCGGAGAGACTTGCGGACCATCCGTCCCCCCAACCAACCCGGCCACCGGCGGAAAGGTAAACGATGTTTCCGCCAGTGTTGCCGTCTGATTCTCCGCCAATCTCGACCTTCTCGCGCCAATCGCCGTTCAACTCCACAATGAAATCGAGAGAGGGCCCATGAGAGTGATTCAGCAGGTCGCTTGCGTGATCGTGATCTTTCTCGCGATTGGAAGCACCAAGCACCTGATACGAGAGACTGACGTTATAATTCAGGATATCACCGAGGTTCGTGTCCTGGCTCCCTTCCGTCGCGAACGTGTATAGCACATTGGCGTCCAGCGACCACCGACCCCAGTGCTGAGTCACGGCCACGCCCACCAGCGGATCCCAAGAACCCGAACCGGGTTGATGCTCCGCCTCAAACATCTCCCCCCCCGTGGACTTCACGTCCGTTCGCCCGGTGGGCGTCTTGACTCCGGCAATGATGGCCGCATGCCGATCATTCGCGGAATCGTGGAAGAAACGATATTGCCCGTAGATGATCATATCTCCCAGCCCCTCTGAATCACCAAGACTCTCGACCGTGCCCTCCTCTTCTTCGTGAGGATCCAACCCCTTGTGATGATCGTCCTTCTCTTCTTCGTGATGCCCGGCCTCGCGCAGATTATTGCGCCAGACGTAGGGCAACGAAAGGCCTATGGTGAGATTGTCTGTCACTCCGAAGGCTCCATTGAGTGCCAGGGTATACAGGCTTTTGGTGCTGTGAATGTCCCGACCCTCCTCAGAGAAGTGCGCCAAGGCCGTATCTGAAATTTCGTCATTCCAAATGGCCTGCCCCTGCAATCCCGTGCTCACAGCCCCGGCTGGCAGCGGGATCGCGGAGATGGTCGTCACAGGTCCCCCACTACCTTCTTCGAGGCTGAAGATCGGATGATCGGCGACGGCGATGGCGCCCATCAATACAGGACACGAAATCAGGGCCCGAGAGAGAATTGGTCGCCTCTTCATTAACGAGAACAAAACGCTTGTGGCGCGTTAAAGCAGACCCCTCATTGTGTCAAGCGCGGTCCGGTTGTTGGCTCCACCTTGAAAAAGTCGATACACGGTCGGACCATTTCGTCACGATTCCACTCGGAACATGCAAGGCAGGAGGACTACTGTACAGAGAATTGCCAATCTGATGTTCATCTTGGTGTGGTCGTTAGCCGAAGAGCGTCATGGTGGACACGATCTGCCTTTGCTAGTGCTTCCCCATTTTTGCTTTTCGCTTTTTCCATCTTTCTATTCTACCTCGACTATCAATCCACACAGGCTATCCTTCACCCATGCGGACTGGACGAGCCGAGACGATTCTCAAGTGGCTTCTGATCGTTCTCGGTGCACTGGCCGCTTTGGCCGTGATCCCGATCGTGATCCCGATCGTGATGCCGTTCGCCTGGATGCAAGCCGGCAACACCTGGTTGGGGCTGGAGCCGTTGGAGCGGACGCCGCTCGCTCAGTACATGACGCGGTCGCTGTCGGCGCTTTACGCCCTGTTCGGAGCGCTGATGATCTACCTGGGACTCAACGTCTGGAGCTACCACCACTTGATCGTTTTTTTCGGTTTCCTCACCGCGATTCTGGGCGTCGTTTTAACTGGAATCGACCTTGCGGCCGGGCTGCCGGCGTCGTGGACCTGGGGTGAAGGGCCGCCGACCGTGCTCGCTGGCTGGGCGATTTGCTGGCTCGCGCGACGCGTGGCGTCCGACAGCACAAGCATTGAGGACGTCGGTTCGGCGGACGGTGCAAATCGCACTGCTCACTGAGATGGCTGCTTGATCTCAAGAGGGCCCGTCGTGTCGGGACTGACGAAATCCGATCTGGATCCATCCGGCCAGCGAACGTTGATCCGGCATGAGGTTGGCGCTCTGGCGGTGTCAAGAGTGAGCGGTAGCATTGCTGAGCTTTGGCAGAGTTACCCGGCTGCCCGCTCTTGCTCTTGCCGGCCCATTCCCGCTATTTCTCCTTTGCAGCGGGTTTCTTCTCCGCAAGGAGTTTATTGATCACCTCGTCCACTTTGGCTTGGCCGTAGTCGTGGCCGTCGACCTTTGTGAGCAGTTTGCCCTCCCTGTCCTTGGCGATGATTCCGTGCGAGACGAGCTTGGCTTTCTTGATCTCCTTCGCGCTGTTGCCGTCGCCGACCCTCACCGCTGCGATATCGAGCTTCGCCCCGTGCTGTTTCTTGCGGTCATTCACGATGACCGTAATCTTTGCGCAAAATGGTCATCCATCAAAATAGTAGTAGGTGAGGGAGGGCTTCTTCGACACGGCGGGCGCGTCCTTGACCTTCTCCGCGGCCGTCACGGTGGCGGTCAGCAGAACGGGCGCACACAGCAAAGCGACAAATGACTTGAATGACTGCATACCGGCGAGCCTGAGCAGAAATCCGGCCCATGGCAATAGTGATCCCCCGATAGGACAGGGCGACGGGTTGGAACCGCTTTCTTGACTCCCATTCCGCGACGCTATCCTATGTCCGGCATGCACAAGAACCGCCGGGGATTTGCCGGAGCGGGACTGGCCTGCCTGCTTTGCATCGGGTTGCCAGGGTGTTCCAAGCAGGACGCCACGGGGCAGGACTCAGCTGCGAAACTTGACAAGGCCGTCGCGGAACTCGCCGCTGCAAAGGATCAGGCCGCCGCCGAACTCGCTGCGGTCAAGGCGCAGGCCGCCGCTGAACTCGCTGCGGCAAGGGAGCAGGCCGCCGCGGAACTGGATGCCGTCAAGCGCATGGCCGCTCTGAAACTGGCCGCCTTCGAAGTGCCGCCGGGCATGGCCTTTGTTCCCGGGGGCCAGTTCACCATGGGCTTCGAAGGGGTTGCCACGCCGAAGCACAAGGTGACGCTGAGGCCGTTCTACATGGGCAAGCATGAGGTGACCTACAAGCTCTGGCGTGAAGTGAAATCGTTCGCCGACGCCAACCGCTACGTTTTTCAGCAACCCGGCGGGCTGGCAACGCCCTGGGCCGCGCCCACCCTGGAACAGACCGAGCCAGTCAACGAGGTGACCGCGTGGGACGCGTTGGTTTGGTGCAACGCCTATTCTGAAAAGGAAGGACTCGAGCCGGTCTACAAGTCCACGGACGGTGCCGTAATCAAGAACGCCAAGGACTCGGGAGCGATCGAGGCGGCGGCGTTCGATCAGGTCGCGAATGGATATCGCCTGCCGACCGAGGCGGAGTGGGAGTACGCAGCGCGCTATCGTCACGGGAAGGAGCCCAGCCCGGGCGACCATGCGAGCGGTGCCGGAGGGCCGCACACCGATAGCGAGGCCACCAGCGAGGTGGCGTGGTTTCCGGCCAACAGCGACAACAGGCCACACCCGGTGGGGCAAAAGAAAGCAAATGAACTGGGCCTGTCCGATATGAGCGGAAACGTCTACGAGTGGTGCTGGGATCAATACCGGGAGTACGAGAGCACCCCGGAAAACAACCCCACCGGCCCGAGGAGGGGAAACGGCCAGGTGCTGCGCGGCGGCTCGTTCGGCAACTCCACGGCCGACCTCCAATGCGCACACCGGCTCAGGAGTTCTCCCGTCAACTTTTCCGTCAACGCCGGATTTCGGGTGGCGAGGTCGCTCTAGGATCCTATCAGGACGCGGCCGCGCGGTCCGTGCACGGCCCCGGGACCGCGTCCCGGGCTGTGATGGAACGCCCCGTTGGGGCTTCGTCGACGCAGACGAGCGCGGCCACCCGCAGATCTTGTCAGATGATTGCTTCCATCACCTGCCCTATTCGCGATCTTGGACCAACAGGGACGTTCCATTATGGACCGATTCCCAAAGCTCGGACTTTTCCCGGCCCGGTGCCCGGAATCCGTGTTCCGCTATTTCTTTGCAGACAGCAGCTCCGAGGCGGACTCCACAATGGCCGCGATGGTCTTGTCCTCCAGCTTGCCGACCGCCACGGCGTGGTTGGACTTCACCTTCTTGTCGAGGTAGTTCATGATCGTCACCCCGGCCTCCGGGTTGACCTTGAACCGCTCCGCGTTCTTTTGATCGGTGGTGGCCAAGGACACGTTCCTGACGCCGTTGTCCTGCGCGAACTTGGCTACCTCGGACTGCGCGACATCGATGAAGTTCACCACCACCTTGAGCTCCTTCTTCGCTGCCGCCAGTTCATCCAGCTTCCTGACCAGACCGGCCACGGAGCCGCCCGCTTCCTTTGCGAAAAGGAATGCGACCGGTTTTCCGCCGAGCTGTCAGGTGTAGCAGAGCGATGCCCCGACCTTGATGCCGTCATCGATTCCCCCGCACTTGGTTGCCTTGTAGGTCCCGATCGAGCCGCCCACCGCGACCCCGCTCTTCAAGTCCGCGGCCGACGCGGCCGGCGCGCAGAAAACGCTCAACAGCGCCAATGTTGCAATGTGATGAATCTTCATATCCTTTCCTTTCCTTCTTGAGGCGCCGACCCCGCGATCCACCCCACTAGAGTCATACGGAGGGTAGTCGCGCGGGCTTGCACCCGGCGAAAATCGGGCCGATAGCGGGATCCACCCGGAGGACGCCAAGGGGGCGGGCCCCGGGAGACCCGCCCACCGCGTGCAGAATTGCCAGCCGGCGCCAGGGTGACGCTTACTTCACGACCTTCATCACCCCGCGCATCAGGATGTGGTGGCCCGGGAAGGTGCAGAGGAACTCGTAGTTCCCCGGCTCGGAGGGCGCGTTGAACTCGAGAATCTCCTGCTGGTTGTAATCGAGGAGCCTGGAAGACTCGAGGATGCGGTCGTCCTTCGGCACCCACTGCGCCTTGAACCCGTCCGCTCCGAGTTTGATGGCCGCTTCGCCCACCGCATTGGCAGCTCCCGGCTGCACGATCACGAGATTGTGGGGCACGTAGTCGGAGTTCTTGAAGTGGACCTTGATCTTCTTGCCGGCCTTCACCTGGAACTCCTTGAGGTCGAACTTGAGTTGCTCGAGGAGGGTGCCCAGGCGCACATCGGTGAAATCCGCCGAGTCGTTGAAGACCCCGGGCGGCTCGTTCGCGACGAACTTCACGGGTTCCACCGCCAGCGACCCCTTGGTCGGATCCGCAACGTACCAGAGGTGCTGCACCGTCTTGGCCGCGTTCTGGGCGTGCGGCTCGGGCGAGTTCAGGACCATCCCGAGAAGCTTGCCGTCGCGCACATTGTGCTGCTGGTGCACCCAGAGCGCCTCGAGGAGATGGTGGGCGTGCTCCTTGTTGGCCGGATCGAACTTCTGCAGCCACTTCTTGCAGGCCGCGATAACGTCCTTGGTGTCACGTCCGCTAAGCTCGATGCGGGTGCGGTAGCGCACCCCGTCGATCGCGTGCTCGAGGTTCTCCATGAGCTGGTCGAGGGAGGCCCCGGCGATCTTGACGTTCTTTTGCAGCGGGCGCCCCTTTGCGATCATGCGGTAGATCCGGCCGTGCGTGTGATTACGATTAGGGTCGCGGATGTTGTGCTGCATGTGCCCGATGATGATGTTGTGCCAATCGGACACGTAGAGCGCGCCGTCTGCACCGAATTCCACGTCGGTGGGCCGGAAGTTCTTGTCGGAACTGACCAGGAGGTCCTGGCGCGGCTCGCCCCGCACGTGTCCGTTCTCGGGGTTGGCTTTCAGGTCGTACTGCTTGATGCCGAGGAAGCCGATCGTGTTGGCGAGAATGTAGTCGCCTTGCCACTCTTCCGGGAAGTTGGCGCTGGAGATGATTCCGCATCCCGCCACGGGACGGACCTGCTTCTTGAGAAGCTCGTGCATCTTGAAGCCCTTGCCCTCCGGCCGCACCTGGAAGGAACGCCCGCCGGTGCCGTCGTTGGCGTAGTGGTAGCCCCAGTAGCCGAAGACCACCCCGTGCGGGTTGGGGCTGTTGCCGGCGTGCACGCTGACGGCGTACTGCCGCGGATCGAATCGGAACATGGCGGAGGCTCCGCTGCGGAGCGGCGGGCCCCAGGGGTGCTCATGGGTGTTGTGGAAGAAGACGCCGCTCTGCCAGTAGAAAGCGCCGTCCGGTCCCATCGTGAAGGCGTTTGCAGCGTGGTGGGTGTCGGCCGAGCCGATTCCCTGCAGCATCCGGATTCGCACGTCTGCCACATCATCGCCATCGGTGTCCTTGAGGAAGAGAACGTCCGGCTGCGAAGCGACCAGGACCCCGCCGTTCCAGAACTCGAAGCCGGTCGGATTGTGGACTTTCGCGAAGGTGATCACCTTGTCCGCCACCCCGTCGCGGTTTTCGTCAGGAAGGATCAGGAGGCGGTCCTCCATGGGCTTGAGGGGCTCCCATTTCGGGTAGGTCTTCCACGCCGCCGCCCAGAGGCGCCCCTTCGTATCGACCGCCATCTGCACCGGGTTGGCGAATTCCGGGAACATCTTCTCGTCCGCGAAGAGGTTCACCTCCATCCCGTCCGGGATCTTCAGCTTGGCGAGACCCTCCTTGCCGCTGAGGTAAAACTCACTGCCCTCTTTGCCGGCATTCGAACTGGGGCTCTTGCCGCCCACGTTCGACTTGACCTGGACCGGCGGGGGCACGTTGCTGTCATCGATCTTGTAATTCCGGTTGCCCACCTTGGCCCACACCATCTTGTCGCGGTTCTCGACCATGACATCGATCATGGACAACTCGTGCCAGAGGACGTCCTTGTTGCTCTGGCCGTCGACGAATTTCAGACCGGAGCGCCCGCCCCACACATCGTTTCCGTCCGTGGCCCGGTAGCGGTTATGCCAGTGCCAGTTCTTGTCGAGGACGGCCGCCCGCACCTTCTGGAGGCTGGGAGAGGCGGGAACTTCCTTGTCCAGAAGCGCCTTCGCGATCACCTCCGCAAGCCGGCGGTTGCCTTCCGGGTTGAGATGGACTCCATTGATGGTGAGCGGATCGTTCGACGTGCGGAACAAGTTGCTGGAGGGACCGAAGAGGTCCACGAAATAGACATTCTTGGCCTCGGCGACTTCCTTGGTGGCGGCGGCGTATTTCGCGATCGGACTGAAGAGAACGATGCGGGGCTCGCTTTTGCCGTTCGGCTTCATGGCGCGCAACTTGTCGATTTCCTTGCCAAGCTCGTCCTTGTATTTGCTCAGTCCCCCTTCGCCTCCGAAGGACTCGTTGTAACCGAACATGAGGAAGATGACATCGGCCTTGATTTGTTTCAGGTACTGGTCCTGCGAGGGAAACCCGCCGTTGCGAGGGCGGCTCCACACCGTGTCGCCGGTGTAGCCGAGGTCGCGAACCACGAGGTAGTGGGTCGGATGGGCGGACTGCAGAAGGGTCTCGGTCCAGCCGTCGTGCTGCATGCGGTCCGCCAGTCCGCTCCCGATGATGCAAATTCGATCGTTTTTTTCGAAGGTGAAGGCGGCGTGCGCGGGCGCAATGGATGCAAAGCCGGCAAGGGCAGTGAAGGCAAGGACCCGCAGGGCAAGGTTGAGGCGTCTGATCATGGAGTTCTGAGTTCTGCGGGAATGACTACGGTAAAATTCCGGCTTCCTCACTATTTTCCTCCGAAACTTGCCGAAAGGCGCCCGGAGCGGGGGAATTTTCGCAGATTCGAGGGATTCCCGGCGCCGGCCCGCCGAGATTTTTCACAGGCCGCTAGACGCCGGGACCCACACACGCTATTCTGCGCCCTCAATTCGCACGCCATGGGACTCGATGATCGTGATTACATGCGCCGCCCGGAAAATCGTTCCGGGCCGCGATGGAACCTCGACCGTGGCCTGATTCTCGGAATCGTCTTGATCGGGATCGCCCTGTCGGTCCTCATCGTGAAGGGATTCAACCGTCCGCAGCCCGATGCCTACGAGGCGTTCGGCGAGATGGCCTCTTACCATCCCTACTTCAACGGCGGGTACGTCCCGTTGGACGTCAATACCGCCTCGCGGGAAGATCTTCTGCTTCTCCCCATGGTCAGCGCACGCATTGCGGACGGCATCATCGCACGTCGCCCGTTCAAGCTGACGGAGGAACTCCTCGAGGTACGTGGCATCGGTGAACTGAATCTCGAGATCATCAGCATGTACCTCTACGGATTCGAGGATGCGCCCGAACCGCGGCCCATCAAGCCGCCGGGCATTCCGGATGCGTAGACGGGGCGTCCTGGCCGTGTGCGCTGCTGCTACTTCCCCTTCTGCCACGGCACCGCCCCCCCGCGCTGGATGTGCCTGCGCATGGCAGCCGCCAGTTCACGGAATTTCCCCCGGTTCTTTTTCGAGAGGTCGGTGGTCTCCCCGGGATCGTTCTCGAGATCGAACATTTCCCACCCAGTCATCGGCGAGTTCTTGACGAGTTTCCAGTTTTCGCGGCGCACGGCCCAAATGCATTCCCCCATGTAACGCTCGCCCCCTTCGCGCCGCGTGAAGAAGAGGTCGCGCTTGAAGGCCGGCTGGTCGGACCCGAGCAGGAGGGGCAGGAAGGATTGCCCGTCGAGGCCGGCTCCGGTCTCCGCGCCCGCCGCGGCGGCCAGGGTGGGATAGAGATCCATCGTGGCGGCCAAAAAGTTGCTCCGCCCGCCCGGCTTGATTTTCCCCGGCCACACCGCGGCCATCGGCACGCGAATCCCGCCCTCGTACATCTCCTGCTTGCCGCCGCGTAGCGGACCGTTGGTTCCGCCCACGTCGACCTGCCCGCCGTTGTCGGAAACGAAAACCACCAGGGTGTTCCCGGCCTGTCCGCTCTCCTGCAGGGCCGCCATCACCCTGCCGATCCCATCGTCCAGATGCTCGATCAGGGCCACCAGTTTTGCCCGTCGCTCGCTGATTCCCTTTTCCCGCTCCTTCACCTTCTGAATCCAGTCCTTCGGCGGCTGGATGGGAGTGTGCGGGGCGTTGTAGGCCAGGTAGAGGAAGAAGGGCTTGCGGGGCCCGGCCCGCTCCTTGATATGGGCGATGGCCCAGTCGGTAAAGATGTCGGTGGCGTGACCCTCGGGGTGCACGGGCTCCTCGTTGCGGCGCATGTAGTGATTCCCGTGGCGGCGGTGGTTGTAATAATCATCCATCATGTCGCCCAGGAATCCGTGGAAGAAATCGAATCCGCGCCGCGTGGGCTGGTTCTCCGGTTCGAGGCCGAGGTGCCACTTCCCGATGATGGCGGTGTGATAGCCGGCCGGTTTCAGCACCTGCGGGAGCAGGACCGCGTCCGGCGCGAGATAGCCCCAGTTGTTGGCGGCGTGGGTGCGCACCACCCCCGGCACGCCCACCAGTTCCTGGTAGCGCCCGCACAGCAAGGCGGCTCGCGTCGGAGAACAGACCGGGCAGTTCGCGTAGAAGGAGTCGAAACGTATCCCCGCCGCCATCAACCGGTCGATGTGGGGACTCCGCAAATCCTTCGCGCCGTACGACGAGAGATCCCCGTAGCCGAGGTCGTCGACGATGATAAGGAGGATATTGGGCTTCTCCAGGGCGGGGGCACAGGCCGCTCCCAGGAACCAGGCAATCACCGCGGCGAGACTTCGCAACAAGGGCGTCATGGCAAATAACTACCGCTGCCGCACGGACCGAGGCGAGCGATTTCAGCCGGCCACCCCGGGCACCCGACTCCGTCCGGAGAACTCCCCGACGCGGAACTCCCCCCAAATCTATTCAACCGGAATACTGCCAAGTGGTTGCAGGGGCCCGAGAATGCGGGCCGCTCACTTCCCCTTTTCGACCACCAGGTAAGGATCAAGACTCATGTCGCTGCTGTCCTTCTCCGCATTGTGTCCCTCCAGGGCGATGGCATTTTTCCCGATTTTGAAGGCCTCGGCGAACTGGGAGAGCGAGAAGTACTCGGTGCCACTCGATTCGTGGGAATCCACTTGCACCGTGCCGTTCTTGGCGCGCTTGACATGCTTGGAGAGGAGCTCCCGGCCGTTGACGTGGAGGACGAAGCCGTCGTCGTAGTTGATGGCGAGACCGAGGCGCGTGAGGTCGGTTCCCGCCGGAATCTCGAATTCGCGGCGGATGAAAATTGCGGTGTATTTGTCCTTCATGTCCGGGAGCTCGGTCCGGTCGTCACCGTCGCCGAATCCAAACCCCGCTTTACCGGACTTCCAACCCTCCTCGCGCGGATCGAATCCCAGCTTGGTCCACATCTCGGTCTCCGGCTCTTCACCCCCGGCAAGGTAATCCCACCCGGCGTTGGGCGGAATGAGGGGTGTGACCCCCTTCGGCATGAGCTTGGGAACGTTTCTTTCGCCGGCCAGCCGCGCCCTCTGGGCATCCGCCACCGACTTGGCCGCCCCGAGGACTCCGTTGCCGGTGCGCTCCTCGGTGGCTCTGGTCGGGGTCCACGGCTTCTCGATGACGCTCTGATTCACCACCCCGCGCTTCACGATCGCGAAGCGGTCGCGCTCCAATCCGCGCAGGTCCAGCATGATGCCGGTGAGGGTGTCGCCCTCGATATCGAGGATGGTCGAGCCGTGATCGAGCACGATGCGGCGCATGATCGGCATGACGCCTTTTGAATTGCGGCCCAGCGCCCCCCCGTGGCCTGTGACCACTGCCACCGTTCCATTGTGGGGCGTCGTGGCCTCGGATTTGCGGTACGGTCCGTCCCCCTCCGGCCGCCCGTCGCCGTCGTCGAGGATCACCCCTTGTGCGGTCGTAGGGGTTCCGTAGGCTCCATCAATCAACATGGAGCGCTCGTAAATGTGTGAGTGCCCGCTCAGGACGAGATCCACCCCGCCTTCTTCCAGGATCGGCATGATATGCTTTCGCATCTCGACCAGTTGGAATTCCGTGTCACTGTCGTGGGTGCCCTTGGTGTAGGGCGGGTGGTGCCAGTAGGAGATGATCCAGCGGGCCCTGGTGGCGGCGAGATCGCGCTGCAGCCACTTCGCCATCTCGCCCTGCGGCTTGCGATCGAGGTCGTGGGAATTCAGGCAGATCAGGTGAATGGTTCCATAGTCGAACGAATAGAAGGACTCCTTTCCAGAAGCCACCCCGCCCGCTTCGGCCTTGGTAGGTGAGACGTAGGCATCGTAAAACGGACCGACTCCGGTGTTCCCGTTCGAGCTGTGTCCCTCGTGATTTCCCATCGATGCCCAGCACACCGTGTTGCGCAGCGTCTCCTGGTAAGGAGCGAAAAACCTGCTCTGGAACTGCCCGTCGGTCCCCTGTCCATAAGCCATGTCGCCGACGTGCAGGTAGAAGTCGAGTTTGCGTTTTGAACTTGCGGTGAATTGACGCATCGCTTCATGCACCAGGCGTTGATGCAGCTGCCCGGTTCCGGAATCGCCGACAACCCAGATGCGGGCTGGAGCCGGTTCGCCGGTCGGGGGGTGGGTTGTGAAGCGGTAGGCCGGTCCCGGTTCGGTCAGCTTCCTGCCCCCGTCATAGATGGCGTAGCGGAAAGTCTTCGCATTGGGCAGCCCGGTGATGGTCGCCTCGTATTGCACGGTTCCCTCCGGAGCCCTGCTCAAGGGAGCCTCGCTCCTGGTGGTTCGGCGCAGGACCTTTGATCCCTTGCAAATCCGCAGGTCCTTGGTTCCTTCCAGCCAGTAGGCGACCTTGGGGTGGTCCATCGCGGCGCCGGTCCGCCACACGATCGTGATGCCCCCGCCGTGGGCCAGTTGAAGGTAGGGCCCCCTCGTGATCTCCGCTCCGGCGGATAATCCCGGGACGCTGAAAACCAGCAGGACGAGCAGGAATCGGGCCATCAGTAGTTGGGGTGGCGGCTGGCTTTGAATGTTTTCATTGGGGGGCGGGACCTCCCGAGCCCCACGATGCCGTCACGGTCTGCACCGGAACGGACGCGGCCCCCTTGGGAGCAATCCTACCCCCACTACGTCCGTATGGCGCCCCTAGCTTTCAATGTGGTCACCGCCGTCCCGGGGCGAATTTTCGTCGCCGCGAAAAGCAGGCGGCCCTAGGATCGTCGGGACTCGGTGACGAATGGGTATGAAGACTGTTCTCGTGGCGGAAGATGATCGGGCCACGCGCTTGCGGCTCGTGTCCTTCCTCAAGGATTGGGATTACGACCCGATCGCGGCGGCAGATGGTCTCGAAGCGTGGAACCTCTTCAATAACCCGGAGAACGACTTCGGTTGTGTCATCACCGACTGGATCATGCCGGAGATGGACGGCCTGGAGTTGGTTCGGAAGATTCGGGATAGGGAGTCGGAGCACTACGTGTACGTCATTCTCCTGACCGGCCGCGCCGAGACCCGCAACGTGGTGGAGGGAATGGAAGCCGGAGCCGACGACTTCATGGCAAAGCCTTTCGAACGGGACGAGTTGCGTGCCAGGTTGCGCGCCGGGCAGCGGGTGGTTGAGCTGGAGAGGCGGCTGGAGGAGCGCAACCGGGAACTCTCAATGTTTGCCTCCGTCGCCTCGCATGACCTGCGCGAACCGCTGCGAACGATATCGTCCTACCTCATGCTCCTGCAACGGAACTACCGTGGCGTGCTTGATGAGAGAGCGAACGAATTCATTGACTTTACCACGGACGCGGCCGCCCGCATGAGCGCCCTCATTACCGACCTCCTGGACCTCGCACGGCTTGACTCCACGCCCGCGGACTACGCCGAAGTCGACATGAGAGAAGTCTGCGACGAGGTCCTCTCCGCCTTGCGCGGTGCGATCGACGAGTGTGGAGGAACTGTCACCATCGGGGAACCGCTCCCGATAATCAGGGGCAATCGCGTCTTTCTCAGCCAGCTCTTCCAGAACTTGATTGGCAACGGGATCAAGTATCGAGGCCACGAATCGCCGGTCGTTCGCTTCGAGGCAACGGATGGGGGCGAGAACTGGCTCTTCAGCGTCACGGACAACGGGATCGGGATCCCTGCCAATCAGAAAACCGCGATTTTCGAGCCCTTCCAGCGACTACATGGAACCAACAGCAACTACCAGGGTTCGGGGGTCGGACTGGCGATCTGCAAGAAAGTGGTGGAGCGGCACGGTGGCCACATTTGGGTCGAGTCGGAGCCCGGGAAGGGATCGACCTTCTATTTCACGCTTCCCAAGAAACCGCTTGCCTGACACGAGGGGGGGTAGTTATTCACTAGTCGCCCTCGATCTCATTCCGGAAATCCTGGGGGGCGCGGTGGAGCTGCTCGGTCGCTTTCCTCACACCGGACAAATGCTCGCGAGCGAGGTCACCTTTGCGAGCCCGGGCATCGAGCGCCGCCACCGCGGCCAGGGGGCCGCGGGCTTGGTAGTTTCCGATCATCCCTTTCAAGCCATGAGCCGCCTTGTGGAGAGCCTCGGCGTCACCCGCCGCGAGGGCGCTCTCGATGGCTTCCAGCAACCCGGGGTAATCCTCGCCGAAAATATCCACCAGGCTTCTCATCAGGTCGGGGTCGGCGGTTTCCCGCGCGAACTCCGCTCGGTCGAACACCTCGGACGCCGGCGACACTTCCCGCTTTGGCTGGGCGGCCTCCGCCGGCTGAGATCCCGCGCTAGGCTTGGCGTCCCCCGCGGGCCTCCCCGCCGGTGCGTATCTCTCGAGGGCTTCGAACAGGTCGCGCGATCGCACCGGTTTCGCCACGTAATCGTCCATGCCCGCATCCAGGCACACCTCGCGATCCCCTTCCATGGCGTTGGCGGTCATGGCGATGATGGGAATGTGTCCTCCGGTTATCTTCTCCCGTTCGCGAATCGCAGCGGTGGCCGCCAGCCCGTCCATCATCGGCATTTGCACGTCCATGAGAATCGCATCGAATTCCTCGCCCCCGAGAGCGTCGAGAGCCTCCCGCCCATTGTTGGCGAGGCGAACCTAGTGCCCACGGTCTTCAAGCAATTTGATCGCGACCATTTGATTGACCCTTCCGTCCTCGGCAAGGAGCACCTTCATGGGGGGGACGTGCTCGGGCCGCGGGCTCAGGCCCAACCCGACCGCCGCTTCGTCCCGCGTCGCGGTGCCAAAGGTCCGGGTGATCGCATCCAGCAAATCCGATTGCTTGACCGGTTTCGTCAGGGCTCGCTCGATGCCGAGATCCTTGAGGGCATCCGGTGCCAACGGTGCGCCGGCGGAGGAGAGCATGAGGATCCTGGGAGGGTTCGCTCCCAGGAGCTCCGCGATGCGGCCCGCCACTTCCAGCCCGTCCATGCCGGGCATCATGGCGTCGAGCAAGACCAACTGGATGCGGGCACTCGCCCCTTGCCGATCGGCAGATTCGAGGATCTCCAATCCCTCGGCCCCGCCCTCCGCGAGGACCGGATCCATCTCCCAGTTCCCGAGAATTTCCTTGAGAATGGTGCGGTTGGTCTCGCTGTCATCGATCACGAGCACGCGGAGGCTGTGAAGGGATTCGGGGGCGGCCCGTGCTGCGGCTGAAGATTCGGTCCCGAGGCCGAAGAACGCGGAGAAATGAAACGTGCTGCCGTGGCCCAGTCGGCTCTCGACCCAGATACGTCCATTCATTAACTGAACCAACTGGAAGGAAATCGCCAGGCCGAGCCCGGTGCCGCCATAGGTGCGGGTGGTCGAACTCTCGGCCTGGGTGAAGGACTCGAAAATGAGCCGCTCTTGTTCCGGCGCGATCCCGATGCCGGTGTCTCGCACCAGGAAATGGAGGGATGCCTGCTTCCTGGTGATGGAGTCGAGCCGCACATCGACCACCACTTCTCCCTGGTGCGTGAACTTGAGGGCATTGCCGACCAGGTTGACGAGAATCTGGCGGAGCCGGCCAACATCGCCCACCAGGCAATCGGGCACGTTGGACTGGACCTGGTAGGCGAGCTCGAGCTCCTTTTCGGCAGCGCGGAAGGCGAGGGCCTGCAGGGTGTCGCCCACCGAATCCCGCAGGTCGAATTCGTGGTGATCCAGTTGCAGCTTGCCGGCCTCGATCTTGGAGAAGTCGAGGATGTCGTTGATGAGCTTCAGCAGCGAGTCCGCGGACTGTGCGGTCAGGTTGAGGTACTGGCGCTGGTCCTTGTTCAGCTTGGTTGCCATGAGCAACTCGGTCATGCCGATGATGCCGTTCATGGGAGTGCGGATCTCATGGCTCATGTTGAGCCAGGAAATCGCTCTTGGCGACGCTGGCGGCCTCCGCCGCATCCTTGGCGACGCGGAGGTCCTCCTGCGCCTGCTGCCGTTCCAAAACCCGGCCGACCTGCTCACCCACACTCCGGGCCAATATCATGAGATTTTCGTCCGGCTCCAATTCAACCGCCGTGAAGAACTCCAGGACCGCCACGGTCCGTGCCGCGATCTTGATCGGAAAGCCGAAGGCGCCCGCCACCCCGAGATCGTCGCACAACTTGGCCCGGGGAAAGTTGGGATCCTTCTGCACATTGACGATCCAGTGCGGTTCGCCGGATTCCCAGATCCGGCCCGGAAGCCCGACCCCCGGGGCGAAGCTGCTGCGCGCGGTCGCATCCCGGAAGGTCTGAAAATCAGTTCCCGGCTCGAAGTGCCAGATCTCCGACGACTCCAGAACCTCGTTGTCGCGGGTGGGCAGGCAGACATGTCCAATCGGCCAGCCCGTCACCTTGCACACCGTGTCGATGCACTGCTGCAGCGCTTCCTCGAAATCCTCGGTTCCCGAGGCCATCGCCACCGACTGGTGGAGCAGGCGCGCCTCCATGGCCTGCCGCGCCAGGACGCGGAGGCCCTGGTCGGTCCGGATCGGGTTGAGCCCGATCTCGACCGGAATGTGGGTTCCGTCCTTCCGCCGCCCCTCCAGGTCGCGGCTGGCGCCCATCGCCCGCACCTCGGGGTGTTTCATGTATCCTTCCCGGAGCTTGTGATGGTGGCCGCGGACATGATCGGGAACGAGAACTTCGATCTGCTGGCCGAGCAGTTCTTCCCGGGTGTAGCCGAAGAGGGCGGCAGCCTGCTTGTTCAACATCACGATCTCCCCCTTCGCGTCCGTCATGATCATGCCGCTGGGCGAGGACTCGATGACGGTCCGCGATTCGGCTTCGCGGCGATTGAGGGCTTCCGCGGACTCGCGGAGGGAGCGGCGCATGCGGTTGAAGGAGTGGGTCAGCTCGCCCAGTTCGTCCTCGCTGACCACCGGGATGTCCTCCCCAAGATTCCCGGCGGCCATTTCGCGCGTGGCCTGCGAGAGGTTCGTGATCGGCCTCGCGAGGGTGACCGCCCCGCGGTGCGCGACGAATCGCGCGGCAGCAGCCATCGCCAGAAGAAAGAGGACCGCCAGCCCGATCGACGTGTTGGTGAGGATATCCAGCTTGTTTTCGCTCTCCCGCATGCGCTGGCCCTCGCGTTCGGCCAGGGTGCTCAGCAGGGAGGTGGCTTGCTGGGATGTTGGGACGGCCTCTTCGCGAAGTCGGAAGCGGGCGATATTCCAGTCCGGCGCGTTCCTCCTCGCGAGGACCCGGCCGAAGAGACCGATGCAGTATTCCAGCTCCTCGTCGATGCGCCCGAGGTACTCCTGCTGGGCAGGACCCAGGCTCCCTGAATAGGCCTCCAGGTCGGCGAAACGCTTCCGGGCGAATTTCAGGAGCGCCTCAAACTCGAGTTGATCGGCGCTGCTGCCCGATCCCACCAGCATCGAGAGGGTTGTCTGGCTCCTCGTGAAATATCCCCGGAAATCCGCCATCGCCGCGAGGATTTGATGGTCGCGCCCTTCCCCGCCGCGCTGAACCTCATCGTCGATCATCGCGGTGATCGACTCGTAAATGTCGTCCACCACCGGCTTCAGCTCGGTCATTAACATGTCGCGGGCCGGTTCGTTTCCCGGGGTTTGCGCCACGTCTTCGACCCACCACTGGATCTCCTTCAGTTCGTGGAGGAGGGACCGCACCTCCCGGACCGATCCCAAATCGGCGCCCCGGCCCATCCGCCGATCCAGCTCCTGCAGACGCTCCAGGGCGGGATCGATGGCTCCAGACCAGGCCGCGCGGCGGCTCTCGGTGAACTGGGGATCGTCCAGCACGACCCATCCCCGCAGAGCGGCGAGGGATCGCTCCACCCCTTCCAGGGCACGCAGGGAAGACTGTGCGGCAGGGCCATGGACCCGGGCCAGCCCCATCGCCTGGTGCCGGAGATAAACCGTCAGCAACAACGACAGCCCCAAGAGAAAAAGGCCGACCGCAGCCACCGCGAGGTGGGAACGAAACAGGCGTGCTTCAATTCTCCTCGATCTCAGGAATCCCTCTCGCGCAAGGGACGCCGGGG
>Ga0310120_10001502_pt1 | contig 17492 bp, 10 predicted proteins | sample CB27_AW_983_MG_FD_203506 | JGI IMG/M metagenome (GOLD analysis project Ga0310120, IMG submission 203506) | Marine microbial communities from Western Arctic Ocean, Canada - CB27_AW_983 | ecosystem: Environmental > Aquatic > Marine > Oceanic | place: Canada: Western Arctic Ocean | collected...
TGAGAATCACAACCAATGTAGACCCTAAGATCAGTAGAGAACCACTTAAGACCCATGAGTTTTTATTAAACAATACAGTGCGAGTCTATTTGGAGCCTGGGCAGAATCTTGTTCTTTATAGTCACAACTATTCTTATCCGTTGCCCAAGGATCTCAGCAAGCTCACGCGGATCCCCCCGCTGCCGAAAGATAAGAAGCTAGCCGAACTGCCAAGGACGAGCTTGCACTTCATCTCGGCTGAAGTTACCGGCCCCTTCTATGATAGCTGGCCTCCCAAAAATGATTTTTACAACACGTACTATGAAGGTCTGAAGGGCAACGATCCACACGAAATATACCAGCAATTCATTAGGAAGTTGGCCATTAAACTCTTCCGCCGACCTGTGAGTGACAAGGAATTGAATCGCTATTTCGATGTTGCAAAAAAGAGATATGAAAGGGATGAAAATGTCTTCAATGCCGTGCAAGCGGCCTTGACGATGATGCTCTGCTCACCAAATTTTCTGTATAAGGATGAAGGTGATTCTCTGGATCTCGACGACTATGCGATTGCGTCCAGGTTGTCTTACTTTTTGTGGAATTCACTTCCCGACGACCGTTTGATCAAGCTGGCTTCTGAGGAGAAGTTAATGGATTCAAGCGTTCGTTCCGCGGAGGCCTTAAGGATGCTGCAAGACCCTAAAGCTCGGCGTTTTATTAGTAATTTTACAGAGCAGTGGCTTGAGCTTCACAAAATAGACATCGTGAATCTTCAGGCGGACATCCTCGCGCATACGTTTGGGGATAGGCTTGGTGAAAAAACAGCAAAACTGAAACCCTTCTTGGTGCAGGAAAGCATTGAGTTCTTCAAGGTGATCTTGAATGAGAACCTGAGTCTCCTGAGTTTTATTGATTCTGATTTCGTGGTGATCAACAGACCGTTGAATGACATTTATCAATTGGAACTCCCTGAAGAAGAGGAATTGCCAAACAAAGCCGATCAAAAAGACTCTAAGTTGATAGTGAACGACAAAAAGTTGCGGCGCCAAAGGGCCTTTCAAAAAGTCATGCTCGATAAAGAGTCGCTGCGTGGCGGCCTACTAACACAGGCTGGTGTCTTGATGATGACCACCAATGGCGAATTCACGAATCCTTTCTATCGGGGCGCCTGGGTGGCTAAAAATATCTATGGGCGGGAGTTGAAACTTCCTGCCAATCTTGAAGTAGAAGCCCTGAAAGCGCCCACGGAAACATTCACGATTAAAGACAGTATTAATGAGCATCGTAACAACCCTGCCTGTGCCTCTTGCCACAGCAAGATGGATCCCTTTGGTTTGGCCATGGAGAATTTCGATGTTTTGGGTCGGTATCGCGAGACTTACCGGAAGTTTGTCGTGACCAAGATACCCGAAGAGAAGAAAGAAGGAAAAGTGGTGAAGAAAGAACGCATCACTCGCGAGTATGTTGACACGACCAAGGTCGAGTCTGACGCTGTTCATCGTGATGGTCGTGCCATCGATGGCATGGAAGGTCTTAAGAGAATCCTCTTAGAAGACAAAGATAAGATTGCCAGGAATTTGCTCACCAAGCTTTCTGAATATGCGATGGGAAGAGAAATGAATTATGCCGATTCTGAGATGATTCACCGGCTCTTAGAAGCATCGAAGAAGAATGATTATAAGTTGCGTGATTTGATGCTTAGCATCATTGCTGACGATTCATTCACAGAACGATAATATAGGTCCCCCATCAATATCTCACGGATCTCAGATTCGGACCTTCGACCTGAATCAGTTTGAGAGAGTGCGGATCAAATCCGACCCACAGGGCCGAAATGCGGGCGAGCGAATGAAGCAGAGAGACCAGGAATCGCCCTATTCTGTGGGGATCCGGGCCCAGATATCGGACCCTTCAAGTTCGTCTCTCAGATAATGGCGGACAGGGTGGGATTCGAACCCACGGTACCCTTTCAAGTACACGCGCTTTCCAGGCGCGCCCGTTCGACCACTCTGGCACCTGTCCTGATGTGCAATCGCAATTGCGAGCGGGGGGCGGACCCTACTGAGCCCGGGGCCCATTGACAACGGGAATAATCACGGGCGCCACTCTAGAAGGAGGCCGTCAAGCCCACGTGGCCCCGCGGGCCGTCGCCCCCTTCCAGCGGCACACCAACATCGGCCCGCAGATTGAGGTGGCGGCCCACCTGCGCCCGCAGGCCGGCCCCCACGCTGGTGAGGCTCTCCTGGTCCTCCCGTCCCGGCGTGATTTCATCCCGCCAGCCCCCGCCGTGATCGAGGAAGCCGAGGAACTGCACCTGGACCGGAAAGTGCTCGCCGGTGGGCAGGGTCACCGGCGGGGTGCGGACCTCGGCAGAAAGGAGGTAGCCGCGGTCGGCCAGGAAGTCGCGCTCCTCAAACCCGCGCACGGTGGCGTGTCCACCGAGGCTGAGTTGCTCGGTGGGCAGGAGTGCTCCACTCCCGACCTGGAATTGTCCCCTCGCACGCAAAGTCCACGCCCCGGGGAGACGCTTCGTCCAGACCGCCCGGGCCCGTCCGTAAAGGTAGCTGGCTTCCGCTCCCGGCCGGAAATCCTGGAAATCGCTCGTCGAATTCCTCCCCCCCAGTTCCCCGGGACTGCCCACCACCGAAGCGTTCAGCTCGAGACTGCCCCGGTTTGCGAACTGGCGGCGGGCCCGGTAGTCGGTGCGAAACTGGATCACCTCCACTCCCGCTCCCGGACCGCCCTCAAGCCCGCCATAGACGAGGAAATTGTCAGAGGACTTGAACTCCGCCCCCACGCTGAGCTCCTGCCGGAAGTCGTTCCAACGGTTGAGCTGGACTCCGTAGGAGGCGCCCAGCTGCCAGCTTGTCCCGGCCGAATCGACCAGGAGGCCCGCCAGGTAGCCCTGGGTGGAAATTTCGGCCCAGCTACCGGTCAGGCGCAAAAAGTGATGCCGGGAATGAATGGGAATTTCCCAGTTCACGGCATGTGCACTGAGCTCATCAAGCGAATCAGCGGTGGTGAACTGGTAGCTGAGCGACTGGTCGAGGCCAAAGACGTTCCCCCAGTTGAAACCCGTAAGGAAGCGGTTCTCCCCGGAGACCTCGGCCCCGCTGTTCTCGTAACCGGCATACACCCGCCAGGGGCGCCGCTCGCTGAAGGCAAAGACCAGGTCGGCCTCGCCTGCACCCGCTCCGGGGGCGGCATAGAGGGCGGCCGGACGAAAGGGGTTGCGATTGAACCAGTCAAGATGGCGCTGCAGTTCGCTGGTCAGGAGAACCTCCCCACCCTGCAGACGTACTGCCCCCGCCAGCAGATCCTCGTTGAAGATTCCACCCATCTGCATCCCCACCGAACCCACCAGCCCATCGATGACCATGAGCTCGATGGTGCCCCCGGCGAGATCCTGGTCGGGGGCATAAATGTCGGTAACCGGACGGTCGTGCGCCTCGTAGTAGCGCAGGAGGGTTTCGATCAACTGGTCAAGTCCACTCTCGGTGAGAGGTTCACCCAGGAAGGATCGCAGCGCCTCGGCCAGTCCCCCGTGCTCGATGGTAAGCCCCAGGGCCTCCACCCGCCCGGCCTCTGGAAAGTCATGGTTGAATTCCGCACCCTCACCGGAACCGATCAGTTTGATGGTCCCCAGACGGATAACCAGCACCGCCGACTCGTCGACCTCCCCGCGTAGCACCGGTTCGCGCTTCCCGAAGGGCAGACGCCCTTCCGTTTCCCCTTCCACCCCGCGGGGAGTCAACTCGCTGCCCTCCTGCCCGTGGAGAGGGGCTGACAGGTGCAGCCAGAGGGGAAAAGCGAAAATAATTGTGACGATCCTGCTCATCCGTATCGACCAGTCCGGGAACCCTGCGATTCACCCCTCGCCTTGGAAAGATCTTTCATCCATGCGAGCGGACTCTCCCTGCGTAAGGATTTCGTCCCGCCCCTCATGGTCCAAAGACACCTTGCGGCCCGCTGGCCCAAGAGGTAACTTGAAAACTCTTCCCATGACGCCCTATCCTGTGCCTTGTTGGGCCGAAACCATGCCCTGCTCCCTCAACCGCACGGATTTAGACTGATTTCAGATTTTCTGAAAATGACCCCGTCCGTATCCGGTTGGAACCAGACAACAGATGATTGCTGCAACTCGCCGCACCCTCCCCCTCCTGTCGGTCACGATTCTCATCGTGGCCCTGACCGCTGCTGCACAGGCCGAGCTCCTGCGCTACCGGACTGCGCTCAGGAGTCTGGCCTCAGGAACGGCGAGTTTCCGGACGGTAGAGGCCCTCCCCGCCCGGGATGACACCAATCCCGCCCGGGCATTTGCCGGAGGTTCATTCACCCGGCAGTTCAGAATCGGAATCGATCCCACCATGGAGGTGGCGAGCCTGAACGGGCAGGACGGCATCCTCGTCGGATTCACTCGTAACCTGAACAACAAGGACTGGAACGTCGATTGGGTGCTTGCCGTCGGCTGTGAAGAAGGGGACGCCGTCATCCATGACGTCGCCATCCGGCCCGACGGACTGTTGCTGGCGGGAGGCACCTTTGAAGGCAAAGCCACCTTCGAGCGGCGGCAGCAGCCCCCGGTAGAACTCGCCGCCCCGGACGGAGGAGAAAACCGGCTGGCCAGTTTCATCGCCCTGGCAGACCCCTCTGGTGACTGGGTCGATGCCTTTGTCATTCCCGGCATGGAGTTACGAAGCATGGCTGTTGATGACAAAGGTGAGATTTTCGTGACCGGGCCCGGCACCCTGGCCCGCCGCTACAGTGCAGAATTCCAGCAAGTATGGGAAATCCGGCCGCCGGAGGGCATCCTCTCCCTTGATCATATCGCCGTAGGCATCGGCGGGGAACAACCGTTCGTCTATGTCCAGGGGACCTTCTCAGCCCGCCCGGGAGGCAATGATCAGGACGTCTTTGTCGTTCAGCTGGAGAAGCCCGCGGGAGTCACGACCTGGAACACCACAATCAATTCCCAGGACGGCCAGGAACGTGCGGGTGGAATCGGGGTCGGCCCCCTGGGCGACCTGCGGGTGGCTGTCTCCTCCGATGGCGCTGATCTCTCGGTAGCGAACGGCGTGGTCAGTGACAAGCCCACCACGCCGGCACGCCACGGATACCTCCTGTTTCTCGACGCGACGGGTGGCAAGCTCCTCAACGACCGGCTCCTCGGCAGAGCCACCGAACCACGAAGCACCATCGAAACGGAGAACCTCGACATTGACTACGCGGGTAACACCTACGTTTCAGTGAGTTTCACGGGCCCTTACCAGTTCAAGGGCGTGGTCCACCCGGGACAGGACGACGCCGCGGTCATCGTGGTGGATGCCCTTGGGGTTCCCATGCGTTTCATGGATTCCAATGGCGAGGCCGGGGCAACTGGACTCGACGTAGCGGCGGTCGGTCGGGATCTCCAGATCCTCGTCGGTGCTGTGCGGGGAACCACTGAAGAATTGTTCGGGGAGAGCCCGGTTGCTCCCTCAGCGGTAAACAAGGCCTACCTTGCCGTCCTTGATAAACCGGATGACCAGCAGTCCTATCTCATCACTCTGCCCAATCCCAACCAGGAGCTGGGCCCTCTGGTCCAGGAAATCAACCAGCTGGAAGGCGAGATCTATCGCATCATCGACAACCCTCAACGCAACATCCGCCTGATCTCCGCCTATCTCACCCCGGAACAGGTCAGCAACCTCCAGCAGCAGGGTGCCAGGGTGGCGCTGGATCGCGAACTGGTCCCTCCTGGCATGGATGGCCTCCTGTGGGAGGATCTACAGAACGGTGAGCTGATCCTGGACATCCCGGACCTCCCGCAGAAAGACCTCAACGGCGGGGGCTTCCCCGCTGGTTGGGCCCTCGAGACTCTCAACGAGGCTCCCAGCCCTGGAAGCGGGATCTATTGCTACCCCGAGACCTGCCGGGAAACCGTTCTCTACCTCATCGATACGGCCATTGATCCTTCCAGCGGTTTTTTCAACGACAATCCCAACCTCGAAATAGGTGAGTCCATCCTGGTGCGGGGCACCGGCGATCCCCCTGCCTCGGGGCTTGGTCTCGGTGGTTATGATCCGGCTACGGCTGCCCATGGGACCGAGATGCTCAGCATGATTGCAGGCCCCACCTATGGCGCGGCCCAGGGGACACCCATCAAGGTAGTCAGTTACAATATCTATCCCGACGGAGCCACCACCAACATCAGCACACTCATCGAGGCGATCAATCTGGCCAACACCCACAAGAACCTCAATCACCTCCATGACCCCGCGGCCTTCTGCATCGCGAGCAGCGCGGACACGCCCGGGCCCAGCCCTGCCAGCCTGGTGAGCGCCATCGACTACACTCTCTCGAATAAGGTCTATGCCACCGTCCTCGTGTCGGCGGGCAACGGTCCCGGCGACGCCTCGGCCTACACCCCATCGGATCTCGGCAGTAAAAAAGGTGTGCTCTGCGTGGGCGCGATCGATGCCACCAACCCTCCCCTGCAGGTCGCGAATACCCGCGGCCCCAATGGGGTGGATCTCTGGGCCCCCGGCGAGATGGTGGCCGCCGCGGACGTGGACGGAAACCCCACCGCCATGACCGGGACGAGCGCTTCCACCGCCCTCGCCACCGGAGCGGCCCTGATCTATCTCAGTGCCAATCCGGTCCTCACCCCCTCCCAGATCAAGATTGCCATGAAAGACAGCGCACAGGAGATCGTTCTGAACCAGAAGATCGTTTACATCCCCAGCCCCGCGGATGCCTCCGCTGCAAATGCCCTCAATCACATGGACTACGACGACTGGGCCTACTGGTATGAACTGGACTCGAACGGGGTAAACAACGGAACGGACACCGACGAAGACGGGGACGGCTGGACAGACAAGGAGGAGTACTTCTTCCTGGGATCCGATCCCACATCGCCGGCGGGATACCGGACCCCGATCCTGCAAATGGTGGCAAGCTCCCAATCCTCGGCCTCCTTCGAGTTTCCGCTCTCCTGTTTTCTCTATCAACCGTCCACCCTGGCCAGTCCCTTCGAATTGCGGGACGGTTCCACCCTGTCCATCCAACGGAGCCCCGATCTCGTGGACTGGACCGACTGCACCAGCGAGGTCCTGGACCTGCAGGAGGCAGGCGATGAAGGGCTGACCGTGACCATCAGTTTCGGCATCGCCATCGACCCGATGGTGAAAACAAAATGTTTCTACCGAATTTTTGTCTACCAGTAGGACCCCGCCCACGGGCAGTCCTCGCGACGTTACGCAGGACACTCCCCATGCTGGTTGCTGCCCTTGCCATCCCGGCCGCCCCGGCGGAGGAACCACCTGGAGTGGGTGAACTTCTCGCCCAGGGCCGCTTCGAGGAGGCCCTGCCTACGCTTGCACGGCTGGAACAGGAATGGAGCCGGGAAGTCCGCGACAACGACACGCCGGAGACCCGTTTGAACTGGGCCCTTTCTCTGCAGGGCCGCGGGAGCGCGGAGGCACGGCTCCAGCGATTTGACGAGGCCCTCGACCACCTCCAGCAAGCCCGTGAACTGGCCGTCGAGGGGAAATTCGGCCCCGAGTTCCTGGCCGGAATCCTCGACGAGCTCGGACGGGCCGAGGGCAAGGCCGGCTCCTACGATCAGGCCGAGCAGTCCCTCCTCCAGGCTATCGAGGAACACCGGAAACTCGAACCCGCCGCCCGGGAACCGTGGCTCTCTGCCAGCCAGAACCACCTCGGCCTCGTCTATCTCACCACCGGTCGCTACGAGGAGGCCGGGCGGATCTTCCACGAGACCCTCGGGCAGGCTGGGGAAAACAGCGATGCCCTTCGTTTCCAGCACGAGTGCCTCGGCAGGTACTTTTACGTGATGAGGAGCTACGCCAAGGCCGCCGAGCATCTGGAGGAGGCCCGGGGGCACGCCCTCTCCACCGGGGACAGGAGAAAGGAACACCCGGAAGTGATCAGTCTCACCGGACAGATCGGCCTCGCCCTCCTGCGCCTCGGACCTGAATCCCGCGACCTGGCCCGCCACTACCTCCTGGAGGCTGCCAATCTCACGAGGGAACTGGGAAGATCCCGGGTAAACACCCTCACCCTGGCCTCGCACCTCTCCAATCTCGGATCCCTTGAACTGGAAGCGGGGGGTAATGAGAAAGCCCGCGCCCTCTTCCAGGAGGCCCTCACCATCTCCCGGGAACTGCTCGGAGATGACACCCCCTCGCTGGCCCCCTACTACACCAACCTGGGCTTCGCGAACCAGCAGCTGGGGAACTACCAGGAGGCCCGTAGCTCTTATCGAAGATCCGCGGATCTCTACCGGGCTTCCGTCGGCACCCGTCACCAGGCCTACGTCGAAGCTGAACTCAACTATCTTGAGAGCCTCTTCCTCTCGACCACCTCCACTGAAGAAACCACGACCGAGACCAGGAAGCTCACCGCCCAGGCTCTCGAGCTCTTCGATGACATCATCGCCTTCGGCACCGAGCGTCAGCGTCTGAACTGGTTGCGCGAAAACCACCTTCTCACCCTTCCCTGCTCGCTCGGCAATGACGCCGCCTTCATTGCAGACACCGTCCTGCGAACGAAGGCCCGCATAATCGACAGCCTCCTCTCCGAACAACAGGAGGCCTCCCGGGACCCGGAACTCGCCCAGCTGCGCGGAAGGTTTGAGCGCAAGCAGCGGGAGCTCGATGACCTCCTCTTTCGCAACGAGGACCAGGATAAGATCAGCTCTGTTCACGAAGAGATCACCGCCCTCGAAGCGCGGCTCAGAAGCGCCCGGGGGGGAGCACCCACAACCCCCGCCAGGACCACCTGGAAAGATGTCCAGGATACCCTGCCGCCCGGGGCCGCCTTTGTCGACTACGTGCGTTATGCCGACCTCAACGAGCCCGGAACAAGTGGTCTCTCCTACGGTGCCATCCTTATTCTGCCGGAAGGTGAACCCAGGTGGGTTCCCCTCGGCACCGATAAGGATCTCACCATCTGGCTGGGCGTCCTCAAGGATCGCCTGCAATACCGCAGCTACCTCCTCAGTTCGCACAGTTCCGCCTCACCCCCGGCCCTGCGCATGAGCTCCGCTCTCCACCGCCTGCACAACCTTTTCTGGGCTCCGGTCGCTGCTCATCTCCCCGAAGGAACGGATACGGTAGGGATCTCCCCGGATGCCGGCCTCAACTTCATCTCCTTTGCCGTTCTCCTCGACGACCAGGAACGATTCCTCGCCGACAAATTCCGGCAATTGGCCTACTACGCCAGTGCGCGGGATCTCCTGGTCCAGGACCAGCGTCCCTCCCTGCAGGATGGACCCTGGACTGTCATTGCGGTGCCCGAATTCGAAGAACATGAACGTGCGGCAGAGAAAGAGACGGAGACGACCGATGAGCTCAGCAAGGTTGTGATGAAGAGCATCGAGGGCTTTGCCAACATTCCGGGTGTGCTGGAGGAACTGAAACTTCTCCAGAAGATCATGCCGGCCGGATCCGACGAAACGAATCTGATCAACGCCAACGAGCAGGACGTCCGCGGATTATCGGGCAGTCCCGTTGTCCTTCATCTCGCCACCCACGCCTTTCTCCTGCCCCCGGCGGAGGAAACCGCCTCCAACGAATTGCAGGACTACCACCAGTCACCCGATCACTTCTACCGAAGTGGCCTGGTCCTCGCCGAGGCCAAGCGGGCCCATGCCGCCCGCGCCCGCGGGATCGAGGTGCCCTTCGACCGGGACGGCGTCCTCTTCTCCCACGAAGTGAAGAACCTCCCCCTCCAGAACACCCGCCTGGTCACCCTCTCCTCCTGCGATTCCGGGCTGGGGGAATCCGTGCGTGGTGATGGGGTGCTGGGGCTCCGCCGGGGATTCACCCTCGCGGGCAGCTCCGCCATCCTCCTCAGCCTCTGGCCGGTATCCGATGACAGCACGCCCGACTTCATGAAGCGCATGTACCAGCTCTCCCTCGCCACCGACCGCATTGGACAATCGCTCTGGGAAACCCAGCGACGCAGCCTGGCCGGGGTCGATCCAGCCGATGATGCCGCCATGGAGGAAGCCGTCCTCCGTTATGGCTGTTTTGTCCTGTGCCAGCGCGGGCCCCTCCAGACGGCGGTCGAGATGCCGGAGATCAGGGAGCCCTCAAGGATGAGATGGGCCCTGGCCCTGGGAGTGGCCGGTGTAGTCGTATTCGCGGCGACCAGAAAATGGAGAAAAGGGCAGGTGGCATAAGCTGCACGGCCCCGGGTCCGCTCCATGGCGATTAACCAGAACTTGAAACCTGAAACCTGAAGCGGGAGACTGCCGCCATGTTCCGCCTCTACCGGACAGCTTCCGGAATCCACCTTGAACACGAAGGCGAGCGGCGTGATGCCAGCCTCTCTCTCGATGACGTTTTCCGAGCATCCGAACCCGTCACCCTTCTCCAACAGGCCTGGGAGGCAGCTCCCCCCGGCGAAATACGGTCCACTCAACTGCTCGCCCCCCTCGGCTCCCAGGAAGTGTGGGCCGCTGGAGTAACCTACTACCGCAGTCGCACCGCCCGCATGGAAGAAAGTGAGGAAGCCGGCGGAGACCGGTTCTACGATCTCGTCTACGATGCCGAACGCCCCGAGCTCTTTTTCAAGGCCACCTCCCGCCGGGTTCGAGGGCCCGGCGAAACTGTCGGGATCCGCTCCGATTCGAACTGGGATGTCCCCGAACCCGAACTCACCCTTGCCATCAACCGCGATGGTAAGGTCTTCGGGGCCACCGTCGGTAACGACATGAGTTCGCGCTCCATCGAAGGAGAAAATCCCCTCTATCTTCCCCAGGCCAAGGTCTACACCGGCTCGACAGCCCTCGGCCCCTGCCTCCTGGTTGGCAGCCTCCCCGGCCCGGAGGACGAAATCGTGCTCAGCATTTCGAGGGACGGTGGCGAGGTCTTCAGGGGGGCAACCTCTCTCTCGCAACTCAAGCGCAGCTATGATGAACTGGCTGGCTTCCTCTTCCGTGAGAACGATTTTCCCGATGGGGCCTTTCTCATGACCGGAACCGGCATCGTCCCCGATCATCCCTTCACGCTCCGGACGGGCGATGTCGTCCGGATCTCGATCGACGGAATCGGAACCTTGGAGAACCCGGTTGCCCTCGCCAGCACCCTTTAGTCATGAAAGGTAGAGATGGGTGGCTATTTGTCCGCCCTTCGTGCACATTAGGGCAGGAGACCCCATTACTTGGCTTCGCCGCCGTGAAGACCGGGTGAATGGGCGCCAATCCTCCGCCCACAGATTCATCACATTAACCAGGGGGGATTCACCAGTCCGACCTTTCCGTGGCGAAGCGAGGCAGGAACAGAGCCTTCTCGCTTTCAACTTCCTAACCTTCGACTTGCCGACTCTCTTCCATGCCCAATCCCATCCTTGATTCCGCCTCTGCGGATATTTTCACCATCCGGACCACCGCCTCCGGCCCTACGGGAGCGCTTCCCTTCACCGGGTCATTCCTGCAGGACTCTCCAAGCGGTGATGTTTTCGGTTGGACGCAGGACGCCGGGATGGGATGGGATCCCTCCGAGCTGGGCAGTCCCGAGTTCCTCATGCTCTCCACCTCGGGAGGCATCCGCAATCCGGACGGTACCCCCGTCGCACTCGGCCTGCATACCGGACACTGGGAAGTGTCCCTTCTCATGGAAGAGGCCGCCGGTGTCTTCAAGGCCAACGGCGCAGTCCCCTTCGCGGTCTTCTGCAGCGATCCCTGCGACGGCCGCTCGCAGGGCACCACCGGCATGTTCGATTCCCTGGCCTATCGCAATGATGCTGCCGTCGTTCTGCGGCGCCTCACCCGCTCCCTGCCCACCGCCAGGGGCATGATGGGAGTGGCAACCTGCGACAAGGGCCTGCCCGCCATGATGATGGCCCTGGCTGGAAACGGCCACCTTCCCGGCATCCTCGTTCCCGGCGGGGTGACCCTCCTCTCCGAGGACGGAGAAGACCTCGCCAAGGTGCAGTCGGTGGGCGCGCGCTTCGCACACAGCGAGATCGAGCTCCAGACGGCCTCCGAGACGGCCTGCCGGTCGTGCGGGTCACCGGGCGGAGGCTGCCAGTTCCTGGGAACGGCCGCCACCACCCAGGTGGTGGCTGAAGCGCTGGGCATGACCCTGCCCCACGCCGCTCTCGCACCCAGCGGATCGGAAGTCTGGCGCGACATGGCCCGCCGTTCTGCCCTCGCCCTGATGGAGATGACCCGCAACGGGATTCCGCTATCCTCCATCCTGACCGAGGCCTCCCTCCACAACGCCCTCGTCCTGCACGCCGCCTTCGGTGGATCGACCAACCTCATCCTCCACATTCCCGCCATTGCCCATGCGGCAGGCTTGCCCAGGCCCACCGTGGACGACTGGCAACGCATCAACCAGAAAGTCCCGCGCCTTGTGGACGCCCTGCCCAACGGTCCCCACGGCTACGCCACCGTGCAGGTCTTCCTCGCCGGGGGCGTCCCCGAAGTCATGCTCCACCTCCGCGATCACGGACTGCTCGAACTCGATGCGCCCACCGTGTCGGGGCAGACCATCGGAGAGAACCTGGCCTGGTGGGAACAGTCGGAACGCCGACGCCTCTTCCGGGACAAGCTGACCACTCTCGACGGAATCGACGCCCACGATGTCATTCGTCCCCCGGAGAATTCCTTTCCCAGCACGGTCACCTTCCTCCAGGGAAACCTCGTTCCCGATGGTGCGGTGGTGAAGAGCACCGCCATCGCTCCCGACCTGCTGGACGAGGACGGCGTCTTTATCCACGAGGGACCGGCCCGCGTCTTCATCTCCGAGGAAGCCGCCATCGCGGCCCTGAAATCGACGGATGGTGACCGGGTGCAGGAGGGCGAAGTGCTCGTCCTGGCCGGACTGGGTCCCCTCGGGGCCGGCATGCCGGAGACCTACCAGGTCACCTCCACCCTGCGTTATTCCTCGGTGGGCAAGAACCTGGCGGTCCTCACCGACGGGCGCTTCTCGGGAGTTTCCACCGGACCCTGTCTCGGACATGCCTCGCCGGAGGCCCTCGCCGGAGGTCCCCTCGGCCAGCTCCGCGACGGCGATCCCATCCGCATCCACATTGACACCCGGAAACTGGTGGGCACTGCCGAATTCGTCGGCGACCTCGACGACTTCCTTGCCCGGCCTGCCCATCCCGACCTCGCCCCCGATCCGCGTCTCCCCGCCGACACGCGCCTCTGGGCCGCCCTCCAGAACGCCTCGGGCGGTTCCTGGGGCGGGTGCGTCTATGACGTGGACGAGATCATCAAACGCCTCTGAGCGGTAACCCGTGCAGGCTGCATCCGCGGCGTTCACTTGCCGTCGGTCCCGGCGGGCCGGTAAAACCAGCTGGGAAAGGGCGCACCCTTTCCGCCGTCGATCCTGCGGTGATGAAACTGCCGTCCCCGGTCCTCCAGCAACGGAATGGACATCCCCGCGGTGGCCGCCAGGTGAGCAAAGAGACGCTTGTTCATCTCCTCCACCTCCACGGTGTAGGCCGGATCATTGATCAGGTTCTTCTGCTCGCGGGGATCGTTCTTGAGATCGTAGAGCTCATCCACGTCCCATACCCCGTGATAGCGGATGTACTTGAAGCGTTCTCCCCGCAGTGCATGCACCGTGGGCGTCTGCGGATAATTGCGCTCCCAGTAGTACTCGTAGAGCAATTCCCGGCGCCAGGAGGGCTTCTCGCCGGACGGCTCCCGGCGCGCAAGAGGCAGAAAGTTGCTGCCATCCATAAACTTGGGCGAAGCAATTCCTGCCGCAGCCAAAAGGGCAGGTGCCACATCAATATTGGCCACCAGCTCCGTCACTCTTGCCCCCGCCCGCAGGACCCCGGGCCAGCGGGCGATCATGGGAATCCGCATCGACTCCTCGTAGGCGCAACGCTTGTCGATCAGGCCATGTTCGCCGAAGAGAAACCCATTATCGCCCAGGTAGAGAACCAGCGTGTTGTCCAGCACACCCTTGTCGTCCATCGCATTGACCAGTTTTCCCACGCTCTCGTCCACCGCGAGGAGCGTCTCGCAATAGCGCTTGTAGTACTTCTCAAGGTCGAGGTTCATGTAGTAGGCAAATTCCACCCCGTGGCGTGAGTTGCGCTGGTTCTTCACCCAGCGGGGAACATCGCGGAAGGCCTCCGGTTTTTCCACCCAGGTCACCGGCGGCCGGAAGGGGGCCTTCTCGTAGCTGAAGGCATGGCGATTGGGCGGAAGGAAGTCCGCATGCGCCGCCTTGTGGGACACGTAGAGGAACCAGGGCTTGCCATCGTCCCCACCTTCGCGCTCCGCATCAATCCGCGGCTGCAGCCACTGCAGGGCATAGTCGGTGAGCTCGTCGGTGATATAGCCCTTCTGCGCAACCCGCGCTCCGTTTACATTGAAACCAGTGCGATTTGCCTGCGGCACATAGCGTCCCTTCACTTTCAGCCCCTTGTCGAAGGGCCAATAGACTCCCTGGCCCCTGAAGCTCACCCAGTGATCGAACCCCCGCTGCTTCTCATCGGTGTCCCCCATGTGCCACTTCCCGACAAAGGCCGTCTCGTAGCCCGCCTTCTGCAGGAGCTCCGGGAAGAAGACGAGATCCTCCCGGACCGGATGGTAGTTGTCCACCACCCCGTGGTTGTGCGCATAGCGCCCGGTGATGATGGAAGCCCGGCTCGGCGAGCACAGCGAGGTCGTCACAAAGGCATTCGTAAAGTCCACTCCCTCCTCCAGGAGCCGGTCCAGGTTGGGAGTCTTGAGAAAAGGATGCCCCTTCGCGCCGAGGGCATCCCATCGATGGTCATCGGTGAGAATGAGGAGGATGTTGGGCCGCGCCGCTCCCAGCTCCGCCGTGAAAACTGTAAGGCCAACGAAAAACAGGAGGAACTTCATGTCACTATTGAATGAGCTTGGCTGCTGATGGGAAGGGCGGACCCTCTGGCATGGCTGAAGGTATTTTCACATGACCGACAAAAAACAGGCATAAAACATTATCCAGAACCCACAGAGTGCGACTATCTTGTGCCGGGGTTTCACCTGCTTGAGGAGGATATTGAAAATGGCGGCAGTAATCCAGGCGGCCAGTAGAAACCGCAACAGCCGTGCCGGCACGCTGATAAGCAGGAACAGGGGAAGATTTACATCCGAGGCTCCCGCCTGCACCGCATAGGCCTTGTAGGGTTTTCCTGCAAAAGGGCCGGAAAACGTGGCCATCGCGCCACGACTCTCAACTTCTCTACTAACTCCCTGCAGCAACTCATTGTCCATCGCCGGGACATGCTCCAGAAACTCCTTCGCTGAAGAGGGCTCTGATGCGCCCCAGGTGTACATGATGAACCCCCCCGATCAAGGCACCCCCCAGGCTCCAGAGGCATGCCCGCGTTGCCAGTCGCCAATTCTTCAAGGCAATGAGCGTAAGCAGAACGTCGGGGACGATAAAAAAGAACGTAGCTTCCGCAAATCCCCAGATCAGGGATGTAAGCTTCACTCCCATGGGGAAAATTCTCCTTCTGCTGCCAGTGTCGTCATACTTGAGGACAAGTGCTCCATGAAACCGTTCCTGTCACCCTCCCACGGAACAGGCTCTCCGACAAATACATCAACGAAAAAGGGAACCAGAAGAGCCTCGCCTCTTGGAAGAATCTTCCCAAGCCCATACATGAATACAGGAACCACGGGGACTTCTGGGTTTTTCTTTGCAACATGGGCAACCCCGGACTTGAAGTCCCCAAGCTGCTCAGGGAGACCCCGGGAACCCTCGGGGAACAAGATTACCATTTCTCCGCGCTGCAGGGATTCGTTAATGCCGGACAGCGGATCCCTGCGCCTTGATCTCATTTCCCGATCGATCGGGAGGATTCCGATGATACGGAGGGCAAACCACTTCAGCAATGCATTGCGGAAAAAATAGTCTTGGGCCGCCACGGGGCGAAGCTTAGGGAGCATCCGCAGTGGAAACATGCTCATCAACGTGACCACGTCAAGGTGACTGTTATGATTGGCAACCAGCACGGCAGGGCCTGCTTCAGGTAATCGCCCACGATTCCGCACGTTCAGGCCCAGGATCACAAGCGTGAGCGGCCGCACGACGAGGGCAAAGAACAGGAGTCGGCACAGGTTATGCACCATGTTCATTGCTTACCGAGACTGAGTCCAAAGGTATGCCAATCAAATGACCAATAGACATAATGAAAAAACAGCGGAGCGGTATAGGTCAGGCTGTCGATTCGGTCGAGAATCCCTCCGTGACCGGGCAGCAGGCTTCCGCTGTCCTTGACATGCAGATCGCGCTTCAGGGCCGACAGATTCACATCTCCCACGAAACCTCCTATCCCAATAATGAGACCTGCTACCAAGGACTGAGATTGGTCCAAGATGGTAAGGAAGGGACCCACCTGCCACCCCACGACGGTAGTGGTAGCCACTCCCCCAACAAACCCGGCCCAGGTCTTACCAGGACTGACCTTGGGCAGAATCTTGGCGCGACCAAGCGATTTGCCCCAGAGGAACTGACAGACGTCATTGAGTTGCGTCATGATCACAAGGAACAGTACAAGCCCCACTCCCGGGTGATCTCCGGGAGAACCTGCTTCACGCAGGATAAGCAGGAAGGCGGTATGACTGAGGCAGAAGACAGTCAGCATCAATCCCCAGTGAACGGTCCCGATGGCCCGGATGTATCCCTCTGTCTGGCCTATAATGACCATCCTGAGGGGCAAAAGGAGAAACATGTATACCGGGATGAAGATGATGAAGAGCCCGTACCATTCCAGGTAAATCCAGTAGAACTGGACCGGGATTGCCAGATAGGCCCAGAACAGAACCCTCCTGTCCGCCCGCCGGGTGGGGATGAGGGAAAGGAATTCCTTGAGGGCGAGGAAACTGATGAAGGCGAAGAACCCAATTGAGATGTTCCGGCTCAGGATCATCGCGAAGGTAAACATGCCCACCATAATCCACCAGGAAGTGATCCGCTGGGAGAGGCTGGCGAAATCGACCTCCGGCCTGAGACGAATGAGAAACCGCACGATGATTGTGGCCAGAACGAGTAGCCCCCCTATCGTGCCGAGGACCCATCTAACCTCCATGGAGAGTATATCGAAGTTCATGCCCCTGCCTCCTGCAGGGCCCGGCGACCCCGGTTCCAGATTGTTACCGCCAGCAACAGCACGACTACCCCAAAAGCCACGTCAAGCCAGAGACCGGCTTCCAGCCCACAGCCCATCAACAGGCAGATCATTCCAAGGACAAACGCCCGGTCGCTCTTCCCCATTGGACCCTCATAGCGCCGACTGGCACCAATCTGAACCGCAACAACACCAGTCATCTCGCTAATTGCGGCAAGCAGGACAACAGTAACCACCAGCTCGGACCTGCACCCGGGTACCAGAGCCAACGGGAGATACAGGGCGCAGTCCGAAACGACATCCCCAATCTCATTCAGGATTGCACCAAGGTTGGACTTCATGCCGTGCTCACGAGCAAGCATCCCGTCGATGGCGTTCAGCGCCATCCGGACAAACAGCATCGCAGGCACCACCAGAAGGGGCCAGTTCTTTCCCGGCCATGC
>Ga0310120_10001503_pt1 | contig 17490 bp, 12 predicted proteins | sample CB27_AW_983_MG_FD_203506 | JGI IMG/M metagenome (GOLD analysis project Ga0310120, IMG submission 203506) | Marine microbial communities from Western Arctic Ocean, Canada - CB27_AW_983 | ecosystem: Environmental > Aquatic > Marine > Oceanic | place: Canada: Western Arctic Ocean | collected...
GCCTTCTCGATCTCGATTTCAGCCACCACTCCACGAGCAGCCACCTTGCCGGCATGGTCGGCCCGGGCCACCACCAGGTCGGCCTCGGCCTGGCGTTTCTCGAACGGCAGGCTGGCCAGCTGGGTGGAAATCCGTGCCACCTGTCCTTCGGCGGCCCGCAGCGGAGCCTCAAGGTGTACCGGTCGAGCCAAGCGGACCTCGGCAGCCGCCAGCACCGCCTCCGCCTTGGCCACCTCGGCCTCTCTCAGGTTGACCTGGGCCTCGGCAGCCTCGAGAACCAGCCGGGCGTCATCCTCGATCATCACCGCGATTGTCTGGCCCGGCACGACTTCATCATCCTCGCGGACCATCAGTTTTTCGATCACGCCCGACTCGAGCGCTGCCACGCGAATCGGCGTCGGACGGGGCTCGACCCATCCGCTGGCCTGGAACACCGGTTGGCCGGCCGCGGTCGAAACCGTCCGTGTCGTATTCAACGCGACGACGGTCACCCCGCGTGGTGGAAAGACCAACCCCCAGATCATCCATCCGACCAGCGCCACGAACCCCGCCAGGATGGTCCCCGGCACGGCATAGCGTGCCAGCAGGTGACGCCGCGGACCGCCGGACCCGTCCGCCGACGACCCGGGGTCACGATCAATCACCAGCTGCTTCAGATCAATCTCGGCCATGCTCGTTGACCTCGAACTTTCACGGGACCCTTCACTTCTTGACGTACAATCCACTGGCGACCACGGTCAGGTTGCCGGCCTCGTCCTTTCGAGCAGTCCCCCTGATGATGACCGTCTGCAGTTCCTTGACGCCGAACAGCGTCCTGGCATCCCCGCTCAGCGTCCGACCGTCATCTCCCACGACCTTGACCAGCGCCGTGGCTCCCAACAGATCGTTCTGGGCGCAGCAATAGTCCCAGGGAGTTCGACAATCGTCGCCGGGGATGTCCGAGCACGCCTTGACCGAACGATCGACGATGTTGAACGCCGCCCGTCCTTCGATCCATGGATCCGATCGCCCACCTATCCTGCCGACGATCACCACGTCACGCTCAGTTCCGGCTGCCTCGTGGACCGACTTGACGTCTTCGGCGTCCCCGGGCGGTTCGGACAACAGGTACGGTGTTACGTCGATCGTCACCGGCGGCAGACCCTCCGGCCGATCCCCACATCCCGTCACCCAGCCGACCGACACCAACGTCGCCAACAGTATTCGATTTCTGACACTCATCGTCATGTCTCCCTTGCTCTCCAGAAACTGGATCGGCCAGTTCGGCCCTGGATTCTCAGTCAGTTGTTGATTCGTTCGGCCCTATATCACCTTGAGTCCCTCGACGATCGGCATCCGCAGGGCTCGTACCCCCGGGGGCACCGCCCCCAGCACGCCCATGAACAGACCAATCCCACAGACCAACAGGATGCTCGACTCATCGATCGCCAGTTCGAACGCTCCCATCGTGAAACGGACCGCCGCACTGCGGAGAGCGACCAGGGCAATCGCGGTCGCCAGCAATGTGGCCGCCGATGCCAAAAGCACACCCTCCTGGACCAGGCCGAGCAGCAGGGCCCCACGGCTGAACCCGATCGTCTGCAGCGCAGCCCACTCCCGGACACGTCCCATTGCCGAAGCGTACATCGTATTCAACCCGGCAAAGACACCGGCCCCGGCCACCAGTCCCACCACCAGCCACGCCAGCCACCGGATCGTACCGTAGTCCCGTTGCAACAGCGCGTAATAATCGGTTTCCCTGATTGATTCCAGCTTCAAGTCCACCGTTCGCTCGCTGATGAACAACTGCAGGTCGGAGTATTTTCCGTCGGGTCCAAACGTCACCGCAACCAGGCTCAGGTCGTCCCGCTGCATTGTCACAGCAAGTTCATCATATCGGCACCACACTTCAGACTCGAAGGCCGCTCCGCCCGCGGAGAAGACCCCCGACACCACCCAACTGCGACCCTCGAAATTCACCTGGCTCCCCACATCCAGTTCCGCCTTGTCGACACCCAGCTTCGTCGCGGCCAGTGTCCCGACCAGGACTTCCCCCGGTTGACGAGCCTCTTGAGACTTCGGCCACCTCCCTCGCTCAATCTGAACGCCTCGTCTCACCGTCAAGACATCCAACGTCACTCCGCGGACCAGCCCCAATGAGACCTCCTCGCGATCGCCGACCGTGACCTCGGTGCCGAGGTATATCTCCGGTGAAACGTACTTCCGACCATATCGCTGCCCGATCCCGGGTACGTTGGCCGGAACCACAACGGCGATCTTCCTCGGAATGGCCGAGTATTCGAGATTCTCGCCCATGCCCATCGCAAACACGATTGCCGTGTCCGGATCGCCACTGACGGCCAGGGTTGACTCCAACCCGCGGATGAAACCAACCACCACCAGCACCAACAGCAACACGGTGGTCAAACCCACCAGCGTCAAGGCGGTGCGCAGCGGGCGACGAAACAGGTTGCGGACAGAGTACTCCCACGGGAGCAAACGCAAGGTGGCCACGGCAGAGGTATCCGGGGGGGGGGCGAAAGGACCGCCCACAAGGGCTTCAGACCAGTCAGCAACGCCGACCGCGGAGTTCGCTCCGCTCCGACGACACCGGTCCTAGCAGTTCAGCACGCCGATGAAACAGCAGATCGCTCGCCCCGATGTCGCCCTCCTCAGCCATCCACGCTCTGCATCTCCCGAGCAGGTCACCGTCACTTGGTGTGTCGGTAAGACGAAGGTGGAACTGTGACGACTGGAGCCATCCGATCGACCGGGCGCCGTGGCCACCTCCGACAATGTCACTCCCGCGCACAGACAGCGGCCGTGCCGGACAGGCTTGTCGGGGGACATCGGGAGCACCGGCGACGGCCGTTGCTGGTCGCAGAACTGGCACACCGCGTCATCGGCCTCTCCCGAGGACGACTCAACCGCGTCATTCGAACAACAGGTCCCGGCACGGCACACCATCGGACAGGCCAGCATCACCACCACCAGCAACCCGCCCAACACGGCGCGCCACCGACTGCGATTGCCAGGTGCCAGCCCAATCATGCCCACTCCAACGTCCATTGACGCAAATTGACGCTCTATCAGGACGGTACGCGACCACACCGGAAGCGTCAATATCGTTCCGATGCGGACCGGCCTGCTGACCACTCGCTCAACGGTCGACCGAACGCCGGTGCCCGTGCAATCCGCTGGTCAGAAGCTGCGATCGGATCACAGTGACCGACTCACGCAGCTTCCGGATGGCGGCCAGGTACGACAGGTTCACCTCGACGTACTTCTGCTGTGCCACGAGCAGTTCGAGGAAAGGCACCTGGCCCTGGCTGTACCCGCGACGAACCAGGTCCAGAGACCGGCTGGCCCGTGGCAGAATCTGGGTCGAGTACCGCCGGGCCTGCTGGCGAGCGTTGGAATATTCGCGAAACGCCACCGCCGCCCTCTGGTACAATTCGACTTCCAGCCGTTCAACGCCGAATCGAGCCCGGACCAGCTCGGCCTCGGACCGTGCGATGCCCCCCTGGTTGCGATCAAAAATCGGCAGCGGCACGCTAACCCTCACGCTGGTCACATCGCTGCCGGTGACATTCATATGCCCCGCTCCCACGCGGACGTCGAGGTCAGGAACAACCAGCCGCTTCTGACGATTCCGCTCAACCTCAGCGGTGGACAACCGGATCTTGGCCGCGGACAGCGCCGGATGATCCTCGAGCACCAGCTTGCGACAGTCCTCCCACGTCATGTCCGGCAGATCGGCCGTCACATTTCCTCGCAATGAACCCACCTGCAGATTGAGGTCTCCAATCGAAAACGCCAGCAGTTGTCTGGCCTCGATCAACTCGTTCTGAGAGTTCTCCAACATCGTCCGACCCTGCTCCGCCGCGATCTCGGACAACAGCAGGGAATTGGCCGAGACCTGTTTCGCCTCGACCAACCGTGCCGTAGCTCGCGCAAATTCCTCACCCAGGTGAGACAATTTCCCGGTCAACTCGACACGTTGCTGTGCGACCAGCGTGTCGTAGAACCGGACGCGAACGCCATTGAGAACCCGCATCCGGGACACGGTCGCCAAGTACTGCTGTTCGGTCACCCGCCCGGCTGCTACCTGCGAAGCCAGCTTCAGCTTTCTGGCGGTGATGATCCTCTGCAGAACGAATCCGCCCTGCATACCGGCCGTTCCCCGGTTACCCATTTCTTCTCCGCTGTATCCCACTACGGGGTTGGGCCACAGCCCCGCCTGTCGTTGATCACCACGGGCCTCGTCGATCCGTGCGGTGGCCATCCGCAATGACGGGTGGCGGGCCAGCGCCATCGATTCGAAATCCGCCAGGGTCTGCATCGTCAGGTTGGCGACCGCTCGCACGGCCACCACCGGTGTCACGCGACTTTGGGATACCGGTTCGGATCGACGCGCACGCCACCCGACAGGATCTCCGGCCTCGGTCACCGAGATCACCACGCACAACATGAAGATAACGAGGGAGTATCTCACTTCATCGTTATCGCACTTGCCGTCTCCACACAGCCGGAAAAACACCTAATGCCGCCAGACCCGCCGCAGCTTGCCCATACTCCCCTCTGCTGCGGTGGCCATCACCACGCTGACAAGCTGGACGATCTCGATGGCCGGCGACATCATGGGCCGTTCGATGTTTCACAGGCAGCGGCCTCAGCTGCGGAAAGGACCAGCAACGATGTTTGTCGGTTATGTCAGCAATGAGCGATACGTCGCCCTGCCCGAAGTGTTGTTCGAGTTCCGCGGCAGCGGTGACATCACCACCGCCAGTTCCACGATCTCCGGAGCCGTCCACGCCGAAATCGACCCCGGTGAGTACGAGGTGGTGCTCGGCCGAGACGGGTACGGGTCCAAGATCATCACGATGACCGTCTCGACCGAAAGCCCCTACCATTTCCGGCTGCTTTCCGACGGGCTGCTCGGCTACATGTGGCCCAGGTCGGTCAAGAGCGGTGACCGCAGTGAATTCCGGGTTCACGCGGTGGAGGAATACGAGCTGCAGCTGTGGCGATACGGGCAGACCAAGGAGTACATCCGCCGGATCGGCACCTACGACGAACACGGCCCACGGGCCACGATGCAGATCACCCCCGATGGCGACTACACCCGTACCGGGGTTGAGTGGAACAAGTACGGCTACAACAGCAAGGCGCTGTCGCAGTTCATCGAGGCTCCCGAGCGGAGCGGACTCTACTACCTGCATGCCCTGGGCAAGTCCGGGTCGTTCTTTGCCTTTCCCTGGATCGTCGCTCCGGCCGCTCCCACGGCCGACGTCGCGGTCCTGGCCTCAGATATCAACTGGAACGCCTACAACAGCTTCGGCGGACGCAGCAATTACATTCACGCCGACTGCTTCCCACCCACTCCCACGGTCAACTCGCGGCTGGAACTGAAGCGGTACACCGAGACCGAACATCGGTCGTACGACCAGGACGAGTATGCCCCGCTCTCGCTCGATCGACCCGATCCGTACAACCACATCGAACTCGACGAGGGCCTGACCGACCCGATCTCAGGACGGCAGGGCTGCCATATGGCCTCGGCCGAATGGCGATTGCTGGGCTGGATGGAACAACAGGGGTTCGACTACGACTACTACAGCGAAACACTACTGCACTTCGACCAGGTTCCGCTGGACGAGTACAAGGTGCTGATCATCAGCACCCACCCCGAGTACTGGTCGCGGGACATGTACTTCCGCGTCAAGGAATGGGTCTTCGAACGTGGCGGCCGACTGATGTACCTGGGCGGCAACGGGCTCAATTGCGAGATCGAGTTCCTTGACGACCATCGGATCGTCTACCACAACACCAACTGGAGCCATTCGAAGCCGCAACTCAAGGACGACGGATCCGAGTATCAGAGCCGCTTCGACAAGCGCGTCGAATCGGAAGCCAACCTGCTGGGCGTGGTCTTTTCGTTCGCCGGAATCATGACGTCAGCCCCCTACCGGGTGATTGACGCCGACCACTGGTCGCTGGAGGGCACCGGACTGGCCAACGGAGACACTTTCGGAGCCGACAGCCTGCACAAGCGGGTTCCCGGCGGCGCATCCGGGCACGAAACCGACAAGGTCTCCGACCAGTCTCCCCCCAACGTGCACACCATCGCCAAGGGGACCAACCCGGACGAGGGCGGGGCCGAGATCGTCCACTTCGACACGCCCTCCGGTGGCGAGGTCTTCTCGGTCGGATCGATCACCTGGCCGTCGTCGATCCTGGTCGACGAATCGGTCGCCCGGATCACCGCCAACGTGATCCGACGATTCACGCAGTAGACTCTCTCACGCCCGCTCGAAACGATACGAATACAGGTCGGCATCCTCGACCCGGAACCGTAACCGCACCGTCTTGCCTGAGAGCGATCCCACGTTGGTCCCGTGCCCCTTCCAGGCAGCCACGAGACCGAGTGAATCCCCGTAGAGCGGATGCGCATCGGCCAGCGAGTATCCGGGCAACGGCTTGCCGTCCTCGCCCTGGATCTCCACGCGGACGCTGCCGGCAGCCGACGTCGACGTGTTCAGCGACAGCCGGTCGCCCTCGAATCGGACCGGCTTCGTCAACAGGTCGCCCCCCTCCAGTGGAGCCGTCAACGACACGAATCCGTCGATTCGCAGCGTGTAGCGGCGGAACTGGCCGGGATGGTCCTGGTGAGAATTCTCACTGACGTAGATCGACAGATCGTTGCCACCGTCCTCAAACATCGACTTCGTCTCAACCAGCCCGTGGTTCTGGTAGGTGTCACCGTAGAACCAACTCTGTTCGGCCCGCAATCCCGGCCTGATGAACGACTCGGGCCACACGTGAAACGTCGTCGCGTCACGACTGGCCATGAACATCCCGTCGGTCACCGCGGTGCCTTCGCGGCGGGACTTGGCCCCTCTCAGCTTGCGGTATTCGTACCGCGGCAGTTGGGTGGCCGAATAGCTCCAGCCCCGGTCGATGTAGCGGGTCGGGAAACCGACGTAGATATGGGGAGCCCTGTAATAGGGAATCACCTGGTTTGTGTAGAGCTGGCTGACACGACCGGGCATCTGCTTGGCCGGATCAGCGTCCCTGACGGGCTCGGCCCCCTCCGGACGCGTCCCATGATCGTGAGCCTCGTATTTCAGGAACCGGCTCTCGGTCCAGTCGAGAAAGTCCTTGGATGTCCCGGTGCGGATGTCGCGACCTTCCCGGAAGTCGCGGTGAAATTCGCGATACAGGCTGGAAGCCGAATCCCAGAAGGCGAGGTTCAGCGAATCGAAGGCCCCGCGGGCAATGACAGCCTTTTCCCGAAGTTTTCGGAACTTCTTGCCGTCGGCCGAAGCGAACGCCCACAACCCCTCTCGGGAACTCCCGGCCAGGGCCTTGATCCGCTCGTCGGCCGGACAATCGGGATTTTCATCCAGGAACGGGGCGAAGTTATGGGCCCCATAGCCCATCCAGATGATGTTGTTCTTTTTCGAACCCTTGAACTCGAACAGGCCCAGGTCCGGCCGCGTCCAATGGACCCCATCCCGACTCTCGGCGTAACAGGCAACCTCCGGATGAGGACTGCTGTAACCGTCCTTGGTGTAGATCACATCGCTGCCCCGGTAGTACATCCGGTAAAGCTCACCGTCCCGGAAGACCTTCATGTAGGCACACGAGGCCCCCTCCCATGGCCGGTCGTTGACTAGTGAGATCTCCCGGGGGTTCGGCTGGTTGAGTTGCAGTCGAGCGCCGCCGGTGATCGATCCGACCAGGGCATTTTCGACAAACAGCTCGCGCCGACTGCCGATGGAGGTGACCTGGTCTGCCCGGGTTGCGGCCGGTGCCGCTTCGGAACCACTGGTGGCCGCTGCGGTCAGCCCGGCCACACCGGCCGCCTTGATCCAATCCCGTCGCGAGACATTGTCATCAGCATGCATCTTCGTTCTCCCGTTTTTCCTGATTGCTTCCACCGCTCGCGTTGGCCCTGGGCGGTGCATTCTCCGCTTGAGGTTCTCGATCTTCTCGATACCTTGATCATCAAGGAACAACTGGCATTTTCCGAGTGGAACGGCGACTTCTGCGGTCGACACCTCCGCCCCGCCCTCTCGCAGCAACGCACACGACCAGCTTCCAGTTCGTCAGTTCGCGTATCTGACCGCACTGGCCGGCGTAAAGCAAACTTGGCTCCTCAACATGACCTCGATCTTTCCCCTGGGCTTTGTCAGCGCCATCCTGCCGGACGCAACGCTCGAGACCGTTCTCCGGACAGCCGCCGAACTGGGCTATGACTGCGTCGAGTTGATGTGCTGGCCTCCCGGAGACGCCGACCGACGTTATGCCGGTGTCACCCACATCGATGTCGATGCCATCGACACCCCGGGTGACCTGCAACGACGACTCTCCGACTCGGGAGTCACCGTCAGCGGACTGGGCTTCTATCCCAATCCGCTCTCGCCCGACCCGGCCGCGGCCTCCGTGTCGGTCGAACACATTCGCAGGGTGATCACCGGATGTGCGTCACTGGGCATCGGTGTCATGAATTCGTTCATCGGCCGCGACCCGACCCGATCGATCGACGACAACTGGAGCCGCTGCCTGGACACCTGGGGACCATTGGTCGAGTGGGCCGAATCGCACGGGGTGCGGATCGGGATCGAGAACTGTCCGATGCTGTTCACCACCGACGAATGGCCCGGGGGTCACAATCTGGCGGTCAGCCCCGCCGTCTGGCGACGCCTGTTCACCGACCTCCCCTCGACGGCTCTCGGTCTCAACTACGACCCCTCGCACATGGTCTGGCAACAGATGGACCCGCTGGGTCCGTTAGCCGAGTTCGCCGATCGGCTGGTCCACGTCCACGCCAAGGATGTCGTGATCGACCGCGACCGGCTTGACGATGTCGGCATCCTGGCCACCCCGCTGGAATACCACACGCCGGTGCTGCCCGGACGCGGCTCGATCGACTGGACCGCGTTCCTGGCCGCCCTGGCCGACACGGGCTACCGCGACGCGGTCTGCGTCGAGGTTGAAGACCGTGAGTTCGAGGCCTCCGATGAGAGACGTATCGAGGCCCTGCGACTTAGCCTCGAACACCTCCGCAACGCCTCGCCCACGGCCGCCTAGCGGAACTTGTGGATCGCCAGCGACGTGCGAAACCTGCGACGGTCGCGGGCATCGACCAGGTGGCCGATCGAGTAGTACATCCACAGTTCATCGCGTCGACGGACGACGTAGGGGGCAAAACAACAGTACTCGTCGATACTGCCCCGCTTGCCGTTGAACATCGTTGCCCGATTGTCTCGTTTCCAGTGCACACCGTCACGACTGCCGGCGTAGACGACCGCATTGGCACGCGGGGTGTAGCGGCCATTACGGAGATTGAAGGCGGCGCTGTACCACATGTGGAACCGCCCCGCCTCCCGCAGCACCATGACGTTGTAGACGTAGTCCTCCTTGCGGTCCCCCAACACCGACGGCACCAGCACCGCCTTGCCGTCGTTCTGCCGCGTCCAGGCCAGCCCGTCCCGGCTGGTGGCGTAGCCGACGTGAAAATCCCGCTGCGGCCCGGCGCCGTTGTACCACATGTGCAGCAACCCGTTTTCATCGCGAACCACGGCCGGATGCAGCACCAACTTGCTGTCAAAGGCCCCCTTCTCTCCCAGTCCCAGCACCGGTCGCCCCTGGTTCTGACGAGTCCAGGCGATTCCGTTCGAACTGGTCGCATAACCGACCGTGTACGTGCTCGACCTGTTCCCGGCCGTGTACCACATGTGAAACCGGTCGCCGATCTGCACCACCGCTGGATGGTCCACCTTGGTCGAATCGCAAGCTCCGGCCGGTCCCGGCGTGAACACCGGTTTGCCGCCGCCGGCCTTTTTCCAGGCCAGCCCGTCCTGGCTGCGAGCCAGGCCGATCCCACCGGTGAAGCAGTCGCCCGCGCGACCGTTGTACCACATCCACCACTCGTCTCCGACACGCAGCACGCACGGGTACTTGGCGTTGCACTCGTCGAATGAACCCGGTCCGCCTAGGCCCAGCACCACGCGACCGGTCTTCCGGAACTCCATTCCGGGCCCGATCACCCGGGCCGGCTCCTGCTCGGATCGGGACGAGGACCAGCCGACCAGCAGCACGACCGTGGCACACACGGCCGCCAACCACCGCGATCGACTAGGCATACAGGCCCCGAACGACCTGCCCTCCGTCGACCAGCGGCACCGGACGGCCTTCCTTGTCCTGGACAGTCGCGTGCGGATCGATTCCCAGCGAATCGAAGATCGTCGCCGAGAGATCGGCCGGGCTGACAGGATGATCGAGCGGATGGCCGGCAATTCGGTCCGAACGACCATACAGCACCCCGCCGGTGACCCCGGCTCCGGCCATCAACGCGGGAAAACAGTATCCCCAGTGATCCCGGCCATCGACGCTGCCCCGGTTCTCAAACTTCGGCGTCCGCCCCATCTCCCCGACGCAGACCACCAGCGTCTCGTCAAGAACGCCTCGGTCGTGCATGTCTTCAAGCAACGCCGAAACCGACTGGTCCAGACCAGGCAGCAGGTGGTCCCGCAGGCTGGCCGTCATGCCTTCATGCGAATCCCATCCGGAAGCGGCCCCATCGGGCATGTCCCAGATGACCGTTACGAAACGGGACCCCGCCTCGACCATCCGGCGACCGACCATCAGCGACTGACCGAACAGGTGACGCCCGTACCGGTCGCGGAGCGCTGCCGGCTCGCGGCGGATGTCCAACGCTTTGCGGAGTTTCTCCGAACTGACCATCCCCAGTGCCGAGCGGCGATGCCGACCGTAGCTGACCGTGCCGGCGGCCCCCGCCAGGTTCCGCTGCTGATCCTCGAATTGCTCCAGAAGACTGCGGCGTCGGTCGAGCCGATCCAGCGTCACCCCGTCGCCCAGCGACAGCCCGCGGAACTGGAACTGGAGTTCCTTCTCGGTGCAGTCGCGGAAGTAGGGATTGTCCAGGTGGGCTCGCTTGCGGATGCGTGTCGCCAGCGCGTTGTATTCGGGACCCAGCCAGCCGGCATACTGGCCCAGGCGGTTGTATCGTCCGCCCAGCTGGATTTCTCCGTGGCGGTTGGGCAGGTAGATGTAACTGGGCACAGGCGAGACGCTGGCCCGACGACGGTCGAGATAGGAGACGACCGAACCCATCGAGGGCCAATCGTTGGGCGCCGCGTTGACCTTGGCCGGACCACGTTCGGCCGGGGGCATTGGCCACCCGGTCTGGATGATGTGCGCCGCGTTGTGATCGTTTTGCGTGTGATTGAGCGTGCGAATGACGGCGTAGCGATCCGAACAGGCCGCCAGAAGCGGCAAGTGCTCGCAGATCCGCATCCCCGGCGTCCGCGCCGCGATCGCCGAAAATGGCCCGTGCACCGTGCTCGGTGCCTCGGGCTTCATGTCGAACGTCTCGAGTTGGCTGGGACCGCCGAAGAGATACAGGAACATCACCGACTTGGCCCGCGGAGCCGACCGTAGGGCACCGGCCGTCTCGGCCGCCGAGACCGACGCGGCCCCCACGCCCAGCAGTCCCGCCCCCCCGACCTGCAGCATCTGGCGACGGCTGATGCCGTTGCAGAGGCGTTGCGGTCGTCCAAGGATCTGGAGCATGGTCAAACGTCCCGTGGAGGTCCTACGCATCGTATCGGCAAGCCGGTACGCTCGGCAACGGCATTCGATCTGCCGGCAACCGCAATTGAGTCCACCGACCCGGTCGCGTTACACTGGGACCACGTTCCAACCGGATCCCAAAAGCCATGCGCCCCAACCGCCTGCTCTCCACCGTCACTGCGGCCCTGCTGGCGACCTCGTCGGTCCCCGCCGCCGCGCCCAACCCGGTCATCACCACCGCCTGGCCGGCGGGCGCACGACCCGGCTCGACCGTCGAGGTGACATTGACCGGCAGCGGCATCGAGAAACTGAACCAACTGCGGTCGACGGCTCCCGGGCTGACTGCCGAGCCGGTCGGTGGCGACAAGTCGACGCGGTTTCGCGTCATCGTGCCCACGACAACCCCACCGGGTCTGTACGAGATCCGCCTGGCGGGGCGATCCGGAGTCAGCTCCCCGCGCACATTCCAGATCGGCAACCGTCTCGAGGTGACCGAGGCCGAGCCGAACAACACACTCGAGGTCGCCAAGAAGGTCCCGCTCGACGTGATCGTCAACGGACGGATCCTGGAGGCCGGGGACCAGGACTGCCATCGCTTCACCGCCGGCAGGGGGCAAAGGGTCGTCATCGAGTGTTGGGCGGAACGAATTGATTCGGACCTGCACCCGGTGCTGCAGCTCTTCGATGCCGACGGCCACCTGCTGAAGGTCAGCCGCGGCTATTACGGCATCGACCCACTGATCGACTTTCGGGTTCCTGCCGACGGCGACTACATCGTCCGCCTGCACGACCTGACCTACACCGGCGGAGCCAACCACATTTACCGTCTCGACATCGACACCGGACCACGCGTCGCCCTGGCCGTGCCCGGCGTCATCCGTCGTGGCCGGGCGACTCGTGTCACTCTGCTGGGTTGGAACCTGGCCGAACGCAGCGACGCCCCGCCGCCGGCGCTGGATCGGGTCGAGGTCGAGATCCCCGCCGAGAAGGCCATCTCGGCCTGGCCGCTGCCCGTCCGACTGGCACCCTCGCAGGCTCCGCTGGACGCAATGACATGGCAGTTGCCCGGTGCCCACGCACCGGTGCTGATCGGAGTCACCGACGTGACGGTCGTCCACGGCGCCGACAACAACCATTCGCCGGAGTCCGCACAACAGATCGAAATCCCCTGCGAGGCGGCTGGGCTGCTGGTCGAAGCCGACGAAAAGGACTGGTACACCTTCAAGGCCCGGCGGGGCGAAGTGATCTACGTGGAATTGATTGGCGAACGGATGGGATCGCCGGTTCACCTGGCCGCCTCGGTGCTGTCCGCCGACGGCCGCACCGAACTGCTTCGCTGTCGACGCGATCCCCGCAACATCGGCGGCCTCGGGCTGCCAACCCGACACGCCGACCCGGCCGGCCGATTCCTGGCACCGGCCGACGGTCACTACACCGTCGTCGTCTACAACCGCAGCGCCGGCATCCACCCCGACCCACGCCGCGGTTACCGGCTGTCACTGCGTCGCGAGGTCCCGGCCACCGACGTGGCGGTGATCCCCACCGGCACCAGTCCACGAGCCATCAACGTGGCCCCGGGCGGACGCATGGTTTTGGATGTCGTGGCATTTCGACGTCGCGGAGCCCTGGACGGTATCCGCATTTCGGCCGGCAATCTGCCCGATGGCATCTCGTGCCCCGACATTTTCCTGGGTCCGGGCGTCTCACGCGGCCAGCTGGTGCTCAGTGCCGACCACGGCGCTTCGCGAGGCAACGGCCGCTTCACGCTGTGGTCGACCCCGGTCACAGCGACCCCGTCGGGACGGCGTGACGTCCGCGGTGGAACCGTGGTCCGCGGAGGTCGCCCGAACGGGTGGAGCCGGCTGACGCATGAACTGGCACTGGGGATCGGGGGCGATTCCCCGCTGCGAGTCACCGCCGACGGTCACGAGGCCCGGGTTCACCATCTCTACGGAGAACTGAAGGTCCGACATGCTCCGGGCGGTGTGCTGGACGTCGCCATCGAGGTCGAGCGGAAGGACCCCAACCATCGTGCCGATGTTCAGCTTATCGGCGTGGGCCTGCCACCGGGTATCGCCAATCGCACCGCCACCATCCCCGCCGCCAAGGACAAGGACTACATCAGCTTCTACCTGCCGCCGGGACTCCAAACCGGTCGCTACACGCTGGGAGTTCGGGCGACAACCACGGTGCCGACCGCCGATGGCAAAAAGACCCAGGCGGTGACCGTCTTCAGCAACCCGATCGTTTTTGACGTCCACGAACCGATGTTCCACGTGACACTCGACCCCTACAATCCGCGGACCATCAAGCGAGGACAGATCGCCCAGGTCAAGTACAGGGTCCGGCGGCTCAACGGGTTCATCAACAAGATCCACTCGGAACTGGCCGCACCCGGAACCGTCACCAAGGTCGGTGGGCTGCGGGGTCGTGGCGTGACCTTTGTGGGCCAGACCGACAGCGGGGCCATCCAGGTGATCGCCAGCGATGACGCCCCGCTGGGACAACGAGCCTTTCTCAGGGTCTACGCCGTCGGAGTGCTCGAGGACGAGGCGCTCTACCACGGCAGCCAGTTCCTGAATTTGCAGATCGTCGAGTAGGCCCATGCCGCGTCAGCAACAGGCATCCGGTGGCCTGACCCGAAGGCAGGCACTTCGGACAGGCGGGGGATTGGCTCCCCTGGCGTTCCTCGCCGCCGATGCCAACGGCACGCCGCTGCAACCGAAGGCCACCGCCCGGGCCTGCATTTTCCTGCACATCACCGGAGGTCCTGCCCAGCAGGAGACCTTCGACATGAAACCCCAGGCGACCGGGGCAGCACGCGGAGAATTCGACCCCATCGCCAGCCGCGTGCCGGGAATCGACGTCTGCGAATTCATGCCGAAAACGGCCCGGCTGACACATCACCTGGCCATCATCCGGTCGATGCACCACGACCAGACGTTCCACGGTGGCGGAACCCATTACAACCTGACCGGCCGTCCTCACCAGCCTCGAACACCGCAACCCGAGTACTACCTCGACTCCCGCGATGCCCCCAGCATCGGGGCGGTCTTTCAGCAGCTGACCGGATTCCGGGCGGGGCTGCCCGCCTCGGTGCACCTGCCCTTCTGGATTCAACAAGGAAACGTCGGCCGCTTCGCCGGCCAGGACGCTGGATTCCTGGGACAACGCTTCGATCCGCTGCGCGTCTTCTACGTGGCCAAGACCGACCTTCCCGGAACGTTGCCTCGCACATTTCGCTTGCCCGACACCTTCCCCGTGTCACGGCTCGACCGCCGCACCTCGCTGTTGACCAGCCTGGAACGTGGTGGGAGTGGCCTCGAAACACCAGTTCAGTGGAAACGCCAACGCGAACGGGCGATGGAGATTTTGCACGCCGGTGGTGCCTGGCAGGCGTTTTCGATCAAGGACGAATCACCGGAAACTCGCGAACTGTACGGAGACCACAAGTTTGCCCGCAGTTGCCTGGTGGCACGTCGATTGGTCGAAGCCGGAGTGAAGGTGGTCCAGGTCAACTGGCCGGGTCACGAAACTCACTTCGATACACATGGTGGGCATTTCCCCGACATGAAGAACGCTCTGCTGCCACCGATGGACCGCGCCTACGCCGCGCTGCTGGAAGATCTCGATCAACGTGGGTTGCTCGAAGACACCCTGGTGGTCTGGTCCGGGGAATTCGGTCGCACGCCGTCTTTGAACGGCAACAAGACAGCCGGCCGAGACCACTGGCCGTGGGTCTATACGAGCGTCCTGGCCGGCGGCGGTATCCGCGGAGGACGCCACTACGGAAGCAGTGACGCCCAGGCCGCCTATCCGCACGACGACCCGGTCCATGTCTCGCAGTTCGTCGCCACGATCTACCACGCCCTGGGCTGCACCGAAGAAACCGTCGTCCACGACGTCCAGGGTCGGCCCCATCACGTCATGACTCGACGGCCGCTGCGCCAGCTCTTCTGATTCGACAAACCAACCGGCCTGTTGACAGATCCGGTTTCAGCCGAGCGATGGACCTATTTTGCGGCTGTGGCGACGGCCTTGAGCGGTCGAACCGCCGGATCACCAAACACGACGTACAACAGCAGGTTCTGCGGAATGCGGCGACCAGCGGCACGGCCTGGTGGAACCACGAAGCGACCGGACCGGAAGCCCCTCACGGCAATCAGCCCGTTGATCAACTGCTGGTACGATTCTCCAACGGTCTTGCCCTTCGACCAGGCTTCCAGCACTGGAAACAGGTGTGGGAAGCCCATGCTCAGACGCATGTGACCAAAGAAGACCGTTGCACCGTTGTCGATCGCCCGCAACCCAAACGCGTCTCGCTTCCTGATCTCGTAGCCTCCCGGGACCTGGCGAAGCGCAGGAAAGTCCGAACGGACCGGAGACGCGGCAAAACAGGATCCGCTGAGAATGACCTTGCCCGAAAGGTCGGCCGGCAGACCGTCGACATCGACGCCACACGACATCCCGGGTACTCCGTGCCCATGCATCACCACCAGTGATGCCGACCGAAACGCCTTGTCTGCCGCCGGCGGAAATGACTTCAGGAACGGCTGCTGTCCGGTCGCCTGCAGATTCCAGATGTTCTTTCCGGTGAGCTTGGCGGCCTCGACCGCCCGACGGCTGTAGACAGCCACGATCGGTGTTGCGACACCCGACCTCGCAAACCACTTCCTCAATACCCCGGCCTTCTGCAACGACCGCAGTTCCTCGACTCGCGGGACCTGGCTGATCGCCAACGGCTTCAGCTGTGAGGCTGGCAGCGGCCTGTGACGGAGCGAACGGTCCACCAGGGCCGCGAGGTGCTTGGCGGTGGACGCCAGCAGGATCCCCGGCAGGACATCGATCTGGGGATCGTCATCAAGCGTCGAGGTCAGTTCCCACAGGCCCAGCAGCATGTTCTCACGGAACGACTCCTTCCTCGGGGCGACGGCCAGAAATCGGACACGGGCCTCCTGCAATTTCTTCCGTAGTGAATCGAGTTTCTTCGGATCCCGGCCCAGCACGGCCAGATCATCGACTCGCAGAATGATCCCGTCACGAGCCTTGGCCAGCCGCTGCAGGCTGGAGAGGAACCGGGGATCGCGGTGATCGGTCAGGACGACGTACCGATCGCCTGCGACCGGATGAGGCCGTGTCTTGAGAATGAAGGCCGAATTCCTCATCGCCTCTCGGCTGGGTCGCTTGTTGCGATCCACACGGACCAACTGGCTCACGTCGGGGATCTCCAGGTCGCCGACCGTTTCCAGGACCGGATCTGCCGAAGGCCGAGGGTCGCCATCGGTCAGCTGCACAGCCGGATCGGCAGCCGCGACGGTGCCCGCCAGCAGAACGAGAACAAGAGCGATTCTGGTCACGTGTCGGTCTCCCCCGTCCGGCGCGGGCCTCAGCCTCGTGCGGCCCGTCAGCAGTTGACGGTGTCTAGCGATCTCCGGAGGTCGCTGCCGCCGCCGCTCCGGCCACCGTCAAGAAGACCGGGTTCGACGCGTAGCTGGTCATGATCGTGTAGGTGATCGGCACACGGGCCACGACCACGATCGGCCACCGTGACACCGGTTTGGCTGTGGCCGCGGCCCCAAGGGTAAAAGTCGCCTCGAGCGTGTCGCCGGTCAGCTTCCGTGTCGCCTCACCCTGGACGCTGACTCCGGGGGGCAACTGCTCGCCGACCGTCTTGTTGAAGAACAACAGGGCCATGTTCAGCAACACCTGCTCGCTGTACTCGGGACTCCGTTTGATTCGGACGGTGATCGTGGACGTCCCACCCGGTTTTATTGTCAACTTCGACGGGGTCGCCGTCACCGCGTGCAGGTCCAGAGGCTTGGTCACGCCCAGCAACTGGCTCCGGATCGGCATTCGCACGAAACGGCTCGCTCCGGCTCGTCGCAATTCACCCAGCACGTTCGCCTCACG
>Ga0310120_10001504_pt1 | contig 17479 bp, 19 predicted proteins | sample CB27_AW_983_MG_FD_203506 | JGI IMG/M metagenome (GOLD analysis project Ga0310120, IMG submission 203506) | Marine microbial communities from Western Arctic Ocean, Canada - CB27_AW_983 | ecosystem: Environmental > Aquatic > Marine > Oceanic | place: Canada: Western Arctic Ocean | collected...
GCGAGTAGATCCCGACCGAAGTCCCCGTCGAAATCACGCCAAACGGTGTGTACATGGTTGGCGTTATTTTGCACGTTGTCGTACTCGATCAAGAACGTCGCGCCCTGGATACGGTAGTAATGGCCACCCCCTAACTCAACCCCGCCCATCCAGGCGAATCGGATCGTGTCGACACCAGCGGTGTGAATCTTCTCCAGGCGCTCGGCGGCCACCGGAGCGAGCTGGACCTGGGCGTATCTTTCGATAAGCGACCAGAGTAATCCTTGCTGTTCCGTGCTCAGCTGCGCAAACGCGACGCCGCGGTTCACCTGCATCGAGGCCGTCCGATCGTTACTCGTCAAGATGTCGCGAGGCGCTTCATCGCTGATGACCGCCGTGGACCTCAGGCTGGGTGAGAGGGACAACAGCAGGGCTCTGGCCTGGTCCTCTTCGGCCGCAAGGATCCGTGTTTCCACTGAGTGGTCGTCCTGAAACCGTGCAGGGTTCGTCCCGAAGAACTGCGGGCTGCTCGCCACCGCACGACCGTTGATGATTGTCCAGTTCTGCGAGACGTGGTGGCCCTCGTATCGCCATCCCCACTTACCCTGAGACGATGGCTCGCCGAAGATCATGAAGAAGTAGAGATCACGATCCCGGTCCGCTCGACCTTCGCGTTCGAACAGGATCAGCTCGAGCTCCCGGATCATTTGGGATTTGTCGTAGGCATCCTCGCTGAGGCTGGCCCGCAGCAAACCAAGTGCTGCATCTTGCTGCACCTCCGTCATCAGCTTGAAAGGAAGGCCCTTTCGCTCGCGGGGGATGAAGTGCCAGTCGAATCGGTCTTCGCTGTAAAACGGGAACAGCACCGTATCGCGCTTTTCCGGGCTGAGCGTGTCCAGAAAGACGTGGGCGGCGGTCGACATAGCCGAGGCGGGAGTCGACTGTGGTGTAGCTGCGATGCCGACGGTCAGCACCGCCGCCACGACAAGAACGATTGGCGCGACGCCTAATCTCATATCGCTGCTCCCCGGGGGTTCACACGCCACCGGCACGTAATGTTGGTGATGGTGCACCGAGCCTACCGTCGAGCCTGGCACAGGTCAAGACGACGCTCAAGTGGTCTGCACTGTGAACCCGACACCACATTTAAGATCGGGACTGCCAAATCTCACGACCTTGAGCTAGCTGGAGAACTCGTTCTCATACCGTACTCCGAAGACCACGTTGAGGCCACCCGCCCGCCCGTCATGTTGTCAAACCGTCGCCGGTTTCACCCTCGACATTAGGACAGATGACGAATCGGTCGGAGTCGAGGGTAAGTTCGATATGGCTACCGACATCAAACTGGTCAGAACTCGCGGTTTCACCACCCTGAAAGCCGACACCTTGAATGGTAACCAGCGAGGCCCACAGGGTGAGGGTCATCCTGAGGACGACAAGCCGGCATCTCTTGACCACATCCAGCGCTCCGAGCTGACCGTGGCCGTATAATGGTGTCCATGCGGATACAGAGGCTGGTCGTGGCGGTGAGTGCGGCGCTTGTATGTGCGCTTCCGACGGGGGCGTCGCAGTCGGCGCTGACGGAGGATGAGTATGGGGCGGCGATGACCGAGATCAACTTCCTGGTGGGTGACGCCGAGCTGCACATTGATGCGCGATACTGGCCTGAACTGTCTGAGGATATTGGGAAACTGAGGACCCAGTTCGAGCAGGTGGAGGCGTTCTGGACCGCCCGGGGGAGCGAGGCGGCGGCGGGATACGCACGCCAGGTACGTGAAGGTCTCTCGCCGATCCGAATGGCCGCTGGAGAGCGGGACGCGGAGGCCGCCTCGACAGCACTCCAAGCGCTGAAAGGGACATGCCAGTCATGTCACGATGCCTTCAGGGAGCCAAGCCCAGACGGTTATCGGATCAAGCCCTGATGTGTGAGGGTTGCCAGTGACTCAGTCCATATAGGCTACTAGTTCGTCGGCCAGAGCACGCCCTGGCTGTTTGTGCCTTCTGCTCCTGCGGGAATAGGACCCATTCCTGTATAGACGAATTTTTGAATCCGTGACCCTTCGTAGGTTTCGGTGGTGTAGATGTTCCCGTGGCTGTCGACGGCGATGCTGTGCACCGCGAAGAACATGCCAGGCTGACGCCCGCCGTCACCGAACGCGGTCAGGACCTCCATCGACTCGCGGTCGATGATGTAGACCTTCATGTTCTGCCCGTCAGCGAGATACAAGAACTGTTGCTCGGGATCGGGCGAGAAGTCGATGTCCCAGGTCGAACCCTGTGCCAGCGTGTTCGGGGCGATGATGACTTCCTCTACGAACGTGCCGTCCTTTTGAAAGACCTGAATGCGGTCGGCGGCGCGGTCACAGACATAGACCAAGCCGTCGTTCGAAATCTCTGAACAGTGCACCGGTCCACGGAACTGTTGTGATGGCTCGCTCCCTGGCTGATACGGCCCGCCGAAATCATAGTCGTCATCCGGCACGTTTCCGTAAGCGCCCCAGTGCCGCTTGAGCTCTCCGGAGTCGACGTCGACTACGGCTACCCGTTTGTTGAAGTAGCCGTCTGCGAAGTACGCCTCGTTGGCTTCGGGGTCGATCCCTATTTTTGCGACGCGACCGTAGCTGTCCATCGAATTGCTATCGCGAGTCAAGATTGGCTGACCGTCCTCTTCGCCTGTCTGCCTGGCGCCGGGGATACCGATCTGCATCAGGAAGGTTCCATCCCTGGTGAACTTGAGCACGTGCGAGTCTAATGCGCCGTTGCCGCCGATCCAGACGTTGTCCATGTGGTCGATGGTGATCCCGTGGTTGGACTCCGGCCACGAGTAGTCGCCGGTCTCGGTTCCAGGTCCGCCCCAGCTGTAGACCAGATTCCCTTCCTGGTCGAACGCGAGGACGGGTGGTCCTGGCTGGCAGCACTCGGCGACGGGTGGATCTTGTACGAGACCGATCTCCGTACGGGCGACAAATTGATCCGGCGTATTCCGATGCACGAGCCAGATCGTGTCAGTCGAGTCGACGTCAACACCGATCGTGGGGCCCATCAACCAGTGGTCAGGGAGGTTCTTCGGCCACAACGGGTCGACTTCGAACATCGGGACCATCGGTCCGTCGCCCATCGCCGCGCTGTCCTCTACGGCATCTTCGACCGCACTTTGTCCGACGCCGCAGGCGATGATCAGCGCAAGCAGCGATGAACCGATGAGAAGGTTTCGTTTCCGATTCATCCCGGTCCTCCCTTGTCCATCCTAGTCTGTGACGTCACAAGCACAAGGCACACCACTTATGTATGGATGGAATGGCTGCGCCTTGGGCCCTCAAGCCCTGTTCAGTATACTTGCAATTAATTTAGATGGCTCGAAGTTTTCAGCCGAATCTTGTGCGCTATGTGGATCGGGCTGTCTCGACACTCGGACAGTCCGATCCACATCGCGGGTCATGCGGTTACGAGGATCCACAGAAGCGGTCGACGGGGAGAGGGCGACCCGGTCAGTGGGTAATTCTTGGCCTCCTGGTCCTGGGGTTGGTCCTGACCGTGCCCTCGGGCACGCGCGCGCATGACATTCCGGCCGACGTCCTTGTCCAGGTCATAGTCAAACCTACCGGTCAGACGCTACGACTCCTGGTCCGTGTACCGCTCTTTGCGATGCAGGACGTCCGGTTTCCGCAAATCGGTCCGGGCTACCTGAACATCGCTGAAGCTGATTCTGCACTGGCGGATGCGGCCCACCTATGGATCGCCAACGAGTTTGAGCTCTATGAGGATGATGTTCCACTCACTGGACAGCAACTTGTCGCAGTCCGCGCTTCAATTCCATCGGATCAGGCGTTCGCGACCTACGATCGGGCACTCGCCCATGTCACTGGTCCACCGCTTGCTGACGACACCGAGATCTTCTGGCAGCAGGCGATGTTAGACGCCATGTTCGAGTACCCGATCCGGTCTGACCAATCCAATTTTTCCATCGACCCGACGCTAGCGCGTCTGGGTTTGCGCACAGTGACGGTCCTGCGGTTCGTGCTTCCGGGTGACACGGTTCGAGCGTTCGAGTATCGAGGAAACCCTGGACTCGTCCGGCTTGATCCGCGCTGGCACCAGGCCGCGATGCGCTTCGTTAACCTCGGCTTTGAGCACATCTTGGACGGGGTCGACCACCTCTTGTTCCTCGCGTGTCTGGTAATTCCATTTCGGCGTTTTAGGCCCCTCGTCGCCATCGTGACGTCGTTCACTGTTGCCCATTCCGTCACGCTGATCGCGTCGGCCTTCAACTTCGCGCCGGACGCCCTGTGGTTTCCACCGCTCGTCGAGACGATGATCGCGGTGTCAATCGTCTATATGGCGCTCGAGAACATTCTCGGGGTCAGGCTGAAACGGCGATGGTTGATTACGTTTGGGTTCGGTCTGGTGCACGGCTTCGGATTCTCGTTTGCCCTTCGTGAAACGCTCCAGTTCGCGGGGGATCATCTTCTGACGTCTCTCCTTGCCTTTAACGTCGGTGTCGAGCTGGGACAGCTGCTAGTGATCGCGTTGTTGGTACCGATGCTGTCGGTGCTCTTTCGGTTTGCCGTGGCGGAGCGGGCCGGGACCATACTGGTGTCGGCGCTTGTCGCCCACACGGCTTGGCACTGGATGAGCGAGCGTGGCAGCCAGCTGATGCAGTTCCAATTCCAACCCCGTGTGCCCGTGTTCGACCTGGCGCTGTTGGCCAGTGTGATGCGCTGGGGGATGCTCGTGCTGATCATCATCCTGCTCGTTTGGCTCATGTCGCTGGTGTTTCCCCAGATGGAACAGGATGGGGACGTGGCGGCTCGCGTAAAGCCTGACGCCTGACCCACAGACAATCATAGAAACGGTCGCCTCGTGGGCGAACTACGCTTGGGCCTGACGACGAGTCCATCGGCATGCCATCATCGGAGGCCCCATATCTCACCTCGATTCTCTAGCTGCCGCTCTGCCGAGATACCGCTGTGACCAGTCGGACATCCGCGACAAGATGGCTCGGCCCTGCCGAGGCGATCGCGCGATCGAGCGGCTGCTTCGGCTCTTCGATTCGTCTGTGCCGATGTCCATCGAATGCCGTATTGATACGGTGTGATTGACTACGTTATCTGCGCGCTTCTCATTTCACCGTTTGACCGATGACTAGCTGATTTTCGCACTTCAATCGTTCGACCGTCTGACTGCCCGCAGGGTCGTGGTGAACGCCCTCATCTGACGCTGGCGTCATTTCCTCTGGAGCTGGCCCTTGGCAAGTTCCTTCAATAGCGCTCTGCGGAACGATGCGCCGCTGTTGTTGGTTGCGCGGGGGACTCGGAGGACGAGCGTCGGCCAGTTGTCAGGTGCGTTGTGCCGGGAGGTTATCATCCGCCGGGATGAACATGAGCGCCAGGCCGTTGTTGCAATACCGCTGTCCCGTTGGGGCCGGACCATCACGGAAGACATGGCCTTGATGGCCTCCGCACCGGACGCAGTGATACTCGACACGCGGCAAAATTAATTTGAAGTCTCTTTTGGTTTCGACCCGACCCTGGATCGCCGAAAAGAAACTGGGCCAGCCTGTGCCACTGTCGAATCTTGCTGTCGACTCGAACAGAGGGAGGTGGCACGCGGCGCAAATGTATGTGCCGACCCTTTTTTCATCGTTCAACGGGCTGGTTCGTGGTGGTTCGGTCGCCTCCTTGAAGAGCACTCGGTAGGCGTCGTCAGGTAGCAGTGCCTGCCATTCTTCTAGAGACTTTTCGAGCGGGCTAATTGTCTCGTTCACGATTTAATCGTCCCGGAACGGGACGCGTTAAACCACCGCACCCCGGTCCAGACTGTCAAGATCAATGTAACTGTAGTAATCGGATAATACACTACCGCGTGGGCGAGCCAGAGGCTCTGGTGTTAAGTCAAAGCACGAACCAGAAGCTCTCGGTAAGGATGAGCGTTCTCAGTTATTTTCCGGTGCCCGTGTCCTAATTTCGGCGCGGGACGTCGAACCTTATTCTGCGGTTCCGGGCGGCAGTATGAGGACCTGGCCAGGGCGGATCAGGGAAGATTTGAGACCGTTGAGTCCTTGGATGTTCGGGGGTGTCGTGCCATGCCGTCTTGCGATCTTCCAAAGCGTATCCCGCCGGCGTACGATGTAACTTTGGCTGGTGGGCGAGGAGGATCGGGTCTTGAGTAACTTGACGTAGTCAGCATAGTCCCGTGCGAAGACGGCCACGTGGTAGTGTGGCGGGGCTCGTTCCCGGGTCGCTTCGATAACCAACTGCGCCTCCAGATACAGCAGCACGCTTTCCAGCCATCCCCGGCAGGTCGGGTTATTGGGCCGTCGCACGTCGAAGGCCATACCGGTGGGATGAACCGACCGAGGTGATGCATTACGCGGCTGGTTCGCGAGTGGACGCGTCAGGCTCGTGATGACTAGTTGCTCGCCGCAGGCTCGGCGATACTGTTCCGACAGACGTTCGATGAACAGCTTAACTTCCGGTCGCGCATACGGAAAGGACACGTCCTTAAGCCGGTAGTTTCGACTGCCGCCGACTGGGACGAGTAGTCCCGCCCGGACGAATCTGCGCAGTTGTGATGATTCACGCAGGAAGGTGAAGTCGTGACGTTCAGCCTGATTGTTCTGTTCGTCCAGCGAAGCTGCGCTTCCCCTGAGACTCACGTTGTCCGCTGCAGTCGCACCGACCGTGACCGCACCGACGAAAAGGACAAAGAGAACCGTGCCGACTAAAACAGTCAACGATGAGAACTGCGACCAACCGGCGGGTCGACACTGAATCGAGTGTGTATCCATGTTGCGTGGTGGTTTTGTTGTCAACTCGTAGGTGTATCGGATCGGCGTTGTCGTTTCATGAGGCGATCGCACATTTTCTGGTGTTGCGTGCATGTTCTTGGGTGGTTGTTTTCAGCTTATGAGTCTGCTTTAGTCACTTTCGTCTCAGCCATTTTGTTACCCATCCGGGGACCCTCGGTTTCGGTGAACGCGATCACGACTGCAGCAAGACTGATTACAAAAGCGATTAGTTTCAGGGGGACGGCAAGCACGAGATTGATAATGGTTACGGCAAAGAACTGGGTGGGCTCATCCAGCCCGAACATCCGGTTTCACTTGACCGAGATGGCTAGGCTCAAGGCTTGACCATCGAGCATGACCGGGCGGCGAGGTATTGCTTGGCGTATCTGCTATTTGTTCTCATTCTTCCGAAACGGTCGAGGCGTTGACAACGCGGGGCTGAATACGCGCCCGGTCACAGATTATGGGTATCACGATGGAGACGACACCGAACAAGAAAAAGGCGCGCCATCGTGGCGCGCCTTCGATGTCGAGTTGGTTCCAGAGTTGGACTACATGCCGAGCTTGGCGTCTGCGATGTGGACGTCCAATTGGTGATTGACTCGGAGCCCGGCGAGGCCATCCGTGTCGAACGATGACCGCGGCTGCGAACTTACTTCCATATCGTTGACCAGAAAACGTACCTGGCTTGCACCAACCTCAACCGTCAGGGTGTTGGTCGAACGTCCGTCCGCGTCGAGCGTTTCGATCGCGTCGTGCGGTGTCCAGGCAATCACGTCAGGTGTCTCGCTGCCCATCCGCTTCTTGAGCAGATACTGCCCATTCTCGCGGATGACAAAGTAGGAGTACCGTTGATCGGTGCCGGAAAGGTCCGCTCCTCCAAAGAACAGACCGTAAGCGTTCGGATGGGAGGAGGGTTCCGTCTGGGTAAAGGTAGCGCTGATCGAGTAGTTGCCGCTGTGCGTGTCGGTCTCACGCCAGAAGATCCCTGCGCCACGGCCAGCGGTGGATGCGTGGAGACCTTCACCCATCGTCCTGAAGTGGAGCACGCCGTTGATATCACCGTCTCGATCGAGACGGCCTTGCCACCCGTCGGCCTGAACCCCACCTTCCTGGGCCTGAAGGCCAAGCGGAATCGCCAGTATAGTAACGGCAATGGTGATGAGTAACCTTTTCATGACCTATGTCTCCTTGAATAAAACGGGTATTAGCCAACCATACACGAAATCATAGCACTCATCACCAGCAGCACTGCGGCGACAGATTCTGTGACCGAGGTGACAGTACTGTCCGCCGTGTGGATACCACTGCCAGAACACGATCTCCATGCGCTAATGTGAGGACCTTGGCGTAATCTCTGCACCGCTTGGGTCCACACCGCGGATGCTTAAGAGTAGATCTCAGACCAGCCAGACCTCATACTGGGGGTGCCGTGGCGTGGCACGCCGCTATCGGTGACTACTGGATTATTTGTACGATTGTCATTCTGGAGATTGACTCAGTGGCCGTGTCGGTCGTGGAGAACGATCAGTACGTCGAATAGTAGGGCCTAGTTACTGGGGCGTCCCGACGCGTTTTTGAGGAGTAAGCCCGCTGCTTTGGCTGAGGTTTCCGTGCCGGTCCGGTCCCGATGTATCGTGTGAACACGGAACACGGAGGATGGTGATGTTCGACGGGTTCGCATCAGGACAATGAAGACTGGGTTCTACCGCTTCGGCCGAAAGGCTGGCATTACATATCGGCGCGCCCGGTGGATGTGGGAGTCGGTCGCCGGGAGCGAAGACGACGCCATTAGGGCTGAGCACAGCGTTGGTCGTGACATGGCGGCGGTTGTCCGTGAGCAGACTTCGTGCCAACCCGACGACGACGGTCAAGCGCTGCTGAACGAGATTGGGCAGCAACTGTCCGGATCGGTTCGCAACCGTCTTCATCGGTTTACCGTTACCCTTGTCGGCGAGGACCAACCGAAAGCGTTTGCTTTGCCCGGGGGATTTGTCTTTGTGGCCCAGGGGCTCGTACAGTTATGCAAACACGATCGGGACGAGCTTGCGTTTGTCGTGGCGCACGAGATGTCTCACGTCATCAGGCGGCATGCGATCGACCGGCTCGTCTCACAGAAAATACTGTCCGTCGCATCCCTCGCATCCCCTGGTAGAGGCGTCCTGGCGCCGTGGATTAGGAAAGTCGGCCTCCATTGGCTCGAGCGGGCGTATTCAAGAGAGCAAGAGTTCGAAGCCGACGAGCTGGGGGTCTTGTTGATGCGCGCTTCCGGATTCCATTTTGAGGCGTCTGTCCGTCTTCTCCACCGATTTAGCGATCTGGATACTGAATCTCACTACTCAAGTCTTGGCGCCTACTGGTCAACCCATCCACCCGTTGGGGAGCGAGTGGGTAAGTTGCGTCAGCGCTTTAGCATAGGGGACTGACCGAGTTCGAGTAATCCCTTGCCCATCACGTAAGGAGGTCGGGCGGTGATCGTCAGGGAAGTGGGGTCGCGACACGAATCCCGAATTGAGTCCAACGCACCAGCTCGTGGCGGTCTAAGGTTGGGTCGATTCTTTGTTCACGTGCCACGAAGAGGTCAACCGCCGTCACGCCGGTGGCGATGCGGAGTCCACCTTCCACATGGCCCCCACGCTGGTCGGAACGGTCTAGCATGAGCGGGTCCACCTGAACCGTGACGCCGTCGACGCTCCAGAACAGTGCGAGCCGTCTATTGAGCGGCCGCACGACACTAGCGTATCCGGCGTACTCAGTCTCGTAATCGACGCCGGCGCGCTCGACAGTCCATAGGGCTCGCAGCCCGGCGTCGACCTCGAACCGACCCAGGGTGAACCGGTCTCCGTAACCGACACCGAACATGTTCCACGAGATGGGGTCGGTCGTCGCTCGGTCAGAGAAGTGGCGAGAGACGTGATGAAAGGTCGAGGAGATCTCTCCTCGTGGGAGACGGACGAATACTGAGACGTCCGCAGTGTAGCTGTTGTGATTGGGATCGACATCCCGGATTTCGCTTCCGACGATCGTTTCGACATTGATGAAGAGATTACCCCGGAAGGGACCGGCGTCGACCACGTCCATATCGAACGAGACATCAGCGTCCCAGTTAAAGTGTGGGTCGGCGTCAATCCCATTAAGATGTTTAACGTCGATTGCGGTTCGGAACGCGGTCAGGAAGCCATACGCTCGTGGCGCCGTGGTTCCCGGCCGTGGGCCACCGAGAACCTGGGCAGACACCGCGGACGGGATTCCAAGAATCAGGCAGAAACTGACGAAGTGCCAGAGAGTGTCCGTCGATGGTTTCACGGCAACGAAGCGGTTGGTTCCCTGAGGCCGTGTAGTCCGAGCCGCTTGAGTAGAGCGTGGTCGGCGTCGACTTCTGGATTTGGTGTCGTCAAGAGCTGGTCACCAAGAAAGATGGAATCGGCACCGGCAAGAAAACAGAGGGTTTGAGTTGACTCACTTAGCTGCAGACGGCCCGCGCTGAGACGGACCCTGGCGTGCGGCATCAGGATCCGCGCGACAGCGACCATACGGACCAGCTCCTCCCAAACGACCGGCTCTTGGTCAGCTAGCGGCGTGCCCTCCGCCGCGACCAGTGAGTTGATCGGGACGCTTTCTGGCTGCGGCTCTTGGCTCGCGAGTTCGTAGAGAAGCGCGATCCGATCCGCGTGTTGTTCGCCCATTCCAAGAATTCCACCGCAGCAGACCTTAAGCCCGGCCTCGCGCACCGTCTTGAGCGTGCGGCGTCGGTCGTCGTAGGTTCTAGTGCCGATGATCGTGCCGTAGAACTCTGGCCCGGTATCAAGATTGTGGTTGTAGTAGTCGAGGCCTGCCTGTCTGAGGCGACGAGCTTGGTGTGGCTCCAGCATCCCCAGGGTGACACAGGTTTCCAGGCCGAGACCTTTGACGGTCCGCACCATATCGAGTACTCGGTCAAATTCCTCACCGTCACGAACGGAGCGCCATGCCGCGCCAAGGCAGAATCGGTCGGCGCCGTTCGACAGGGCCGCCTGCGCTGCATTCTGGACAGTCTTGAGATTCATCAACTCGCTGGCTTTAACCCCGGTCTCGTAGTGGGCTGACTGAGGGCAGTACGCACAGTCCTCTGGGCACCCGCCGGTCTTCACGCTGAGTAGAGCGGCACACTGGATCTCCGCTGGGTTGCGATGTGCGCGGTGGGTCTGGCTCGCCAGGAAGATCAAGTCGAGCAGCCCGCGTTCGTACAATGCTGCGACGTCATCTTGCGTGAGCCGTGCCCGCGGCAGTGTGGTCTGTGACACTGGACAACAATCATATCCTGAGTGTCGGATCGAAAGATTACGCCCTCTCAGCGCAAGGTGGAACCTGTATTGACAGGACCTGTAACATTAGGGCTCCCGCGGCCGACAGACGTTACTAGAACTCTGCGCTTGATATACCCGTACACCGAGGGCCGCGATGCAGCGTCGGCCACATGTCCAGATATATCGAATTCAGGATGCGAGCGTCAGGACCCGAGAGTGTGGTCGATTTCCCAGACGTGTAATGACAGGGCTAGATGATACGCTGGGACCACGGTTGGCCCAGCTCGATGCCAACCATCTCCGGCGAAGTCTGAAGACCATTTCCAGTGGACCCGGGCCCCGAATCTGGATCGGTGGCCGGGAGGTGGTCCAGCTCTGTTCGAACGATTACCTTGGGTTGGCCGCTGATCCTCGATTACAGCGGGCGGCGGCTGATGCCGTTGCGCGACTGGGGTGTGGTGCAGGCTCGTCCCGGCTGGTGAGTGGGACCATGGACAGCCACGCCGACCTCGAGCGTGCGCTGGCCGAGCTCAAGATGGCCGATGCGTCACTGGTCTTCGCATCCGGGTATCACGCCAACATCGGCGTCGTGTCGGCGCTCATGGGTTCCGGTGACACGATCTTCAGCGACCAGCGCAATCACGCGAGTCTCATCGATGGATGCCGCCTTTCGCGTGCGAGTACCAAAGTGTACCGGCACGTTGACCCAGAGCACCTAGGGCAGCTGCTATCGGCCGCTCCCACTGCGGGTCAGAAACTCATCGTGACCGAAACGGTGTTCAGTATGGATGGCGATGTGGCGCCACTTCGAGACCTGGTCGGTCTCGCTCGTCACTGGGGTGCCTGGATCCTGGTGGACGAGGCGCACGCGACCGGAGTGTTCGGGGAGCATGGGGGTGGCGTCGTACAGGAATCTGGGCTTGCGGCTGAGGTCGATGTGCAGGTCGGCACCCTCGGGAAGGCGCTTGGAAGTCTTGGAGCGTTCACGGCGGGAGGAAGACTCCTGGTTGATTGGCTGACGAACGCCGCACGTACCTTTGTCTATTCGACGGCGCTACCACCGGCGGCCGTTGCGGCAGCCCGCGTGGCGGTGGATGTGGTCCGCGGCGAACCCGAGCGGCGGCAGCGGCTATGGGATCATGCGACGATGATGCGTTCCAGACTCACCGATTGTGGCTTCCGTCTCGGTCCCACTTGCTCGCCTATCCTCCCGCTGCTGGTCGGCGACGATGCGCGTGCCCTAAAACTAAGCGCCGAGCTGTTCAAGCGCGGTGTATTCGTTCCGGCGATTCGTCCACCCACGGTTCCGCCCGGCACATCCCGTCTTCGCGTTGTGCCGACCGCGACCCACAGTACCGAGGATATCGAGACTGCGTTGGAAGCGTTTGCGGACGCAGGGCGGGTGTCCGGAGTTCTCCGATGACTGGGAGGAGAGCGGTGCCGTCACCCGAGGTGTTGAGGCAGTGGGACCACCAGCATCTGTGGCATCCCTTCACGCCGATGCAGCAATGGACAAACGAAGACCCACTGGTCATCGTCCGGGGTGAGGGCAACGAGCTGGTCGACCTGGCCGGTCGACGCTACCTCGATGGCGTGTCGTCGCTTTGGTGCAACATCCACGGGCATAACCGTCCCGAGCTTAACGAGGCGATCGAATCTCAGCTTAACGAGGTCGCCCACTCAACGTTGTTGGGGCTGACACATGTCCCGGCGGCAGAGCTGGCAAAGCGGTTGACCGACCTGACGCCGGTGGGTTTGACCCGTGTGTTCTATTCGGACAATGGTGCCACTTCAGTCGAGGTCGCGATTCGGATGGCACTGCAGTTCTGGCAGCTTACGGGCCGACCTAAGAAAACCAAGCTGGCATCGCTGAAAGATGACTACCACGGTGACACTTTGGGGGCGGTCAGCGTCGGTTACACAGAGACGTTCCATCGGTTCTACCGCTCGATATTACCAGAGACCCTCCAGCTCACTCCACCACATGTCTGGCGTTGGCGCGAGTGGCTGTCTGAAGCAGAGGCGCTTGACCGTGCCGTCGACGAGGCCCAGCGCGTGCTGTCGCAGCATCGTGACGATCTCGCGGCGGTCGTCATAGAGCCGGTCATGCAGGGCGCCGTGGGGATGTGGCCCCAGCCGCGCGGCTACGTTCGAGCGCTGAGGGAGCTCACCGCCGAGCACGACATTCTTCTGGTCTGCGATGAGGTGGCGACCGGATTCGGTCGCACCGGTACAATGTTCGCCTGCCAGGGGGAGGAGGTGTCACCGGATCTCATCTGCCTCGCCAAGGGACTGACGGGTGGCTATCTGCCATTGGCGGCAACCCTGACAACGGAGCACGTTTACTCAGCGTTTCTTGGACCTCCAGCCGAGGGGCGAACCTTCTACTACGGTCATACCTATACCGGTAATCCACTCGGCTGCGCCGTGGCGCTCGCCAGTCTCGATCTGTTCGACACCGACCGCGTGATGGCGCACCTGACCGGCAAGGTCGATCGACTGACCAGAGTACTGGCCGACACCATCTCCCCGCTGCAGCACGTCGCCGACGTGCGTCAGCGCGGACTGATGGTCGGAATAGAGCTGGCCGCCGACTCGGCCACCCGAACGGCGTATCCTGCTGCCGACCGAATGGGCGCCCGCGTCACGGACACGGCGCGGGGGCACGATGTCCTCGTCCGGCCGCTGGGTGACGTTGTCGTGCTGATGCCGCCGCTGAGCATCCGCCTCGACGAGCTCGACCGTCTGGTCGCAGCCGTTCACGACGCCATCGTCACCGTTACCGAAGCCTGATGCGCGGACTCTTCGTTACAGGGACTGATACCGGTGTCGGCAAGACGTTTGTCACGGTTGGTCTCGCCCGACTGTTGAGGGGCGATGGCCTCCGTGTGGGTGTCATGAAGCCTGTCGAGACGGGGTGCGACCGACGCGGGGACAACCTTGTGCCTTCAGACGCCGTACAACTCGTGACTGCCACCGGGGGGCATCAGGATCTCGACTTGGTGTGCCCCTACCGGTTTGAGGCTCCACTGGCGCCTGACGTGGCGGCGCGTCAGGAGGGACGAACCATTGATCCGGTCGTGATCCTTGACCGGTTCCAAAAGATCGCGGCGTCACATGACATCGTTTTTGTCGAGGGGGCAGGTGGGCTCTTGGTGCCGATCTGGGAGCGCTACACGATGGCAGACCTCGCGGGTGACGTCGGACTCCCGTTACTGGTCGTCGCTGCATCCCGCTTGGGTGCGGTCAGCCACACGTTGCTGACTCTTGCGCATGCGCGGTCTCGCGGACTTCCGGTTGCTGCCTACGTCCTAAATCAGCTAACCGATGCCACCGACGACGCAATGTCGACAAACGCAGACCTGCTCGGGCGGTCGACTGACGTACCGTGCGCCGGGGTCATCGAGTGGTCGCCGGCCGACGCGGACCGCGGGGCATCGGTTGCGGCGGCGGCCGTGAAGCGTGCGGTGTCGGTGGACGGTCTGATTGGCGCAGGTTGACTCGTGTTGTAGGTTCTTCCAGTGATCGGACTACGTCACCGTCTTTGAGAGTGCGAGTGCTTGAAAGGTGAGGTTAGGGAGCTCCGAAACGAAGCGTGGTCCATCTGACTTCTCTTTCACTCAGTTCCTTGATGAATCGTAGCTGACAATGCCTGTAGGTGGCCGTTTGCAGCCGTACGAGTTTCGAGAGCGGTAGCTGCTGCGGAACCCCCCCCCGCAGGGTGGGGACACGCATCAGATATCCGCCGAACCGGACCGTAGGCGGGGCAGTCGAGATCTCACGTCATCGCTCGACAAGCCGAGCACGTCGGCCGCTGCCACCACGCTGTCTGGATCGACCGGATAAAGGCGGCGTCGCAGCGGATCGGCAAGGCCGGCCACGTTTCGGGACGAGAGAAGCCGCCCCATCGTCTCCAAGCCGGATGACCCTGCGTCGGTCTGGATTAATTGACGTGCTGCACCGACGATTTCTCTGAGCACGGGGTCGGTTGCGCCCAGGAATCCGTACCAGCCCCACTCGCCGTCCAACCCTCTAGGAGGGCTACAGAGGCGCTGGATCGTTTCGCAGTAGCTTGCTGCTACGAAGTAGACCTGGGCGAACGCGTCAAACGTGTCGAAGTCGTGGCGGCAGCGGTATGCTCCTTCGATTAACTGCTGGAGATAGTCTCCCTCGGTCGTGAGCGAGGCGTCGTAGTGCTGTAGCCATTGCGCAAACCGGTCGTTTCCCACTCTGCGTTCCAGTATCAATCCCACACGCTCAACGCCGAGCAGGCTCCACGCGATTCCGGTGGAGAAGAGCGGGCTCCAGAACATGTAGGTATGAGGGAGGGCGGCCCATCGATGCCCGGCGGCGCGTGTAAGTCGGCGCTGTAGGGTTGAAATCATGGCGATGGGACGTGTGGGCCGCGCTCGCGCGAACTGGTGGGCGAGGGTGGGATATCTCTGCAAGAGCTCGTGAAAGGTGTCGGATGGATCGCGGTTGGCGAGAACTGTTGTCTGTAGACTCCCGGCGGCGTCATGTCGGCCGTGTTCGAGGACGAAGCCAGCACTTACCACACCAGTGTCGAATCGGAGCTCGTACATCCATCCTTCATCGATGAGATGGTGCACGGCGCCGTGATCATCCGGAAAAGGTCCTTCCGGGGCAACGGTGTCCCGGGACAGGGTCGAGACGAGTGGTGCGACACCATCGAAATGGCCGTAGACCAGTCCGGTGTGCAACGATTTTTCAACCAGTCGCTCGGATGTGACACCCAGACGTCGTGCCACGACACCTGCTGCCCCCGACGCGTCGATGACGAAGTCTGCCGCCAACGTCAGGGTTTGGTCGAATCGCGTCACGGTCAGGGAGAGCCTGTCTCCATTCGTCTCGACCGCAACCAACATGGTTTCATCCCAGTAGCACACACCCTCGTCCTGGGCACGGCAGACGAGAAAGTGGTCGACGTCTTCACGCATCCAGTGGGCGTCGGCTGTGCCGTCGTCTAAACTTGCGGCCACCAGCAAGCGTCGCGTGTTGAGGGCGTCGCCACGGAACGGTTCCCCGCGTTGGTGCCGATAGAAGGTGAATCCACGTTTCAATCCGCAGCGTAAGTTGCTGAGGTGGGTATGCCATCGTCCGTAGGACGCGAGCTGACGCAGATCATCCAATCCGTATCGGGTTGCCAGACGTTCTAACACGATAGCGGCGAGTGGTGTCGACGATTCCCCGAGCGCAAATCGTGGGTGCCGCCCTTTATCAACGAGGGTGACATCGTGTCCCTGGGATCTTGCGATCCGTGCCGCGATCGTACCAGCGAATCCCGCGCCGACGACTACAATCTGCATGTTTGACAGGCGATCCGCGCCGTGTGATGGCCGGTCCGGTTGATTGCCTGCAGCCGTTCGACTCGTGCCGGGCCACACCGGGCGCAGTCGGCCAGCCGGTCGATGTCCCAAAGGTCGACCGACACCACGACGCCAGTCTGGTCGTAGCAGGCGTCGAACACATCCTCGACCAGACCGAGGGTGGGTGACGCCAGTTCTCTGAGTCCTACAGCGTCGGCGCGTATCGATTCGGTCCGGGTGGGAATGAGCGAAACATGGTTGGCGCCGAGACCGGCGGCGTAGGCGACGGACCGTTGCGTGGAGGCGACCGCATCTCCGGCTGCCACGAACGGAGGCGGCACCAGCAGGAAGAACCGCAGGCCGATTCCGGCAGTCCGTAACGTGGCCGCCGCGTCAGCGACCATGTCGAGTGTCATCCGTTTATTGAGTCGTGCTAGGACATCCAGGTCGGCTGTTTCGAGACCGACGGCGACCTCCAGCTCGCCCGTGAGCCCCTCGGCAAACTCGAGACACCGCCGCTGGATGAATCGGGGATGCGATTCGACGATCACCCGGTCGAAGGGACGCAGGAGCATAGTAATCTCAGAGTCGTCTTCTGGTGGGACGGCGATCGGGTCAAAGAAATTACTCGCGTTATAGAGCTTGACCGACCGTGGCGTCGGTGGGCCAGCTGCGGCGATTGCGGCAGCAATCTGTCTGGGGATCGCGCCTGGTGGTGTGGGGCCGTCGAGTGTCTGACGCCAGAGATCGCAGAAAATGCAATCGAGTGGACACTCTGCCCCGCTCAGGAAAATCGTGAGAATCTGGGTGCACCGGCCGTCCGATTTCCGTTCCTCCTCGCGCAACCATCCGTTGGGCTGGTCGGGGTCGACCGACAGCTTTGGCTCGCGGGGAGCCCGTGGCGAAAGTCGAGTGACTTTCACCACAGACTCCTACGCGGTCGTGTATTGGTCAAGGAAGTGGTGACGGTAAAGGTCGGAGTGACTCCCGAAGACCTGCTGGAAGGTGCGGTCCGTCATCGACCCCTCTTGGAATCGGCGCTTGGGAAACACCGGGAGTTCTCGCCCGAGGGTCAGCCGAATGCCCCTGGCCAGTACTTC
>Ga0310120_10001507_pt1 | contig 17474 bp, 16 predicted proteins | sample CB27_AW_983_MG_FD_203506 | JGI IMG/M metagenome (GOLD analysis project Ga0310120, IMG submission 203506) | Marine microbial communities from Western Arctic Ocean, Canada - CB27_AW_983 | ecosystem: Environmental > Aquatic > Marine > Oceanic | place: Canada: Western Arctic Ocean | collected...
CAAAGTGTTAGGTTCCCGACCGGCCGTGCTGCTACACCCTCGCGGCACAAAAATGGTCAACCCGTTTGCCAAACTCGCGGCCAAATGTAACAATGCAGTCCTATGGTGCCGTACAACTTCCGGAACACGTCCGTGCGACTCGCACTTATCGGCTGGCAGACACTTTCGAGTAAGGAAACCCAGAAATGAAAACCCCAGTAATGAAAACACTGACGATTGGAATGTCGGCCGCATCCGTGTTGCTAATGACGTTGTTGCTGCTGACGCTGGTGGCGACCACGGCGGATGCCCGGTCCTATGCCGCCTATCGGCCGGCCTACCGCACCGCCGTACGGCAGAATGCCCCGTACCAGAATGCGCTGTACCAAACGGACAACACGCGACTAGCGCCGCCGACCGTTACCTTTCCGAATCAGGGCCAGTCTGCAGGCCCTGCTGGACCGACTTTTTCGACGCCCGCTCTGCAGCCGGTGCCTGCTCGATCTGTCGCTCCACAATCTGTAGGACCAGCGTGCGACGCCGTACCCCACATATCGCCCGGGTTGGCAACGTTCGGCGCGCCGCTTGTCACCTACCGGCCGCTCCTCCCGCTGGTCGCTGTGCCCCGTTCTTACCAGGTGGGCCGGGGCATCCTGGGTCAACCGAAAGTCTACGTCCCGGGCCAGCCGATTCGCAACGCGCTGCGCTATCTGACGCCGTAAGGGTCCGCGGTTACCGGATTAGCGACCTTGGACGTTCAGCCAGCTTGTCTTTCGCTTGAGCGTTCGCAGTGTCAAGAAGACAGTAAGCCCGAGTAGGAAGATTACCATCCAATGCGGCGCGAGGTCAGGAGAACCGTGGACCGTGGCATGTGTTCCTACACCGAGTGCAAAGAAACAAACGACGATCGCGAAAACCCCGCTATACTCTCGGCGGAGGATGTTGCGCAACGAAAACGCCAATGTCGGACGTTCCCATCGGCGGAACTTAGGTAGGAAGGCGGGCGTTTTCTCCGCCCACTGGAGATAGCGGTCGCCAAATTTGCGGCGTAAGAACTCCTCTTCGGCAAGCATGATCCGCTCGTAGTAGATCCAAAACGAAAGCACAAGAATGAGCGACAGCCACCAGGACATGAAGAACATCGAGATACCCAACCAAATCATGAAGTTGCCGACATGCAGCGGATGTCGGACAAGCGAGTACATGCCCGACGTGTTCAGCTCATCGGCGACCTGGCATTTCGTGTTTCGTCCCGAAGTGCCTTGTGGAGCAAAGCCGATGGACATCGCTCGAATCGCCGGCCCGAGAAACGAAATCGCCATGCAGGCGAATACCCATACCTCGTGCAGGCGTGGGTCCTGGAACGGGTAATCGAATTGGTTAATCACGACGAGCATCGGAATCGCCAACAACACCGGCAGGTAGCTTCGCTACCGAAAAAGCCAGTTTCCCGACCGTTCAAATTCTTCATGAAGTGTCATATTTTCTTTCGCTTAGAGCAAATTGCGAAATAAGCGCGACTACTTTCATTACACTGTCGTCGAAAAACCATGCAACTGTTGACCTCATGTCCGTGCGGCTCGAACGAATATGCCACAGGGCCGAAACGCGTGGGCCTCAGACCGCTAGCTGCGGCGAGCGGCTAAGCCTGAATGAGAAAACAGATGACTACGCGGCTGGCTCGTCCGCGTCAACATCGGTATCAGGTGTCGGTTGCGGCATGGCATTCGGCTCGGGTGTTTCGACCGTCTCTAGGCCCATCTCGTCGTACACCCGCTGGAAGATAGCGTTCGCATACGGATTGCGTGGGTCGCCACCCCAACTGGTGACGATCTCTTGCTGCCTGGCCAGTTGGGCCACGCTATAAGGTCGAAAATAGTAGTTTTCATGGCATGGTGGGTAGTATGCGATATGCTGCGGCATGTCGCAGCGGATTGTCCAGCAGTGCTCCATCTTCGGCGGTTTTGCATTTCCACAATCGTCGCAGTTGTCGCACGGACCACAATCGTCGCATTCGCCGCACGGACAATAGCCGTCATCGTCCGATACAATTCCTCCGTACGCTGAGCTGTCGATGACCACATTCCCCGGTGAGCCGAGGTCGTCGGCCACGCGATCGGAAACAACCGTGTCAGGAATGAGCCTCGGCTGCGAAAAGCCCAACCGGAATGGGGCCGGCGCGCCGGCGGTCGGGGCTGAGGGCGGTGGCACGACAGGCGGTAATTCCGGTTGATTGTTCGCGGTTGCTGCCATCAGGCTAACTGCTACGGCGAGGCCAGTGAACATGGTCGTTTTCCCCTTCGGGTCGGTGTGTCTGTTGCTCCGCGGGCTGTGGTTCCCACTGGTTAAAGTTATCGGCGGTAACGGTGGTATCGGTTCAGTACGAGTTTCAGATGAATTGGGTAAGTTGCGTTAGAAAAGTGAGGTAAAGAGTTCCTGTAAAACAGGAAGGTAAAAATAGGTCGATATTTAGGCCGAATTGGCAGACGATTTTCCCACTTCCAAGTTTAGTCAGCTGCCTGACAACACACTGCCCGCCAAAACGGGCCTCAAAGCTCAGCTAGATTGCTCATTTTCATGCCAGACACGCAAAATCGGAAAAGTCAACTGAATCTTCGTAATGCGTACGACCGATAGAACCGGCACAGGGCGGACTCGGTGGTTTTGCCATGGGCGGACCATTTGCCCTGCTAGTAAGTGCGCGATCGGATTCAGTCCGGTCGGACCTCGCATTCACAAAGAGGATGAGTAGCGTCAAATGATACGGACCAGCATCACCAGAAGCGCCCGTCGCTACGCAGTGCAACAAACTCTTGCCCTGATTCTTGTGGCGGCATTCTACACCGGGTTGTCTGTTGTAAAGGCCCAGGCACAGAGCACCTCGACTCCGGGCAATGCGGCTCCGGACAACACGGTTGTCCTGGTGGCGACCAGCGAAGATCGAGATACGTTTGTCGAGTCGCCCGAGGGCCGCAAGAAGTTCGAGGCACTGATCGCCGATATCTTGGATCCGGAAGTGGTAATCGATATCGATCCCCGCAAATCAAAATTGATTCGCACCAAACTGCCCGTCACACGGTTCTCCGTCACGAACCCCGAGAATCTCGAGATTGTGCAGTTTAGCCCGACTGAGTTTGAACTGATTGGCGGAGACGAAGGCGAGACGACACTTACGCTGTGGTTCGGCGCACCGAACCAGGATTCTCAAGTGTTGCGTTACCTGGTGCGCGTAGGCCGCGACGACGCGGTCGATCAGCGGGTCGACATCGAATACGGCGAATTGCAGGACCGCATCAACGAGATGTTTCCCAATAGCATGGTTCAGTTGATTCCGATTGCAGACAAATTGATCGTCCGTGGCCAGGCGCGTGATGCCGAAGAGGCGACACAGATCTTGGCCATCATTCGCGGCGAGGCGACTGATCAGTCGGGCAACTTACTCGGGCCGGGCAGCGGCATCGTCAGTGCCGGAACGGCGGCAAGCCCACGTCCGGGGGCCAACGACTTGCCTTCGACGCAGGTGATTAACATGCTCGACGTGCAGGGCGAGATGCTCGTCATGCTCAAGGTGCGAATTGCCGAGCTGAGTCGCAGCGCGTTACGCGAAATAGGTGCTGACGTTACGGCGATTGCCGGCGACTTCACCTTTTCGTCGCTCTTGGGTGTCACCGGCGCATTCTCGGCGGTCCTCGATGCCGAGGATGTTGACTTAACGCTCACGGCGCTCAGTTCGAACAGTTATTCGAAGATCCTTGCCGAGCCTAACCTAGTCACCCTCAGCGGACACCCGGCCAATTTCATCGCCGGCGGTGAATTTGCCGTGCCCACGGTCGTGGGTGTCGACGGCGTCGGGGCCGTGACGACTAATTTTCGCAGATTTGGAACCCAGTTGTCGTTCTTGCCCACCGTGATCGACAAGGACCGCATTCGACTACAAGTGTCACCGTCCTTCAGCTCCATCAATTCTGACAACACAGTCGACGGGATACCGGGCCTCGATAGCCGGGCGGTGAACACTACGGTTGATCTGCGCGAAGGCCAATGGCTTGCGATCGCCGGTCTGCTGCAAGACGAACAGTCGGGCAGCAAACTGCGGGTGCCGTTCTTGGGCGACATTCCATTGATCGACACGGTCTTCAGCCGAAAAAAATCGACACGCGACGAGACCGAACTCATTATCCTGGTTGGTCCCGAGTTGGTCCATCCGCTCGATGCCAAGGACAACCCATTGATCCTGCCGGGCATGGAAGTGACCGAACCGACCAACTGCCAATTTTTCTTGAAGGGCATGTACGAAGGCACACCAGGCTGCGATTACCGCAGCACGGTGGCGCCACTCCAGCAACAGCGATATCATGAAGCACGTCATCAAGCATGGCGAGACTCGCGTCAGCAATCTCGCTACCAGGAGTCCGAGAGCCACTACGTTCATGGTCCACACGGATTCTCACGCTAGTCGAGGGTCGAGAGTCAAGAAAACAGTGCAAGGAAGATTGGGTATGAAGAGCACCAGCACAATCGCAAAAGTGGCCTCCATGGCACTCTGTGCGGTGGTGATCGTGGCTAGCGGGTGCCGTGGCGGGAAATCTGCCCGGTGGTTCTACCAGTCTCCACCTCCTCACATGATGCTCGGCACCCAGAGCGATGAAATCTGGATGAAGCAAGAGGTGAATGCGGAAGCTTCAGATTTCGTCCTTTACCAACACGAATTTGAGATCGGCGGTGCCCGTTTGAACATGGGCGGCGAGGACCATCTGAAGCAGATTGCCGGTCGGTTGCTCGAAGGACATGACTTTCCCGTCATTGTCGAGCGGAGCATGACCACGGAGCGTGAAAACACCGAGTACCACTATCCGGTGCATCCGAATCCCGAACTCGACATGCAGCGCCGTGAGGTGATCGTCCGGCTATTGACGGCGATGAGTGTACCGGAAGTTGAGCTCCGCGTGGTTGTATCGCCCGCGCTGGCCCCCGGCTTCAAAGCGACCGAAGCTGAGGGCGATTACATAAACGGCCTCAGCGGACAAGGGTCGGGAAATGGGTTCGGCAGCTTCGGTGGTTTTGGCGGTTTTGGCGGTTTTGGTTTTTAGAGTGAGTGGCAGGGCAAGAAGCCTGAGGCGACAGCCCCGACGGCTGCATCTCGGGGCCGTCGCCGTAGGCTCCGACCCCGGCGCCCAGTGTGCAAACACAAGGAAGATGTCATGATGGAAAGGATCACCTGGGTCTCGCTGTGGGTTGCCGCCGCCTCGGCCGGGTTGGTCGGATGTGCCGAGACGCAACTTTGGAGTGGTGGTGTATTCGACACACGGTCCGCACAGTCAAGATCCGCGGTCATTCTTGGCACCGGTGATCGGCAAGACTATCGGCTTTCGGCAAACGACTTTGAAAAGAGTCGGCTCTCGCTGGCCCGACTCAGTGAGCGCCGTGGCCAACCGAAAGTTGCGCTACAAATCTACGAGAAAGTACTCGTCGAGAATCCTCGCAGCATCGTGGCCAATCACCGGTTGGGTGTGATGGCTGCCCGCCAAGGCAAGCTTGATCTGGCCGACCAATATTTTCAGTCGGCTCGGCAGTTGGCGCCGCCGACCGCTCAGCTGCTGGCTGACATCGGCTATGGCTACTACCTTCAGAACCGCACTGCCGAAGCCGAGCAAGTACTCAAAGAAGCCTTGAAGCTTGATCCGGACAACGCAGTCGCTTCGAATAACCTGGCCTTGGTGTTCGGTGAGCAGCGCCGGTTTGATGAAAGCCTCGCCGCCTTCCAACGAGTCGGAACGGACGCCCAGGCGCACGCGAATCTTGCCTACATCTATTCGCAACTTGGTGAATATGATCAGGCGCAGTCTCATTACAGTCGAGCGCTGTCGCTCGATCCGACATTGCGGATAGCCGCTAATGCGATGGCACAAATTGCCGAACGACAGCGTGGCAGAGCGTTTGACCAGCCGCCCATTTCGGCGACGCCACAAGACTCCGACACGGTAGCAGAACCGGACGACGTTTTGGTCCAACAAGTTCAACCCCAACAAGTTAAACCGTCGACGGAGCCGACCCCAGTTGCACTAAAACACCAAGTTGCATCGAAACAGGCTTCCGAGCCAAAACAGACTTCCGACGGTATGATTTCGGTGTACGGCGCGGCCGGCAGCAGCCTGCCGGGGCCACAGGCCGGTGCGGTCGCTAAGATACAAGAGACGCCGCAGCGAAATCAGGCCGCCAACCATGTGTCCATGGCACAACCGTCCGGCACGCTGCGTCCGCTTGGCTCGCCCGGCCAACAACCGCCGAGTGTCTACCAACCGATCAGCGCGAGTGCGGTGCCGATGCCAGCGCCCTATGCGGGCGGCTCTCAATCGTTGACCAAGCTGGCATACGAAGAGCCAAGGTGGCCCGGCACGGTCGCTCCGACACAATTCGCGGGCCGCCACGATGCGGCACTCACCCACATGCCACCAGCCGGCAATCAACCGGCGATTCAGAACGCCCTGCAAGCGGCCTTCCAACAGCGTCTTGACGCCGTGCAAATCGGCACGGGCGCGTATCTGCCCACAATCGGCCAGCCGCAGTAAGTCCGTCGGGTGCCTGTTGTTTACCCTACAGAACCGGCAGCGCGCTGCCATCGAACGTTTGCAGGTACTTCCAAAGTTCCAGCATGGCCGGCCCGGTCAGCACGAGAAAGACCGAGGGCAGCATGCAGAGTGTGATCGGGAACAGCATTCGCACGGCCGTCTTGCTCGATCGCTCGTCCGCCTCTTGTCGGCGATGTGTTCGCATTCCGTCGGCATACTCATACACGGCGTTGACAATGTTCGTGCCCAGACGCTGTCCTTGGGTCAACAGCGCTGCCATCGTATGGATTTCCGGTTCGTCAATCCGACTCGCAAATTGACTGAGAGCTTTGTCGAACGAAATCATCTCGGCGTGTTGCCGCAGGATAACCCATTCGACCGCCAGGTCGGGATGGGCCGCATAGAGTTCGTCGGTCACATGCGCCATGGCATCTCCCAGCGCCAAGCCGCCGGTCAAGCCCATCGTTAGCATGTCCATCGCGTCGGGCAATCCTTGTCGAACGCGGGCCTCGCGGCTCGTTCCTTGCCAGCCGAGAACCAACCGCGGCAGGGCCCATACCACTGCGGTCATTGCCAAGCCGACCGCCAGACATTGTATCGCCAGAGTGTGCTGCTCGGGTCCGATCGCTACGACGATTGTGCCGGTCAGGACGACTGACAACAGAACGAACAGATTTCGCAGCGCACGGAAGTCGCGGCGGGCCGTGGAATGATAGTAGCCAGCTCGTTGCAATTCCTTGTCGAGTCGGCTGTTGTCGAGATTCAATTGCGGCACATGGCTCGCCAGGCTGGCGGCAATTTCCGCGGTCGTTATTGTCGAATCGTTTTTACCAAGCGCGGCCAGACGCTGCGCGATGGGATTTTGAGTGAAGGTCTGTATTCGTCGCCCGACGATAAACACGATGGCGACGATCGACGCGAACGCAGAGAGAATGAGCAGTTCGATAGTCATGGTACTCAACACTTTCGGTAAAAACTGGTCGAAAAGTATAAGAGTTGAAAAGACACTCTTACACTCTTACACTCTTACACTCTTACACTCTTACACTCTTACACTCGTCAACCTTAAAAGTCCGACTTCAGCAATCGATAGATCCAGGCCAGGCCGGCAACTTGCAAGGCGATGGCCAGTCCCAGGATCGCCTGGCCCTGTGGCATTTGCAGCAGAGCGGTCACGTAGTCGCGTCGCCAGATCAGCATGTAGGCGATGATCGTCGGTGCGGCCATCGCGATGACCAACGTACTGGTCCGGGCCGCCGCCGTCGCCGCTAGAAACTGGCGTTCGTAGCTGATCCGACCTCGCACGACTTGCACCAGCCGCTCCAAGGTGCCGGGCAAGTTGCCGCCCGACTTTCGTTGAACACGAAGCGTCGCGGCGAAAATACGCATTTCCGTGAGCGGAACACGACGCACGAGCGATCGCATCGCGGCGTCCATCGAGAGCCCCATATCCAACTGTCGAGCAGCCCGACGGAACTCGATGCCCAGTGGCTTGATGGCCGACTGGCCAACCAGTGCGATCGCCTGATCCGCACTCTCGCCCGCTCGCACCGCCTGGGCAATCAGTTGCATGACGTCTGGAAGCTGGGATTGCATGGCGCGGCGGCGTCGCCCTCGCAAGAATAGAAACAAGCCCAGGACCAGCACGACACCGGCCGAGCCGCCCAAGGCTGCCGAATACCAAACAGGTTGCCATACCCACAAACTGCCGCCAACGAGCAACGCGCCGGCTACGGCCATCAAAAACAGTGTGACGGGCAGCAGATCGACGCCCGACTCGATCGTCAGGCGATCGAACCAGCGATCGATTTTCCCGGCAGTCGAGCGTGTGCTGACCAGACTCGGTGAAAGCGGCAACGGTCGCAGGGTCGCCGGACCGGCCGGAGCCGCCAGGCCCACTTGTCCGGTTGCGTGTTCTGCGGCCAAACGCCGCCGGCTAGCCCACTGATCGCGGAAACTGAGCGCTACGGTGGCGATCACCAACGTAATCGAGGCCGTCAGACTAATTGTCAATAGTGTGGAATCCACGACAGGGGCCCTCGTTCAAAGAAGATTGTTGAAAAGTTAAAAAGTTGAAGAGTTGAAAGAGTCTGATGCCACAATTTGTCTCTTCAACTTTTGCACTCTTCAACTTTTCAACTCTCTTACCTTACAGGTTCCGTTTGACAAACAAATCTTTCAGCAGGTGAGCGCCGGCGGCCTCTGCACGTTCCAAACACGCTGGCATGTAGCCCGTCGCATAGAACTCGCCGCGTACTGTGCCATCTTCGCCAACGTCACACTGCCGAAAGCCAAAAATATCCTCAATCCGATAGTTGCCGTCCTTCACTTCCACGATTTCCGAAATCTGCATCACGCGCCGCCGACCGCCTTGGAGTCGAGCGACGTGAATAATCAACTTGATGCCCGAGGCGATGTACTGCCGCACGACCGCAATCGGCAAATCAAAGCCGGTCATGGCGACCATCATCTCGACCCGTGCCAGCGCGTCATGAGCGCTGTTGGCGTGGATCGTGGTCAACGATCCTTCGTGGCCCGTATTCATGGCTTGGAGCATATCCCAAACTTCCGCACCGCGGACTTCACCCACGATGATTCGGTCGGGCCGCATGCGGAGGCTATTTCGCACTAGATCGCGTTGGGCGATCTCGCCGGTGCCTTCGGTGTTCGCCGGACGTGTTTCCATCCGCACCCGATGTGGATGCTGAAGGATCAGCTCTGCCGAATCCTCAATCGTCACCAGCCGTTCGCTATGCGGAATGAACGCACTGAGCGCGTTGAGCATGGTGGTTTTTCCGGCACCCGTCCCACCAGAGATAATGCAACCGGTGCGTGCTTTGATGGCCGCCGAAAGAAACGTCACCATGTCGGGCAAGATTGATCCGTTGGCGACCAAGTCGTCGATCGTCAACGGATTGGTGCCGAAACGCCGAATCGAAAGCGCTGGTCCGTCGAGTGCCAGCGGCGGAATCACCGCATTCACCCGCGAACCATCCGGCAGACGTGCGTCGACCATCGGGCTGACTTCGTCAATACGGCGACCCATCCGAGCCACCACCCGTTGGATGATTCGGATCAGGTGAGCGTCGTCGGCGAACATCACGTCCGTCAGTTCCAGACATCCGTTTCGCTCGATATAGACCGTGTAGGGATCGTTGACCAAAATATCGCTCACGGTCGGATCCTGCATCAGCGGTTCGAGCGGTCCGAGACCATACAGCTCGGCCATCAGCTCCTGGAGAAGCCGCTGGCGATCAAGCTGGTCGAACGTCTCTTTCGTCGTCACACGAGAGCGGTGGGCCAGTGTGCGAACCTGATTCCAAAGCTCGTCGTCGTCGACATTACGCAGACTCGACAGATCGAACGCCTCGACCAACTGCTGGTGAATCGACGACTTAATCCGCTGAAAGTCTTGCTCGATCGGATCGACGTGCGAAGGAAGATCCCGTCCGTTGTTCGTGTTCTCAATGATCAAATTTTGCTTCATGGCGATATCACTTTCTGGGACCTGGATTGTCCGAAAAAACTAATTGGGTCTTTGTATTCTTATTGGGTCAAAACGATTTTTCCGATCCGTGGGTTCCGCGGCTCGCCGGCTCGGACCAACGCCGTACAGGTATGCAATACGCACGGTTGGAGAACCAACTCCAAGGTTCCCGCCTCGGTCTTCTCACACGCGACGACACAGCCCGTGGTAAAACCGGCGATCGATCCTGTTTGCGGATCGCTGACCGGCCAAATCCGTTTCTTTCCGCGGATGTCGCACAGCGCCCGGTGCAGTTCCGCCAGACTCGCCGCACTCGGCTCGGCCATCGCGGTTGCTTGTTGTGCGACGCCCTGGTAAACGATCGCGCCGCCCACCAGGCGGAGGTCGTCGTGGCTCAGTCCCTGCCGAATCTGTCGCTGCACATCGCGCGAACTCGCTGGGCGGCCAAACCGAACAATCTGTCCCACATTTTCCGACGACCCGTGTACGGCGGCGCTGCCGTCATGGCGCGGCTGGCCCAGTCGAATCGTCATCTCATCCAAGCCGTCTCGGCCGGCCTTTACATGGCCCGTCTTCGGATCGACCGAAAAATGGTCACGTTGAACTTGCCCAGATTTATCCATAGGCGGAATCATCAACGGCACCATCGGCACCGTGACGTGGCCCGCCGGTCGAAATCCATAGACGCGTTGGTCGACCGTGGCCCGAGCCTCGACGACCATGTCCACATCGGCAAAACCGAACATCCGGCTCGCCCAAAGCGACAACGCCTGACCTCGTTCGGCAGTAGACTGGGCACGCACCAACAGCGAATTGATCGGGCCCTGGCCGTTCCACGGCTCCATCGGAGCTCCGAGCCTGGTCGGATCCTCGACCCAACCGGTGACCATATCGCCGTTGACTCGGTTTTCCCAGTTTGCAGCAAGCCGCATCGGACCACGGACAAGGTTCATTTCGGCGAACTGCAGCGCGTGCTGTCGCGTCCGGACATCCTGCCGCACGGTCAACATCCTTGCGACGTCGGCTCCGCCGGGTGAACCGGCCAACCGATAGTGGCCCGAGGCAATCGGGCTGTTCTCGAACATCTGTGCCACGCCAGCCAGCGCCGAGGTTTCGCAGACCGCTTGCATCTGATGGCGATGGTTTACCAGCCAGGCCACGTTCAGCGCCCACGCACAGCAAATCAGCATCACCGGCAGACAAAGCAACAACACCAGCGTGATCACACCACGGCGCTCGGGCCGAGCCGCGCGCGGTGCGCTGCGTTGTGCTTCACATCGATTGATCGGCTTATGGCTGCTCATGATGAAACTCTTCGCGGTAAAGGCCAAGCCCAAACTAATTTTCCGAATCAACACGGTTGTCGGCGGCGTACGTTACTCCACCGGTCGAAACCGGCGCCGTGACGCTGCGATCGCTGGTCGGCACGGCTGGCCGACTTTCGCGGAAGTCACCCCGAAACGTGTTTGTTTCGAGCGCGCCACGTCGATAAATTTGCGTCACAAAATTCCGGTTCGGTTTGGCTTGAAGGCCCAACAGGCTCTCAAGCGTAATCGTTTTCGTGTTTTCGGTCGCAGTCGCCACCTCACTGGCAGCACGTGCAACCAGGGACAGCTCGCCACGGCCCTCCACGGTCCGCAGAATGTTCACTTGGTCCAACGTGACCGCCAGCGTGATGACCGGATGGCGTTGTTGCGATGCGGCGTTGTTGATCGAGGCTATGTTGAGCGCACCGGTTCGGCCGGTCGCCCTCGGTTGCTCTACTTCGAGCACCTCGATGTCCTGAATCAAAGCCATCGTCGCCTCGGGAATGGCCAGTGTGTCCCCCTCGGATTCTCGCGCGTCGGTACGAAAGATCACATCGACCATCGAACCACTCGCAATACCGCCGATAAGCACACGGGGAATTTCAATAGTAAAAGCCCGAAAACCCGGCTTCAGCTTTTTCGAAACGTCGGGCCGCGTCCCTTCCAAGTACATCGACGTGGTCAAAAACGGCTCGCCTCGTTTGATCGGCTGCTCAAGTGTGCGGCCGATGATCTGCTCGGGATCAATCATCACAAGCGTCATCGGCAGATCGCGATGGCCGATTTCGTCATCGGTCATCTCGACCAATCCGATGTCGCCCAGGCTCAGCGTTCGACCGGCTGGCAAATCGATCGCAGCCAGTGGTATCACGATCGCGACCGGAGCGGCCGCTTCCGCCACAGGCTCATCCAGCAAGGCCGTCCGTACGGCATACGCACCAACCAATCCGGCCACGATGGCAAGAATTCCGACAGTCATCGTTCCAGGTGAAATGGACATGGCTTGTCCTCCCAATCAATGGTTTATCCAAGGCGTCAAAGAAAAATCGATTCCGGCACAGTTGCCGGGTTATTCCTTACTCTTTACGCATCACCGTCCGGGTCACAAGCTCGCGACCATCCAGGTTAAATCCGAAAATCGCCAACATGTTTGGTGCGGCCGCGTTCATTGGCAGCCGAACTTCGCACATGATCGGGTCACCCGTGAACGGTCCGCTCTCGAACGTGATCTGGTGTGCCGCGATCAGTCGACCTCGGACCAAAGCGGCGGCGACAGCTTGTCGAACGGCCGCTTCGCTCGCGGCCGGATGCCCGGCTGGCAGCGTGGCGACACGACAACCCGCATGACTGGCCGCCTTGACCAGATGGTTGACCGACCAAAGCATGCTGAACTCGACTACCGCGCACAGCAAGATGATCAGCAAAGGCAGAGCTAGCAGTAATTCGACGCTCACGATGATGCCACGGCGCCGGCGCCGCAGATCGAAGGCTCGTTGTTGATTTCGACGCTTCCGCATATCAATAATCCAGGAATAAACTGTTCGGTGTATGTCTATCCAAGCCTGCTCAGTTCGCTTATCGCCAGCACCAGCCAGGTGCTCACGGCAACCGGCACTCCATACGGCATCAGCCGGCGACGGACGCGTGCTTCGGCCAAGTCAGGGTTCGATTGATCGTCGTCAGAATCCGACGGGCTGTGTTCGCCACGACGGACTCGGTTGATTCCTCTTTGTGCCGCTTCGTAAGTCAACACGAGAACCGTGCCGAGTAAAACCAGCAAGGCGCTCACGAGAAACACCTGCACGGTCATTATCGCTCCCAGCCAAGCGCCCAGGGCACCCATGAATTTCACGTCTCCGCCGCCACCACCGCCGACGAACCACAGTACCAATAATATTCCGAATCCAGTGGCAAACCCCGACAGCGCGAAGACCAGTCCGTCGGCTGCCCCACTTATTCCACTCTCGATCGCGCCGCCCGAGACATGGTAGACCAAGGCCAGCACAAAGGCTGGCACGGTCAGCGTATTAGGTAGCCGCTTCGTGCGCAGATCGCACAAGGCGGCCACTACCGTGAACGTTACGATCGCGATCATGAGGATCCAATGCGATATGTCCATGAAATACTTGCTCTCGCCGGGAGAATATAGAAGAGAAATACCCCAGTTGAAGAAAAGCTCTTTGTGTAGTTGATCGTAATTAGGGTCCAAAAACCGTCAACGGAATAAGCCGACCCCAGGTTTGGAAATCTGGGAATGGCTGAGAAAGAACATCAATCGTGACAGATGTTCGGAATGGAATGAAAAGGGAGCCGGCGGAGTTATTGCCGGACCAGGCGGAATGATCCTCACATTCAGGTGCCACGTGTCGGCGGGTGGCACTGCTGGCTTGCCCAGCAGTGCATAACGTGCGATCTGATGTCGGAACTGCGCAGAGCTTGTTCCGGCCTACAAGTTGCTCATCAGTGGCATCCCACTCTCCCAAAAAAAGAGCCACGGGTCAGGAGAATCCCAACCCGTGGCTCGTCGTTCACTCAGGTACAGTTGCACCCAAAGTGGGCAGAGACCCATCGCGTGGATCAGCCTTTATTTAGTCGTTACCGTGACCACCGTGACCACCGCGACCCTTGCGGCCACGACTCTCACCACGGGCTGTGACGCCGCAGATAACCACGCACTTCGAATTGCGGTTACGCAGGCTCTTGTTACCGCTGTCGCAGAAATCCTGCGCGTCGCGGAATTTGCTGCCAGCACTCTTCGAGTGATGACCTTCCACGCCACTGTACGAGTAGCTCTGATCGATTTCCGAGATCGCCTGACCGAGGTCAGCCAATTCGGTTACGACCGAGTTACGTACGGCCGTCAGACCGACCGTCATGCCAATCACCAGGATGGTAGCGACCATCACCAGCTCCGCCGAGAGCACGGCTCCGGCTTCATCGTTCCACAATTTTCGCAACATCTTTTTCTCCCAAAAAAACAGAAAACAACAAATCGGTGCCTCTCCAGTGTGGAGACGACCAAAACCAAAGGACCGGCGTCATTTCAGGCAGTTCGCGCCAAGCGAACAACCGCCGATGAACAAGCGAACAACCGCCGATGAAGTCGAAGGGCATCTCCTATACCATCGCATCACAATCGTCACAGCCAAAATCCATTTTTTAGCTAACACGTTAAGTAGCTGTCACTTACGAACTTGTCCCGGCAGTGTCTGAGAGCGATTATCCTTCCCGGTCGGTTCGCGGCTCTTTTCCACCACCCTGCGCCTTTGCGCTAAGTTGTAAAGTATCGTTTGCGCCTCCCAGCGAGACCTCCGCCGGACGAACACCACGCCACAGCGATAAGGAACGTCCGGCGTGCGTGAGATACGTGTAGTAGTCTTGAATCTGCTCCGCCGAGAGTTCCTCCACGGTGCGGGCCAACCATTGTCCGGCAGATGCCAACACGTGGCGTGGCGGATGTAGTTCGCGCGGCGCCAGCGCCCACCACTCCAGCGCGTGGCCGGTGGCAATGATTCGGTCTCCCAGTCGATCGCCCTCTTTACGGCTTGGCCGACCGTGATCCGGCCGGCGCACCGGCCAGTCAACATTCCAGAACCCACTGGGGTGCTGTGTCTGCACGAGCCGGCGGGTCATGCCGTGAAGATAATCCATGATGTCCCGACGTCGCTGCGGGCTGAGAATCGGCGTCTCTGAGTCGACTCTCAGCAGCATCACCAGTGCGTGGAGTCGATGATTGCCAAAACAAACGCCCTGCGGCATCTCCTGTCGCATCATCCGCCGTGCGATCCGATCGAAGGTCATCCGCTGGCCTTCATGGGTTACCCAGTGGGTGTCCGATTTCACGAGCAACGCAAATGTAACGGCCGACCACTCGTACTCGATCTGATTAAGTGAAAAGTCTCGGAGCGCTTGTTCGACGATCGACCGATAGGTGGTTTGCCTTTCGGGTGTCTGAATCACGAAGTCGAGGGGCGTGCCAACCTCAGCCAGCCCAGCCATGGTGTGGTCGACGTGACTGCTGGTTGTGATACCCTGGTTTACCTCGACACGAATGCCGCTACCGTCATCGATCAAAAGAGGCGTCGCTTCGGCGCCATACCGTTGGGTAAATCGCCGATGGTCGGTTAATAGCGCGAGCATTTCACGGCCCGAAAGGACGCCGGGCCCCGACAATACATCAGGTTCAGTCTCGGAGAATTTTGCCTCGGCGAACTCAGGGTGATTGAATTCCGCTTCAACGCCCCAAAACCGCAGTGCGTGATCAACATGATTGATGCGTGTTTGTTTTCCAAAGTCGCGTGGGATCAGCTTACTCAGCACGGAGCGCAACTGCTCGTCCGTAACGACGATCGGATAGTTGTATTGCGGCTCAACCGACAACGGCACATCTCGTAGCGGCGGCAGCGCCGGGCGCCACGGTTTGCGTTGCCAATGGATCGTAGCCGCGGTGACACCAGCGGCGATCAACAGCACGTGCAACGACCAGAGTGTGATCCAACTTCTCGTGCTCATGGTGCCCTCCGAACCACGGCCGCCGCCGTATCGGTTACCGCAACACCTCCGGATGTGGTTGGCATGTCCGCTTTATGCCCACTGAGCCGCACGAAAACTAACGCCTGATCGTCTTCGTAGCGAAGCGACCAGTCGTCCGTTTGGCGCATTACCGATGCCAGCATGGTCTGCTCCTGCTTGTCGATGATCATCGTGTTGACGCGATAGCGGTCGAGCGACCGTTGCCAGCCCGGCTCGACGAAAGCGATCGTCTGATAGTCTTGCCACACATTGCGCGGCGCTAGATGAATGTTCGTCGTCATAAACGGTTGAAAGTCAACCGGTCCACGCGTTGCGAGCCAGTCGCCCCACCATTGCGGATTGAAAACTTGGCCTCGCGGCGGATGTGCCTGTAAGTATTCCGTCAGCGCCAAGGGTGTCGAGTTGCCGAGCAGTTGTCCCTCGCTTCGGGCATCACCGCCGAGCAGCGGTCGGCTCAGCCCGGACAGCGCGAACGTCGTCCACACTAGCAAGATCGCTGTCAAAGTCGGCTTCCAGCTCACCGCTGCCGCTGCTTTGGCTGATACTTCACGACCAGCACCCCGACTACTTCGGACAGATATGGGAGTTGCGAAGTCGCGTTGGAAAGCAGCCGGGGTGCTTTCGAGTGTTGTATTGTCTCGTTGCGTGGCGGTGCGTTTCACAAATCTACTGGCCAGATCGGCCAGGTGCGGTACGAGCACGAACGCAAAGATCGGGGCGTACCAACTGATCATGCGAACGCCAAAGACAGCCGCGATCGAAAACACTCCCAAGAGCATCGCGTGGGCAACTGGCACTCGGCGTCGGCTGTGTCGTAGCACAACGAGCAGTAGTACCCACGATAGGGCGAATTCGCGTCCACCCACATTGAGAAACGTCAACGACTGCCATTCCAGCACGTCGCGCAGATTGTCATTGGCGGAGAACCACAGCGTGTGAAACAGCAGATTCTCGCCGTAGGGGTTGATGAGCGTTGCCAGTGTGCCCAGCTCACATAGGCCGAGCCACAAGTGGACTTCGCGATCGGCCAACACGGCCATGAGTCGCCTATTTCGCCAAAAAACTTCGATCGTGCGTCCGATCAAAAAGCAGGCTAGCACGACCAATCCGCAGACAAACGAGCCGTGCAGGTTCGCCCAAAGTGCCATGAGCAGAGGCACGCCGACCCATAACCGCCAGTTTCGGCCTCTCGCAGCCATCGTGCGGCGCCCGGCCGAAGGCTGCTCCTTGCGTCGCATACTGACGATCAGCCACAGCAGAGCGGCAAAGCAGAGCATGGCGAAGTTTTCCGGCCGAATCATCGCCAACCGGCTCCATCCAATCGCCAAGACAAGCATTGCTCCGGCAACCGCCACCAAGGTGTTTCGCGATTGGAGGTAAAAACCACGGGCCAGCAATACGAACGCGACCAATAGCGTCAGAGCGAATAGATTCGACAGCGCCTCGGCCCCAATGTTCTCGACCGCAGCGAAGATGACTTGAGATAGCCAAGCCGAATCGATGACCGGCATCCCCTCGGCAAGTTTCAACATCGGGTCTTCGGTCGGCAGCGACCCGTTCTGTAGAATCCATTGCCCATAGGCGACATGGCCCCACCAG
>Ga0310120_10001508_pt1 | contig 17471 bp, 16 predicted proteins | sample CB27_AW_983_MG_FD_203506 | JGI IMG/M metagenome (GOLD analysis project Ga0310120, IMG submission 203506) | Marine microbial communities from Western Arctic Ocean, Canada - CB27_AW_983 | ecosystem: Environmental > Aquatic > Marine > Oceanic | place: Canada: Western Arctic Ocean | collected...
GATCCGTGAAAGTCACAGAGCAGCCAACCGTCGAGGTTGTCCTCCTGGAGAGCACCCTGAATAGCGGGGAGATCGAACACCACCGACTGAGTATAGGTCACGTCGTTGGTCCCAAGATGTCCCGCTATGAGGTTGCACACAAAACGGAGTGAGAAGGCTTGAGACCGTGCCCGTGTCGTTCATGCGTGCAGCTGGATGTCGGCACGACGTGGGGCACGCGGACTGCCGAAGCGACGACGGTTTCGCAACGGGAAGATGAAGTAGTTTCCAGCGCCCAATCGGTCGACAAGCCGTTTAGTCTCGACCGACCGCTGTGACCACGCGATCAGAGGATCCGGTCGTCCGGAGTCACTAGCCGGTGGCTATGCCGCCGGCTCGGTCGTGGCGCCCTCTTCCTCTTCCTCTTCCTCTTCGTCGGGTTCAGGCTCAGGAAGCTCATCGACGAGTTCGGGCTCGATTTCGCCATTCTGATGGCTGAACTCGTAGTTGCTTCGGTCCATCGCTGAGATTCTCGGCACACGGAGTTCAATTTCGACGACTTCCTGAGGCAGGATCGGTTCCCTAAAACGCACGCGGTCACCGGTCACCGTGTTACCGTCAACGTCAAACCAAAATTCATCGACCTGAAACCCTGCCAGCGCATTGTTGGCTTGATTCTGGACGCGGAAGGTCGTGACGATGAAGTTGGATTCACGAGTTGCCCGCGGCTGTGTGTAGTCGATAGGGGCGGGCCCACGTTGAGTAGCCACGAGCACGGCGTCGCTGTTTTCCAGTCTGGCCGTGAGGCTGTTGGCTGCGGCCACGGCCGCGGCGCTGGGTTCGGGTCTGGTGCTAATGACGCTCTCGCCTTCCGTTTCCATCGGTTCTGTTTCTGGAGCGCCCGATCCTCCGCACGCGGTCAGGGACAGAATACTAGCCAGTGAGACAATGAACGCCCCGTTGGTGAATTTCGTCATCAGGTTCCTCCGAGTGCCTTCGCCTCGATGCGAAGACGGAGATTATAGGCCCCAAGACCCGAAATCTCAATACTCCCAGAACTAACACCCTCTTAGGGAGTCATATTTCCCCATTCCAGTCCTCAGCTTCTGGGCTTATCGACCTGAAGACTTCAAGATGCCATTTGCCTCCGCCCCACGGCTCGATGACCTCTGCCGCGATGACATCGACAAGTAGATCCGAGAATGCCCGACCTTCCGGATCTCCTTCAAGATGGTACGCGGGCTCATCCCACGCAAAGTTAGGATACAGGATTAAACTAAGGAATAAGTCGTATCCGTCATCGACCACGATTAGCTGGCCGCATGGGCGTCTCTGGGTCGAGTGATAGACCAGATATTTTTCCGCGGTGTGGGCCCGGATGTAGCGTTTGAGCGCAAACTCGCGGGTTACGATGTCCTCGATGGCGATTTTCTTGTCCCAGCAGTCGCGACAGTACTTTTCTTCGCCGTGTGGCTTCGACACGTCCTTGGCGCCGCACAACGGACACTGCGGCTGGGCTGCCGAGCGGGGAGACATGCTTGGATTCTAGTGTCCGATCCCACGATTCGCAACACGATCCGTGAGACTTGACTCTTGTTAATATGTGCAAAGTGAATCGCCCCGCGCCACATTGTGGACTCCGGCACCTCGCGTTATTCGTAGCCGCGTTCGAGGACACGAAGCGCTTCTACATCGATTTACTGGGATTTGACATCGAGTGGGAGCCCGACCCCGACAACACCTACCTGACGTCGGGAAGCGACAATATCGCACTGCACCGTGCAGCCGGCGAGCGCTCGTCACGCGAAACGGTCCTCGACCACTTCGGGCTGCTCGTGCGCGAGGCGGACGATGTCGACGCATGGGCGCGATTTTTCGAGACCGAGGGTGTCACACTTGTCACCCAGCCTCGGACCCATCGAGACGGTGCGCGGTCGTTCTACGTGGACGATCCGGATGGGAACCGTATCCAGTTTATCTACCATCCACCGATCAGCGGTTAGAGCTCCTCGCCCGATGGTGAGCGCCCGCGCGTAATCGCCTGGACGTACTGCTTGACTACTATCGCTCGCCCCATTTCAATTTTTCACGCAAGACCGCGAAGTAGCCTCTTGATTCGGCACGAATGATCTTGAGCGGGCGTGCCGCTTTTTCCACAGCCACGACGTCTCCGTGTACGAGCTCGAGTCCGGACTGACCGTCGAAGCTGGCGTAGGCCGCGCAATGGGGACCACTGAGTGCGGGAGTGACTCGAACGGGAGTGGTACTGGGGATAATGATCGGTCGGTTGGTCAGAGTGTGGGGCGCGATCGGTGTCAGTAGTAGCGCATCCACAAGGGGGTGCACGATTGGCCCACCGGCCGCCATGCTGTAAGCAGTCGAGCCGGTCGGACTGGCTACGATTAAGCCATCCGCACGAAGACGTGTCACGAATTGTTCTCCGACGCTGATCGTTAACTCGATGATGTTTGAGAGAGCTGCCTTGCCGATCACGATATCGTTGAGTACGACACGGTCGGTCATGATCTGACCGTCACGCGTTACTGTCGAGCGGAGCATTTGACGTTCATCGATATCGGCAGTGCCGTCCAAAACCGATTTCAGTGATCGATAAAGCTCTGGCAGCGTGACCTCGGTGAGAAAGCCAAGACTCCCAAAATTGACGGCCAGGACGGGGAGGTCTGTTCTGTCCTTCGCATCGGCGATGCTCCGCGCGACACCCAACAACGTTCCGTCGCCACCAAGCACGACAAGTAGGTCGACCTGGGTTGGTAGCGTATCTCTTGAAAACGTGTTCGCACTATCCCATCCCGCGAGTCGTGCCGTCTCAGACTCGACCTCCGTGGTGATCCCGCGCTCTGACAGCCAATCTTCGATTCCGGTCACCACTGCCGCCGCTTCCGGCAGTTTGGCCTTTGCGATGATGCCGACGGTTCGTATCGGACGTGGTTGCGGAGGCGGCGTGGTTGGCGCGGTCATATCCTGAAATGCAGAAAAAATTCGTGATTCCCCTCGGCACCGGTGATTGGCGACCGAGTCATCCCAATTCGCTTCAGCCCTATTCTATCGGCTGCGGCGGCTACCTCGTCGACAACACGCTGGTGTACGGAGGGGTCGGTGACGACGCCTTTTTTCCTAACCTCGCTCCGGCCGGCCTCGAATTGTGGCTTGACCAACGCCACCACGTCGGCCCCAGGCCGCAGTAGCGGTGGCAACCGGTCGACAATCAGCGTCACGGAGATAAACGCGACGTCGATCGTGATGACGTCGAATTGGCGACAGCCGACCGGCAGCATGTCGGCTTGCAGGGTGCGGGCATTGAGGCCCTCGAGCGTGATGACCCGAGGGTGTTGACGGAGCTTCCAGGCGAGTTGGTTGTGTCCCACATCGAGTGCCACAACCCGCTCGGCGCCTCGCCGGATCAGGACGTCGGTAAAGCCACCGGTCGAGGCTCCGATGTCGAGGACGGCCAGGTCAGAAGGGTCGATGTCGAAGAAATCGAGTGCGTACGCGAGCTTGACCCCGCCCCGACCGACGTACGGATGGTCGGGTAACGCGAGGGTGAGGACCGCCTCTACTGGTGTGGGCGTGCCGGCTTTTGCCACAACCTCGCCATTAACGCTGACCTGTCCCGCGAGAACTAGCGCCCGGGCTCTCGTGCGTGTCTTCGCGAGGCCGCGTTCGACGATGAGCGTGTCTAGCCTGACTCGGGGAGGCACTTTACTAGTGCTTTCTCGAGACGACCCAATCGGCGATGCCGGAGAGGCGGCCTCCGAGCGACGCGGTGTCGAGCGACGCCTTGGCCTGCTCGATAGAGGACAGTGCCATCCGGCGCGATTCCTCGAGACCAAACATCGCCGGATACGTTGGCTTTCCAGCGGCGGCATCTTTCCCCGCCGTCTTGCCCAGCTGATCAGAGGTGCTTTCGACGTCAAGAATATCGTCGACAATCTGAAAACCTAGTCCAAGGTGGGCGGCGTAGCCATCGACGGCCTGAATCTCAGTTTCGGAGCCTCCAATCATCAAGGCGCCGGCCACAGCGGCCGCTCGTATCAGCGCGCCGGTCTTTCGCTCGTGCATAGCGCGGATCTGTTCGGGACCGAACGACGAATCTCGTTGAACGGAGGACGTTGGTGAAAGTTGCCCGGCTACGTCAAGGTCGACCACCTGACCACCGACCATACCTATGACCCCCGCCGCCCCAGCGATGAGCTCTGCGACCTTCAGTTTTCGGTGGAGCACCGACGTGTCGTGCGTGTCTGGCCACCGTGCCAGCACCCGAAACGCTTCGGTCAGCAACGCATCTCCGGCTAGAATCGCCAAGCCTTCGCCGTACACTACATGTGCGGTCGGTCGTCCCCGGCGGAGCGTATCGTCATCCATCGCCGGAAGATCGTCGTGAATGAGCGAGTAAGTGTGGATCATCTCGATCGCACATGCGGCGGGGTGGACGAGGGTCCGGAGAGGCTCAGACGCCGTTCGATTTACAGTACTCGCTGCTGCCAGTGTCAGGATGGGGCGCAGTCGCTTGCCGCCGGCGAACAGGCTGTATCGTATTGCTTCGATGGCGGCGGGCGGAGCTTCGGTCCGAGTGGGCAACAGGCGCTCAAGTGTGCCGTCCACCTCGGAGCGACAGGCGTCCATGTAGGCCTCGATTTCGGTCGTATCGCCTGTATTGAGGTCGTCAGTGCTCATGGACGGCTTATTTGGTCAAGAACGGTCCTAGCAGCAAGTAAGTACTACGACTAGAAGGGGATGTCATCCTCGGGCTGCGAATTGCTGAGTGCGGCCGGGGCCGATCGCACCTCACCTTGATCGGTGAGGACATCGATCCGTTTCTCGGCTTCTTCAAGACGGGTATGGCAATAGCGTGACAGCTCGACGCCTCGTTCGAACAGCTCGAGTGACTTCTCGAGCGTGAGATTACCGTCCTCAAGCGTCTTAACGAGAGATTCGAGCTCGTTCAGTGCCGACTCGAAATCCTTAATGCTGGGTTCGGGTGCGTCTGTCACTTTGTGCTCCTGACTTCGCAATCGAGTTCACCTCTGTGAAGTGTCACGGTAACCGACTGACCGGGCCGGACAGCTGTCGCCTCGCGGACCACAATCGACCGGTCGGCGGTCCAGCACACTGCGTATCCGCGTGAGAGTACCGCAAGTGGACTAAGGACCTCGAGTCGCCCGGCCGCCGCGCGGAGTCGCGTGGCACGATTGGCATGGGTGCGACGGGTGACGTGGGCCAGATCCGTTCGAGCCGAGGCCAGTCGAGTACGGCCCCGCCCAAGTTGCCGGCCGAGTGATAACGCCTCCAGGCGCAGACGAATGTTATGTGTTGCACGAACACGCCGCCCGACTATGGATGTGACGACGTTGTTCAGTCGAAGGGTGAGCTCTGCGGTGTGTCGACCATGGCTGGCCACTCGAGTGGGCCACCCAGTGAGGCCAGGTCGCCTTTCAAGGAGATGCATCGTAGTTCGACGCCGCTGCAGGCCGGCGGTGACCGCGCTGCGAAGGCGGTCCTGAGCTTGTCGAATGCGGGAGTCCAGTTCATCCTTTGGGGCCACGACGAGTTCAGCCGCAGCTGATGGCGTTGGGGCTCGGAGGTCCGCCACGAAATCGCCGATCGTGAAGTCGGTCTCATGACCGACGCCCGACACTAACGGAACGGGCGCTGCGGCGATGGCGCGTGCGACCGACTCCTCGTTGAAGGCCCAGAGGTCTTCTATAGAGCCACCCCCACGGGCGACGATGATGACATCGACACCTGCGAGGCGCTCAAGGTTTCCGAGCGCACGCACGATCTCTCTGGCCGCCCCCTCGCCCTGGACACGGGTTGGACTGATGATCAAGTGGGCACTCGGGTGCCGTCGTCCCAAGATATTAAGGATATCTTTGACGGCCGCTCCGTTGAGCGACGTAACGATACCGATCTTTTTCGGTAGCACCGGCAGTGGGCGTTTCCGGCTCGCGTCGAATAGTCCCTCATGGTCTAGTCGCTCGCGCAGTTGTTCGAAGGCGAGCTGCAGCGTGCCGAGCCCCTTCGGCTCGAGATGCTCGCAGACGATCTGGTACTCCCCTTTCGGGTCGTACACGCTCACCCGGCCCCGGACGAGCACGAACTGGCCGTTCTCGGGCTTGAACCGAAGATAGCGCACAGTGGACCGAAACATCACGGCGTTGATCTGGGTGCTGGTATCCTTGAGCGTGAAGTACAGGTGCCCCGTCTTCCAGACCCGCGCGTTCGAGATCTCACCTTCGACCCAGACCTCACGATAGGTCGTCTCAAGCATCGTACGGATCGCGGCCGTGAGAGTAGCGACTGTGAACACCAGACTCTTCCGTTGTGGTGTCGAGGGTGGTGGATTGCCGAACGGTAGCGCGGTGAGATCGGTCACGAGCACGACACCGCGATCGAGGTTGGTGTGGCCAGTGCAGTGGTGGCGAGGTTCACCCGCTCGATGGCCTCTGCCCGGCCCGTCGTGGGGTTGGCGGTGATGACGACGCCGTTCAGTCTGGGGTTAGCCGACGCCGTTTCGAACCGTGACGGCATCCCGTTCACGAAGCGCGCCAGCGCTGGGCGAGTATCGACTCCAATAACCGAATCGTGGGGCCCGGTCATCCCGACGTCGGTGATATAGGCAGTACCGTTCGGCAGTACCCGTTCGTCTGCAGTCTGTACGTGCGTGTGGGTTCCAACAACCGCAGTCACGTCACCGTCGAGATGCCATCCCATCGCCACTTTTTCTGATGTGGCCTCCGCGTGAAAATCAACGAGAATCACCGACGCCTGTTCTCGGACATGCTCAAGCTCGCGCCGGACTACTTGGAACGGGTTATCGAGGGGGTTCATGAAGACCCGACCCAGGAGGTTAATGACCCCTAACGTGACGCCAGTCTGAGTTCTGGCGACGTAGTGGCCGAAACCTGGCGCATCGGGGTAGTTAGCCGGGCGAATCATACGAGGTTCCAGGTCGATGTAGCTGAGGGCCTCCTTCTTATCCCAGATGTGGTTGCCCGATGTCATGACATCGACACCCATATCTCGAATGGTCTCAGCAATTTTTCGGGTGACACCCATCCCGCCAGCGGCGTTCTCCACGTTGGCCACCACGATGTCGACACCGTACTGTTTAACGAGGATGGGTAGCGCCTGGCGGAGACACTGGCGCCCTGGCTTTCCGACGATGTCACCGACGAAGAGAATCTGCATGTGCTCATGATCGCACAGGCTCAGGTTCGAAGTGAACTGGTCGGTGTTTATTGTGCCGATCTCGATCCGGCGTTGGTTGCACGCCTGGGCACCGTGGCCGACGATCATCTATTCGTGGCGTCGACCTTAACCCTCGTGGGCATTGAGATTCTTATCGACACTCATCTCACTGGTAAACGCGCTGTCGATGCTGCTGCGTGCTTTCTGTGCAAAACACAAACGCCGACGCCCTGGCGGTTGGCGCCGATGGCTTTCATCGCCTCAAACGCCTAGAGCAGCAGATCCGGCGAGCACAAGGAGTCCTAGCACGTGCGCTGCCGGATCTGCTGCAGACTCGGAGCGAGGTCGGAGTGCCGTATCCGGTCCGCTCGTTGTGGCGACGGTCTCAGCCAGTGCGTCCGTTCGGAAGTCTCTCGCGGATGAACTCCGGCTAAATCAGGACCCGTCAAGGGAAATTTGTGAGTATCCCCCTTCAGGGGAGAAAGTCACCCGTATTTTGAGCACGTTCCTGTCGAGCTGGCGGCGATGTTCGTAACCGACGCTGGCGATCTGGGACCTGCCTCCGTATCAGAGCTAGGCCGGCCGGTCGTCAATCGGGAGGAGTCAGCTTGCCTGGCCGGAATCATTCAACTAGCCAGTGGTATGTAAGCCATTTAATGGAAAACGGCTATACCATTATCACGAGCAAGCGAACATCGTCATTACATTAGTGTCAATTAATCATATTTTATTATTGATTTACACGCATGTTATTGATATTCTATCTTAGTTACGTTGGCCGCAAAGGTCGGATTCAGTGAAGGGTGCTGTTACATGATCTGAGGTCTAAAGGGCTCTTATGGTGAATTTGAAGACGACAGACGGAGTGACGAAACGGTTTGAGGCCGACGCGCGTCAGCTCGTGCCGGTTGAGGACGAAATCGGTGGGACGGTCATCTATCTCAACGGTCGGCCTGCGTATTACGTGCTAAACGGTGAGTGGTTACAAGCAGTTCAGAGTCCAACCTACTCGGGCCGGTCTGGCGACGGGTGGGCCGGTGAGTCGCCGATCTGCGATCTTCGCGCTAATGACATCGTGTCGACTTCGTGACGGGGTTCGCGTATTCTATGGGCTTATGAGTGATGAGAGCGAAGTGCTGGAGTCGGAGGTCGCAGCGGAAACCGAGGCTGCCAGCAAGATCCCTATTGAAGATCGCACTCGGATGCCGCCGGTTCGAAGCCGGTTCATGTTCGTCGACATTGCGGCTTTGCGTGCCCAGCAGCTTCGAAGAGGGGCGCTGCCCAGGGTCACCTTAACAATCCCAGACGGCGAGATCGCTGGGGCCGAGTCCGCACCCAAGCTTGAGCGCATAGCGATGCAGGAGGTCGAAGACGGCTTGATTGTTTACGACTACCCTGGGTGGGACGTTGTCGAAGAAGCCGCCGCGGCCGAGAAGACCTCTTGAGCACTTCCGAACTTACATCGATTCTCTTCGCCACAGTCAGCGGTCTTGTCTCATCGACGGTTTTTCTGCTAGCGCTGTTTATCGGCTTTTGTTTCTTGGCCGGGCTTCCCAAGCTTCGGAAGGCGACCCGAAGGTCGATGGTCGTAAGAAACCTCGGCGAGCAAATGACCGGCGACGTCCACTATCTCCCGCCCGACGCGCCGCGTGGACCGACCGACCAACTCCGCACACCGGAATTAATTGAACAGGCCAGTCGTCAGCAGTAAGAGCATCCGAATCAGAGACATAGCTGTACTCACGACGTCAGGTCGTGATCGGCGGTGATTCTCGCCACCATGGGGCATCTTGCTCGTATGCGTCAGCCAACCGAAACAGTGTCGCCTCGTCAAAGGGCCGACTCATTAGCTGCAGACCCACCGGCAGTCGCGATGCTGTGAATCCGGCCGGTACGCTGATCGCCGGAAGCCCGGTCAAGTTCGCGCTGACCGTGAAGATGTCCCCGAGGTACATTGCCAGCGGGTCATCGAGATGCTCACCGATTCGAAACGCCGGTGTCGGGGTTGTCGGCATCGCGATCGTATCGACCTCTTGAAACGCCCGATCGTAGTCAGTTTTAATCAAGCTGCGCACGCGCTGAGCCTTGACGTAGTAGGCGTCGTAGTAGCCGGCGCTGAGCGCATAGGTTCCAAGCATGATGCGACGCTTCACCTCGGTGCCAAAGCCTTCTTCGCGGGTTCGCTCGTACATCGCTTGAAGACTGGTGTCGTCGGTGTCCAACGTCGCTCGAAAGCCGTACCTCACACCGTCATACCTGGCGAGGTTCGAGCTGGCTTCGGCCGGTGCGATTAGGTAATAGACCGGGATCCCGTAGTCGATGTGTGGCAGCTCGATGTCATGAACGGTCGCGCCACGCTGTGTGAGCGTGTCGAGTGCGGTGTCGAAGGCGTATCTGACATCGTCGTCGATGCCCTCAAGAATCGTCCGAGGGACGCCGATGCGTACGCCATCTGCCTCACCGGGAAACAGTGTCGACAAGTCTAAAACGCCGCACGAGGCCGAGGTGGCATCACACGGGTCTTTCCCCTCGATCACCTGGAACACCGCTGCGGTGTCGGCTACGGTGAGCGCCATCGGCCCGATTTGGTCCAGCGAGGATGCGAAGGCCAAGAGGCCGTATCGTGATACCCGACCGTACGTGGGTTTTAGTCCGACAATCCCACAGAACGCCGCCGGTTGGCGAATCGAACCTCCGGTATCAGATGCGATAGACACGGGGACCAGCCGCGCCGCAACGGCGGCAGCGGCACCACCGCTCGACCCCCCTGGGGTGTGGTCGTTGGCCCAAGGGTTACGAGTCGGCCCGTAGGCCGAGTGCTCGGTCGACGACCCCATGGCGAACTCGTCACAGTTTGTCTTCCCGACGATGACTGCTCCGGCGTCGTGGAGGCGGCTGACGACGGTGGCGTCGTACGGTGGACAGAAGCCCGCGAGTATGCGTGACGCCCCCGTCGTGGGGGTCCCGCGCGTACAGATCACGTCCTTCACCGCGATCGGTACACCCAGTAGCGGTCGGTCCCGCCATACATCGCGATGACGGTCGACGTCCTCAGCCCGAGCACGCGCGGTATCTGCGAGGACCGCCGTAAACGCGTTGAGATGGGGATCGACGGTGGCAATCCGCCTGAGAAAATGGTCGCAGATATCGGCTGCGGTCGTTTCTCCAGACACGACGGCGTCGCGTAGCTCGGTAACCGTCCAGTCACGTTCCGTCATCAGCCGATTACTTTTGGCACACGGAATAGGCCACGCGGACCAGGGGCAGGCGCATTCGCGAGCGCATCGCCGGTTGCAAGCGAGGGATGCGGTACGTCAGGGCGCAGCGGCTCGTTCTCGGCGCCTGGATACCAGGTTACCGCCACGCCGGTCGTATCGACATTCTCCAGGCGTTCCGCGTACTCGAGAATCCGAGCGAGCTGCCGAGCGAACAGCGCCTGCTCGTCATCATTCAACTCAAGATGGGCAAGCCGCGCGATCCGTTCAACGTCGGCCTTGGTGAGGAGAGAAGCCATCGACAACACTCGTTTCGTGCCTATGATGTTCGTGGCGGCGCATGTTTCTTCAGCGTCGCCGATGTCGCGTTACGGCCGACACAGGCCACTAGTGGTACTTCAGTTCGCCAGCTTCGATTCGCACCTCGAGCCGATTTGGCTGCGGTGGGAGGGGACAGGTCGTATACGGATTGAACGCGCACGGCGGGTTATACGCCTGGTTGAAGTCGACGGTGGTCCAGCCCTCTTCGTCAGGTGCGTCCGCATAGAGAAACCTTGCGGACGGGTAGGTCATTGAGCCGCTCGTCAGATCCCGGAAGATGAACCATAGCCGGTCGCCCGACGTCATCGGGAGCATCGTCATTTCCTGCCCGTTGATTGTCAGTACCACCGACCCGTGGCTCGTGAACATTTCGATGTCGCCGAGGATGTTCGGGAGCTTCACGGTCATCGGCTCGTCGTGCGGGACGAATCGCGCACGCAGGCGGTAGCGCTTGTCGATGGGAAACCATTTCAGGCCGGTAAAGCCCCTGCGGATCTCGCTGTTCGGGTCGCTCATGCGGACGGCTAGTCGGTCGCCGCTGTAATGGATCCAGAGGTTAAGGTCGCCGATGGTCAAGCTCTGACGGGTGCTCTCTGTCGGGTAGAGCTGCATCGCGGTTACCGGTTCCGCATTAACAGTCAACGTCTGCCCTTTGGTAGCGCGCAGGAAGACTTCATCATTGCGGAGGACAAACACACCGGCCTGCTCCGGACCTTCTGGTAGCACCAGGTCGTTGAGGGGGCTGGTGCCAAAGCTGTTTGGCCCCTCGCGGAGAAAGTGGAGCGCTGCCATCGTGAGCCACCCGTCGTCGGTCGTCAACTTGGCTTCGCGTGTGGCTCGCCATACCTTCTGGGCGACCTCGTAGTCGCCGTCCTGGCCGACCAGTGTCGGCACATTCAGGCTGAGCGCCAGAAGAGCCAACACCACGTTAACCCCGGCCGTAAGTAGACGTCTCACACCACACCTCAGTCATTTGCGGCACTCGCGATTACCATGCAGAATATGTGGACTCGTAGGTACGCGTCAATCGCCAGGTTCGAGCAAGTCGTCGTGAGGCAGAGTCCTTCTTTGTTGATCGATCCAACGCGCCGCGTTGCGGTAGCAGACACCTGGTGTCCCGCGGACTCCTGCTGACCCAGGTGACGGTCAAGGGAGGTTGGGACGCGCACACCTTCGTGTCGAAGACGTGCGTCAAGGTTGGCTTGAGCCGAGATGTCTGGATTGGTGCCACGGCGCTCTCGATGTGCGAAGCCGACGTGTTTAGCAAAGCTGACGTAGCAGCGTCAGATTCTGAAGGTCCATAGGGTCCGCTTCCACTGACGTCGGTGTTCCGCGACCCGACTTTGGAGTCTCCAGCACCATCGGGAGTTCGCGAAACCGTTCGTCACGCAAGAGACGGCCGAACGGTTCGGTTCCGATGTACCCGCGGCCGATGGTTTCATGGCGGTCGATCCGACTACCAAGCGGTTTTTTCGAGTCATTGAGATGAAATAGCTTAAGCCTGGCGAGCCCAACAACCGTTGCAAATTCGTTGAAGACACCAACATACCCGTCGGGTGAAATGATGTCGTAGCCAGCCGCCACCAGGTGACAGGTGTCAAGACACACGCCCAGTTTCGACGCGTCATCAACGCGATCGATGATCGTCCGCAGATGATCAAATCGATGACCGAGAACCGTGCCCTGACCAGCGGTATGCTCTAACAGGAGATGAGCCGATCCGGCGGGTCGCCGTTCGAAAACCTGTGTGATCGCATCCGCGATCCGGGCTAATCCTTCCTCCTCCGAACTGGTCGTGTACGCCCCGGGGTGTAGCACGACCGCCTCGAGTCCCAGCGTGTTGGCTCGTTGCAGCTCATCATCGAGCGCGTCGATCGAGCGGCGTCTAAGTTTTCCGTCCGGCGACGCCAGGTTGATGAGATAGCTCGCATGCGCCACGATTGGGCCGACTCTGGTCTCGGTGACCCGTTGACGAAAGAGCTCAACCTCGGCGTCGGCAAGTGGACGAGCCCGCCATTGGTTGGATGACTTACTGAAGATTTGGACCGCCTCGGCGCCGGTCGCCACAGCCCGGTCGACCGCGCGCGCAAACCCGCCTGCGATCGACATATGGGCGCCCAAACGCGGATGAGCTTGCCCCGCCGGTCGTGCGTGAAGGATCATAGGCAGTTCATCCATCCCAGTTCATCGACATTCTATTGCTTCGAGCTATTTTCTTCAGACGCCAGAGAAACACAATGAGCCAAGACTCCTTCGGTATACGACAGACACTCCAGATTGGTGACGACGCCGTACAAGTGTTCAGCCTTCGCGCCCTGGCGGAACGTGGATATCCCGACGTCGCGCGGTTGCCCTACTCACTCAAGATACTGCTCGAGAACATGCTCCGCCGCGAAGACGGTCGGTTCGTCACCGCCGATGATATCGAGAGTCTCGCCCGATGGTCCCCTGGTACGATTCGAGAGATCACCTTCATGCCGGCGCGTGTCCTGCTCCAAGACTTTACCGGTGTTCCGGCTGTCGTTGACTTGGCCGCGATGCGGGACGGCATCATGAAGTTGGGTGGTGACGCCGACGCCGTGAACCCATTGCAGCCGGCTGAGCTGGTCATTGACCACTCGGTTCAGGTCGACCACTTTGGGTCTCCAGGTGCCTTCGAGCAGAACGTCGCGCTTGAGTTCTCTCGCAACCGGGAGCGCTACGCGTTTCTCAAATGGGGCCAAGAGGCATTTCGAAACTTCAAGGTCGTTCCTCCGGGGACCGGCATCGTTCACCAGATCAACATCGAGCACCTCGCGCGGGTCGTGTGTTGTAACACCGTCAACGGGGAGACCGTCGCCTATCCGGACACGCTAGTTGGCACCGACTCCCACACGACGATGGTCAATGGCCTCGGCGTCGTGGGGTGGGGAGTAGGGGGGATCGAAGCCGAAGCGGCGATGCTGGGGCAACCGGTCTCGATGCTGATTCCAGAGGTCATTGGGTTCAAGCTCAGCGGTCAGCTGCTCGAGGGTATCACCGCGACCGACCTGGTCCTCACGATCACAGAGCGTCTGCGCGAGTACGGCGTCGTCGGCAAGTTCGTCGAGTTCTTCGGACCGGGTCTCGCGTCACTCACGGTGGCCGATCGTGCCACGCTGGGGAACATGTCGCCGGAGTACGGTTCGACCGTGGCGATCTGCCCGATCGATGAGATGACCATCGACTACCTGAACCTCACGGGACGGGAGCCACAGCAGGTCGCGCTCGTTGAGAGTTACGCCAAGGATCAAGGTCTTTTCGGGGTGGGCTCGACGGACCCGCTCTACTCCGACGTGATCGAGCTCGACCTGGGGACGGTCGAACCAAGTATCGCCGGACCAAAGAGACCACAGGATCGGGTACCCCTCCACTCGGCCAAGTCGGCATTCGCGGCGACCATGAAGGAGATGCTTGGAGGCCGTGTGGAATCCGAGAACGCGGCCGGGGCACCGGCCCCAACCAATGGCCTCGGTCATGGCGCGGTGGTTGTGGCAGCGATCACCAGCTGTACGAACACATCGAATCCGAGCGTGATGCTGGCGGCCGGGCTCGTGGCCAAGAAAGCGGTGGCACTGGGCCTCACGCCCAAGCCCTGGGTCAAGACCAGCTTGGCGCCTGGCTCGCTGGTTGTGACCGAGTATTTGAAAACGGCGGGTCTCATGGAGCCGCTCGAGCAGCTCGGGTTTAATCTGGTGGGCTACGGATGCACGACCTGTATCGGAAACAGCGGTCCCTTGCCTGACGACGTGGCGGCGGCCGTCAAGGAAAACGACCTCCTCGTGACCTCGGTCCTCAGTGGGAACCGGAACTTCGAGGGGCGTGTCCAGCCGCTCGTCCGAGCAAACTACCTGGCGTCACCGCCACTGGTCGTGGCCTATGCACTGGCGGGACGGATGACGGTCGATCTCACGACTGAGCCGCTCGGCCAGAATCCTCAGGGAGGCGACGTGTTCTTGAAGGACGTCTGGCCGACGAGCACAGAGGTGCAAGAGGCGATGGCATCCGCGGTGAACCGAGAGCAGTTCGTGTCGAAGTACGCCAGCGTGTTCGATGGTGACGAGCGCTGGCAGGAGCTCCCCGCGCCGGGCGGTCGGCAATTCGCCTGGAACGAGAACTCCACTTACGTGCAGCACCCGCCGTTCTTCCGGGACCTCCAGGCCGAGCCAGTACCTCCCATCGACGTCGTCGAGGCCCGGGTTTTGGCCGTACTCGGCGACAGCGTGACGACCGACCACATTTCTCCAGCCGGCGCCATCCCCGTCGATGGTCCAGCAGGCCAGTATCTGGTGGGACGTGGTGTCGATCCCAAGGACTTTAACTCGTTCGGAAGTCGACGCGGGAATCACGAGGTCATGATGCGCGGAACCTTCGCCAATATACGTTTACGCAACAAGCTGGCGCCCGGAACCGAAGGCGGCTGGACGCGCCATCAGCCCGACGGTGAGCAGATGTCGATCTACGACGCGGGGATGCAGTATCGAGCGGAGGCGACGCCAACGATTGTGCTGGCCGGCAAAGAGTACGGCTCCGGGTCGTCACGCGACTGGGCCGCCAAGGGTACCATGCTGCTCGGTGTGCGGGCAGTGATCGCTGAGAGTTTCGAGCGGATCCATCGCAGTAACCTCGTCTTCATGGGCGTGCTGCCGCTGCAGTTCAAGGATGGCGACAGCGCCGACCGTCTTGGGTTGACCGGGCAAGAGCGTTTGGATCTGACCGGGATCGCCGAGGGACTGTCGCCGCGCTCGGAGATTGCTGTTCGTGCCGTCGCCTCCGATGGTTCGACAACCGAGTTTCTGGCCACCGCGAGGATCGATACTCCCGAAGAGCTGAACTATTACCGCCACGGTGGGATCCTTCCGTACGTGCTTCGGCAGCTGGCCAGAGGTTAGGACACGACGATGCCACAGCGGACCTTGCGCGGGATGGCCGCGGGTGGCCTGGTCATGGTGATGACGATGACGACGACGACACCGGCAGCGACGACAGCCCAGAACCCGAGCGACTCGGTCGGGCCCGAGCCGATCGTGTGGGATCTCAGCGAGATGTTCCCGACGGACGAGATCTGGAGCGCCGAGAAGGAACGGCTCGAACGCGACGTGGACGGATTGTCCCGATATCAGGGGACGTTGGGTGAGAGCGCCGCGGCCCTTCGCACTGCGCTTGACGCGATCAGTGCGTCAGACAAGGAGCTCGCCAGGCTGTACGTGTATGCGTTTCTCAAAGCCGACGAAGACCGCCGGGTCGCCGAACACCAGGAGAGACGAAGCGTTGCGGCGTCGCTGCTCTCGGAGTTCGGGGAGGCGACGAGCTTCGTGTCACCGGAGCTGCTCGGGGTCGGTTCGGAGACGGTCGCGCGTTATATCGCCGAAGACCCAGGTCTGGCGAAGCACGCGTTCAACCTTCGAAATATCCTGAGGCAAGAACCCCACACACTCTCGAGCGAGGCTGAGCAGATCATCGCCGCGACCGGTCCGGTGGTGCAGGGACCGGAACGAATCTACGCGATGCTGTCGAGCTCGGATCTGCCATTCCCTACGGTCACACTCTCGGGTGGAGAAGAGGTCCGGTTGAACCAGGCGGCGTACTCGCTTCACCGAGCATCCCAGAACAGGGACGACCGCAAGCGCGTTTTTGACAGTTTTTGGAAAAGCTGGAAGGGGTATGAGGCCACTCTGGGGCAGACGCTCGATACTCAGGTCAAAGCTCATGTGTTCAGGGCGAAAGTGCGCAAGTACGATAGCGCGCTGCACGCGGCGTTGTCGGGGCCCAACATCCCGGTCGAGGTCTACCGCACGCTGATCGCGTCGACCCACCGGCATTTACCGTCGCTTCATCGTTACTTCCGGCTCCGCGAGCGGATGCTGGGTGTCGATGACCTCGCGTACTACGACATCTACCCGCCGCTGGTTGCTTCAGATCGCACGTTCAGCCTCGACGAATCGAAGCAGCTGGCGCTGGCGTCGGCGGCGCCGCTCGGAGCCGCGTATGTTGACGTGTTGAGGGAAGCACTGTCGGGTAACTGGATGCACGTGTATCCGCAAGAGGGAAAGGCGTCGGGCGCCTACATGTACGGCGCCGTCTACGACGTGCATCCCTATCTTCTGCTCAACTACAACGGTGTCTATGACGACGTCTCCACCTTCGTCCACGAGTGGGGACATGCCCTCCACACGTTGCTGTCCCAGGCTCAAAATCCCTACGAAACGGCTGGCTATGCAACGTTCACGGCCGAGATCGCATCGACAACCAACGAGGTGCTGCTCCAGGAGCACATGCTGTCGAAGGACATCTCCGACCAAGAGCGTCTGTACTATCTCGGGACCGCACTCGAAGCGGTGCGTGGAACTTTTTTTCGCCAGACCATGTTTGCGGAGTTCGAACTCAGGATTCATGAGCTTGTTGAGGCTGGCGAGGCCTTGTCGGGCGCCAGAATGACGGAGCTTTACGAGCAGCTGGTTCGGCAGTACCACGGGTCCGATGAAGGGGTGCTCACATACGATCCGGCTTATGCGGTCGAGTGGGCGTTCATCCCTCACTTCTACCGCAACTTCTACGTCTTCCAATACGCGACCTCGATTGCGGGTGGAACGATGTTCGCCGAGCGGTTTCTTGACGGAGACGATCAGGCCCGCGACGACTATCTTGCCGTGCTGTCAGCCGGTGGGTCTCGCCACGCCTACGAGCTGTTGCAGGAATATGGGATCGACCTCGCAACAGATGTCCCGT
>Ga0310120_10001512_pt1 | contig 17457 bp, 13 predicted proteins | sample CB27_AW_983_MG_FD_203506 | JGI IMG/M metagenome (GOLD analysis project Ga0310120, IMG submission 203506) | Marine microbial communities from Western Arctic Ocean, Canada - CB27_AW_983 | ecosystem: Environmental > Aquatic > Marine > Oceanic | place: Canada: Western Arctic Ocean | collected...
TGGCCTGGCTATCGGGACACCCGACGGCGAGATGACCGGATGACCGGCAGGCTGAGTCACGGGAGACTCTCAGCCCAAAATGGAGTTATGCACCAAGGCAGCTACCGGCAGCAGGCCCGCGTCGAGGACACGTTCCTCCGGTACAAACGGATCCTCGGCGGCAGTCTCCGTGCAAAGGGGTTCGAGGCGCAGCAGCGTGAAGCGACGGCGGGATGCACCGTGCTGAACAAAATGTACGCGCTCGGCAAGGCGCAGTCCTCCGCGGTCACGCCGTGAGCGTCGGCGACTTCGAGACCAGATCGGTCCGTGGTCGAACCGTGCAACAAAGCCGCATATGGGCCGAGGGTGGTGCGCTGCCCAGAAGCAGGTGTCGGCTGACGCCATTCAATTGATGGCCGCGCCGAGCCTACGTCGACGGCCCTACTGCGACCGTGGCCGAGAGAATACGGTGAACTCTTGGATCTGACCGTCTTCGTTGATATCCATCATGTCCACGGCTAATGCAGGGTCATCTTCGTTACATGGCGGCAGGGTGCTAATCAACTCGAAGGCCACGCGACGACTGTCCGATACGCTCCGGCCCACAGCAAGCTCGCGCGGCCCGTTTGCGAGGATTCCCTCATAGAACTCCAGAATCGCCGCTCGCCCTTTCCGAACCTGTCCGTCGGGGCCTCGATGCACGCCGTCGGTCGCGAATAGGTTGCTGACATGCTCCGCGTTGCCCTCGTTTATACGAGCGAGATACACACCCGGCATCTGCGCTGGCGATGAGATCATCTCTAGATCCTGGGGCTCGCCGAGGTCGCTACACGACTGCGCTACCTCTTCGGCGCCAGCGGCTCCGAGCGACAGGGTGACGAGACAAACCAGTGCCTGACCGCACCGAACCAACACACCGTTGCGCAAACGGGACTCGGATGTCTGCATGTAACGCTCCCTCGTATAGTCCAAGAACTGGATTGAAGCCGTCCGACCGAGTGATTCTACGCGAGCCGATTCCCTTCCCGCCTTCCAACGGTTCCTACCTGCTAGGCGAGACGGGCCAACGCCATGTCGAGCGCGCGCTTCGCAAAAACCGGGACCATCGCCTGGCGGTAGGTCTCGCTGGCATGAATGTCGCTGGCGACGTCCTTGAGGTCCGCCCCGGCGAGTTGCGCAGCCTCGGCGACGACCTCCGGCGTCGGCTGGCGCCCGGCGAGCGCTTCCTCGACGGCGGTCAGGTGGACGGCGTGCGACACGGCGCCGGTCAGACCGACACGTGCGGAACGGATGACATCATCGACCACGTCGAGCGCGGCCGCCACGCCAACAATGGCGAACCGCGAGGCGCGCTGATAGAGCTTCGCGTAGGCGGCGGCTCGCACCGGCGCGAATCGGACCGCGGTGATGATCTCGTCGGGGCCGAGGTCCACGCTGAAGAGGTCCTGGAAAAAGGCGCCTGCGGGCACGACACGCGTTCCCCGCGAGCTCCGCAGGTGAATCTCGGCATCGACGGCGAGCATGACCGCCGGGTAGTCGGCGGCCGGGTCGGCATGGGCCAGGCTACCGCCCAGTGTGCCTCGGTTGCGCACCTGGGGATCGCCGATTGTCCCCGCTGTCTCGGCAACCACCGGGCACTGCTGCCGCAACAAAGACGAGGTGGCGACATCCTGATGCACGGTGCCGGCGCCGACCTCCATTACGCCGTCCACGTCGCGCACGCCGGCCAGGCCGGGGATGCGCGCGATGTCGATGAGCGTCGCCGGCTCGTTCAACCGAAGCTTCATGAGCGGCACAAGACTGTGACCGCCGGCGATCAGTTTACCGGTGCCCTTGGTCGCAGCGAGCTTGGTCAGCGCGTCGTCGATCGAGGTGGCGCGCTCATATTCGAAGGTGCAAGGGGTCACGACTCGCCTCCCTGGATGATGCGCCACAGCTTCTCGGGTCGCAGCATCATGTCGATGTGGGTGACACCGAACTGACTGAGCGCGTCGACCGCGGCCGACACGACGCAGGGGGTCGATCCCAGCGTGCCCGCCTCCCCGACTCCTTTCGCTCCCAGTGGGTTGACTGGGGTCGGTGTCACGGTGCTGTCGAGCTCGAACCTGGGAAGGTCGGTAGCGCGCGGAATCGCGTAGTCCAGGAATGAACCGGTCAGCGGCTGACCATCCTCGTTGTAGCGCACTTCCTCGATCATCGCCTGACCGACGCCCTGGGCCAGCCCCCCGTGGATCTGTCCCTCAACGATCAGTGGATTGATCAGGTTGCCAGCATCGTCGACCGCCACGAGCCTCAGCAGGGTCGGCTCACCGGTGTCGCGATCGATCTCGAGCAACGCGATGTGGCAGCCAAACGGATAGGTGTTGTTGCTCGGTTCAAAAAATGCTTCTTCGCTCAGGCCCGGCTCGAGTCCATCGGGCAACTGCACTGCGCCGCCCATGACCGGCACATAGGCGTAGGACGCCACTTCCGCGAATGATTTGCCGGAATCGGGCACTCCTTGTACGGAGATACGGCCATCCTCGAAGACGAGATCGTCTTCATGTGCCTCGATGAGTGACGCGGCAAACTTTGCCATCTTTTTCTTGACCTTCCCCCCGGCCAAGTGCAGCGCCGCGCCACCGACCGCCTGCGATCGGCTACCGAACGTGCCAATGCCCTGTTTCGCAATGGCGGTGTCGCCATGATGGATGGTCACGTGGTCAATCGGCACGCCAAACTGGTCAGCCAGCATCTGGGCGAAGGTCGTTTCGTTCCCCTGACCGTGGGGTGAGGCCCCTGTGGTTGCATTGATACGGCCGTCGCGCTCGATGGTGACTTGCGAGTGCTCCCAGCCGCCTGTCGGCAGCGCGGAGGACGGGCCCAGACCGCAGACCTCCACATACATCGCCAGGCCGAGTCCGACAAGCCGGCCTTCGGCCTGAGCCTGGTCCCGTTCGGCCTTCAACGTCTCCCACCCAGAATTCTGCAGGGCGCGATCGAGCGCCGCCGTGTAGTCGCCCGAGTCGTAGACGGCGCCCATCTGGGTGGCGTAGGGGAACTGATCCGGCTGAATAAAATTCCGGCGCCGCACGTCGGCAGGGTCCATGTCCAGCCTGCGGGCCAGCATGTCCAGGCCCCGCTCGACGAAGTAAGTCGCCTCTGGCCGACCCGCCCCACGATACGCGTCGGTTGGGGTCTTGTTGGTGAACACCTCGGTAATCGTCGTGCGGATGGCTGGGATGTCGTAGGTCGCATTCGCCATCAGCGTCGTGAACGTCGGGATGGCAGCGGTAAACAGCATATTGTACGCCCCGATGTCCGCGATGAGGCGAAGTTTAATGCCGAGCACCTTGCCGGCCTCAGTCGCGGCGATATCGATGTACCCGATGATGCCGCGTCCGTGCGTTGTGGCCAGAAAGGCCTCGGACCGGTCTTCGATCCACTTCAACGCGATCCCGAGCTTCTTCGACAGACCTGCGACGACATAGTCCTCGGGATAGGCTTGGAGCTTCGCGCCGAACCCGCCACCGACCTCCGGGGCGATCGCGCGCACCTGGTCTTCGCCCATGTCATTCATGCGAGCGATGAAGCCTCGCAGCAGGTGGGGGGCCTGCGTCGATGACCAGATCGTCATCTTCCCGTGGCCCGGTTCGTAGTGCGCTACGGTTCCGCGCGGCTCCATCGCACTGGGAGCGAGCCGCTGGTTCACCATACGCTGTGACACGACGACGTCGGCATCGGCGAATGCCTTGTCGATAGCGGTATCGTCGACGCTCTGGCCGTCTGGCGACACGCCGGTGCCGGACGGAAACAACGCGATGGCCAGATTGTTTTCGAAATCGGCGTGTAACTGAGCCGGCTGTCCCGTCATTGCCCGCTCGGTGTCGACCACCGCCGGCAAGACGTCATAGTCCACCACGATCGCGTCAGCCGCGTCCCTGGCGATATAGCGATCGATGGCGACGACGACAGCGACCGCTTCGCCGACATAGCGAACCGTGTCCACGACCACGGCGCGATGATCGGGAGATGGAAATGGCGTAAAAATCGGCACGGGCCCCACGAACTCGGCGATCTGCGCGCCGGTGAACACTGCCGTGACGCCCTCCATCGCCTCGGCGGCGCTGGTGTCCAGCGACTGGATCCGCCCGTGTGCAATGTCACTTCGGGCGAACGCCACGTGCTCCATGCCAACGATCTTGATGTCGTCCACATAGGTGGCGCGGCCTTGAATGAGACGCGGGTCCTCGCGTCGCTTCACACGCTGACCGACCAGTTTCGGAAGCACCGGAGACACGGCCATTGACCTACTCCCTGTTCGCGGCGTGCTGCACCGCGTTGACGATGTGCTGGTAGCCGGTGCAGCGACAGAAATTGCCGTCCAGCCCGTGCCGGATCTCCTGCTCGGTCGGTGACGGGTTGTTGTTCAGCAGTTCGACGGCTGACAGAATCATGCCGGGGGTGCAGTATCCGCACTGCAGTCCATGCTCTTCCCAGAAGCCGACCTGCAGTGGATGGAGCTGACCATCGTCGGCCGCTAGACCCTCGATTGTCGTGACCTCGGAGCCATCGGCCTGGACGGTGAAGACCGTGCACGACTTCGCGCTGCGCCCGTCGACCAGCACCGTGCAGGCGCCGCACTGGCTCGTGTCACACCCGACGTGGGTGCCCGTCAGGTTGAGATGCTCACGCAGAAAGTGCACGAGGAGCAGGCGCGGCTCCACATCCGCCTTGCGCAGCTTACCGTTGACCGTGATTGAAACCTTGGCCATATGTCCCCTCTCGAGGGCGATAGCCTACCAGATTGATGGCCAGCATTCGGAAATCACGTTCTAGAAATTCCTCCAAGGGCTGTCCCGCGATCTCCGCGGTGGTGATCGTGCACGTCGCGGGGTCAGCCGGGGGTGCTCTAGAATTGCCTATCGTCCACCGTCGACCGGTATGGTCGCGGGCCGTCTGGACGAGGCCCGACTCGATGGATAGGCGTTCATGGTGCGATCCTGATCGCAGTCTGAGGTCCGCTGGGCACCATGTCGATGTTGTGGGCCCTCACGATGAGCCTCCTCTCGAGATCGCGCTCCTGCATCCGGACCACCTCCGTGAACTCGGGGTCGTCGTGGGCCGCCGTGAGTCGGCGATCGCGCTCGGCCTTCGACGGATAGCCCCGGATGTAGATGAATGTGTTGTCCTCGTCGATGCCGAGATCCTCATCGGACTGCTGCGGGGTCCAGTACCCGACGTTCGTGATCCCATGTCGTGAGTAGATCTCGGCAGTGCGGCTGGCGAACCGCTCGGCCAGGGCATCCCTCCTACCCGGTTGGGCGGTGTAGATGCGGAGCTCGTAGAAGCCGGGTGCCGTCTGCCGCTGGGCCAGGCCCCAGGCCGTGCCAACCATTCCGAAGCAGAGTCCCGCTGCGGCCATTACCTTCCACTTGAGCACCTCACCCTCCTTGTCTGTCTGGTCTACACGCGGGGCATCGACAAGTCGATGCTGGCCGCGACGACGCCGCGCGAGAGGAGGACCGCGAGCAGCGGATCGCCGTCTTCACGCGGGCCCTCTATGAGGATACAGTCACGTTGAGGTCGATCGCCGAATCCGATACCCAGCGTGCCGGGCTCACCGACCGGCCAAGCCCAACATCTCTGGGGCCTATCAGAAGAACAGTTATTACACTCGGTATCGCGCTCGTTGGTCTCGGCTTCAGCGGCGTCACGAGTGCCGCCGGAATTCGGTGCCGTAGTCTGCCGCGCGAGCGAGCACGATGTCGAGCGAGGAGGCGTGGGGTTACTCAGGCCCGAGCCGGAATACGTAGATTGCGTTGTGTCTCTGGCCGGGAGGAGTTCTCACTTCTGTCGTGACGACATTCGGAACGCTCCACGGACTGCCGCCACCGCGTCCTGTCGTGACGGCTATGTACTGGACTCCGTCCACCGCATATGTCATGGGGTACCCGAGGACGGACGTGGCCAGCCGCGTCCTCCACAGCTCCTCCCCGGTGCGGACGTCAAAGGCGCGGAACCATCGGTTGAAGTCACCCGCGAAGGTTAGCCCCGAAGCGGTCGTGAACACCGCGGTCGTAAATGGAGCACGCTGCTCCACGCTCCAGACCTCCTCCAGGGTGGCGGCGTCGTAGGCCGCCAGCTTACCGACGTTCCCATCAGTGCCCGGCATGTCCACGAAGACCCGGTTCGCTGCGGTACCACCCGAGCCTTCTTCGAGGACCATCTCTCGCCCTTGCAGGTTCATGCAGGTCTGGCCCAGAGGAATGACGAGAAGGCCGGTCTGGGGTTCGTAGGACATCGTGTGCCAGTTGTGCCCCCCGGCCGTGGAGGGACAAGCAGAGAGCCATTCGCCGATCTTCGCGTTCTGAATGTCCTCACGGTAGGTCAGCTTCCCCATCTCATGGTCCACGTTGTAGACGTCTTGATAGACCGTCTCCACGAGGCCCAGATATTCCCCGGTCCGCCGATCGAGCTTCCAGAGGATTCCATCCTTGCCGATCGTGAAGACCACCGGCACTCCGTCCACATCCGCCAGGAGTCGCTCGAACGCGACATCCAGATCGAGGCTCTCGCCAGTAATATGCTGGAAGTACCAGACGATACGCCCATCGTCCGGATCCAGGGCGAGCGTCGAGTTCGCGAAAAGTGTCGCGTCATTCACGGTCAGCCCTCGACTCGCAGCAACCCACGGCTTCGACTGGGCCGTCCCGAAAAACAGAAGGTCCAGCGCTGAATCGTAGCTACCCGCGACCCACACCTCACTCCCACCCCTCAGCGCGAACGGAAGGTCACCCCAGGTATCGCCGCCGGGCTCCCCTGGTCGCGCAACCGTATACGTGCGCCAAAGCTCCTCTCCCGTCCGTGCATCATGAGCCGTGATGAAACAGCTTTCTTCCGTGAACCGCGAACAGCCATCGATCCCGTTGATCAGCTTGCCGTCCACCACGATGGGCCCCGACGAGTTCTGGTAACCGAGTTTCCAGTCGGCAAGTGTCGAGTACCACCGGACGACTCCGGTGCGTGCATCGAGCGCCACCATGACCCCATCCTCGGTCGCTACGAAGATCAGGTCTTCCCAGACGGCCAGGTTTCGAAGCTGGCCTCGGGTCCCTGCGCCTTCAGCAAACGTATGGCGCCACTCCCAGAGGAGGGTGCCATCGATTCCATCGATCGCCTGGATCACGTTCCCTGCGTTCGGCACGTAGAGGATGCCGTCCCGGACCAACGGATCGGGCTGGCTAGTTCCGTCCTCCATGCCCCAGACCCACGCCAGCTGAAGCCGATCCACGTTATCCCTGTCGATCTGGGTAAGAGGACTCCAGCCCCAGGCTTGCTGATTCTGCCGCCAGTGAAGCCAGTCGCCAGGCGGCGGATCGGCAAGGAGGGCGTCCGAGACAGGCGTGAACCGATCCGCCCGCCTGAAAGTCTCGGTCCTCCCCACTTCGGTGACGTCGATCTCCCCCACACTCTCGGGTGCGCGACTTACCCCGTCCGGTGACGGCACGTTGCCGGGGCGTCCGGGTACAGGAAAAACAGCCTCCACCCCTGGGGGCAGGTCCGCCGTAACGCCCGCACGCAGACCGGGGAACAACAGACCCGAGGAGGTGCGCTCAAGCGTCGAGGTTCCGGGCTCCATCCCGTTCTCGCGAAGGAGATAGGCCGCCAACGCCGAATACTCCTCCTCAGTGAGCGACGTTGCCGCCTGCGGCGGCATCGTCCCCAGGACCTCCCGCAGGTCGGCCATGCGCCGCCCTCCCCAGGTGAGGCGGAAGTTGGGACCCGCCAGCTGGGGGGCCTCAAAGGAACCTTGAAGGTTCGGAAGGTGGCATGCCGTACAGGACCGCTGATAGATTGCTTCACCGGCCTCCGCCTGCTCGGCAACGTAAGGGATCTGACCCGACAGCTCCAACGGGACGGTCGGAACAAGAACGACTAGAAGAGAGAAAACCAACGCATAGCGGAGGGCTACCATGAATGCCTTCGTTCAGTTGACGAGACGACTGACAGAAGGCTGTCGTCCGCCCGTCTCGGAACAGATTGTCGCTGATGACCCACCGCCGTAGGGGTAGTAGACCCCGCCGGTGCCATCATCGAGTCGATACACCAGTTACTCTTCCGTCGCGCCCAAGGAGCGCAGCAGGTCAGCGGTCGACGTTTGACCCTGGCTTCCCTCCCAAGCGGCGTACCGCTCTCGGTATCGGCTCAAGGCCGCGCCGCCGAGGGCTCGGCCACGGGCAGCCTGGTCGACGCCGACTGTTCCCCAGGGGGTTAAAGGCGGCGCGAGCGCGGCGGCCAGCGGAGTCTGTCCCTTCTTATTCCGCGCCTCCAACCTCGCGCCACGCTCGGCGAGGAGCCGAATGACGCTGTCGAATTTGTTGACCGCCGCCACGTGCAGGGCGCTGTCGCCGGCCTGATTCACGGCATTGACATCCACGCCCAGATCGAGCGCCACCTTGACCGTTTCCAGGATCTGGTCTTCCTCAAGTCTGAGTCGGCGAATCCCTGTCGGTTCCCCCTCGGCCGCAACCATAGCCGCCGTCCGGCCATCTTTCAGCGACAGCGACGTATCGGCGCCGCCGGCCGCCAGCAGACGCATGATCGCGACATCGGAGCGTCTGGCGGCCAGCGAAAACGGCGTCGCGCCGATCAGGAGCTTGTCGAAGGCGACCGCACTGTTGGCGCCCCGATCGCCCCTGAGCGGTGAGCCCCTCGTGAGCGGCACGTTCGGATTGGCGCCGTGGGTCAAGAGCGTCTTCACCAGTTCGCGATCGGCACGCAGCGCAGCCCAATGCAGCGCTGCCTGCCCGGCACCGGCGGCGTCGGGGTCTGCGCCGTTCTCCAACAGCACTGCGGCGACCGCGCTGTCACCCTGCTGGGCTGCGACGACCAACGCGGTGGTTCCGACCGCGGCAGTGTCGTCGACGGTCGCGCCAGCGGCCAATAAGAGTCTGGCCGACGCGGCGTCCCCATGTCGCGCGGCAAAATGCAGCGGTGTAAACCCGCCTTGCTCGACCCACGTGGCGCCGTCCGAGTCGCCAAGACCCCGTTGGCAGCACAACAAGACGTGCCGGCGTGATGACTTCGTCCGGGCGTGCAGATCCGCTTCGGCGTCAAGAAGGACCTGTACGGCGTCGGGGTGTCGCTGCGCAACGGCCCACATGAGCGCGGTTTGTCCCTGTGCGTCTTCCTTCGTGTTCGCGTCGGCGCCATGGGCCAGCAGCGACGTCACCGCCGCGACATTGCCTTGGCGCGAGGCGATCATCAGCGGTGTTCCGCCCGTGGCCGGCGCGAGATTCGGGTTGCCGCGCGCCTGTAACAGTTTCGCGATCATTGCTGGGCTGCCTGTCATCGCGGCGACCCAGAGTGGTGTGACGCCGAGATCGTTCGTCGCATTCACGGCCGCGCCGGCTTGGATCAGAAGACCCGCCGTGTCGAGGTCATCCCGGTAGGCAGCCCAATGGAGGGCGGAGGCGCCGTCGCCTTGCCGCGCATTCACGTCGGTGTCTTGCTCGAGGAGCTCGCGCACCGCAGTTGCATCACCGTCCTTGACGGCTTGAAACAGCCGGACATCGGCGGCGCTTGCTCCGAGTGTTGCGACCGCCACCAGCGGCATGATCGACCGTTGGCAGAGCCGTCTCGTCGAGATGGACATCTTCGTGCCCTCCTGCAATGCCTTACAAGACCTGCGACACAGCGTTTGCCACAGTCAATTCTCGAGGCTAGCGGAATTCTAGCACGGGGATGAGCGAATGAACCTCGTGAGAGCATCCTACGCAAATCGCCGGTAAGGATCAGAATTATTGGGATGGATCTTTCTTGGTCGCGGTGCTATTAATGGATAGCGGATAGCTGTCTAGAGATAGTATTTATGTTGCGTTCGTGCGCTATTTTTTGTCTGTTGCTGGCCACGTGGCTCGTTCTTCCGTCGCCGGTTTCAGCCAATCAGAGACTGTCCCCGCCACCGCAAGTCTCGCCGTCGGGGCCCCCTCCGCTACGTCCAGTCCTGAACCAATACTGCGTCGTCTGCCACAATGAGAGGCTGCAGACGGGCGGCCTCTCGCTGGAGACGACGGATGCGGTCCACGTGAGCGAAGGCGCGGAGGTGTGGGAGAAGGTCATCCGCAAGCTGCGGATGGGCGCGATGCCGCCGTTGGGCCGGCCCCGGCCCAACACGACAGTCGTGGAGAACGTAGTCGGGTGGCTGGAAACGGAGCTGGACAACGCCGCTGCACTCAATCCCAACCCCGGCCGGACGGACAGCGTTCACCGGCTTAATCGCGCCGAGTATCAGAACGCGATTCGCGATCTGCTGGCGCTCGACATCGATGCCACGTCGCTGCTGCCGGCTGACAGTGGCGACGAGCACGGTTTCGACAATATCGCCAACATGCTGTCGGTTTCACCAACCTTGCTGGACCGATATCTGTCAGCGGCTCGGAAGCTGAGTCGGCTCGCGGTTGGGCTTTCACCGCGCGCCCCCACCACCGAAGCCCACCGAGTCGTCCTCGAGCAGGACGGCTATCTGGGGGACGACCTGCCGTTCGGGTCGCGGGGCGGCCTCGCTGTCCGCCATCACTTCCCGGTTGACGGAGAGTATGTAATCAGGGTCCGGCTGTACCGCCAACTATTTGACTATGTCATCGGTCTCGGTTCGCCGCAGCAGATGGAGGTCCGGGTGGATGGCGAGCGGGTCCTTTCGTCAGTTGTCGGTGGCGAAGAGACCGGTGGGGCCCCGCCGGCCGGATTTATCGGAGACATTCTCGCGGATCCGGCGTGGGCGAAGTACGCCCAGAACGCTGACGCTGGCCTTGAAGTGCGGTTACCGGTGAAGGCCGGTTCGCGACTCGTGGGAGTTTCGTTTCTAGGGCGGCCGACCGAGCTCGAGGATGGGGTTCAGCGCCCGTCGAAATACCCGGAGCGTGATGAGTCGCTGGAGAGTGATCTGTGGGTCCACACCGTCGTCATCAGTGGCCCGTACGAAGTATCGGGCCCAGGCGACACGCCGAGCCGACGCGAGATTTTTGTCTGCCAGCCGACGCTGCCACAGGAGGAGGAACCCTGCGCGACGCGGATTCTCACGGCGCTCGCCAGTCGGGCGTATCGCCGACCTGCGACCGAGCAGGAGGTGCATACGCTCGTACGGTTCTACCGAGACGGCCGCCGCGAGGGCGCATTCGATAGTGGTATCCAATTCGCGTTAGAACGGCTCCTTGCCGACCCGAAGTTTCTGTTCCGGCTCGAACGGGAGCCGGCAGGCGTCGCCCCGGGAACCCCGTATCCGTTGAGCGATCTCGAGCTTGCATCTCGCCTGTCATTCTTCCTGTGGAGCAGTATTCCCGACGACGAGCTGCTTGGGGCCGCGGCCCGCGATGAGCTCAGCGATCCCGCCGTGCTCGAACGGCAGGTCCGGCGGATGTTGGCCGACAGTCGCTCGAAGGCGCTCGTGGACAATTTCGTCGGCCAGTGGCTGCTGTTGCGCAATCTGCAGAGTGCGGCGCCGGATCAGGCCGTCTTTCCCGATTTTGACGAAAACCTGCGCGAGGCGTTCCAGCGGGAAACGAGGTTGTTCATCGAAAGCACGCTCCTCTGGGAAGACCGGAGCGTGGTCGACCTCCTGAGTGCGAACTTCACGTTCCTGAACGAACGACTCGCACGGCATTACGGGATCCCGAACGTGTACGGCAGCCACTTCCGGCGCGTCACGTTCGGCGACGACGACCCACGCGGCGGGTTGCTCGGCCAAGGAAGTTTTCTGACCGTGACGTCGTATCCCAACAGAACGTCTCCGGTGCTGAGGGGCCGCTGGGTCCTCGAGAGCCTCCTAGGCACGCCGCCGCCGGCGCCGCCGGCGGACGTACCGGGTCTACCGGACCGCGGTGAAGGCGGCAGGTCCGCGACAGTGCGCGAGCGGCTGGAACAGCACCGCAAGAACCCCCCGTGCGCCACCTGTCACGCGCCGATGGATCCGTTGGGGTTTGCCCTGGAGACCTTCGACGCCGTGGGCGGCTGGCGCGATACCGAGGGCGGAGCACCCGTGGATGACTCGGCCGTGTTGCCCGACGGCACGCAGTTTCATGGCCCCGCTGGACTCCGCAAGTTCCTAGTGAGCCAGCGCCGTCAGTTTGTCACGGCGATGACCGAAAAACTTCTGGCGTATGCGCTCGGCCGCCGGCTCGAGTACTACGATCGCCCGACGGTGCGCAACATCGTGCGGGAAGCTGCGTCGAGCGAGTATCGCCTGTCGGCGATTCTTCTGGGCATTGCCAAGAGCCCAGCGTTTCAGATGAGACTCGCGATGGTGGATCCCCCGCCGCCGCGAGCGGCGAACGCATCTAACCGCTGAGAATGGCCCACGTTGTGCGGGGCCTGGTTTCAGCTGACGCGGAGACCGCAACCATGATGATCACAAAGATGTCGTTGCCACGGCGTACCTTCTTACGCGGCATGGGTGCCACGGTAGCGCTGCCGTTGCTGGATGCGATGGTGCCGGCACTCACCGCGTTTGCGAAGACACCCGCGGCACCCATCCGTCGCTTTGGCGTGGTCTACGTGCCCAACGGGATGATAATGCCCAGTTGGACGCCGCGCCACGACGGTGCGCTCGAGCTCTCGCCGATCCTCCAACCGCTCGCGCCCTTCCAGGATCGCATGCTCGTATTTTCAGGGCTGGATGGCCTGCAGGGCCGCGGCGGCACCCACACGACCGCCGCGACGAGGTTTCTGACCGGCCTGATCGGGAAAATGACCGACCGGGGGATCGAGGCAGGCCCGTCGATCGATCAGATCGCGGCACAGCAGTTCCGACAGCATACGCAGTTGGCCTCCCTCGAGCTGTCGGCCGATCGCCTAGACCTTGTGGGCACGTGTGACAACACCACGTGCGCCTGGATCAACTCGCTCTCGTGGGCCAGTGCGACGACGCAGGTGCCGGGCGAGGACAACCCACGAGTGGTGTTCGAGCGGCTGTTTGGCGATAGCGGGACGACCGACCCGGCCGAGCGCCTTGCGGGCTTACGGCGGAGGCGCAGCATTCTTGATTCGGTGACTGAGGCCGTCTCGGACCTGGAACGGGAACTCGGCTCCACCGACCGCTCGCGACTCGACGAGTATCTGACGGCTGTCCGCGATGTGGAGCGGCGCATCCAAAAAGCGGAGGAACAGAGCGGAACCGAGCTGCCGGTGGTGTCGCAGCCCGCAGGGATCCCATCGAGTTACGGGGAGTACTGCGCGTTGATGTTCGACCTACAGGTGCTGGCCTTCCAGAGTGATCTGACACGAGTCGCGACGTTCATGATGGGCCGCGAGTACAGCGGGCGGACCTACCCGCAAATCGGCGTCACCGAGGCCCACCATCCGCTATCGCACCATCAGAGCGATCCCGCGAAGATAGCGCAGTTGGCGAAGGTGAATACCTATCACGCCTCGCTGTTCGCGTCATACCTGAAGAAGCTCCGGTCGACCGCCGATGGCGACGGATCTCTGTTGGACCATACGCTGCTCCTGTACGGAGCGGGCATGGCCGACAGCAACAGCCATGACTCGAACAATCTCCCGATCGTCCTGCTCGGATCACGCGACCAGTTCAAGGGCGGGCGCCACCTCCGATACGAGCATGAGCCGGCGGCGACGCTCCTGGTCACCGTGCTGGACAAGCTCGGAGTGCCCGTCGAGCAGATTGCCAACAGTCGTGGCAAACTCAACCTCGATAGGCCCTTGAATACCCTTTCTGGCGTCTGAATCACCTGCTGCGACTAAGGGTATCAGGCAGATCGGTACGATTTTGCACGCTAAGGCCGTGCGCGTGATCGCCGGACGAGTCTGCGGTTGAGTACATACTCGCCGTACAGGACGAGGTTGTCCCACTCGATTGGGCTGACGTGCCCCAAGAGAGAGAGAGTTCGACACCGTGGCCCTCTGGGTCGGCCCTGCGAATGACCCGAGACATGTCCTTCGCCTGCCATTAGATGATGCACGCCACGATCAGGGTGAGGCAGCTACAGCTATTCATCTGTTCCCACAGCTCGCGGGCGTCGATGTGCCCGCGGTTCCCGTAAAACACGTCGCGCGCGAGCGCGTGCATCTGCTCGACCTTCAAGCGACCGCGTCGGATGCGCGTCCGGAGGGCAGGCTCGGACATGTACTGGAGGATGAACTCGGTCTTGAGGATTCGGCCCAGGTCGCGATTCGCGCGGTAAAAGGCGTTCTTCGCACTAAATCCCGCGAGCCGCCGCAGCGCCACCGAGGCGGTGGTGTGTCCGGACTCCAGCGAAGCGTAGAAATGACCGAGGCGATCCCACTGGTCGGCGATCCCACGCGTGTCAATCTTCCGATCCGCTCGGCCGACGAGGCTCCCGAGGGCGCCATCGTGACACGTGTCGACCCGGTAGAGTCGCTGCTTCTTGATGCCCCGAATCCTCGGGCTGAAACGCCGGCCGAGCATCGCGAACGCGGCAAAGTTGATGTCGGTGTAGCCGTTGCCTTGGTGCACAACTCCATCGAGGGCGGAGAGTCTCCCGTGACTCCGCCTGCCGGTCATCCGGTCATCTCGCCATCGGGTGTCCCGAGCGCCGTCATGGTACGGAGGATCTTGCACCCCAAGCTCACCTCGACTCTCTGGGACGCCAGTCCCCGCGCTCGCATCGCTGAGCCCAGGATGGCCTTGTAGCGGTGGAACGTCGTCTCCACCTTGCTTCGCCTGCTGTAGCCCGATGCGACGTGCCACGTCCGTTTCCCCACACGTGATCGTGCTCGGATGTTGCGATTCCGCTGTCGCGTGCCCGCGGAGTCGAGCGCGAGCTGCGCGCCCTGTCGTGGCGGTATCAGTACCTTCGGCGATCGATCAGCACGGTGATGCTCCAGCCCGTCGTAGACGTCGCCGGTGTCGTACGCGGCGTCGGCCTTGGCCGAGGCGATGGGACGCTCGATCTGGCCCACGAGTGACGCCACTCGGGACGCGTCTCGAGCCCGCTTGCTCGTCAGTTCGCAGGCGACCACGGCACCGGTGTGCTCATCCACGGCGAGGTGCAGCTTGCGGTAGTCCCTGGCTGTCGGCGGCGTGCGCAGCTGGCCGACGTGCACGGACAGACCGCTGCTGTCGATGAGGAGGTGGACGGGCGTCACGTGTCGCAGCTCGGAGCACGCGACCGTCCCCAGCCGCGCCTTGCACCTCGAGATCGTGGTGTGGTCGGGTACGTCGTTGTCCAGATTCAGGAGCGTCAGCAGCGAGCGCACGAAGCCCTCGGTCTGCCGGGACGCCAGGCCAAACACCGCGCCCAAGGTGACCGTCGTCTCGATGGCGTGGTTCGAGTCCTGGCGTGGTCGGCCGGGCCTCCTGCGCGTCGGCCGCGGCGAGTTCCAGTCGGCCAGCCTGCCATCGGTGCGGCCGAGCCAGACGGTCAGACTCCCGCGCGCGCGGAGACCCGTCTCGTACTCCTGCCAATTCCGGACACGGTAAGTCTTCTGGACGTACTTGCGCTGGGTGCGCTTGAAACTGCTCCTAAGGGACCTCGGATCTCGGCGTGGAGGACGATTATTGACCGAGATCGCGAGTTGTGCACCAAGGCACCATGACGGCGCTCGGGACACCCGATGGCGAGATGATCGGATGACCGGCAGGCTGAGTCACGGGAGACTCTCAGCCCAAAATGGAGTTATGCACCAAGGCAGCTACCGGCAGCAGGCCCGCGTCGAGGACACGTTCCTCCGGTACAAACGGATCCTCGGCGGCAGTCTCCGTGCAAAGGGGTTCGAGGCGCAGCAGCGTGAAGCGACGGCGGGATGCACCGTGCTGAACAAAATGTACGCGCTCGGCAAGGCGCAGTCCTCCGCGGTCACGCCGTGAGCGTCGGCGACTTCGAGACCAGATCGGTCCGTGGTCGAACCGTGCAACAAAGCCGCATATGGGCCGAGGGTGGTGCGCTGCCCAGAAGCAGGTGTCGGCTGACGCCATTCAATTGATGGCCGCGCCGAGCCTACGTCGACGGCCCTACTGCGACCGTGGCCGAGAGAATACGGTGAACTCTTGGATCTGACCGTCTTCGTTGATATCCATCATGTCCACGGCTAATGCAGGGTCATCTTCGTTACATGGCGGCAGGGTGCTAATCAACTCGAAGGCCACGCGACGACTGTCCGATACGCTCCGGCCCACAGCAAGCTCGCGCGGCCCGTTTGCGAGGATTCCCTCATAGAACTCCAGAATCGCCGCTCGCCCTTTCCGAACCTGTCCGTCGGGGCCTCGATGCACGCCGTCGGTCGCGAATAGGTTGCTGACATGCTCCGCGTTGCCCTCGTTTATACGAGCGAGATACACACCCGGCATCTGCGCTGGCGATGAGATCATCTCTAGATCCTGGGGCTCGCCGAGGTCGCTACACGACTGCGCTACCTCTTCGGCGCCAGCGGCTCCGAGCGACAGGGTGACGAGACAAACCAGTGCCTGACCGCACCGAACCAACACACCGTTGCGCAAACGGGACTCGGATGTCTGCATGTAACGCTCCCTCGTATAGTCCAAGAACTGGATTGAAGCCGTCCGACCGAGTGATTCTACGCGAGCCGCGGCGTTGGTGCATGAATGCGCTTGGGTGCGGGCTCCGACGTACCATGCCGTCGAGGGAGCGCAGCCATGGCCTCGCCGCAATCCAGCGGAGTGAACCCCAAGTACAAGAAGAGGTATCGGGTCGGGAACTGGCAGGCGTACGAGCGCGGGGGACGGGTCAAACCGGCGACACCGCGACCACAACAGTGGATAGACTTTTCTATCGGGCGGACAAATTTCTGGCTGTCCTCGACTCTCAACGTGCAAGGTTCGATTCGCGTTGCGCTGGTACTCGGAGGCCAGGACGCGAAAACTCACTACCAGCTCTTGCTCCAAGAGAAAGATCAGATCGAGGAGGAGATCGACGAGGAGCTGCTGTGGCACGAACTTCTCAATAGGAAGCAAAGCCAGATTCGACTACAGAACGAGGGTGTCGATCCACGGGACCGTGCATTGATAGCCTAATGCGGCTGCACAGGAATGCCCCGAGAATACCAACGTCCACGTCGAGGCGACTTCGCGGGACCTTGCTAATAAGTATGATCGGAGCATCATGGAGATACCCGAACCAGCGTGTTGAGACGCCGCATGATTGAAACCATTGTCACGCATCCCGGCGGCGCCCATAAAGACGACCTCCTGGCCGTCTGCGTACTCATAGCCCGGCACCGGGCCCCGGTGTTCCGGCGAGACCCCACCGACGACGACCTCGATGGCGCGTCTGTAGCGGTCGTCGATATCGGTGGAAGCCACGACCCGGCGAAGTCCAACTTCGACCACCATCATTTCGACCGCGAGCACCCGCCCACCTGCGCGCTGAGCCTTGTGCTGCAACATCTCGGCCTCTACGAAGACGCGCTGCATTTCTGCGATTGGCTCGAGACTGCCGAGTGGTTGGATGGCCGCGGTCCCAACAAGACGGCCGAATGGCTTGGTGTCCCTCGTAAAGCGAT
>Ga0310120_10001514_pt1 | contig 17449 bp, 12 predicted proteins | sample CB27_AW_983_MG_FD_203506 | JGI IMG/M metagenome (GOLD analysis project Ga0310120, IMG submission 203506) | Marine microbial communities from Western Arctic Ocean, Canada - CB27_AW_983 | ecosystem: Environmental > Aquatic > Marine > Oceanic | place: Canada: Western Arctic Ocean | collected...
CAACGCAAACAATCAGGGCTGTCTGGTGCCCGTTGGCCACGGCACCCCTGGGCTCGCGAACGGGGGGGGGGCGAAGAATGGGAACCGGGACGCTCGCTACTCGGTCACCCCGTCATGCCCCAGCGCACCCTCCGGCTCCATTAGATAGTCCATCTCCCGTTCGAGCTCCAGCTCCTCGGCAGTCGGCGGCGGCGGCGGCGGCGGCTCGTCCGGCTGAATCCGCACGTGTCGGTAATAGTCGAACCCGGTTCCGGCCGGGATCAAACGCCCCATCGTGACGTTCTCTTTCAACCCACGCAGGTGGTCCACCTTCCCGGAGATCGACGCCTCGGTCAGCACTCGGGTAGTTTCCTGGAACGAGGCGGCCGAGATGAACGAATCGGTAGACAGCGAGGCCTTGGTGATCCCGAGCAGCATCGGGCGCCCGGTCGCGGGGCGTCCGCCCGCGGCGATCTCGCGCTCGTTCTCCTGCAGGAACCGGAGCCTGTCCACCTGCTCGTCGACCAGGAACTCCGTAGTGCCCACATCCTCGATCTTTACCCACCGCATCATTTGACGCGCAATCACCTCAATGTGCTTGTCGTTGATCGTGACACCCTGCAGTCGGTACACCTCCTGGATTTCGTTCACCAGGTAGCTCTGCAGCGCCTTCTCGCCGAGCACGCTCAGGATATCGTGCGGATTACTGGGACCATCCATGAGCTGCTCGCCGGCATGGACACGGTCCCCATCCTGCACGTTCACGTGGACGCCCCGCGGCAACGAATACTCACGCGCCTCGGCGCCCTGTTCATCTGGTACGATGATGACCTTGCGCATCCCCTTGACGATGCTACCGATCTTCGCGGTCCCGTCGATCTCGGAGATAACGGCGGTCTCCCGCGGCTTCCGCGCCTCGAAGAGCTCCTGCACTCGCGGCAACCCGCCGGTGATGTCCTTGGTCTTGGTGGTCTCGCGCGGAATCTTCGCCAGCACCTCACCAGCAGTCACCGCCTGCGACTCGGACACCATCAGGTGCGCGTGCGACGGCATGTTGTACCTGCGTTCGAGCTTGCCTTCGGCACTCCGGATCTCGACCAGCGGCTGCTTCTTCTCGTCTGGCGAGTCCACGATGATCAGACGAGACAACCCGGTCACCTCGTCCAACTCCTCGTGCACCGTCACACCCTCGACGATATCCTTGAAACGGACAACCCCAGCCGTCTCGGTGATGATCGAAAAGGTGTAGGGATCCCACTCGACCAGCACCTGCCCCTGGTCCACCTGCTGACCGTCGGAGACCCGCAGACGCGCGCCATATACGACGGGGTACCGCTCGCGGTCGCGCCCCTTGGCGTCCTGCACAACCAGCGACCCAGCTCTGTTCATCACGATGAGCCCGCCATCCTTCGCCTTGACCCACTGAATGCCGTGGAACCTGGCGGTGCCGGCGTGCTTCGCCTCCAGGGTGGACTGGGCCGACACCCGCGAGGCGGTGCCGCCGATATGGAACGTCCGCATCGTCAGCTGCGTGCCCGGCTCACCGATCGACTGAGCGGCGATGACCCCCACCGCGAGACCCAGCTCGACCAGGTCGCCCGTACTAAGGTCACGTCCATAGCACTTGGCGCACACGCCGCGTCTGGCCGCACAGGTCAGCACCGACCGGATCTTCACCTTCTCCACGCCAGCTTCCTCGATCATCGAGGCCAGGTTCTCGGTGATGACCCCACTGGCCTTCGCGATCGGGTCGCCGGTAAACGGGTCGTTGATGTCATCTAGTGCGACCCGACCCACGATCCGGTCACGCAACGGCTCGATGATTTCCCCGCTCTCGACGATGGCCCGCGACTCGATCCCGTCGAGGGTGCCACAGTCAATCTCGGAGATGATGACGTCCTGCGCCACATCGACGAGCCGCCGCGTCAGATACCCCGAGTCGGCGGTCTTGAGGGCGGTGTCCGCCAGCCCTTTCCGAGCACCGTGCGTCGAGATGAAATACTGCAGCACGGTAAGCCCCTCCCGGAAGTTCGACGTGATCGGAGTCTCGATGATCTCCCCGGAAGGCTTGGCCATCAACCCGCGCATTCCGGCCAGCTGACGGATCTGCTGCTTGCTGCCCCTGGCGCCCGAGTCGGCCATGATATAGACCGCGTTGAAATCCCCCTCGCCCTCGTCGCGGGATTCCATCTCGTTGAACATCTCGTCGGCGACCTTCTCGGTGACATCCGACCAGATGGCTATGACCTTGTTGTAGCGCTCGCCGTTGGTGATCGCACCTTCCAGATACTGCTGCTCGACCTCGATGACTGCGTCGTTCGAAGCCTTCACCAGCGCCGCCTTCTGCGCCGGCACGATGAGATCGTCGACACCGATCGACAGACCAGAGCGGGTCGCGTAGCCGAACCCGAGATTTTTGAGACCGTCCAGCATCTCGACGGTCTTGTCCACCCCGTGCCGAAGGTAGCAGTACTGGACGAGCAGACCGAGCCCCTTCTTCTTGAACAAGCCGTTGAAATACGGCAACTCGTCTGGCAACGAACTGTTGAAAATAGCGCGCCCAACGGTCGTGTTGATCACTTTCTTGTCGACATGCTGCACCTCGGTGCGGAGCACATCCTGGTCGTCGCGGGACGCGGTCAAGTCCATCAGCTCGCCACTCACCCGTAGCCGGATCGGACTCAGCGTCTCAACCACCCCGGCCACCAGCGCCAGCACGACATCGTCGACCGTGCCGAACACCCGGCCCGCGCCCTTGGCGTTGCTTTTCTCCTTGGTCAGGTAGTAACAGCCCAGCACGATGTCCTGCGACGGCACCGTGATCGGCGCGCCATTGGCCGGCGACAGGATGTTCCTTGACGACTTCATCAGCACCGAAGCTTCGATTTGCGCCTCGGGAGCCAGTGGGATGTGCACCGCCATCTGGTCGCCGTCGAAGTCGGCGTTGAACGCCGTGCAGACCAGCGGATGAATCCGGATCGCCTTGCCTTCGACGAGCACCGGCTCGAACGCCTGGATCCCCAGCCGGTGCAACGTAGGCGCGCGGTTCAACAGCACCGGATGCTCCCGGATAACCTCTTCGAGGACGTCCCAAACTTCGGGCAGCTGCTGCTCTACCATCTCCTTGGCCTGCTTGATGGTCGCGACGAGGCCCCGCTTCTCGAGCTTGTTGTAGATGAACGGCTTGAACAGCTCGAGCGCCATCTTCTTCGGAAGGCCGCACTGATGCAGGCGCAACTCTGGGCCGACAACAATGACCGACCGACCGGAGTAATCGACCCGCTTGCCCAGCAAGTTCTGCCGGAACCGGCCTTGCTTCCCTTTGAGCGTGTCGGACAACGATTTCAGGGGACGATTGTTCGCGCCGCGCAGCACGCGACCGCGGCGCCCGTTGTCGAAGAGCGCGTCGACAGCCTCTTGCAACATCCGCTTCTCGTTACGGATGATGACATCGGGCGCCTTGAGCTCGATCAGCTTCTTCAGCCGGTTGTTGCGGTTGATCACCCGCCGATACAGGTCATTCAGATCCGAGGTCGCGAACCGGCCACCGTCGAGCGGCACCAGTGGGCGCAACTCAGGCGGAATGACCGGGATCACGTCCAGAATCATCCACTCCGGTCGATTATTTGACTTGCGGAAGGACCCGACGACCTTCAGCCGCTTGGCGTACTTCAGCCTCTTCTGAACCGAGGTCTCTGTGCGCATCTTTTCGCGCAGCTCCTCGGCGAGATCTTCAGTGTCGGTTCGCTTGAGCAGTTCCTTGATCGCCTCCGCACCCATCTGAGCCCGAAATCTGGGGCCGTAGTCCACCCGAGCCTTGCGGAACTGCTCCTCGGTCAGCAACTGGTTCTCTTTGAACTCGCCGTCCCCCGGGTCGATGACCACGTAGGCCTCGAAGTAGAGGATCCGTTCGAGGTCGCGGAGCGAAATGTCGAGCAGGTGACCGATCCGGCTCGGTAGCCCCTTGAAGAACCAGACGTGGCTGACCGGCGTGGCAAGGGTGATATGCGCGAGCCGCTCACGCCGAACCTTGGCCTGGGTGACCTCGACGCCACACTTGTCGCAGATCACACCCCGGTGCTTCATTCGCTTGTACTTGCCGCACAAGCACTCCCAGTCGGTGATCGGACCAAAGATCTTCGCGCAGAACAATCCGTCCCGCTCGGGCTTGAACGTCCGGTAGTTGATGGTCTCCGGCTTGGTAACTTCGCCATGCGACCAGGATCGGATCCGTTCTGGCGAAGCCAGACTGATCCGAATGGAGTCAAAATTTGCCGTCAGGGAGCTGCGATCCGGAAAGCTAGATCTCATGAATTGCCTTCACTCCTGTCACAATCCTCAGACTTTGTCGAGCACCGGCGCCGTCCCGGCCTCAGTCCCGGTTTCGGTGACTCCAGCCACCTCGAGCGTCGCATCCGGTGTCTCTTCAGGCTCCGAGATCTCCGGAGCCTGGCGGGACTTGAGCAGCTCAACGTCCAGGCACAGCGCCTGGAGCTCGCGAATCAACACGTTGAACGATTCGGGTAACCCGGGGGTGAACGACGCGTCGCCCTTGACGATCGCCTCGTAGACCTTCGCCCGACCGGTCACGTCGTCCGACTTCGCGGTCAGCAACTCCTGGAGAATATGCGCCGCGCCGTACGCCTCGAGCGCCCAGACCTCCATCTCACCGAATCGCTGTCCGCCGAACTGCGCCTTGCCGCCCAGCGGCTGCTGGGTGATGAGCGAGTAGGGGCCGATTGACCGCGCGTGGATCTTGTCGTCGACCAGGTGCGACAACTTCAGCATGTAGATATAGCCCACCGTGACACTCTGCTCGAATTCCTCGCCCGTCATCCCATCGACAAGCCGGCTCTTACCGCTGGACGGGAGCCCCGCCTTCTCAAGCCACCCCTTAATCTCCCCCTCGGTGGCACCATCGAACACCGGGGTCGCGAAGTGCAACCCGAGCGCGTGAGCGGCCCATCCGAGGTGGGTCTCGAGGATCTGCCCCACATTCATTCGAGAGGGCACACCCAGCGGGTTAAGCACGATCTCAACCGGGGTACCGTCCGGCAGATGCGGCATGTCCTCTTCCGGCAGCACGCGTGCGATCACGCCCTTGTTGCCGTGACGCCCGGCCATCTTGTCGCCCACCGAAAGCTTGCGCTTCATCGCGACGTAGACCTTGACCAGCTTGATGACCCCAGGAGGCAGCTCGTCGCCACGACGAATCTTCTCCTTCTTCTCCTCGAACACCTGGCGAATCACGTCGACCTGCCGCTCGGTCCGCTCTTCAATCGTCCGCAGCTCGCTCTCGAGCTGCCGGTCCCGACCGGCAGGTCTGATCCGGGTGAGCGCCTGATACGAGAACTCGCGCAGCACGTCCGGCGTCAGCGACGCACCCTTGGCCACCAGCTTCTCGCGGCCGTGATCGTCGAACAGGTCGCTGCCCAGGGTCCGGCCGTCGAGCATCACCACAACCCGCTTCTTGACCTCCTCGTGTAGGATCCGAATCTCGTCCTGGAGATTCTTCTCCATCATCTCGAGATCTTCGGCCTCGATCGCCTTGGCCCGGTCATCCTTCTCGATCCCCTTACGGGAAAAGATCTTGACCCCGACGATGATGCCGTCGATCCCGGGCGGGCACAGCAACGACGCGTCTCGCACGTCGCCGGCCTTCTCACCGAAGATGGCCCGCAGCAGTTTCTCCTCCGGTGTTAGCTGGGTCTCGCCTTTCGGCGTGACCTTGCCGATCAGAAGGTCACCTGGCTTGACGTAGGCGCCGATCCGGATGATGCCGCTGTCGTCAAGGTCATTCAGGAACCCCTCCGAGACGTTCGGAATATCCCTGGTGATCTCCTCCGGCCCCAACTTGGTGTCCCGCGACTCGGTCTCGAACTCTTCGATGTGAATTGATGTGTAATAGTCGTCCTTGACCATCCGCTCGGACACCAGGATGGCGTCCTCAAAGTTGTAGCCCCGCCACGGCATGAAGGCCACCAGGACGTTCCGACCGAGCGCCAGCTCACCGAGCTCCGTGCACGGCCCGTCACCCAGCACCTGCCCCTTGGCGACCTTCTGCCCAACTCGCACGATCGGTTTCTGGTTGATGCACGTGTTCTGGTTGGACCGGCGGAACTTGGTCAGGTTGTAGATGTCCGCGCCCATCTCACGTGACATCTCGCCGGCCTCGCCCTCAACGCGAACCACGATGCGCTGGGAATCGACGTAGTCGACCGTGCCGCCCCGGCGCCCGACGACGACGGCACCCGAGTCGCGGGCCGTGATGTATTCCATCCCTGTCCCGACGAATGGCGCGCGGGCGCGCAACAGCGGCACCGCCTGTCGCTGCATGTTCGAGCCCATCAGCGCCCGGTTGGCGTCGTCGTGCTCCAGGAACGGGATAAGGGACGCGGCCACCGATACTAGCTGCTTCGGCGATACGTCGATGAACTCGACCTTGTCGCGCGGCGCGAGGATGAAATCGCCAGCCTGGCGAGAGTTGACTCGCTGGTCGACCAGGTTGCCGTCCTCGTCGAGCCGAGCATCCGCCTGAGCGATGATGTATCGGTCCTCCTCCCAGGCCGAGAGATAAAACGAGTGGGGCTCGTATTCAGCTCCCTTCTTTTTGCGCGCCTTCGCGGTCGCACTCTCCTTCTCGGCCTCGACCAGCTCCACGACATCGTCCACCTTGAACCGGGTTCCCCCTACGCTGGTGATCTTCACGAAGTCGGCGGCGTGATTGTCCTTGATCCGGCGATAGGGCGACTCGATGAAGCCGAACTCGTTGATCCGGGCGTAACAGGACAAGGACGAGATCAGTCCGATGTTTGGACCTTCCGGTGTCTCAATTGGACAGATGCGACCGTAGTGGGTCGGGTGGACGTCGCGCACCTCGAAGCCGGCTCGTTCTCGCGACAACCCGCCGGGACCCAGGGCGGACAGCCGGCGCTTGTGTGTGATCTCGGACAACGGGTTCGTCTGGTCCATGAACTGTGACAGCTGCGACGAACCGAAGAACTCCCGTATCGCCGCCATCACCGGTTTGGCGTTGATCAGGTCGTGCGGCATCGCGGTTGCCATTTCCTGATAGACCGACATCTTCTCCTTGATCGCCCGCTCCATACGAACCAGCCCGATCCGGAACTGGTTCTCCAGTAGCTCGCCGACCGAACGGACTCGCCGGTTCCCGAGATGGTCGATGTCGTCGGCGTTCAGCGGATTACGTCGTAACGAGAGCAGATACTTGATGACCGCGTAGAAATCCGGCGGGTGCAGAACCTTCTCGTCGAGTGGTGTCTCCAGCCCCAGCTTGGTGTTGAGCTTCAGCCGCCCGACACGCGAGAAGTCGTACTTCTGCGAATTGAAGAACATGTTCTCGAACAGCGAGCGCGAGCTGTCGAGGGTCGGCGGATCCCCTGGGCGCAGGCGGCGGTAGATTTCGATCAGCGCCTCTTCATGGGTCCGGACGGTGTCTTTGCGCAACGTCGACGACAGCACGTTGCCGATCACGTCGTGGTCCGGGAAGAAGACCTGGAGCTCATCGACGTCCTTCTCCTGCGCCATCGACACAACGCGCGGCGTCACCTCATCGTTCGACTCGAGGATAACCTCGCCCGTGGATGGGTCGACGACGTCGATTGCCGAGTAGGCGCCTTCGAGCTCTTCAGGCTTCACATCGACGGCCTCGATCCCCGCTCTCTGCAGCGCGGCGAGCGCCGCCTGGCTGATCTTCTTGCCGGCGCCGAGCTTGTGGGTCCCGTCGATCACGACCGCGCTGGCAGCCCGCCGCCCAACGAGGGTCTCATTCACCGCCCACCGCAACGCCCCCTCGCGAAGCAAGATCCGACTCACGTCGTAGAACGTCCGGATGATCTCGTCGGCACCCCGTAGACCCAGCGCACGCAGAAACACCGTAGCCAGAAACTTTCGTTTCCGGTCGATTCGGACATACAGGAGGTTCTTGGCGTCGTACTCGAACTCGACCCACGAGCCTCGATACGGGATGATCTGCGCGACGAAGAGCTGCCGATCCTCCGAATGAAAGAAGGCACCCGGTGACCGGTGCAGCTGGGACACCACGACTCGCTCGGTGCCGTTGATGATGAACGTGCCATTGTCGGTCATCAACGGGACATCGCCGAAGTAGACTTCCTGCTCCTTGATGTCCCGGATGGTCTTCACACCGGTCTCAGCGTCCTTGTTCCAGACGACCAGCCGGATCGTTACCTTGAGCGGCACGGCATGGGTCATGCCCCGCTCCTGACACTCCCCGACGTCGTACTTGAGCTTCAGTCCGACCGTGTTTTCGCAGGTGTCGCACACGACGCCTCGGGCGTTGCTGACCGTTCCGCACCGCGTGCAAACGACATCGTGCTCGGCGTAGGGCTCGGCCACAAGGGTGGCACCGCACGAGGAGCACGGCTGGCGGAGATGATGCAACCCGGTCAGACGCCCACACTTACACTCCCAGTTCCCGATCGAATACTCGATAAACTCCAGGGAGGAGTTCCCGCGAAAGTCACTGATCGGAAAGACCGACTTGAACACCGACTGTAGTCCCGCGTCGTCCCGCTCGGACGGCAACCGGGTCATCTGCAGAAAGCGCTCGTAGGATTTTTTCTGGATCTCGATCAGGTTCGGAATCGGGATCGTCGTCCGAATTTTCGAAAAGTCGATGCGCTCCCGATAGACGTTCTTGGGCTGACTCTGCATTCTGCAACACCCTCGGACCACTACGCCGGATCTGGACGAAACCGAGACCAGCGGGACGGTCCCAGCTACCGGCTCACGCGACCAGACGCCCGCGCGCGCACCGGGACTTCGGACCCGCCGCGGCCATGCTCGACGCCGACGACTACTTCACTTCGGCCTTTGCACCGACTCCCTCGAACTTCTTCGCGATCGCTTCGGCCTCATCCTTGGGGATACCTTCCTTGACCGCCTTTGGCGCGCTCTCGACCAGATCCTTGGCTTCCTTGAGCCCCAGGCTCGTGACCTCACGGACGGTCTTGATAACGTTGATCTTCTTAGCGCCAATTTCGGTGAGCATCACCGTGAACTCGGTCTGTTCCTCGGGCGCCTCGGCAGCCCCTCCCGGCACACCCCCACCCGCCATGACGACCGGCATCGCGGCTGCAGCCGAGACGCCAAGCTCCTCCTCGAGCGTCTTGACAAGTTGGGATAGCTCCATCACCGAGATTCCCTTGATGTAGTCGACGACCTGTTCCTGCGTCATGTCAGCCATGGCATCTCCTTCGCTCCACAACAGCGGAGTCAGGCACCGAGAGACTGAAATTAGACGGAAGAAAAATGGCCCAGCCCGCTCTTCTGCACGCCGCGTCAGCCACCGATTCCCGGCTAACTCCTGACTCCGATCTCCCGACTTCCTTCATTTATTCCCCTGCTTCCGATCTCTTCTTCTCCGCCTCAACGAGCACATTGAGCAAATCACGCGGCACGGCGTTCAGCACGCGCAACAGCTGGGTCATCGGCGCCTGCAGCTGCCTCAACAACATCGCCTGCAGCTCCGGCTTGCTCGGCATGGTGGCCAGGTTCTCGACTTCGGCGGGCGCGACCAGGCGCCCTGCCACCATGCCGGTCTTCACCTTGAGCTCGGGCGCCCCTTTCGCGAAGGTCACGAGGGCCTTGGCCAGCCCCACAGGGTTGTCCTCGCTGTATGCGATCGCCGTCGTGCCTACGAATGCGTCCCGCAGCGGCTCGAACGCGGTGCCGATCACCGCGCGTCTGGCCATCGTGTTCTTCACGACGCGGTACGTCGCCTGCGCCGCGCGGACCTGGCGCCGTAACTCGGTGGCACGTGGCACGTCGAGGCCGGTGTGATCGAGCAAGACGACACTCTCCGCGTCGGCCAGCAACTCACCGAGTTCCTTGGCCATCTCTTCCTTGGCGCTTCTGCTGACCGGCATCTACCTCTCTGTCCCCCGACGACCGGGCCTCCCGGTCTCTGGCGCGAGCCGACGCACTCAGCGTCCACCCGACTTCCACCTCAGTAAGACGTGGCGTGACGCGCCTTCCGGCTGCCGACTCTGGCGCACGTTCCCTTACGCCTCGTCGTCGAGCGTATCGACGTTCGTCGTGTCTATCTTGATCCCAGGGCCCATCGTCGACGACACCGTTGCACTCCGAACGTAGGTGCCCCGCGCTGCCGACGGCTTGGCGCGAATCACACTGGCGAGCAGCGCCCTCGCGTTCTCAACCAAACGGTCGGGCTCGAACGAAGACTTGCCGATTGGCGCGTGCACCACACCAGCCTTGTCGACGCGATAGGCGACCTTCCCGGCCTTGATCTCGTTCACCGCCTGGGCCACGTCGAAGGTCACAGTGCCGGTCTTCGGGTTAGGCATCAGTCCACGCGGCCCGAGCACACGGCCCAGCTTGCCGACCACCCGCATCATATCTGGCGTGGCCACGACGGCGTCGAAATCCAACCATCCACCCTGTATGCGGTCGACCACGTCCTCACCGCCCACGATGTCAGCACCAGCATCTTCGGCTTCCTTCTGCTTCTCGCCGCCTGCCACCACCAGCACCCGCTTCGAGCGACCCAACCCGTGCGGAAGGATCACCGTGCCACGCACCATCTGGTCGGCATGTTTTGGATTCACGCCCAGCCGGAGCGCCAGTTCCACCGACTCGTCGAAACCGGCGTAGCGCACCTTCTGTAGGAGCGGAATCGCCTCCTCTAAGCTGTAGAGCCGCTCCTCAACCTGTTCGGCTGCCGCCTTGAACCTCTTGCCGTTCTTCGCCATCTTCGTTCCCACGGGGCTACGCCCCGTACCCTCCGCGGGGACCACAACGCCGCACGCCTCGCCCGCGAGGGCGCATGGTCGCGCGCCCTGTTCCCGTGGGACTCTGCCCCACATCCCGGTTCGTCGCTCGCGGGGCTCGCACGCCCATACGTCGCTTCCTCGTGGGCGCGGCTGTGCGCGCCTCAGCCTTCGATCTCCAGCCCCATAGAACGCGCCGTGCCAGATACGACCCGGACCGCTCCCTCCAGGTTCTTGCAGTTGAGGTCGGGCATCTTTGTCTTCGCGATCTCCTCGACCTGCGACGCGGTCACCGTCCCGACCTTGGTGCGATTCGGCTCACCGGACCCCTTCGCGATGCTCGCCGCACGCTTCAGCAACACCGCAGCCGGCGGAGTCTTCGTGATGAAGCTCAACGTCCGATCTGCGTAAATAGTCACCACCGCCGGAATGATGAGCCCTTCCTGACTGGCTGTCTTGGCGTTGAAGGCCTTGCAAAATTCCATGATGTTCACGCCGTGCGGGCCGAGCGCCGTACCCACCGGAGGGGCGGGCGTCGCCTTCCCCGCGGCGATCTGGAGTTTGACCATGCCGATGACCTTCTTCATACCGCACGTCCTCCGCGGACCTGACGACACCCCGGCCCACCCGGCGTGTGACGCCGAGCCGGCTCTCTCCCGCCTTCGTCGAAACGTCGACGGGGCGGCCGGCTGGCCGACAGCTGACTCCTCATTTCCGCCCCCTCGAGCATTCGGAGCGCTACAGCTTCTCGACGTGCAGAAAATCGAGCTCGACCGGTGTTGACCGCCCGAAGATAGTCACCATTACCTTCAACGTGTTCCGGTCCATGTTGACATTGTCGACCACACCGTTGAAGCTGGTGAACGGCCCTTCGTTGATCCGCACTTGGTCACCTTTCTCGAACGTGTACTTCGGCTTCGGCTTCTCGGCGGCAACGGTCACCTGGTGGAGGATCTGGTCAACCTCCTCCGCCGTTAGCGGGGTCGGCTTCGACCCGGCGCCAACGAACCCGGTCACCTTCGGGGTGTTCCGCACCACGTGCCACGCGTTGTCCGACATGATCATATCGACCAAGATGTACCCGGGAAAGAAGCGTTTCGAGCTGACCACGCGTTTGCCGCCGCGCATCTCGACGACGTCCTCAGTCGGGATCAGAACCTCACCAATCTCGGACTGCAGCCCATAGGCCTGCACTCGCTGCTGCAGCGACTCGGACACCTTCTTTTCGAATCCAGAATAGGTGTGCACGATGTACCACTGCCTGGTGGTGACGTCAGTCATTGCGCTCCGAACGTAGCAAACAGGAGCCGGGCCAGCCTGGTCAGCACCAGGTCGATGCTCCACAGATAGAGACCAAAGAAAACCGACGTCAGGATCACGACGAACGTGGTGGCATAGACCTCTTTACGGGTCGGCCACGTGACCCGCTCCATCTCGTTCTTGACCTGCGCGAGGAACACCCGGGTGCGGCCGACCCATCCGGTCAGGTTCGACGAGGCCTCTCCGATGTGCTCCAGTCGTGCTGTCTTCACGGACTGACCAGTCCCTTCATCGCATCCAACATCGCGGAGCCCCGCTGACCCGGCCGTCGCGCCACCCGGTGACTGGCAGGCCAGGAGGGAATCGAACCCCCAACCCCCGGTTTTGGAGACCGGTGCTCTGCCAATTGAGCTACTGGCCTGTACCGGGGCGGAGCCGGCGACCAGGCGGCGATCACCCGGTTACCGCCCCTCTCCCCTGGATCTACTTCGACTCTCGATGCACCGTGTGCGTGCGGCACCATCGGCAGTATTTCCTGAACTCGAGCCGACCCGTCGTCTTCCGCTTGTTCTTGGTCGTGCTGTAGTTGCGCCGCTTGCAGTCGGTGCACGCCAGCGAAATGATGTCCCGCATGGTCCTGGTTGAGCGCTGGTGGAGTCGGGAACCGCCCCCTGTCCCCGTTCCTGGTTTCCGGCAGGGCGCTACTTGACGATTTCGGCGATGGTGCCGGACCCGACGGTGCGGCCACCTTCCCGGATGGCGAACCGCAGCCCCTTCTCGAGCGCCACCGGCGTGATCAGCTCCACCGCCATCGACACGTTGTCGCCCGGCATCACCATCTCGACACCCTCGGGCAACGTCGCCACCCCTGTCACGTCCGTCGTCCGCAGATAGAACTGCGGCCGATACCCATTGAAGAACGGCGTGTGCCGTCCACCCTCGTCCTTCGTCAACACATACACTTCGCCCTTGAACTTCGTGTGCGGCGTGATCGACTTCGGTTTCGCCAGCACCTGCCCCCGCTCCACGTCGTCCTTCTCCAACCCCCGCAACAATACCCCGATGTTGTCCCCCGCCACCCCTTCGTCCAGCAGCTTCCGGAACATTTCCACCCCGGTCACTACCTTCTTCCGGGTCTCCGTGAACCCCACGATCTCGATCTCTTCCCCGACCTTCACCACGCCCCGGTCCACGCGCCCCGTCACCACCGTCCCGCGCCCCGAAATCGAGAACACGTCCTCGATCGGCATCAGAAACGGCTTGTCCACATCTCGTTCCGGCAACGGCACATAGTCGTCTATCGCCGCCATCAGCGCGTCGATCCCCTGCGCCGCATCCGTGTCCCCTTCCAGGGCCTTCAACGCCGACCCCCGCACCACCGGCAGGTCGTCCCCCGGAAAGTCATACGACGACAGCAGCTCCCGCACCTCTAGCTCCACCAGGTCCAGCAGCTCCTCGTCGTCCACCATGTCCACTTTGTTCAGAAACACCACCAGCGACGGCACGCCGACCTGCCGCGCCAGCAGAATGTGCTCCCGTGTCTGCGGCATCGGTCCGTCGGTCGCCGCCACCACCAGGATCGCCCCGTCCATCTGGGCCGCCCCCGTGATCATATTCTTGATGTAATCCGCGTGCCCCGGACAGTCCACATGCGCGTAGTGCCTGTTCGCCGTCGTGTACTCCACATGCGCCGTCGCGATCGTGATCCCCCGCTCCCGCTCCTCCGGTGCATTGTCGATCGAGTCGAACGACCGTACCGCGTTCTTCGCGTCGTGCTTCGACAGCACCGTCGTGATCGCCGCCGTCAGCGTCGTCTTCCCGTGGTCAATGTGCCCGATCGTACCAATGTTGACGTGCGGTTTCGATCGATCAAATTTTTCCTTCGCCATCACAACAGCCCCTCTATCTTCCCTGCATCCGTGCCACGATCTCCTCGCTGACGGTTTTCGGGACCTGTCCGTAACGTTCGAAGTGCATGCTGTATGTTGCGCGCCCCTGTGTCCGTGATCGCAACTCGGTGGCATACCCGAACATCTCTGCCAGCGGCACCTGCGCGTTGATGATCTGGGTACCGCCGTGTGCCTCCATCGAACCGACCTTGCCGCGCCGGCCGTTGATGTCCGCGATGATGTCTCCCATGCGCGCCTCGGGCACCACCACCTCGACCTTCATGATCGGCTCGAGCAAAACGGGCCCCGCGTGCTGTGCCGCTTCGCGGAAGGCCATTGACGCCGCGATCTTGAACGCTATCTCGGACGAGTCGACGTCGTGTGACGACCCGTCGTACAGCGTCACAGTGACGTCCTCGACCGGGTACCCGGCCAGCACGCCGGTACTGATCGCCTCCCGAACGCCGTCCTCGATCGACCCGATGAACTCCCTGGGCACCGCACCGCCGAAGATCTTGTTCTCGAACACGAAACCGTCGCCCGAGCGCCCGGGTGCCACGCTCAGCTTGACGTGCCCGTACTGACCGCGGCCGCCGGTCTGCTTGACGTACCGGCCCTCAGCCTCGGCGGGCTTAGTCAGCGTCTCGCGATAGGCGACCTGCGGCCGGCCGACCGTCGCCGCCACGCCGAACTCGCGACGCAGCCGGTCGACGATAATCTCCAGATGTAGCTCACCCATCCCGGAGATAACGACCTGTCCGGTCTCTGGGTCGGTCCGCACCTGAAACGTGGGGTCCTCACTGGTCAGCTTCCCCAGTCCCTGTCCTAGCTTCTCCTGGTCCGCCTTCGTCTTCGGCTCGATGGCGAGCGTGATGACGGGGGTCGGGAAATCCATCGCCTCGAGCACGATCGGATGCTGGCGGTCGCAGATCGTATCCCCGGTCGCCACGCTCTTGAGCCCGACCGCGGCGGCGATGTCACCCGCATAGACCTGCTGGATGTCCTCCCGCTTGTTCGCATGCATCTTCAGCAGCCGCCCGACCCGCTCCTTGCGGCGCTGGCGTGGGTTGTAGATCGTCGCCCCGGAGGCCATCACGCCGGAATACACGCGAATGAACGCGAGCTGACCGACATGCGGGTCGGTCATGATCTTGAACACCAGCGCTGAGAACGGGGCGTCGTCTAGCGACGACCGCTCGACCAGCGACTCCTCGGAGGCGTGAGGGTCCACGCCGGTCACCGCCGGAACATCGGACGGCGACGGCAGATAGTCGACCACCGCGTCGATCAGCAGCTGGACCCCCTTGTTCTTGAATACGCTGCCGCAGAGCACCGGGACGAACGGTGCCTTCTCGTTTCGCACCGACTCGATCGTGCGTCGCCGCAACGTTGCAATGATCTCCGCTTCGCCGATCGGATCGCCGTGCAAATATTTCTCGAGCAGTTGATCGTCGACCTCGCAGATCTTCTCGATAAGCGTCTCGCGCAGGCTCGTCGCCTCGTCGAGCCGATCGGCTGGAATCTCCTGCAGCGTCGGTGTAGCGCCGAGCGTCTCGTCTGGGTACCTCACCGCCTTCATCCGTACTAGGTCGATGGCCCCCACGAACCCATCGTCGGCCCACAACGGTAGTTGCACCGCAACCGGGTTCGCCTGAAGCTTGGCGTGAATCTGCGCCATCGTGCGCTCGAAGTCGGCGCCAACGCGATCCATCTTGTTCACGAAGCAGATCCGTGGCACGCGATACTTGTCCGCCTGCCGCCACACCGTCTCCGACTGCGGCTCCACACCACCCACAGCGTCGAACACCGCCACGGCACCGTCGAGCACACGAAGCGACCGTTCGACCTCGGCGGTAAAGTCGACGTGTCCCGGCGTGTCGATGATGTTGATTCGGTGGTCTCGCCACAGGCACGTCGTCGCGGCCGACGTGATGGTGATGCCCCGCTCCTGCTCCTGGGCCATCCAGTCCATCACCGCAGTGCCGTCGTGCACCTCACCAACCTTGTAGGTAATGCCCGTGTAGAACAGTACCCGCTCGGTAGTGGTGGTCTTACCGGCATCGATGTGGGCCATGATGCCTATGTTGCGTGTCCGCTCGAGCGGCACTTGTCTCGGCATCACTCTGTGGGTGCGTAACTGCTTGCCCTTTACGACGTCGGCGACTGGCGACTCTACCTCGAGTTCAGCGCTAACCACTTGTCTATTTCCACCTGCCGTATCGGCTCTCGACCAGCGACGGTGCTCGGTCCGACCTCCGCCATGGCTGAGGCGAATATGGCCTACCAGCGATAGTGAGCAAAAGCCTTGTTCGCATCCGCCATCCGATGTGTGTCCTCGCGTTTCTTCACCGACCCACCACGCAAGTTCGAGGCGTCGAGCAGCTCGTTCGCCAGCCTCTCCTTCATCGTCTTACCATCACCCCGCACCCTCGCGTAGCTCGACAACCAGCGAATACTCAGTGACAACCTGCGGTTCTGGTTCACCTCGATCGGTACCTGATAGTTCGAGCCGCCGACTCGGCGAGACTTGACCTCGAGACTCGGTTTCACGTTGTCGAGCGCCTTCTTGAACACCTTCAACGGATCGTCGCCGGTTCGTTCCCGGATGATGTCAAAGCTCCCGTACAGAATGCCCTCGGCTGTGCTGCGTTTACCGTTCTTCATCACGCAGCGCACGAACTTGGTCACCAGAGTGCTGTTGTAGATCGGATCTGGCGGAACCTCGCGCTTCTGAACGTCACGTCTGCGTGGCATGGCTTCTTCTTTCTAAACGCTCAGCGAAGACACGGCCGGCTTGTCGCCGCAACCCTACTTCTTGGGCCGCTTCGCCCCGTACTTCGAGCGACTCTGCTTCCGCCCCTGCACGCCCGTGGTGTCAAGCGTGCCGCGCACGACGTGATAGCGGACACCCGGCAGGTCTTTCACACGACCACCCCGGATGAGCACCAGCGAGTGCTCCTGGAGGTTGTGACCCTCCCCTGGAATGTACGTGGTTACCTCGATCTGGTTCGTCAGCCGCACGCGCGCCACCTTCCGAAGCGCCGAGTTCGGTTTCTTCGGTGTCTGGGTGAACACCCGGATGCAGACCCCCCGCCGCTGTGGACACTGTTGCAGCGCCGGGCTCTTGGTCTTGGCCTTCAACCGGTATCGACCTTTCCGAACGAGCTGGCTGATCGTCGGCACGAGTACTCCCTGCGTCGATGACGCCAATACGCCCCCACCGGCGGGCCAGGACGCCTGCGAAAAAATCCCCAGGCCTAGAAGCCACCGGCTTGGCGCCTGGGGCAGATTGACCCTATGAATGTGTGCGCGCCATGAAGGAGAACCGTATCCCCGAGGGACCGGACACTCCCAAGCAGGAAAGAGGCGAGTTCCACATCCTCGTGACCACCTCACGGCGCCAGACGGATGCCGGGCTAACCACGCCGCGCCACGCGGTTAACCGCCTTCGCTTGATCACGCGGCCTCTTTCGGACGGGTCGGAGCCAGCTAGGGTATCCAAACTCCGACAAAATCTTATAATACTAGCACGCCAACCAACGTCAACGC
>Ga0310120_10001517_pt1 | contig 17431 bp, 21 predicted proteins | sample CB27_AW_983_MG_FD_203506 | JGI IMG/M metagenome (GOLD analysis project Ga0310120, IMG submission 203506) | Marine microbial communities from Western Arctic Ocean, Canada - CB27_AW_983 | ecosystem: Environmental > Aquatic > Marine > Oceanic | place: Canada: Western Arctic Ocean | collected...
CAGAAAACACAAAACCGGGTGGCTGTATGCCATCCGGTTGCGTTCGTCGAAACCTGTGCAGAGTTGCACGGGTAGACTTGAGCAGGAAGATAGCATAGCAGCATCCGCCAACAGTAGAGCTGCCCGGCCAGCCTGTTGACGTTGCGCTTTTGCACTTCTTACTCGCTATTTGATTGACTGCATTTCGTGCGATTACATTTCGTGCGATTGCATTACCCGAGCAATAGCTCTCCTTTTTAGCGATTTCTTTGACAGCTTCGCTAAGCTATTCTTCCTCCCTATCGGGTAATACAGTAAAGCCGCTACGCTTTGCCATTGCCGGGGGGCACTGAAACAAAGCGCTGGGTTGTTTTCTCTTTTGTGGGATATGTGGGATATATGGGATATATGGTTTGAATAATAACAATTGTGTGAAAACTGATTTTCTTTGCCGCATTACCGCTTTGGTGATGCAGTCGGAAAATTTATCTTGTCTTCACTGCCTTTATTATAGCACACCTGTCCACTTTCAGCTAGTTTTGAGCCAGCACCGCCGACATTCTGGACAGATTCGCATTCAGTTTCGTGTTCTCTTTTTGGAGTTCCTCAAGTACCATAGCTGATGTGTCAGCGCCCCGGTAGTCGTTTAAAACCTGGTCAAGTAGTGCTTTGATCATTCACCCCCAAATACTGCGCCCTGGCAATCTCCAGATAAGTCGTCAACGCTATTTTCTTGAGTTCGTGGATATGGTCAAGTTCCTTTTCCCGGAGATCGGTAGCCGCATCGATGCGGTGTCGCTCTACTCCGTTCCTGCTATGTTCAAATTCCTGTCCATTCAGCCGGATGAATGTAGCCGTCGTGAGCGCAGAGAACCCAATCAGCAAGTAAGGCCAGGATAAGCCCATCAACCAAACGACACCCGCTGTCAGCACAAGCCAGACGATTGTCATAGGCAAGAGCCGGATAACCTGTCCCTTTGCGCGGCTGACGGGTGTAGCGTACTCCTCACTTACGCCGGTGCCATTGTAGAGCGCTGGATCAACCGTCACCAGATGGCCGCCTGCCTGCCCCGCGTCGCTACCGGCCAGCCGCTCTATTGGAAAATCGATATTGTTACCCGGTATCCACCGCGTAGCAGGCTCGCTCACAATATCCTGGCCACTGTCAAGCCCACTGGTTACAATTTCCGCATGTTGCGCCGTTCGTCTTGTTTGTGCCATACTAGATACTCCCGATAGAAAAAAACTACCCGTTCACACTCACGAAAGCGATCAGATACGTTATGACAACTATCTATACTGCTATTGTTTCCATTCATCACGAGAGACAGTAAGCAAATGTCAGAAAGTATACGTCAAACATTGTCGCATGGACGGATCGCAGTCAATTTTACAATGACGGATGTGATAGGTCACGTTATTATTTGGCTCATTATATCTGTTGTTACACTCGGTATTGGTCTGTTTTTTTGGCCTTATTCTGCAGCAAAATTGATCATCAATGGCATCACTGTCTATGACAGCAGCGACGTCCGGGTAGGTAAGCTCCAATGTCAATTGTCGGCGGGACACCAGATCGGCCATATCATTCTATGGCTGGTAATAACTATCGTTACATTTGGCATTGGTTTCCCATTCTACCTATTTGGAGTGGCGCGAACAGCACTGAATAAGACAGAAATCATTTAGGGTTGAGTTGAAAATTTGGTTGACATTACGGAATGATCATTCCGTAATGTCAACCAAATTGATAGGTATATTGCGAGAAAAGCCAGTTGGTTTCGTATTTTTCCCCAAATGGATGTACACCGAAGATTGCCGCCTGTCTACTGATTTTGAATTCTCGTTTGGTATGCAGCCCGTCCAGGTCTGGGGTAGCCTGTTGGGATAGGACATCGGGGATTGTCCAGAAAAACACCTTGCCGCTGTCACTGTCACGCCAGGATTGCAGAGAGTCGGCCAGCTCAGGCGCAACTCGCAAAAGTGCCGCCATCCCAGCCCCGTCGTCAGCGTCAAAATAGGCCAGTAAGCGCCCGTCTGTGTAGCCTTTGGCATGTATGCTCAGATTGTGGTCAGCGGCCAGGTGTTGAGCCATTGTAGCCAGGGCAGGACGGCAGGACGGCCAGCCTTTGGTGAATGGCTGCTTATTGCCTTGATGGGGTAGAGTGAATTTCACGCCAACCGTCGCCAGGTCACGAATACCCGGCGGAGATTTCGGGTTTTGATTCTGCGTTGTTTCCGTGTTACGATTGGAGTTGGAAACGCCCTGCCCAGAGCTTTCCACACCCGCCCGCCGGTTACCGCCGGCGGGTTTTTCTTTGCTGGTCATCGGATCACCTCCGTATATGTACCAACGCCGATTGGGGCAGTGATAACGCTTTTCGTTGCATTGCCGGTAGGCTTGTCGATTCCCATGATGGTATGCAAAAGGAAAATTGCTTGCTGCTTAGGGTTGCGGTATTCACTCTGTGCGCAATCGCACAGTACCTGCCATTCATGTTCGGTTAGTGGTACGGTCAAAGTCTTGTAGGTCATCGTCTTGTCCTCCTGTCGTTGAATGACTGTCCCCAGCATATACCGGAAAAACCGGATAAAACAGGGATTTATCCGGTTTCATCCGGCTTATTTTTTCTCCACACCGCAGAACGATGCAGTTCCCACGCTCCGTTTTCGGTCTGGCCTGGATCAATCCCCGTTTCTTTTTCATACTCTTTTTTCCACTGATAGAAGTTCGATTTCCTAGACTGTTCTTCATCCTGTAGCCGCTGTATTGCGTCTTGGTGGGCTTTCAGCCGTGGCCGCCCTCCCTTTGGTCTGTCAGATTTGGTGGGAGGAGCTAGAAAACCCAATCTATCTAGTAATTGCAATAACTCGTGCCATAATGGTTTTAGTAATTCCCATTTCTCGCCTGCTATGTACAAGTGGAGCAAAGCTCTATTGGATGACAAAGGGAGAACATCACAGAAGGCGTCTGCATCGTATTTTGTGAGTGTGAATTCCCCTTCCTAATACTGATAACTGTTGCGTGGCGTCACCATCCGCAGGTAAATCTTTATCCCGGCGCGGTCACGGGATGAAACGTAAATCCGTCCACTTGAAAAAGCGTATGATTGGACGATTCCTGTTAGAGTCGCTGGTGTTTCCTGGAAAATCTGTTCGATGTTCATAGCTATTTTCTTTCCCGCCCCTTCCTATGCTCGGATAGGACTTGATGCCATCCCCCCGGAAAAGACAAAATCCCCAGCACGTAAGCGCTGAGGGTTTGAATCGGTGATGCTCTTGCAAAGAGATTTGCAGATCGTCGGTTTGACACCGCTAAAAAGTTGCAGTATCCTATCCTCAGATGTACATAGCAGTTTGCAAGAGCGCTCATCTGGCCGCGAAACCTGGAGCGCTCTTGTGCTTTTAAGTTGGGCCAATCATACCCTAGCCCTACCCCATCCGCAATCTGATAAAATCAATTATCCTGGATTGCAACCGCAGCCGCTGTGCCCACCTCCTATACCTCTCCTAATCAACGCATATCCCCCCGACTACCCCCCGCCCTTTCGCGGTCCGTTTTCGGCGATGGCGGGCCAGTCGTGCCAGCGTGTCCAGTGTGTCCAGTCGGGCCAGTCATTACCACGCCCGTCGCTCACGCAATGTCTGGGGATGCTCGACTGCATATTCAGCTACCTCGTTTAGCCGCTGGATAACCGTCCGCGGGTCTACGTCGTCAAACAGATTGCCGTCGTGAATCCCAGCCAGAATAGCCAGCGCTCGTGCTCACCCCCATCGACGTCGACCTATCCCCAAAACTTCTTTGGCGTTACGTCTGGACGGCTGTAGACCAGCACACTGCATTGTGTACAGCCCTTTGGCGTCTAGTTCAGCCCTTTCTGCCAGCTATGAATAGGATGGTTTCAGACGGCGTATAGAGCGCCGCAACCTGTCCACTTCCAGCTGGTTTTGAGCCAGCACCGCCGACATTCTGGACAGATTCGCATTCAGTTTCGTGTTCTCTTTTTGGAATTCCTCAAGTACCATAGCCGATGTGTCAGCGCCCCGGTAGTCGTTCAAAACCTGGTCAAGTAGTGCTTTGATCATTCACCCCCAAATACTGTGCCCTGGTAATCTCCAGATAGGTCGTCAACGCCATTTTCTTGAGTTCGTGGGTCTGATCAAGTTCCTTTTCCCAGAGGTCGGTAACCGCATAGATGCGGTGTCGCTCTACCCCGTTCCTGCTATGCTCAAATTTCTGTCTATTCAGCCGGATGAATGTAACCGCCGTGAACGCAGAAAACCCAATCAGCAGGTAAGGCCAGGATAGGCCCATTAACCAAACGACACTTGCCGTCAGCACAAGCCAGACGATTGTTATAGGCAAGAGCCGGATAACCTGTCCCTTTGCGCGGCTGACGGGTGTGGCGTACTCCTCACTTCCGCCGGTGCCGTTGTAGAGCGCTGGGTCAACCGTCACCAAATGGCCGCCCGCCTGCCCCGCGTCGCCATCGGCCAGCCGCTCTATCGGAAAATCGATATTGTCATCCGGCATCCACCGCGTAGCAGGCCTGCTCACAATATCCCGGCCACTGTCAAGTCCACTGGGTACGATTTCCGCACGTTGCGCTGTTCTACGTTGTTGTGTCATACTAGATACCCTCGATAGAAAAAAACTACCCATTCACACTTACGAAAGCGATCAGATACGTTATGACAACTATCTACACTGCCTCACAAGCGGCCCGGCTGTTGGGTGTGAGTGTGGCAACCGTGCGTAGGATAGCTGATGAAATGGCAGAGATACTCCCAGACTATTGGCCTATATCCGGCAAAGCGCGTAAGCTATCCGAAGGGGATGTAAAAACTATTTCTGCTCTTTGGGCCAGACTACAGGCAGACACTACCCTAACCCGTTCTGTATTACTGGCAGAGTTATCAGCGACAGGCAATGAGCCGCTCGTCATCCCGGATTCATTGCCCACGCCAGAGCCAGATATCTCTCAAAACGCCCCAGAACGCCCAAAAACCAATAGAGCCATATCAGAAAATCTTCCATTATCTGAAACCTTCCTAACGCCATTCCTACAGGCCCAGGCTGATACCCGCCGACAGTTGGCAGAGCTATCGGCCCGGATTGCGGAGATAAGTCAGGAACGGCCAGCCCAGGGAAAGGAGTATAAACAACTTTGGACTTTTGCCATTGCTATTGCCCTCTCCATTGCTTTATTGCTGGGAGTTGTTACAGTTTCCGCCCTTCTTCCTAATAACCAGACCACATTATGGACAAGCGCCCTGGCGTTGCAGGTGTTGATTGCTGCTGTCGTGTTGCCATCGGTGCGACGGTGAATCGTCGCCAGACATAAACAGGTCTACCAATTGCCACCCATCCGCAGAACGCCAGGACGGACTATAGCCAGCGTCTATTTGCCGTTGACTTGGATGAAACACATCGATCTGTAATAGAAAGTATTAGTATGGTTTGGGGAGTAACGGGGTCCGTACGTATCACTTCTTCAGTGATGCAAACATTCATCAAATCGTTATTCAACGATGTTTCATTACCTGCTTGTTGCCAGAAATTCAACCAATATGCTGTTGCGTCGCTTCTCTGGTCGCGGTTCATTTTCGCCCAATCGCCAGCGGTCATCGATTCATAAGTACTGGCTTCCAATGTTTCCATAGGTGTAGGAGTGACACGTATGATATTTGACTTAGGCTCTACCTCCGTACCTGTCGACTCATAGCCGCCAGACAAGCCGAAAACGATAATAGCTCCCCAGGCTATGACAGTGACGGCAAAAACAATGGAGAGAATTAGTGTGAGAATTTTACCGAGACATCCGCGCTTCCATAGCGCTGATACCCATGCGAACCCGTCTAATGTCATTGCACTCTCCAACATTCCGAATGGTGACTTAAAGTTCCATCCGGGGAATGTCAGCCAGCTCACTCAAAATTCACCCAGGCATCCTCGCCGTAGACCTGTCGCGCTGCCTCTGTCTCCAACTCAAAGTATCCCAGATGCTGAAATCGTCGCAGTTCACCCCGCCAGAGCAACGCACGCCAACGCCCCGACTTCTTGTGTCGTTGCACCCCTTTGTACTGGCTGCTTGTCCCGGCCCGTTTCTTCTGTCTTTGCATCGCTTCCGAACGGGTAATAATGCGCAGATTGACCCGGCGAAAAACGAATCGGTCGCCGTTCAGATGGACGATAACCATACCGTCAGGCACATCTAACAGAAAGTGAGAAAGATATACGACACGGTCGTCAACACTTGCCACTAAATAGCCAGGCGCATTGACGACCCAACTGTAACGTTTGACCAGTTCGTAATCAGGACCATCCACAATGACAACGGTCTTGCTGGATGGCCCTATACAAACATTGCTGTCACCAGCCGCCACTTTGATCCCCTTCATTTGTAGTTGAGCGGTACCTTCATATACTCATTTCATCGACTGAGCCGTAGCTTCCTGATGGAGGCCCCATACAAACATTGCTGTCATGAAGTGCCATAAGCACTCCGCTACCAGTGTATTTCTAGCTCACAAGGACACAGGTGAAGGAACTGCGTTGGGTAGTGAACTCTCTCCGCCGAGGTTGCTGCTACCAGAGAGAACATGAGAGTTTTATTCAGGAAAATCCGCTTGTGGCGGCTGGTGACAGCAATGTTTGTATAGGGCCTACCTGGAGATATTTTGTCTATGTACCCATTTTCGTCAAGTTTTCACCCCCATTCCACGCTTTAGTGCGGTGCTACCATGGCTACTTTGAAGGTCATAAACGCTGGACTTCGCCCTTACTCCGACAGGCTGCTAAACTCTGCTTGTGCTTAAGACTCGTTTTTGCGGCTTTACTTAGCCTCAAGGGTATAGTATAACTTCCTTGTTATTCAGACAAAGCTAGCTCGAGTTCGTATGATCGTTCGTAATCAAAGGAGGCACAAAGATGCAAAAGGTACTTTCACGCCGTGAATTCTTGAAGGCCGCGGCATTAACCAGCGGAATAGCTGCAGTGGCAGCCTGTACACCTCCCCAGCTAACTGGCTCTACAACTGGTGAGAGTGCAGTACAAGCAGCTCCTGTCGAACTACAGTGGTGGTCCTTTCCTCTTGGGCTTCCACCCGACGTCTATCCTCACGGGAGTTGGGAGCAGGAGAAGGCGGACGAATATATTGCGGAGCATCCCGATGTTCAGATCGCGTATCAAGGCATGGGATGGGATTCGCTCACCAAGATGGCGACTGCGATAGCCGCCGGGAATCCTCCAAATATGATCCTGCGCGGTGGGGTTGACCAGATCATCTATGCGCTGGAAGGCGACGTTGCCCTAGAGGTGGAGCTGCCCCAGGAGTTCCTGGATGATTTGCCTGAAGGTTGGTACGACGGGATGCTGTACCAGGGCAAGAACTATATGGTACCGTTTTATACACTTGCCAACGGCATGACTATCAATCTGGATATCGTGGAGGAGGCAGGCGCCATGCACCTGGTGCCCGAAGCGCCGGAGCGGACGTGGAACTTCAACGATTATCTAACTCTGATGCAAGCATGTACCTTTGAACGGGACGATGGTAGCCAGGTCTGGGGAGCAGTATTATCGACCCAACAGACCAATCCATTCTTCTACTGGCCAGAGCAGGTCCTGAGCTGGAATTGGGGAACGGACACTGTGGAATTCAAGAGTGATCAGTGGCGCTGCAAACTGGGCGATGACGAGGGCCTGGCCTGGTTGCAATGGATGCAGGACCTCTACTTCGAACATAAAGTCGTCCCCAACCCATCTGGTCTGAGCGCCACCCGGGGGGAATACTGGAACCAGAAATCCCTTCTTGGTTACATCGGATCAGACATTTCATTGTCCCAGCGCCCAGGCATGGAAGTAGATCCCGATACGCTGGTCGTTACCGACACCGAACAAGGGTTCAACTGGATCTATGTCCAGCCACCCACGAATCCAGGTGTCGATCACGCCGTGTATTGGGGCGGACCATTGCTGGATGTCAATATCGTACTCTTCCGCGGCGGGGGTGCAGAGACGATCCAACCATCCATTGATTTTTCCCTATGGCTGACCAATGCCGAGAACCAGAAATCGTTGTCGCAGTTTATGTTGCCGGTGCGTAAGTCTGCGCTTGCAGGGATTGAAGATCCTATGTTGCAGTGGCACTTTGAACACTATATTCCCTATGGACGGCAGAGAATGTCGGCCAACGGTGGGCGCGCCCGGGAGACTGTTGAGCAACTGGAGTTAGTGCTCCAAAAAATCTTCTTGCCTACTTCTCCTGAGGAAGCTGTACAAGATTTCTGCACCACGATCGAGAAATTAGACTGGCATGTTTGAGGCGGCATCAGCAGGTCGGGTAGTCCCAGTAGGCCCAAAGCGCGCGGAGTCGCTATCTGCGACTCCGTTTGGGGACAAGTCCTGTTTAAGGATGCTCACTCCACAGAATGGACTATTCTGTGGAGTGAGCAAGTTCTGTGCGTTAATGCACGGGAAAGGCAGATGCGGCGAGGCCGGCTGACCGAAGTGGTGTGCTATAGCGTGTCGCTGCACAATAAAGGCATAGATGATGGATACTGTAGACAGGAGTGGCAGCGGCTGGCAGCCACCGTCAAAGAGGTTCCCATGGCAACGCATGAAATTCTCGACGGTGGACAAACTGTGGGGCTACCTGCTCATTGCGCCATTTCTTGCCTTTTTCGCGGTTTTCGTTGTTTTGCCTTACGGGATGGTGATCTGGTTGAGTTTTGTCGATTGGCATCCTCGTGGGATCACTGAGAATGTTGGCTGGCAAAATTACATCGACGTCATAGAGATGCCCAGCGCGCGCAAGGCCATGGTTAACTCGTTCTACTACGCACTGATGGTAGTGCCCGCTTCGACAATCCTCTCGCTGGTTACGGCGATCTTGATCATTTCCCTGCGCAGCCCTACCCTACGCGGGTTTTTCCAAGCTACATTCTACCTGCCCAGCGTCATCTCGGGTCTGGCGGTTGCCATCATCTGGCGCTTTGTGTTTGACTTCCACGTGGGCGTGCTCAATTTCGCCCTGTCACTTGTCAACCTGGAGCCTATGAACTGGCTAGGGAATGTGTACTCGGCTTTGCCCTCTCTGGCAGGTATGGCTGTTGTATCTAGTAACGGTGTGGCCATCATTATCTTCTGCGCAGCCCTGTTGGGCATTCCCACCAGCCTATACGACGCTGCCGCCGTCGATGGCGCTGGATTCTGGCATAAGCACTGGTCTATCACTTTGCCGCTGCTGACGCCTGCTCTTTTGTATGTGATTGTTGTCTCTACGTTAGGGGCCCTACAGGTATTCGTGCCGGTATTTGTACTGACACGCGGGGGGCCGGTGCACAGCACTATGACAGTTGGCTACTATATCTACAACCAGCTAATCTTTTACGGCAACACAGGGACGGCAGCGGCGGCTGGGTTGCTTCTGCTGCTTGCCACTGTCGGTTTTACGATTATGCAGTTCCGTCGCTTCTCCCAGGTTGTGGAATTCTGAACCGAGAGTACGATTATGGCAGCCAAAGCAAGCCTGGACCAGAGTCGAAGAGTGTCAGCCATCACCAATGTATATACTCGCCTGTTGCCGGAGGGAATGACCAGCGCAACGCGCTACGTCGCGCTCTTCTTGGTTGTATTGCTAGGCGCTATCTCTCTCTTCCCACTCTATTGGGCCATCATTACCAGTTTCAAACACCCGCAGGACGTCGCTACTATCCCCCCTTCGTTTATATTGACGCGGCCTGTGCTTAAGAACTACATTGGCCTGCTCCAAGGAACCGGCGTGGCCAACGCACCAGTGGTGCGCTGGTTCTGGAACAGTGTATTCACCGGTGTGGCCTCAACTCTAGGCGTGGTCTTATTGGCTTCACTGGCCGGCTACAGTTTCGCCCGCAAGCAGTTTCCAGGACGGGACAAAATATTCTGGGCAATCATCAGCACCATGCTCGTCCCTGCCTGGTCGACGCTTATCGCTACCTATGTGTTAACCCTGAAGATGGGAATGCATGATACCTACTGGGCATTAATCATACCAGGTCTGGCTTCTCCTTTTGCCCTCTTTCTGTTCCGCCAATTTGCGATGACGCTGCCAGAGGAGCTTTTTCAAGCCGCACGCATCGACGGCGCACATGAACTGCAACTATGGTGGCTCATTACTCTCCCTCTTTCCAAGCCGGTATTGGCTACTCTGGCCATTTTTACGTTTGTGGCTCATTGGAACGATTTCCTGTGGCCGCTGTTGGTGCTGAACAAGCCCCAGATTTATACGATGCCGGTGGGCGTGTCGATCATCATGTATCAAATCCGGGGCGACGGTCCGACTTATGGGATTAGCATGTCGGCCGCCGTTCTCATGTCTGTGCTGCCCATCGCTGCCTTCCTTCTGATGCAGCGACAGATGATCCAAGGAATCACGATTGGGTCGTTGAAGGGCTGATATCCAGAAAGATTCAAGGAGTTTTCTATGACCTACAATGACATTCAGAAGCCTGCGCTTTCCTATCGCTATGAATTCGGTCTCAATGAGTTGGACGCCGCCCAGGCATGTGTCGAGGCGCACGGGTTTGCGGTAGTCAAGAATCTATTGCCCGAGAAGTTGGTTGGGGAACTGCAGGAATCGGTTCGCCAGGTTCTTGACCCAGACGGTACATCGGGCCCCGGCCAGAGCTACACGCATACTTCCTTTATCGAACACTCACCAGCCGTGTGGAAACTGCTCGACTATGAGCCCTTTATGAGGGCGCAGCAGGTTTTCTGCCAGGCTGAAGAGTTGACCATCAATCGCACGGCCGCGATTCTGCGCAATCCCGGCTCAGCGCCGCTCTCGTGGCACTCTGACTGGCATGGATTCTCCCAAGGACCCCCGCAAGACTCTGGAGATGTTTTGAACCGCGGCCCCTGGCCCTCTGGCCTCTGGTTCTACATCACTGGCTCCAATCCTAAGCACGGCGGGTTGGCCGTTATTGAAGATTCCCATGTGGAGGATTGGGCTGGACCAGCAGGCTTTGAGCTGACCCCGGGGCGACGATCCTTTCACCCACAGGGGAGTGAGCCGGAAAGCTATGTCGGATTTGACGTGCCGGGTCTGGTCCCCTTCTTCACGGAGCCAGGCGATGAGATCATCTTCGCCCCACGCACGTACCACGCCGCTTTCTCAAACCAAATCGACCAGGTACGGCTTTCCTGTGGCATTGGATTCCGGCCGCGAAGTCACCGGATTAACGCGCCGTGGCCACTCCCCGAATCGGCACAAGCGTTTGTCAAGGCTCTACCGCGACATCTGCAGCCCCTGGTGGAAGACTATGTTGGTATTGACACGAGTTAGCGTGGTGAGGGTGTTGCAAAATTCGGTTTAGGGTCAATTTGACCAAAACCTATGCTGTTTTTTCAAAAACGGTGCCGCTCCGTTATGCCCTGCGTCCTGGCCCAATGCTTCATCTTGATCACCCCATCATTCTCCAGATTGGCAAAGAGTATGGCCACTCGAAGCGCTTTCTCAGCCAACCGGCCATAGTTGCCCAATAAATCCTCATTATTCTCGGCTATATCTAGTAGGGCGTTGTCATAGGCGTAATAGGCATCCACCACGCCAACGGCCAGGGTGCAGATGTTGACCGGGTGTTTTTCGCTATCCCGCCAGAGCCGGATACCCTCAACCACTCCCTCGCTGCCGTCCTTCGTCTCCTTGCGCACCTCCATTTGTGCTACGTGGGGGTCGTCCAGTCGTTTGTGCCAGGCACGCAGAGGTTGAATAATTGAATCAGGGATGATCCGTTCGCCCTCTGGAAAGCGTCCGCGCTTGCGTTCTGCGTTTTCGGGTGGCGTGAGAAATGCAAAACGTGCCCAGGTCCCATCTAGCCAGAGAGGAGCACCTTTGCTTGCAAACGGTTGCAAATATGCGGGCGTCACGTTGACCAGTAGAGACAAATATGGATTTTCTATAATGTCAGCAGCGCGGCCGATTGTTTTGTATTCGTATTTGTCAGGGCAATCGTCAAACCGTAGGAACATGGCCCGGTAGCCTGCCATTGCTGAGCCATCCCGCATCATCGATGACACCTTTTCGCCAAATTCCTCGAAGATCCATCCGCGCTGCCCCGAGAACAATAATCGTCGTTTTGCCGCCTCTATCACGTGTTCCGGTGCGTCTGGGTGCAGGGTGACGCCGTTCTCCGCTAGGGTCTGAATAAACGCCTGGGGCGTGCTATCGTCCGGTGTCAGCAGGTGGCCTAGGCCAGCGATCCGAATGGTTTCACCTGCGATCTTGCTCGTCGTGGTTTTGCCGTGTAGCGTCGTGCTGGCTGCAAATGCTATGTAGAGATTGGGGTATCTCCGTCCACCGAACGGGAGCATTACCCAGCGTGCCGCCGCATCTGAGGCCCGCTGCCGTCCAGTACGCTTATCATCACGCCCCCCTTGCGTTATGCGAATTGCTCGATCATCGTCGCCCCTCCATATCTCGGTATCGTCGGTGTCGTTCCTTCTGCTCCTGCCGCAAGAGCCGGTACTCAGCGACCGCTCGAAACAGATCTGTGCCCTCCGGTGACACGAAAACGTGCATAGCATAGCTGATTCCCCAGACGGCAAAATAGCCGCCCACAAACCACGCCAGCAAGCCCAGGGAGAGCAAAGGCGCACCCGTCACCTGTGCGGCCACTGTCCAGACGGCCACGCCTGTCACGGTGGATAGCTGCCAAGTGGCAATTGAGAAGCCTTTGGCCCAGTCGGTGTACGATCCTTCGACGTGGGCAGTGATGGCGGGTTTGTCAGCCCGCGCCGTTCGTTGTTGTTGTGACATACTGTTACCTCTCGCTAACTCAGAATTACACGCCACACCCTACACATTCACACAGGCCCCTACCGATGCAAACCCTATACACAATCAGTCAAGCCGCAGAGATTCTCGGAAAGTCACCAACGGCAACCCGTCGCCTTGCCGATACTATGGCGGAAGTCCTGCCAGACTACATCCCCATTACCGGCAAGGCCCGACAGTTTACCGACAACGATATTCGTACCCTTTTGGCGTTGTCGTCCAGATTGAGCGCAAACCCAGCCCTTACCCAATCGGCCCTTATCGCTGAATTGTCGGAGTCAAGAAGCGAACCGCTGATTATCCCCGACGCATTGCCCAGCGCAACCCCACAGGAAGCCCAGGAAAGCCCTGAACCTACTACAGCCATAGCGGAAAACGCTATAGCACCTTTCCTACAGACCCAGGAAAACATAGAACGCCAGATGGCAGAGTTGACGACCGCTATAGCAGAAATACAGTCACAGCCAGCCCCAGCGCCACCCACTGTCACCCCGCTGGTAATGGCTTCGCTTGTCAGTGTCGGTGTAATATTTGTGTCAATCGTTGCCTCAGCTCTCATCTGGCCAATGGCTGGGTTAGTCGGTCTGGCCATCGTCGGTGCTGTACTGGTTATCGGTCTGGTTGCGCCATCGATGCGCAGATAACAGGACAACAAAAAACCCCACCGGATAACCGATGGGGTGTGCGTGTGCGTTCTTGCGTTGATTCTGTTAGAATCTTCGCAGGTCTACCGATGCCACCGCGTCGGTTTGACTTAGGAACGGGTAGGCGTTGAAAGCGTCTGCCCGTTCTGTATTTATTCAGTTGTTAGTTGGCATTCTATCACCAGCGCCGGGAAAGTGCAAACCCGGAAAACGTCTATGTACTCTGACCACTATGACGGGGATCTGCAGTTCGGATTCGTGCTTCCTCGCAGAGAAGTTCATTCACATCGTCATCCATCAATATCTTGCCAAGCAAGACGTAACCATGTTCCTGGTAATGGTTCACCTGTTATTTTGTCAATTTCATTGTATCCGTCATCGTTTATGCTTCCTTTTTTTGAAACAAAATTTTCCTTGCCCTCTCCTACTTGAGGCTGCCGGCCGTCAACCCGGCGACAAAGTGGCGCTGGGCGAGCACAAAGATCGCCAGGATGGGAAGGACAGAAAGGAAAGAGCCCGCGAACACTAGGTGAAATGGGACCGGTCGCGATGAGACGCTAGAGGAGTTCAGGAACCCCAGGAAGAGCGGCAGCGTGTAGAGCTCGGTTTTGTTCAGGTAGATCAACGGCACCATGAAGGCGTTCCAGTTGCTCATGAAGGCAAAGATGGCCAGCGCCGCCAGGCCGGGTTTGACGACGGGTAAGACCACGCGCCAGTAAATGCCAAAGGGGCCACAACCGTCGATCTTGGCCGCCTCGAGCATTTCGTCCGGCACAGAGGTCGTGTATTGACGCATCCAAAAGACGTTAAAGGGCGTCGCCAGGCTCGGGATGATCAGCGGCAACCAGGTGTTCACCCATCCCAATTTTGCCATGATGATGTAATTCGGGATAAGTCCGACGCTGGCGGGGATCATCATGGTGGCGAGCATAAAGATGAACAGAGCATTGCGCCCCTTGAAGCGTATCTTGGCAAAGGCATAGCCCGCCAGCGAAGCGAGAAAGATCGCACCCAGCGTGTAGACGATCGCGATGATTGTGCTGTTGAGTATGAAGCGGGCTATCGTATGGCCGCCGAGCCCGTCGATTACTACCGATGGGATTAAGCCCAGTAGCTCCAGGTAGTTATCCAAGGTCGGGCGCGTTGGCCAGAACTTGATCGGCATACTGAAAATATCGGCCTGTGGTTTTAACGAAGATGTGATCATCCAATAGAATGGAAACAAAAAAGCCAGCAAGGCGATGAACAGCACAATATGGGTGAATACTCTCCCAAGCGCAAGCCGGCGGCGACGGCCCTTGCGCTTTACCCTGTCCTGATGGGTATTGGCGACGTGCATAACGCTACTCCTTCGGCTTTACTCAGACGCAGTACGCTCGCTAGCAAACATCTGCAAGAGTGACAATCCGATGATGATTAAGGCGATCACATAGGCGATGGCAGAAGCATAACCGAATTTAAAAAGTTCGAAAGCTTGCTGGAAAATAAAGGGGGCCGTGAGCAACCCGGCCCGATCCACACCCCCGCCGGATCTCAACAGTAGGTATGGCATTTCGAACATTTCAAACATCCCAATGGTAGACACGATGGCGACGAAAGCGATCACGCGGCGCATCAAGGGGACAGTGATGTAGCGGAAAGCCTGGACGTCACCAGCGCCGTCGATGCGCGCGGCGTCGTATAGCTCAGCCGGGATGCTTTGCAGGCCCGCCAGCATGATCATCATATTGAATCCCACCCAGCGCCACAACATCATAACGAGCAGGATCGGCTTGATGGCCCAGGCCATCCCCAGCAACCCTCTGAACTCAATGCCAAACATGCCCAGCACAGGAGTCAGGGGGCTGTAGGTTGAGCCCATGAAAAATTTGAAAAGAATCGCGACCACCACCATCGAGGTGACAACGGGGAGAAAGTACGCGGTGCGGTACAGGGCACGCCCCCGCATCGGGCGGTTGAGCAGGGCGGCAAACCCCAGGCTCAACAGGATCATCAGTGTTGTATACAGCAAACCTAGGATCATGGTGTTCTTTAGCGCAGTGTGAAAGAAAGAGTCCGTAAGCAGCCTGGTAAAATTCTCAAACCCGATGAACTCCCCACCCCTGATGCCTTTCCAGTTCCGGAAACTGATCCACAAGGCGAACAGAATAGGAAAGACGCCAAAGATACCGAACAAGATGAAAAAGGGTGAAATGAACACGTACGGCGCCACGTTCTCCCAGGAGTACCAGCGACGCATCCTGGCATGCGCCGTCTCGGATTTCACGGGCAGATCTAAAGTGCCGGTTCCCATGCAAAAAACCTTTCCCTTTCCATAGTGCAGCGGTGGTAGAGACGCCCTGGTGTTGAGCGTCTCTACCTGTGGTTCTCAGCGTGACATTCAGCCCAAGTCTTGTCTGTCGCGGATCTCCTTGGCCGCGTCAGCGAGGGCCTGTTCGGGAGTCTTGTCCCCGTTCAGGACCTCTCCCACGGCCTGGGTATAGATGTCCCTTCCTTCCGCCCATCCTATGCCAAAATTATAAGAGGTCACCTTGCCGTTGGCCTCGGCAAACATGCGCAGCGCCGCCTGGCCGCCGTACCAGTCGCTCTGCTCGTTTATGATCTCCCAGTTCTCAGCATCCTTCAACACCGGGAAAAGGTCACCAGACGTCCACAGCACCTCCGAGCCCGCCTGCGTCAGACAGCTGTACTCGCAGAACTTGAAAGCTTCTTCTTTGTGCTTGCTGGTGATCGGGATCATAAGCTGCGATCCGCCATAGGTATAAGTTCCGCTGTCGCCTCGGACCCAGGCCGGCAGGGGGGCCACGCCCCACTTGCCCGCCGTCTCTGGCGCATTGCCCTTGATGGAATTCGCCATCCAGATCGCCTGCGGAAAGATCGCCGAAGAGCCATCCTTGTAAGAGGCCTGTTGCGTACCCCACATATCCATATTCTGGAAAATGGTGTCGGAATCCCACAGGGTCTTCAGGAACTCGAGCGTTTCCACAGCTTCCGGGGCGTCGATAATGACTTTCATCCCCTCCAGGTCATACAGCCCGCCACCTTGCTGCCTAATCCAGTTGAGAGATGGAAAATAGTTGGTTTTTTCGAGGCCAGTTAGCCTGTGTTTGTTGTCTGATTGCCCCACCAGTTGCTGGCCTACAGCCAGCCAGTCGTCGTAGGTCTCGATCGCTTCCGGGTCAATGTTGTACTGCTCGCAGACGTCACGCCGATAGTACAGCAAGCAGGGCGACCCGTCCCACGGAATGCCATAGGTCTTGCCCTGGTACGTGGAATTCGCCAGCTTGTAGGGCACGATCTTGTCCTCGTATGGCGCCATATATTCGCTGATGTCGGCCATTCCGCCGGTGTCGGCCCACAATTTGATTTGATTATCCTGGGCCCCGGCGATATCCGCCAGCTCTGACCCGGACGCCAGCGCGGTTGCTACCTTTGCGCTATACCCGTCGCCCGAGTCGATGAATTCTACGTCGATGTCCGGGTTACTGTCTTTGAATTGTGGTAAGAGGTCCTTGAACGGGTGGTTAAACCAGGTCATCACACCGATGGTCACCGGCTCCATGGGCGGAGCCGTCACCACGACCTCGTCGACCTTTTCGACCTTGACTGGGGGGGGTTGACAGGCGGCGAGCAGGGCAGCGCTTGCACCGGCCCCCGTCACACGCAAAAATTCCCGCCGACTAAACTGTTTTTCAGTCATTTTTTTCTCCTTGACTCCTCGTATAAAATAGAAATTTGGTTAAGTGGATTCCCGCTTAATACGTGCAGGAATAACGCACAAGTCATCCCCATTGGATCGAGAGCAATGACCTGCACATGTTATCTATCGAGTTTTTTCAAATCTAATCACCTCCTTTGCCTAAAGTATCATAAGGAAAGGTGATTGTCAATAAGTCCGTTTAGTGCTTGACAAGTGGCAATAATAGGGCGTATAATAGCTTATGGGAATAAGTGTTCCCAAAACCTATCACCGGGCTAGGCTCTATAGCT
>Ga0310120_10001518_pt1 | contig 17405 bp, 17 predicted proteins | sample CB27_AW_983_MG_FD_203506 | JGI IMG/M metagenome (GOLD analysis project Ga0310120, IMG submission 203506) | Marine microbial communities from Western Arctic Ocean, Canada - CB27_AW_983 | ecosystem: Environmental > Aquatic > Marine > Oceanic | place: Canada: Western Arctic Ocean | collected...
GACAGGGGTTCCTTCGAGGGTCCCAGGACCGACCACCGCCCTACTCAGGTCCGCCTCAACCTGTGGTAGATGGGCTCCCCCGAATGCTTCGATGGAAACAACCTGACCCGTCTCGTCGCAAAATACGCGAAACTGGAGAGCTACCGGGAAATCGAGATAGTTGCGAGCTCGATCGGCGACCTCACCGAGATACTCAAGGTCGACTTGAGGAGGGAGGATGCCGTCCGATCGGTGGGTGTAGAAGAGCCGGTCTTCCGTGAAGACGAACAGACGGGAAGAAACTTCAGGGTGTGAGAGCTGTGTTGTTTCCCTTCCCTCATCAAAGGGATCCAGTCTGAGCGGAAAAACTGTAGAGACAGCGTCTGCCCCCAGGCGTCCAGGCGTCACTTTGAGTCCCAGAATTTGGGACTCGATCTCGATTGATCGAGGCCCTTCCCGGTGATCCACCGAGACGATGTCACCGTTGGCATCAGAGAAGATCCGATACAAAAACGCTCCTGAATCTTCAAGGAGAACTCGAGCTCGCTCCTGGAGACTCCGTAGTTCTCTGGGACCGATCTCAGGGGATCGTAGTCCCTTGAAATCTGCGTTGTAGCAGAGGCGCTCATCGAGGAAGGTGAGGGCTCCTGGAGAGAGTACTACATTGGCCGATCCGAGTTCCTCCAGCAGTCGGACTCTTTCCTGGACGACATCGAATGGGGTGTCTCCGCTGATATAGATGTGGACTGAGGTTTGAGAGTCTATGACGCGCTGGACGATTTCTTCTTCGCTGAGCGTGCCGCCGGAGACGCGCCTTAGTTCTCCCACCTCATCCATGGCTAGATTCAGGACGCTCCTCGAGATAGTGTTCATCTCTCCTTCGGCCGTAAATCTGAGCCTCAACTGGCATACTACCAGCAGTCTCTGCTGATCTACTTCGATCGGCTTGAACCGCCATGCGCTCACCGCCTCGCTGGCAGCTGACCCCAGACTGCGATGGCCGCTGAGAGGCTCGGGCCCGGACGACGCGTCCGGTGCGGTCCACCAGGACTCTAAGGACAAGGTTCCTGTCGAGAAGACTATCGGCGCCCTCTGGATAAACCGGTTCTACCTTGCTTAGCAGGTGGTCCAGTCGGACCTGGCTCTCGACGGGTACGGGTGGGCTGAGCGACGCGGTTAGCGGAAGTCTGGAAACACTTAAGAATCCAGTTAGGAATAGAGCCACGAGAATGCCAAACAGGGAAGCAGCTATTCTCGATCTCGATGGTCGCCGTGCGGAGATGATCAGTTCCAGCCGTCGCACCAACTGACTCGGTCGCAAGAATGAAGTAGCCAGAATCTCTTTGGACTGCGCTGCGTTGGTGGCCATTTCGATCAAAGTGTGAACATAGCTTCGCCAGTTGTGGGTGATCTCCACTACCCGCTGGTTTACGACTTGTTCACGAAGCAGACGGGATTCCCGAGCCAGCCACCAGATAGCCGGGTGGAACCAGAGGATCGAGCATACGATTTCTTCCCAAAGAATCGAGACTCAGTCTCGCCTTCGGATATGCAGCAGCTCATGGCAGGCAACCGCTGACTGCCCTGCCTGGTCCATCTCCACGAACTGCTGCGGAAAAATAATGACCGGCCGGGACAGGCCAAAGGAAACAGGGATTTTCAGTCGGGTGGAGAGGTAGAGATGAGGGTAAACTTGCAGCAAAGCCTGCATTTCCAGCACTGGGAGGGGCACTCGGTTGAGCAAGTTCGAGTTGCGAAGGAAAACCCTTATTCGCCACAGGCCAAAGCAGAGCCACAATAGGCGGATCAGGATCCCAGCGCCAAGGATCAGAAGAACCAGCTTCTCCATCGAGTAAGCTGCCTCTTGAGTGGCGACTTTTGTCGTCATCCTCGGTCGGGCCCTCACCTGTGGAGCAGGGAGCGGGCCTGCCGGTTCAGCCCGGACCAGCATTACGGAAGCAATTGGAGGCAGGGGAGCGATCGATCGCTTTCAAGGCTGAAGGAGCGGTAGGAGCAGGGAGGTCAGCAGCAGGCATTGGTACACCACCAACATGATGCGGGGTGTCCGCAACCCTAGAACCCTGGTCAGCCAGACACCGATGATCACCAAAAGAGCAATCTGGCATGAGTACGCAAAGAGGTTGTCGACCAGGACCGAATGCGTCATTCCTTTTTCTGTATCATCTACTTGATCTTCTTCCGGTCGGCCGAGGGGATCTTGCAAGTCTCGATCAACTGGGATACCAAGGGCTCAGGACAGCCGTTGAAGACCCGGTCGACGAACTCCTGAACCATCTCCTTGATGATCCGTTCCTTGGGATGTTTGGCTTTATAGACGTATGCACGCCCCTCCTGCCATTTGTCGAGCTGTCCCTTGCCCTCCATGATTCGCATCATGGTCATCACCGTGGTATAGGCGATTCTTCGCTTCTCCCTCATCGTTTCGTAGACGTCCCGTACCGTGGCCGTCTTCAGATTCCAGACGATTTTGATAATCTCAAATTCTTGCCGCGTGAGCGGACTTCTCGCCGATTGTATGTTTGGCATGCTAAGACACTCATACTAGCTTCCGGAGAAGTCAAGTGTTCTGTTGCGGAAGACGACGTTTTTGGAGATCAGTAGCCAGTTTCGCGAACTAGCTGCAGTTCAAAGGCCGGTTTTTCCGGAGCGAAGCTGTCTCAGGTAGGTGAGACGGATCTGGTTCAGCTCGCTATCGTAGCGCCCGTCGCGTAAATCGGGAAATGTCCACTCGAAGGGTCGATAGCGACCCGCCTGATAGCGCCCCATGAGATCGGCGTAGACGCCCCTTCCCAGGTGAATCTTTTGTCCGGAAAATTTGCAGCTGGCGAGAACAAACTTGCTATGATCTAGATATCCTACGTCCAGGTTTACACGTCGTCGCTGGTTGTTGCTCAGCTCCTCTTCAATCTCGTTGCAGCTCAACTTTGCAGCCACAATTCCCTCCGGCGCGATTAGCCGTGAGAAAGATACGAGACGTCGCCTGATGTCCACTCCCATCTCCTCCTGGTAGTACTCTGTCACGTCGAACGGACGATCCTGGCCGCTAAAATCGATTGTTCCCCAACGCTCCTGAAGTTGAGCGACGGCCGTTTGTACGACAGTCAGATCTGACCACAGGATGGCTGCCAGCAGCTTCACCGGTTCAACGAACTGGGGTTTGGCCATAGCGTTTCATCTCACTGTTTTCAGGATCAACAGGGCCTGAGTAGCTATGGAGGCATCGAGATTGAACTCGGAGGAAATCTGGTTGATCAGCAAGTCAGGTGCGATCTCCTGGCGTTGGAGGGAGTCATGACTGCGGATCTGGAGTCTATTATCGCGCAGATAGAGCTGTTCGTGACCACGAATCCGAGTGAGTAGGGGATACTGCATCATGTCCCAATCGAACGAGGCGTCCCAGGCTTTTAGAAACTCTCCAGGGTCAGCTGGCTCGGTCTTGAAGGTTAGGCGGTGGTTGAGGCCCCCTTGCTGGAGGGTGTAGAGGCTTCTCCTTTCCTCCCCACAAGAGGGGGACAGAAGGAGTTGATTAAAGCCGGTCTCGATTTCCGTCGCATCGTTGGAATCGGTAAGTGGAACGGGCGTGACGATCAAATAGCCCGGATCGAGAAGGTGAGGCTGTTCCTCGATCCAGACTACGACGGCGCAGTGAGTGTTCTCTCCATAGTGGCGATCGGCCAATATCGGTTCCGCTCGCCAACCTAGGCTCCGCAACAGGTAGAGCAGGGTGGCCGTCAGGGAAAAGCAGGTTCCCCCAGTACCCGATGCAAGATGGTCGGTAACGACCTCCGCGGGCCAGCGTCTGGACCGCTCTCCGCTGCCCAGACTGGCCTGCTTGATGATCTTGGTGAGGTTTTCATAGGGAAGACCAGAGAATGCTTGGACCACCTTCCGCAGTAGATGTTTCGGTGCTGTTTTTGGAGAAAGGGCAGAGTGCGACAGGAATCTGGCCAAGAGCTCACCATCGCTTGGTAGGGAGAGTGGTGTTTGGAGCATGAGGCGCGGCTATTGGCCCGGCTTTGAGACAGCCCGAGATGTCAGAGCGGCGAGCAGGACCTCGTCCTCTTCCGGGAAAACGGTTCGGAAATCCAACAGGAGTCGATCTCCTTCGATCCGAGCGATGACAGGCTGTGCGTGCTCACGCAGTTTCCGCTCCAGAGCTTGTGCCGATAGCTGATGAGAGAGAATTGCCAGGACGCAAGTGGGGATGGGTTCGCCCGGGGCAGCACCGCCTCCGATCAAGGAGACACCGTCTCTGATTTCCCCTTCGAAGACGGCCGGGTCCAGCTGGTCGTTTAAGCCTTGGGCACGGAGTCGCAGATCTTCGGTACGTGCGGAGAGCATTCGGTAGACAGGGAGGGTTGAGGAATAGGTCCCCTTTTCATACTCGATCAGAGTGTGTTCGAGGGCTGCGTGGGTGCACTTGTCTACGCGGAAAGCTCGCATCAGGGGATTCCTTCGGATGGCCTCTACCAGTTTCTTCTTGCCGACGATGATCCCTGCTTGTGGACCGCCCATGAGTTTGTCTCCGCTAAAACAAACCAGGTCGACACCTTGGCTCAGAGCGGACTTTACCGTGGGTTCTGATCTCAGAGAAGGATGGGGCGTAGAGAAAAGGTAGCCACTACCCGCGTCCTTGACCAGAATCAAATTCCTCTTTTGAGCGAGTTCGACGAGATCGGCCAGCGCCGGCCTTTGTGCGAATCCCACTATCTTGAAGTTGCTGGGGTGGACTCGCAGGATGAGAGCGGTCTCCTCGTCGACCTCGGCTTCGTAGTCGGCGGTCCGGGTCTTGTTGGTAGTGCCCACCTCCTTGAGCCTAGCTCCACTCTTCTCCAGAATGGCGGGAAGACGAAAGGAACCGCCGATCTCGATCAGCTCACCGCGCGACACCAAGACTTTCTTGCCCTGGGAAAAGGTGTCCAGAACCAGAAAGATAGCCGCCGCGTTGTTGTTGCAAACGGTGGCGGCCTCACATCCTAGAAGCCTTACCATCCGTGCTTCGAAGTGCTGATCCCGATGTCCCCGCTTGCCTCCGGCCAGGTCGAACTCAAGATTGGAGTAACTTCCCGCAGTTTCGGCGATAGCCCGACTGGCCGCCTCCGAGATCGGGGCTCTTCCAATGTTGGTGTGGATGAGCACTCCACTGGCATTGACAACCCGACGAAGGGAGGGGAGAAGGCGTTCGTCTAGCCGTTGGCGGATCCTCAGGTCGAGGTGCTGAAATTCCTTCTCGAAGTCCTTCTCGCTCCAGTTCTTCTGTTGAATGGACGTCCGAAGTTCCTCGAGCAGGCTTTGAATCTCCTCGACTACCAGGTGTCTAGGGTGCTGTTCGAGCAGTGTCCGAACGGGGTCTCGGAGAAGAACTTGACTGACAGAGGGAATCCTACGCAGAGTCTGACTGAGGCTCGTCACCCGAATATTATAGCCAGGCCGGTCAGGATGAACCACCGGAATCACCCCTGGACGCTCGCTCTCCGGGCAAAATGGGGTCCTGGACATTGGGCCTGCTCAGCCCTAACATGGAGGCACGAGCTTCGAGGGTGCCTGGGAAGCAATTGGTTCGGAGTAAGTGGTCTTGGCGGTGAAGCGGATCGAAGGAATTCTACGGTCGGCTGGGGTGAAGATGACATGGCGATTGAATGTGCTCTGATCAGTGTCTCTGATCGCGAAGGTCTGGCGGATCTGGGAGCAGGACTCAGAGAGTTAGGTATCCGGATCCTTTCTACGGGAGGGACTGGTCAGGCACTGCAGGCGTCTGGAGTCGAGATTACTCCGGTGTCGCAATACACCGGCTTTCCAGAAATACTGGATGGGCGAGTAAAGACGCTCCACCCGCGCATCCATGCAGGAATTCTGGCTCGCTATGATCGAGTTGAACACACTGAAGTACTAAAAGAGCATGACATTCTCCGACTAAGGCTGGTGATCGTCAACCTGTACCCTTTTTCGGAAACGGTTAGCCGGGTATCTGTCTCCCTTGAGGAGGCGATTGAGCAGATCGACATTGGAGGTCCAACGCTGATCCGGGCGGCGGCCAAGAATTTCCAGCACGTCACGGTGGTCGTGGATCCGGCTGACTATCCGGATCTGTTGTCTGAGCTGGGAACCAGCCAAGGGGAGACCTCCAGGATCACTCGGTGGAGACTCGCGCGAAAGGCATTCCAACATACGGCCGCCTACGACGCAGGCATCTCGGAGTACCTGGAGAGTATCAATTCACCGGCGACCGATGAGAAAGAACTGCCTTCCACCATCACCCTTAGCCTGGGACGCCAGGAAACCCTTAGGTACGGTGAGAATTCTCATCAAAGGGGCGCTCTTTACGGTTCCCTCGGGAGACCTCCGTCTGGGTTGGTAGCAGCGACTCAGCTTCAGGGCAAGCAACTTTCCTTCAACAACTACCTCGACTTGGAAGCTGCCTGGCGCCTTACCACCGAATTCGAAGAGTCCTGCTGCGTCATCGTCAAACACAACAATCCCTGCGGAGCCGCGCTGGCAGAAGGTCCCTGCGAAGCCTATCGGAAAGCCCTCGCTTGCGATCCAGTTTCCGCCTTTGGATCAATCGTGGCCTTCAACCAAACCGTGGATGGTGAAACAGCAGAGGAGATGAGATCCCTGTTCGTTGAGGCGATCATTGCGCCAGCTTTCGAGCAGGCAGCTCTCGATCTCTTTTCCAAAAAGGGGAACCTTCGGGTCATGAGGATGGGTCCAGAGTCGCCGGCGGTGGGAGCTTCTCGAGAGAGGAGGTTCGACCTCAAGCAGATCTCGGGCGGTTATGTCCTGCAGGATCTCGATGTTGCCCGGATCACGGCCAGCGATCTCGAGGTAGTGACCAGACGCGAGCCGGACGAAACCGAATTGAGAGACCTGTTGTTTGCCTGGAAAATCTGCAAACACGTCAAGTCGAACGCAATTGTCTATGTACGCCAAGCCCAGACAGTGGGCATTGGAGCTGGTCAGATGAGCCGGGTCGACTCCGTGAAGCTCGCGGCCGAGAAGGCACAGCTGGCCATTGAAGGTTGCGTGATGGCAGGCGATGCTTTTTTCCCCTTTCGCGATGGAATCGATGAGGCTGCCAAGGTTGGTGTGCGCGCCGTAATTCAGCCAGGGGGATCCGTTCGGGACGACGAAGTAATCGCAGCCGCCGATGAGCACGGGATGGCCATGGTTCGTACAGGAATACGACATTTTAGGCACTAAGCTGAAACTTCAAGAATACGTCGCACGTCCTCCGAAAGTGCCGCCAACGGGTGAACTACCAGCGTTACGAAGCCAAGTCCGACAGAGCCGCGAACGACTTGAGCCGTTAGCAAAATGAGCCCAGGTTCCGAGGAGAGAGCCGGACAACAGCACAAATCCCCAGTAGTCGGAAGTTTCTTTCTCGAATGGGTCTGGCCACGGCGGGTGCCTTGCCAACCTGTAACACCGGCAATCGGATTTTAGGCTCGGGAAGACGGTATTCATGTTGCTCGTAGTCGATATCGGGAATACCAATATCGTTCTGGGCGTGTTCGAAGCTGACGATCTGGTCCACTCCTGGAGGATAGCGACCCGCAGGGATCGAACGCCTGACGAGTACGCAGTCCTATGCGAAGATCTTTTCAGGTTGAAAGCCGTTGATCCTTCTAAGGTTGAGGCGATAGTGATCAGCTCCGTTGTCCCTCCCTTAGACGATTGCTTCAAGGTCTTGGCGGCGAGACACTTCGGCCTGCGACCTGTTTTCGTTCAGCCGCAGCTGCAGAAATTGCTCCCCATCTCTTATGAATCTCCCGCCGACGTAGGAGCCGATCGTGTCGTAAATGCGCTGGCAGCCCTCCGTTTGGTCGGAACTCCTGCGATTGTGGTGGACTTAGGCACCGCCACCACCTTCGATGCGATTTCGGCTCAGGGACAGTATCTGGGAGGGATTATCGCTCCTGGAGTCTCGACTTCGGCCGAGGCGCTCTTTCTCAGGGCCGCCAAGTTGCCTCGCGTCGAGATCACCCGACCCGCACAAGTCATTGGAAACTCGCCTACAACCAGCATCCAGTCTGGCCTCTTTTTTGGATATGTAGGTCTGGTAGAAGGAATACTGCGGCGAATGAAAGAAGAACTACCCAACGCGCCGGTGATCGCTACCGGAGGATTTGCTGACTTGATCGGTTCCCAGTCGGAGGGCATCGATAGAATTGAAGAGGACTTAACCTTGTACGGATTGAAGATTTTCTGGGATCTTTCGTACGGGGAAACGCCCGGATCGTAACTGCTGTTTTTCGCCTTGGTGTTCTCAGAGGTTTGCATTCGCCTCTCTCAGGCCTAGTTGTTGCGAAGCGGCTCGAGTCCCGCCGGTGGTAGATGAGAAACTACTTCAATTACTTCACCGAAGTCGAAGAGTACTTCCTCACAAAGCGTGGAACGCACCTCCTTGTCTCCCCGCTCGACTGGTGTCTGATAGAGCTCTGGAAGGAGAATGAAATCCCTCTGCATGTAGTTCTGCGCGGTATCGACCGCAGTTTCGAGGGTATAGAGAGTGCCGGAAAGAAGCCCCCTCGGAGCCTGTCCTACTGCCATCCAGCTGTGGTTCAGGTGTTTGAGGAATATACACAGGCCATGGTCGGAGCGTCTCCGGGCGCTGCGGAAACACAGGGCGGTGATCAGCTCTCCCAGAAGGCGCTGCTCCGGCACCTCGAAGACCTACAGGAGAGTTTGCAGCAGCACCTTGGCGAGGCGTTTACAAGCGCTCGGGCTCTGCTGGCGGCCCTCAGAGCGGAAGTTGCAGCGCAAAGCGAAGTAAGCTACGAGCAGATTGATCGCGATCTGAACCAGATCGGAGTGCGGGTCATGGTTGCCCTGCAGGAATCAATGGATCCGTCTGAGTTGAAGGAACTCCAGGCTCAAACTAAGAAAGAGATGAAAATCTATAAGAAGCATCTTTCCGCCGACATGTATCGCCAGCTTGAAGCCAACTACCTGGCCCGCAAGACGAGAGAGCGATACGGGCTTCCCGAGTTCAGCCTCTTAGAGGCTGTCTCCGGAGAGTCGGAGAATCCTTTCTAGAGAGAAGCGTCAGCGCGTCTACTTATCGCCGCCCAGGATTCGGAAAAACTGGCTCTCCGGCATTGAGTAATGGAGGGCTTTCCATTCCTTGCCGTCGGTCTCGATTCGGAGAGATCCCCAACCGGAAGTCGAAAGGGGCACGATTCCAGCATCGCGGAGTCGCGCCAAGGTTGAGGGGGCCGGGTGCCCGAATGCGTTTTTTCTCCCCGCCGAGATCAGCGCGACCGTTGGCTGAATCACGTTCAGAAGTACACGAGCGCTGCTTGAGGTGCTTCAATGGTGAGCGGCCTTGAGGATGGTGCCGCCGGCAAGACGTTGTGCCAGCTGCCGCTCGACCGTGGAGGTAACGTCGCCGGTGAAGAGCATGGAAAACTGTCCATAGCGGAGGAGTACAATGACTGAGCGGTCGTTTGCATCTAGGTTGGAGTCGGCATCGAGTTGATCCAGTGGCGGATGGAGCACCAAGTGCTGGACTCCACCGAGCACGAAGATATCTCCCGCAGCGAGTTGACGATGGGACGAGGTGAAGTAGCTCGCCCTCGGATCTGAATAGAGTAATTCGTCGATCCGGAAGGCCTGTTTCGGGAATTTGTAACCCTGGACGTGATCGGCGTGGGGATGGGTGAGTAGGACATAAGCCAGGCGGCGACATCCCTGCTGCCAGAGATACGGCGCCACCAGTCGCTCTCCCACAAACTGGCTGCTGTCCGGGGCCAGGCCCCAGCTGTCTCCGGTATCGATCAGGGCATGCTCGCCATTCGGATATCGGAGGTGGATGCTCTCTCCCTGGCCCACGTCCAACACGGTTACCTGCAGCAACTTGTTGGCTGGGCACAGTGCTGGAAGACAAGGCAACAGCAGAACTCCTGGGCTCACCCAAGCCAGCTTTTTCCACCGGCCAGTCCGCCAGTAGTAGAAACTGAGAAGGAGAAAGTACAGCCCAATAACAACGCCTCCAGGACCGGGAACGTAGCTGACCAGCGCCACCGATTCCAACGCATCGATGAGTCGATCCAGCCCAGAAGCAAAGACGCCGAGAAAGGTGGCCAGCACGGATACCAAAGGCAGTCAGTAGGTTGCGAAGAGTATCAGTAATCCTATCAAGAACAGGGCGAAGCAAGGCACCAATATGAGGTTGGCTAGCCACTGGGTCCAGATCCAAAGATTTGCGTAGTAGAGGCTCAGAGGAAGCGTTACCAACTGAACAAACCAACTGCACATGGCCAAGGTAAGAATGTAGGCCAACAGTCTGGCGCCCAGGCCAAGGCAAGGGATCAGCAGCCTGCGAGGCAGCGGTTCTAGCGCCGCTTTGAGGAGGAAGCGGGTGTGACGTCTGCGCGCTCCTTGAGGACCTTGCACCGCTATCACCTGATCGGAGAAGACGTCGCGCCATGCCAGCCACAGCGAGCGAAGTGTAGGCTGCCTGGGTAGCACGAAGATTCCGATGGCGAGAAGGCTGAGGTAAGAGAACTGAAAGCTAGCCGAGTAGAGGGAGACAGGAGAGGCGAGAAGGGTGAACAGCGCGGCGATGCCCAAACAGTTCAGGAAGCGGTGGGAGATGCCGAAGGCGAGCAGCAGCTAGGAGCAGCTTCCCATGAGACCAGCTCGAACCGTCGGGAGTGTGCCGCCTGCCAGAACGATGTAACACCATACGCCGAGCAGGACCAGAGCTTTACCCACGGGCCCGAGAGGCCGCACCAAACAGTGAAGGAAGAAAACGAGCACGGCAACGTGGAATCCCGAGACCACAAATAGGTGAAAGACTCCCAGCCGTTTCAGCTGCCTCTTTTCGGCTTCTCCAAGTAGGCGATGCTGACCGAACAGGATGTTGAGAATGAGCCTCTGGCCAGCAGGTACAAACCTGTCTCAGCAGAACGCTTAAAATCCGCTCCGGTACCGAAAGAGAGCCCCCTTAGGAGTCCAGAGGGCAGCTGGTTGCGTCCGCTGTATTTTCCGATAGGACTTGATTCGGACCAGGTGCAAGATACCTCTCTGCCAAAAGAGCTGGCGAAAGTCCGGTACTCCAGGAGTTCCGTAGTATGCTGGTTCCTCCAGATAGACCTTCAGCCTGAGGCTGTCCCCGTAGGAAAGAGAAGGGGCAAAGACCTGCTCCGAGTCTTCGGTGGAGTAGATGTAGACGGCGACCCGACCCGGGTAGTCAATCCGCCGCTTGCCCTGGTGGATCGAAAGGACGGACATCTCCAGGTAAAGACTCCGATCCAATTTGATCGGGGCGGTATCTACTTCTCCAAAAAGTTTCACGATTCGAGACCCGTCGAAGTGAATTGTGGGGCGTTCTGGTTGCAAGAACAGCACAATCGAAAGTACCAGGATTACCGCCAGCACGAGGCAGGGGTTGAACACGCAGCAATCTGTCAGGCAGGTCAGCACCTGAGTTATGAAAGGCTTCTTCAAGCAAGTCGACACGAGGTGCTGTTATTAACGCTCCAGTTGGTGAAGTCATGACACGAACCGTCATGGCGTGGGCTGGTTGCTGGGAAGTAGCTCTGAGTAGCAGCTAGGGGCGGGAAAGCGGTGAGGTCCAATGGTACTGCCGGCGATGGGAAACTGTGGCGGCAACCTTGCTGCAACGGACCTGGATGCGCCGGAATTCGAGTTCGGATTCGAGAGCTGGACGAAATGTCAGGACATATTGATTCTTGAGCTCGCGTGCGACTTGCAGGTACGTCCCCTTCAGCTCATCCAGGCCCTTCGGAAAGAGCGCCCGTCCACCAGTCACCTCGGCGAGTTGACTCATCGCGGATTCCTTTTCTCGAAAGTAGATCTCCACGAAGTCACTTTCCTCCTGCAGCACGTCGTTCATTACGCGATTGAGGAAGGCAACTCGCTCGCTCTTTGCGACCTCGGGGTGGACAAAACGGGTTCGACTGATGACGTAGACTGAGACCGAAGAAGAGATCAAGTGGCGAACCACATCTTCATGGCTGGACTGGCTCTCATTGTCCAACCCATCGGTGAGGAGGATGATGGCCTTCTTCCCACTGACCCTCTTGAGCTTTTCTTGGGAGGTGTTAAGGAGCGCGTCGTAGAGGGCGGTTCGATAGCCAGGCCGAAGCTTCCTGATAGAACGGCGTAGGGCCCGCAAGTCGTTGGTCCATTCTTGAAGGACGACCATTTCATCTGAGAAGGCGACTGCAGCGAAACGGTCATTGGGGCCAAAAGCACGGGCGAAGCCCAGAGCGGCCTCGGTAATGGGTTTCAACTCGTCCTTGACGCTGCCACTGACGTCAAGAAGGAGAACCACGAAAATAGGGCTCTCGTCTAGCAAGAAGTTATCGATCTGACGGGGCTCTTCCTCGTCGAACAAGGTGAACTGCGCTCGCTCTAGCTGCAAGAGCAACCGTCCCCTCGCGTCGAAGACGGAAACCGGGACACGTACATAGTCAGCCTGTGTGGTGAAGCGGGGTGGCTGTTGGGGGTAGGTAAGAGAAGTCGAGTGGATAAGCCAGACGCAGAAATAAAACAGAAGCCGTTGAACTACCATCTACCTCCACTGTTCAGGGCAAGTCGCCGTGGCTCCGGCACCAGAAACAGAGCTTGGTATTTCGGTGCTGCACCCCGGTGAGATTCGGGGCCAAATGCAGGCGGCGCTGGACAATGTTGATGCCGTACTGACTGCAGCTATGCCTACGAGGAACAAGAGCTTGCCGAAAAAATTCATGGGACCTACCTCCGCTGCGGGTACCCCGCCTTCGTGTTCCAGCCGCTTCCTTTCCTCGAACTCTCAGATGGCAGAAGCGGAAGGGAGATTCTGGCGGTAGAGCTGACCTCCCTTGACCACGGCCACCGGTGCCAAGCTTTGGCTTCCTGACCGGGCTTCGCCGTGTGCATCCAGCAGCTGGAACCTGCCTTGGCGAAGCTCAAAAATTACAGCGTCACCCCAGGCTCCGGCGGCGAGGGTTCCTATTTTCTTCTCCATCAGAAGGGTTTGAGCCGGGATCGAGGTGACCTTGGCAATGGCCTCATCCAGAGATAGGCCCAGGTAAAGGAATTTGGTAAGGACGTTGGCCAGGTCGTACACCGGGCCGTCCACATTGTAGATATGGAGGTCCGACGAGATGGTTTGTGGCTGAATCCCCTGTTCCAGAGCGCTTTCAACCACCCTCCAGGAAAAAGAGCCGGCACCATGGCCCACGTCGAAAACGACGCCTCGCGCCATGGCTTTATGAACCGAGGGGCGTACCTGACCCCGCTCATCCAGAATGCCGCAGTCCATGCCGTGAAAACAGTGGGTCAAGATGTCGCGCTCGTACATCACTTCCAGTATCTCGTCGATCGAGTCACACCAGGCAGCCTGGGGATGAACCATGATAGGTAGTCCGCAGGCATCTGCGGCCTCGCGGGCACGCTCCAGTGGAAGCATACCGGAGCGCTCACTGACGATCGTTTCTCGGGTGAGGCGCACCTTCACGCCCAGGATCACGTCTCGATGCTGCTCGATCATCTTGCAAGCCTTGTCTACGTTGGCGTATTCGGGAATCTCGAACTCGCCGATCTCCTGGGTCAGCATCCCCTGAGACGAGATATTGAGTTGAGCCAGGATGCGCGTGGCACTCACGTCGATTACGAACTTTCGGAACCCAGGGAAGGTATCGGCCCCGGCGGATCCGGCGTCGACGACCGTGGTGGCGCCTCGCGCAAGGCAAGTCGGGTCGGGCTCGATTCCGAAGTGGCTGACCCCGGGGAAGACATGGACGTGTAGATCAATCATTCCGGGAGTAACCAGGCGTCCCCTGGCGTCCAGAACACTACTCGCCTCCCGTTCGGGTAGATCGTCTCCGATCTCGGCGACGAGGTTGTCGGCAAAGCCAATGTCCTTTTCGGCGTGGATGCCTTCAGCCGGATCGATCAGGGTTCCACCCTTGATGATCAAGTCATATTTCATCGTGGCGCTAGTCTATCGTATTGTAAACTTGCAGCGTAGAATTGTGGCGGCGAAGGAGAAGGAATGCGATCGAAAGTTCTCGGTATCAGATGCCTAACCCTGATTCTTGCCTCACTCGCAGTGCTGGCAGGTGGCTACGCTAATGGCTCAGAAGTTGCCGCCGCTGCCGAGGCTCGTATAGATTTTGAGCGCGATGTTCGCCCTATTCTGAGCGCTCGCTGCCACACCTGCCATGGACCCACCCAGCAGATGAATGGACTTCGGCTTGATCGACGTGAGGAGGCCTTGCAAGGAGGTCTCTCCGGCCCCGTCATCGTGCCTGGCAGCAGCTCTGAGAGTCGCTTGATTCAATTGGTTGCGGGAGTAGAGAAGAATCGTATCATGCCTCCTGATGGGGATCGGCTCAGCGATCAGGAAATCAGTAGGCTTCGTGCGTGGATCGATCAGGGAGCGCACTGGGCAGAGGGTCGGGTCCTGTCTGAAGAGACCGATTCCTCTGGTCAAGCAGTACGTCATTGGGCCTTTCAAGCGCTGCGCAAACCCGAGCAGCCCTTGGTTCGGTATCAGTCCTGGGTGCGAAATCCCATTGACGCCTTTGTTTTGGCCAGGCTCGAATCGGAGGGATTCGAACCCTCTCCGGAGGCTGCTAAGCTCGCCTTGTTGCGGCGCGCGAGTCTGGATCTGACGGGCTTGCCGCCTTCCCCTGAAGAGTCGTCTGAGTTTCTGGTTGACGAGGGCGGTCGTGCCTACGACAAGCTGCTCGATCGTCTGCTGGGATCCGAGCACTATGGCGAGAAGTGGGGCCGGCATTGGCTCGATCAGGCTCGTTACGCCGACAGTGACGGATACGAGAAGGACAACCCGAGACCGCACGCCTGGCGCTACCGCCATTGGGTGATCAATGCCCTGAATCGAGACTTGCCTTTCGACCAGTTCACCATCGAGCAGCTTGCCGGGGACCTTCTTCCCGGGGCGACCACAGAGCAGAAGGTTGCCACAGGGTTTCATCGAAATACTCTCAAGAACATCGAGGGGGGTGTCGACGTGGATCAGTATCGGTTCGAGGAGGTGATCGACCGAACGGCGACCGTGGGGACCGTCTGGCTAGGACTGACTGTGGGCTGCGCTCAATGCCACGATCACAAGTATGATCCGGTATCCCAGGGGGACTTCTATCGTCTCTTTTCTTTCTTCAACAGTGCCGATGAAGCCAATATCGACGCGCCTCTCGCAGGGGAGATGGGCCCCTATTTGCGGGCTCTTCCCGAATTCGAACGCAAGAAGAAGGAACTCCTGGAGCAGTACGGAGTCTCTGAGCTACAGCCTCCCTGGGAGGCGAAGTTGAGGCAGGCGGGAGTGGCGCCCGGAAAGCTACCTCTCTGGGATCTAACCTACGACATTCTGCGCATCTACGTGGACGACGGTGAAGATGGGCAGCGGATACTACATACCGATCCTGGCGAACGGACACCCCGGGACGCTTATCTGCTTTCCAAGTTTTTCGTTAAGAACTATAAGCGAGTGCTGACCGAGGAGGAGTTCGAAAAGACCAAGTTCAAGGAGGCGAGCGAGAAGCTAGGTGCTCTGGAGGAGTCTTTTCCGGGGCTGAGTCGGGCGCAGACGATCAAGCGCCGCCGAATTCCTCGCAAGACGCATATCCATTTGCGCGGGCAGTGGGATCATCCTGGCCTGGAAGTGGGTTCCGAGATACCTGAGTTTCTGGGTTCGGTGGGTGCTTCAGGGGCGGCTACCAGGCTCGATCTCGCGAGATGGCTGGTCTCCCCCGAGAATCCCCTGACGGCTCGCGTGACCGTAAATCGGATCTGGCAGGAGTACTTCGGTCGGGGGCTGGTCTCAACCTCCGACAACTTTGGTACCCAGGGAGAGCGGCCTTCACACCCGGAGCTTCTGGATTGGTTGGGAAGTGAATTGGTCCGAAGCGGATGGAGCCTGAAGCATATCCACCGCTTGATTACCAGCTCGGCCACCTACCGTCAGTCTTCCAGAGTCCGATCCGAGCTTCTGCAACAAGACCCCGGTAACAGGTGGCTGGCCCGCCAGTTGCGATTGCGGCTGCCGGCTGAGCTGATTCGTGACAGCGTTCTGGCTGCCAGTGGCCTTCTGGACAGGAGGGTGGGAGGGCGAAGTGTCCGACCTCCATTGCCGGAGGGTGTGGCCCAGCTGGGCTATGGGAGCGGAATCAAATGGAAGAATAGTGAAGGTCCTGATGTCTACCGACGTTCCCTTTACATTCACTACCAGAGAACGGTTCCTTATCCCTTTCTTGCGAACTTCGACACTCCCGAGGCTAGTAGCGCTGCCTGCAGCCGAGAGCGTTCCAACACACCCCTTCAGGCATTGAATCTGCTGAACGAGCCTGTCTTCTTCGAGGCGTCACAGGCCCTCGCTGCTCGCGTCCTTTGGGAAGCTCCGGGGAGTGATTTCCGCTCGCGCCTTGACCATGCTTTTCGACTTTGTCTGATCCGTCGAGCGACGCCTGCCGAGCAGGAACGTCTTTACACCTATTTTTTGAAGCAAAAGCAGTTGGTCGAGGAAGACCCAGCCGCACCAAAAGCCTTGTTTCCAGCTCAGCTGGAGGGAATCGACCGGGTCGAAGCCTCAGTCTGGGTGGGGATGAGCCGAATTCTCTTGAACCTGGATGAATTCGTCTCGCGGGAGTAGATCGATGAACTTTGAGGAGTACTTACGTATTCAGTCGCGCCGTAGTTTTCTGCACCACTGCGTTGGGGGCTTGGGAACGGCGGCCCTGGCTCATCTCCTGACAACGGAGGGGCGAGCGGCAAGCTCCGGTGCCGTGGCGATCAATCCCCTGGCTCCGAAGCCGCCTCACTTCACTCCCAAGGCCAAAAACGTCATTTTCCTCTTCATGGCAGGGGCACCCAGTCAGATCGACCTGTTTGATCCCAAGCCGGAACTACGCAAGTGGCATGGCAAGCCCTTTTCGTCCTCGTTGACCGACGATCTGCAACTGGCCTTCATCAAGCCCAACGCTTCGGCAATGGCTAGTCCTCGTCAGTTCGAACCCTGCGGTGAGAGCGGGTTGGAGATCTCTGACTGGCTGCCCCACACTCGCACCATCGCCGATGACATCTGCCTGGTGCGCTCGATGGAAAGCGAAGCCTTCAATCATCATCCGGGCCAATCGCTGCTCATGAGCGGAAGTACCCTGGTGGGTCGGCCAACCTTGGGGTCATGGGCTACCTATGGCCTGGGAAGCGAATCACAAGACCTGCCTGGGTTCGTCGTTCTCAGTTCTGGCAGGGGTACTAGTGGAGGGTCAAGCAACTGGTCAAGCGGCTTCCTGCCCTCGAGTCATGAGGGTGTTGTTTTTCGTAACTCGGGAGATCCGATTCTCTTCCTTTCCAATCCTCCTGGTGTTAGCCCCGAGATGCAGAGACTGGGACTTGACGCGCTCCGTGATCTCAACTCGAGACATAGTCAG
>Ga0310120_10001521_pt1 | contig 17392 bp, 9 predicted proteins | sample CB27_AW_983_MG_FD_203506 | JGI IMG/M metagenome (GOLD analysis project Ga0310120, IMG submission 203506) | Marine microbial communities from Western Arctic Ocean, Canada - CB27_AW_983 | ecosystem: Environmental > Aquatic > Marine > Oceanic | place: Canada: Western Arctic Ocean | collected...
CTGGAATAGGTGTACTCCTCGATAACCTCCGGTTCTTCATCCTCCGCTGTGGGCCAATCCCATGCGGCGAAACGTATTGGAATGTTGAGTTCCTTGTCGATGAAGATGCGAATTCGATAGGCCTCGAAAGGCGGTTTACGTTGCGGATGAATTACCTGAAGACATTGACACGGACGATTGTCCACCTTTGCCGAAAGGGTGTTTACCTTGACAGGAGAGGCATCCATTTCACGCCGTCCCTTCACGATTAGCTCGGTAATAAGATTGTCGATGCCAATTTTGGTGATCGGATATCGATTTCCATGCATGGCGATTTTACCGTCGGGGCTTAGCCATATTGACGGTAACAGTTTCTTGATTAGCCCATTTCGTGACTCGTGGGCGATCATTTTTCCGTTATTTTTTCCGGCAATATAAATTGCTTCACGTCCTTTATATTTTTCTGGTGCAAGAAATCGTGTGTAAACGCTGAAAGGTACGATCGGCTTGCCGGAAGAATCTTGTTGCTCGTGACGTACTTTCACAAAGAGATATTCGTAATCACGTACGACTCCCCCTACTCGCTCCCGTTTTTTGAGTGTTGCGGTGTAATCCGTTACGTTGTTGCGAATCGTCTTCTGTACGTCCATGGCCATCCGAAGCACTGGCAACAAGGGATGCCCATTCTCGATGGTATCGGCAAGAACGTGACGAGTATCTGCCACGAGGAAATAAGTGGTAGTGGTAAACACAAGGATAAGTAAATGGTGGTTAGGTCGTTGCATGGCAAAGGTAATTCGAGAAGAAGGAACAAGCGCGGTTAACGAATGACGAGTTTTTAGACGCCATTGAAAGAAAAACGCCTACTTCTATTGTAGACAGCCATGCAAGATTGAGCAGGGTTTACTTGTTTGTATCCAGTGTGACCTTGGGGTGGTATTCGGCCTGGCGCTTGCCAGTCATGTCGATTTTTCCGATTTTTCAGAGTAATGACGAACTCAGGGCAGCGCTGCCAGGCACGCCAGGGGCCGGAATTTTTTCACTAGCCCGTGTGAAACGTGGTAAATGTTACCGCTCGGTGAGACATCACTTCCTCCAGGACATGGTGTTCTAGCCATCGTTGTCACGATTGGCAAACGCAATAAGCACACCTTTTTCCCCAGGACCCACCGAGACGTGGTGCTTAGAAATCGCGGCAACAACTGAGCCGGCAACATTTCGTTGAATTGAATGACGTGGCGTTTCAAAAGACAGGTCGACGTGGACAAGTGGTTTTGTAAATTCAAGGACCACTTTTGTTGTCGTCGGGGTTCAATCCGATTTCTCATTCAAAAGGCTTCGTTTTCGAGCAATACGTTCGGGATCGAAATCGGCGTCAGTCAAGTCCTGATTGATTTTTACGTTGGTGTACGTGTATTCTTCAATCAGTTGAGGTGATTCGTTTGGTGTGTTTGGCCAGCTCCAGGCAGCATAGCGGACGGGTATGTTCAATTCATCGTCAATGAACACGCGGGCCAAGTAGAAATCAAACGGGGGACGCTTTTCCGGGTGCTTGACCTCGATGCCGGTACACACCCGTCCAGCAACCTTGGCTTGATTGTAAAACGTCACCTCGCAATCACCTTCGTGAATATCGCGATTTCCCTTTTTAATCAATTTCACGGCGAGATTCTCGATTCCAAGCTCTGTGATCGGATACCGGTTCCCTCTCATGGCAATCATCCCGTCGGGACGTAATTTGATCCAGCCAAAGACCGATTCCATTCCCTTGCCCGCCTTGCCCAACAACATATTGTTGTTGTGATTTTCGACGTAGATCGCTTGGTTTCCCTTGACCTTAGCCGGCTTATGGAAATACATGTAAACACTGAATGGCGTGACAATGTTACCTTGATCATCGGTGCGCCGATTTCGAACTTTAACAAAGGCATATTCATGAGGTAAAAGTTCGCCGTTAATTCGTTCTCGCTTGACCAGGGTGGCTGTATAATCTTTGACGTTTTCACGAATATGACGAAGACCCTTGGCAGCAATTTGCATTGCGGGAATGAGTGGATGCTGCTTGAGATTGTCTTGGTTGTTGGCTGCGATGACGTCATTGGAGTTTGCCGCGTTGTCCGGCGTTTTGGCAACCTTGTTGTCCGGCGTTTTGGCAACCTTGTTGTCCGGCGTTTTGGCAACCTTAAAGACAGGTTCTTTCAATCCTTGACGATCTCGTTGCTGTGCGTGGGAAAAACAGGGAATCAACCCTCCCGCAATCACGATCGTGCTAACGGCAATATTGATGCGAGAGGTTAACCTGGTAAAATAAAAGAGCATACGTTTCTCCTCGTCAGCGTGAATCCATTCGTTCGAAGGTTGTACCTACGACGTTTCAATGAGGCCCGTCGCCAGGTTGAGTGGAGTGCCGCCGCACCTGCGCTATGGATTGTATCGCCCATCTAAATACAGATAATTACAATGCCTACGGGTCACCCGATGGATTGCCCAAACGGTGTGAGCAAACCACCAGGATGTCACTTCTAAGGCCAAACAATAACCATTTTCTTCAATTTAGGGGAGATCAGGAAATGCTGCCGGAAGGTTTGAAGTTAACGACGGTCGTGGATCCAATGTTTGCGGAAAATACGTATATTGCATATATTGGAGAGAATAAAGCGTGTATTGTTGTTGATCCGGGACTGCTACCGGAGGAAACGGGTTCCAAGCTCACCGAATCTGGACTTACCCCACACATCATTCTCAATACCCACGGACATAGCGATCATATTGCCGGCAATGCCCGCCTGAAGGAAATGTTTCCCGATTGTCCGCTGATCATCGGCAAGCTGGATGCTGAGAAGTTGCTTGACTCTCAACTCAATTTGTCAGCTCCTTTTGGAGTTCCATTTACCAGCCCGCCGGCGGATCGTCTTGTTGCCGAGGGCGATACGGTCAACGCAGCGGGCTTTGAGCTGGAAGTATTGGAAACTCCGGGGCATTCGGTAGGCCATGTGGTTTATGTTTGGAAGGCCGAAAAGCCATGGGTCGTTTTTGGCGGCGATGTTTTGTTTCAGGGAGGTGTTGGCAGAAGTGATTTTCCTGATGGCAGCGCAGAAGATCTGATTTGTTCAATTCGAGAAAAGTTATACCCAATGCCGGATGACACGATTGTACTTCCAGGGCATGGTCCGGCGACTACGATTGGCATGGAAAAGCAAAGCAATCCATTTGTTCGCGGATAAGCAACGCTACTTTGAAACTGCACCAGTGAAGCCGATGATGGCCCTGGTAAGGTCGGCAGTATCTACGTCACCATCGCCATTCGTGTCGCCATTGGCCCAGGTTCGCCCCGAACCACTTGCACCCGAAAATCGAATGATCATCTGGGTCAGGTCGCCCGTGTCTACGTCGCCATCCAAGTCAATGTCGCCGTAGTTGGTATGTAAAATGTCCTTCACCAGAAAATCGACATCTGTTGATCCAAGGCTACCCGATCCATCCAGATCGAACGATAGATCGTTGCTATTTGTGCCGATGGCCGCGTGCAACAGATCGATGTCTGTCGCATTGACGGCATGATCCCTGTTGAAGTCGCCAAGCATGAAGGTTTGCCCCGGGCTGGGTGTTGCTGCAAACCAACTCCCGGCAGCGTCACCGAACGGTGAATCGGACGTTCGGGTAATTGACGAGCCTTTTCCATCAGCGCTGGGTGGCCACGGCAAGCTGTCGGAGTAATGCACTCGATCTACAAGCTCTTGTCCCAGTAAGAGGCGTGTCAATTCAAAAGGTTGTCTCAGTTCGACAATGTCGCCACCGTTGCCCAGTGCACCAAAATAGGGGCCTAGCAGTGATATTGATGCCGGAACGTCGAATCGCTGTCGGAAGGCGTTCGATTTGGCAGGCTCATTAGCGGCGTCAAACGAAACGACCACCAGAGTCTTGCCAGCCGGAAGGGTTGTTGAAGAGGGAAAACTGAAATCGATTCCTGCCCCGAGTACCCAGCCGCTGATGTTTTGAATGACCTGGGTTGTATTGAGTAATTCGACGAACTCAAGTTCACTTTCGGTCAGCTCACCGGGTTCAGGATTCTCAGGGTGGTAATGCACCTCGTTGATGATCACGTCGGACGCTTGCGAGACCGACGTAATTCTCGAATCCATGGTGAATCCGAACACGATATCGGAGGAAGTTAGCGAACTTTGGTGCACTTCAACGGCGATCACATTATCACCCTGAACCAATAAGGAAGAGTCGATGTTGAAAGGACCTTCTAAAACGGCATCCGAAACGCCAGGTGTGGCGAAGGTTGGATGGTCAATCGGACCTTCAGGCATGTTTAAACGCAATGCTTCCATTCCGTTGATGTAAACAATTGCACCGTCGTCAATGAGAGTTTCGATCGACACTTCGGTTGATGTTGGATCGTGGTCCAACGTGAAGTGGCGGCGAAAATAGTAGGTTGTGGATTCCAGGGACAAGGGTGTATGAATGCTGGCTGGAAGAGGGGCGGTCTCAAAACCGAAGGCACCCATTCCAGCAGGCCACGAGTCATCATCATACGCCACTTCTCGCCAGGCTGTTCCGAGGTCGGTGCCCAATTGATCGTAGCTCCAAGTCGAAGTACTCTCGATGAGAGTTTCGACAAACTCGAAGACCGAGTTGGGATAGCCGGGTGAAGGTTGAACGAACCAATCGAGGTTTTCCAGACCATCGGGAGAACGCCCCTGGGAAACGTCAGTGGTCTGGGGATAGTAGACGACCGTATCGATCATTGACCCATCAGTGTTGAGCAGGCCAAGAACTTCCTGGTCGGCAGAAAGCTGGAAATTTAAATGATTTCCACCGTTTGCCGTGTTGCCATCGGCAAATAGGACGAGGTGGCCTTGGCCAGCAATGAAACTTCTTGGCGCAAAAACGTACTGATTAGGAAATCCGGTGGGTTCGTCGGACAACATCAGGCCAGAGACTTCGACGGGAAGTTGTTCCGGATTGTAGAGTTCAATGAAGTCTCCATCCACAATCTCGTGATTGCTGGCAAACCATTCGTTGATTCGCAAACCAGCTGGATGTGTCATCAACTGCTGAACATTTGCCGCACCTGGTGTTACACGATTCAATGTCCATTCTCGCTGTGATCCCACGCGGCCCAGCGAAAAATTGGGCGATTGCAGTCCAAACTCGACTGAATCGATCAGCTCCCCTCCGTTGGCAACTGAGTCAAACCAATAGAGACCCTCGCCATTTGCATCCAGGCTAAAACCCAAATGAATACCTGGCGTGGACAGATCATCGGCAATTAATAAAAGGTACTCACCAGCGGATAACGTTGTTCCGGCAGCAAAAACGAATTTCGTCGGTTCTTGAAGATTGTCACTGAGGCTCATGCCCGACAAGTCAACCGACGATTTTCCGGGATTGTGTAGCTCTACCAAATCTGGCAGTGTTCCCATTAAGGAATAAACGCCTTGATTGACAGCTAACAGCTCGTTGATTTGCAACATGGCAAGCGAAGTGTTCACCGTCCATCGCTTAGATGCCGTCGGCGTGACCTGCCAATTTCCAGCGAAATCTCGACCTAACACTTCGACGATGTAATTACCATCAGTCAATCCTGAGAACGTGATCTGATCGGTCCTCACGGTTCCGAATTCTGCATCCAACCCTGCACCCAGCGAAAGATTCTCACTCCAGGGGCCACCGTTAATACGGTATCGATACTCAAAGATGCCAGGTCCACCGACGGTTAATGTCGCTTCGGTGCTTGCCGTCATCGCTGGAGGTGTCCCACTAATCCAGGCTCCCGACGGCACAAGAGCTCCGAAATTTTGATCCAGAGGACCGTTGCCGATGGCGGGCGAATTTGCCGTTAGCGAGAAATCACCCAGTGCTTGATCAACGAATTGTGGATTGGCCACAAGATTTCCGGAGCCCAGGTCCAGTAACGTACCCAGACGGAGACCGACCGTCGATTGAGCAAGATCCGGATCGAGCAGGTTGTCGTTGAATTCCAATTCTGAAGTTGTGCCGTGTGGCAGATCCACATTTCCCAACACCCTGGGAATATCCACAAAGATATTGCCGGTAGCGTAGACGCCTCTTCCGGCAGTGGCATCCGGTTGGTCGATATGCAAATTAATTGCCGATCCAACGTTCACATTATCAAAAAGATCCACGTAGTCTTCGTTAACAGCCGTTACCGTATTGTTTTCGAAGATGGTCACCGCACCGTCTGAGAGGTCGATTGCGTGGTCCACATTCCAGAAAATATTGCGGACGACGACAGCCGTTGAGTTGGCGGCGCCATTTCCAATGGAAATGGCGCCGGCATAGTCGGGGTCGGACGTCTGGTGATCCTTGATGGCATTCTGGAAAAAATTATCAGCGACATAGACGTCACCTGTCAGGTCAAGGTGTTCATCACCGGTCCCCAAGAAAACATTGTCAATAACCTGGAGGATTGGGCCTGGCAAATGATTGCTGTCGGCATCAATGATATCGTTCTGCCCCTGGTTGGTGCCGAATAAGTTGTTACGTATCACAAGATGACCACCAGCGGGGATATTACCGACAGTACGAATGTGCTGCGCAACACCATTCAGATTCGATGCGACGGCAGTTTCGTCAGGGCTAAACATGTCGGGGAAGACAGAGTTTTGTACCAGCAACGAAGACGAATCTGCATTGATGAGTCGCAAGTGTGAGCCGCGAAAAGTGACGTTGTCAATCAACACGTTGCTGCGAATGGCACCAATGGCTCCGCCAATTTCTTGTGCATAGCCGATATCGGCAAAGCTGATTTCGTTTGCCTGCGACATGGTGTCAACAAAACGGATTCCTTGCCAACGTGGTGGACCATCGGGCAGTCCCGTATTGCCGCCAGGTTCATCAGGCACAAAAGGCGCATTGGGAACACTGGTGAACCGAATTCGTCTGAATGCCATTCCTTTAGCGACGAGTTCGCCTTCAACCAGCAGTTGCCTATTTTCATCGAAATAGATGGAAGTTCCAGGTTCAATGATGAGCTTGCCATTGGGAGGAATCCTGACGTCTGAAGTAACGTGGTACGGACCGGAGGATGCCGTCCACACGACCGGCGTGTCCGACAACGTACCACCCATGGTTTGAACATCTCCATCGTCGTACCAGATATCTAAATACGTTGTATCCAACAGAACACCGGATCCCGCAGGTCCCGAAAATGACTGGGCGACAACCCGATTGATTCCGGGATTGAGCGAAAAGGCAGGACCGGCAATGATGGTTTGAGCTGACAATTCCAGATCGAAGCTCAGATCGAGGTTCGCCGCGGAAACTTGATGAACTTCGGCGGCAATGGAATTCGTCCCGATAACAAGCAACGATGAGTCGATGGCAAATTCAAAGAATTCATCTTCTTCATCCAAAATCACGAAATCGGATGCCAATGTTCGATAGCCGGCGTTGGGGACAAGATTGTCACGAGCGATTTCAACTCCATTGAGATACACTGCGGCTCCGTCGTCACGTAACAGCCGTAGGAGGAGTGTTGTGTACTGGGACGGATCAGAAATTTCGAATTCATGACGAAAGTAAGTGGTGGGAAACTTGTTTCTGGAATTGGGACCGAAGCCAACAACCGTTTGCTCATCTGCATCACCATAGCCGAGTTGGGCAGGGCCACTGCCCCACGAGGGATCAACGACGAAATCTTTTTCGCGCCATTCGGTTCCCTGATTCGAGCCGTCGTCCAGAAAGTTCCAAATCGATCCGCTTGGCACCAGCGTGGTTGAGTTGGCGAGTGAGCCAACATGCCAGGAGTGATCCAGTGACAGGGCTGCCTGCTGCCCATTGATCAAAACAGATTGTGTGTCGAGATCTGCGGTTCCAGAGAGATTCAGTCGTTCCTCGGTGGTAAATGGAAATTCCCCGACTAGAGGTAAGTCGCTGACCATCGACAGACCTTGGCTAGGAATCTGAGTGAATGCAAAAGATGCCCGATTGGAAAGAAATGTGTTGATTGCTACGAGCTCTCCCGCGGTACGAACTGCTGACAATGCGTTTTGCAACTGCGACCTGGTAGTTTCAGTAAGCAGGAAATTGTTAATCAAGTCCAACAATTGAAGATAATAGCGAGACAGCAACTCCGGGTGTTCCAGCAGCCTCGCCAGTGCTGGATTTCCCGCGGCGCGAAACGGACTGAAACGGATGCCTTGAAATAACGTATCAAGATCGTGCGGAATCAAGCGGAACCGAGTATCGTCCACTCCTCGGTACATGGCATAGTCGTCACCCAGAGGATCACCGGTCAACAGTCCCACTTCGTTGTTGCCAATCAGGGTATTTAACGCGAGAAACCTCAGCCACTGGTCGATATCGGCAACCGCTTCAACCTCTTGTACAAAAGTCGTGTCGGGAGAATGGTTCAATTGAAAGGTCAGCTCAATGACATCGGACCAGTCGGCATCCGTGGCATTGGTTAATTTTACGTAACTGACGTAAGGCGAAGGATCCGGACCAAAGTACGCCAGTCCTGCCCCTAATCCACCCGGTGGTGATTCGTCAGGGCGACGGCCCTTATAGAGATTTCCACCATCGTCAAGTGGGAAATGGTTGGTTGCGAATTCCGAATCCAACACTTCGACATGGGCATAGAATTGATCTTCTCCATACAAATTTGCGCCATTGTTAAGCATTCGTACAGGTTTTGCTTCGGGCGCCGACAATCCGGCCAAACGAAACAGCAGGCTTCCAGCAATTTGGTTGGCAATGCCGACAGCGTTGATGTTCATCGCCGTACGGCCTTGCCAAGGTCGATCGGACGGAATGTTGATTCGGTTGTTGGGCGGATTGTGAAAGCGAGATCCGCTACCACGAATGCGAATACCAACATTATAACGGATGTCCACGTCCGTTCCGCTGATGGTGATCAGCGTAGCATTCATTTGTGCATCGCTGACTCTGTGAATGGATTCAAACTCTTGACGTTCACCACCGGTCATGATTTGGCGATATTCGACCGGGGTGCCTGGTGTCCAGACACTTGCAGGATCAAAGGCGTCGTCAACCTGGTATAACAGGTTGGCCACTTGGCCCGCCGAAATCGTCGCCTCCGGCCAGCTGCGTTGGTTCAATCCAGGGTCTTGGGATGTAATGTAGAACTCGACAACGGTTCCATCGGGTTGTGAAGGAAGTGTTGCACCAAAAATACCGTCTCCGATTTCACCATCACCGTGAAGACCCTTGTCGACCATCGTCTGTTGGGAAAAGCTGGGGTCTCCATCCACACGCCAATGGACGTGTACGGTGAATCCACTTGAATGTTCGTCCAAAATCTGAGTTGTGATATTCACTGCGTCGAATGAGCGAGGAATCGGAGGATCGTGAAGAACTTTCAGAATCAATGGAGCTGAATCTGATTTGGCCACGGAGTTGGCAGTGCCCGGTGTTCCACCCTCCAGAAGGCTTTCTGACCAATTTTGTCCGTAATTGTTTGAGATTGCCGAATTGACCAACTCCAGGGATTTCCCACCTCCATCATGCTCGTCGGTCCAAACCCATCCTCGTGTGCCATGGTCGTCGGGACCTGAGGTTCTGTGACTCCAATCTCCCTCGTCAGCATAAGCCACGCGATCGATTTTCTGACCACTTGCATCTCGTAATACAATGGACTCACCGTTGTTGCTCAATCGTCCCGACCATGGTCCGACAATATTGGCGATGGTTGGGTACAAAGTTGAGAAGGTAAGCGGATCGGCGGCTACGACCAGGTAACCACTCGAGTCAATAGATGTTGCTGGAAACGTGAAGTTGACACCCGAGGTGAATTGCCAGTCAGTGAGGTCCACTGCTGTTGTTCCCGAGTTGTGCAGTTCGATGAACTCCTCTGCAGTATTGCCGCCGGCCGAATGATACATGATCTCATCGATCATGATATTCTCGGCGGCTAACAAGATTCGGTTTTCCAATGCTTCGGCAAACAACCGTTGACGTTGTTTGCCTGATTTTGGAGGGAGTCTGTTCCGAAAAGTGTTGATCACAAATGTCTCAAGTCAATCGAAACTGCCGGGGCGATGAAATCGCGTCTCCCGGATTATTCGGGAATGTGCTGCGGGATAAATGAGTGGGATGAGCCATTTTTTAAATCCGCTGATCGTTGCCAGTTTTGAAGCCCATTGAGCAGAATGCGGGTGGACCGTGTACTTCTGCCGTAAGCCACGGATTTAATTCGGCAATGACTCAAAACAAATGAGGATCCGCACAATTCCCCATCCAGTCCATTCTAACCGCTGGGAGCGAAAAAGTCACGAAAATGACGAATGCTAAAACCAGGAATTGGGGGGTATGCCTGCGGGGCCTTCTGATTGAAGTTTCACAAGGTTGAAAATCAGAAAATGGTTTCACTCGAATTGCTGGAATCACCCGTATCAAGAGGTGAATTCAAACCGTCGTTGGATGACAGGACCGGCAAACGCAATGTAAAACAACTACCTTTTCCCAGTTGGCTTTCGACGGTGATTTCGCCGTTGTGTTCTTGAAGTATCTTTTGACTGACCGAAAGGCCCAATCCGGTTCCACGATTTCCCTTGTTCGATTCAAAGATATTGAAGATCGAATCCAATTCCTCTGGTTCGATTCCCACACCTGTATCTTCGATGCAAATGTGTACTTCGTTTTCCACCGCCTTGAATTGTGCCGAAATACTCACGTGTCCACCTTGATCGCACGCATCGATTGCATTGGATACCACGTTCAACACACAGCGGTGGATGCCATCAGCATCGAAGGTCATCGGTGGAAGTAAGTCGATTGGTTGCCAGCGGATGTCAGTTCCTTCCTGTTTTGCGAGACTCTCGACTAATTCGACAACATCACTGATTACCTGATTGAGATCGGCCGCTACGAGGACCGGTTCCCGTTCCTTACTGAAGGTCAGCATGTCCATCACGAGATTCGAAATCTTTTCCTGGTTTTTTTCGACGATATCCCAACCCTTTCTCACCACGTCCTGTTCGTCACTTTTCAGGCCTTCTTCGATCAAGTAGCTGCCACCACGAATTCCCTGCAGAATGTTTTTGATGTGATGTGATAACGTAGCAATGGTCTGGCCAACAGCCGCCAGTCGTTCAGCCTGTACCATGGCTGAGTAGTACGATGTGTCTTCAATTGCCAATGCCGCCTGATGGGCAATTGCAATCATGAGCTTGAGGTGTTCGTCGCTGAATTTGCGTGTTATTTGCCGCTGAAATTTATCCCCCGGAGGAGTGTACGTGTCGATGTAAATGATACCGACGATATCGTACCTCCCCTGCATCGGGACACAGATTGCTTCGCGAACACCCGTGTCAACAACACTGCCTCCCGGATCCCAGCGGTTGTCCTCACTCGCATTGCTGGTAAGTACTCCCTCTTGTTGTTTCATTACGTAGTCAAGAATGCGATGGCTGATATCCATGGTTTCTGTGGAACGTTCATCACCGCGGTTGCGGCGAACTTTCGGCACCAGCTTCTCTGATGTCGATTCCATCAGCATGATGCAGCCTCGATCCGCTTCTACCCATTCGAAAATCAATTCCATGATCTTGTTGAGCAGCTGATCAATGTCCATGGTATGGCTTACCGCCAACGCCGTATGGTACATGATCTGCAGATTACTTCGTGCGCGGGCAAGCCAGGGACTGTTTGAGTCTCCCACGCGGCCTAGTACGTCACTGTTGTTTTCGTGACCGAAAGACGAGACGATTCGAGAATCATCCTGTGACTGGTCGTTGCCGACGATGTTGACTGCATCGTCAAGATTTTGAGAACCACCTTCACTGGGTCCGGTGTAAATTAGCAAAGTCCGTCCCAATTGGACGCGGTCACCGTTTTTTAGTGTCTGGTGCTCAATCTGTTCGCTGTTGACATAGGTTCCATTGGAGCTCCCCAGATCAATCAGCGAAAAACGTTCTTCATCGCGGCGGATCTCTGCGTGATGGCGCGAGATCTCCGTATCATGAAGCTGGATCGTACTATTGGGATCACGGCCAATCGCAATGGCTGCACGGTCTAGCTCGAACCGCTTGCCTTGGTCGCGGCCCTTAATGACAAACAACGAGGCCAACCTATCAACCCCACTAAACGGACTTGAGCAAAGACTCGATTTTATGAATTAGTGGTCCATAGTGGTAGGGCTTTGCTACAAACTCGCTGCGCGGCAGATCTTCAAGGGATCGACTTGCTTTTCCTAGAAGGACGATGGTAGTTTGTCGGTCTTGCAGCTGACACTTGAGACAGTCTTCCAGCCTGGCCGTTTGGCCATTGCCCGACTCGAAATCCCAAATTACCAGTGTGGGTTGGTGTTTTTCGGCTAACTCAAGCCCCAAATCAGGGCCCCCGGCCTCCAGAATTTGCCGGCCACGTTGCTCTAACGCAGTGCATAAGACCTGACGGGAGTCGGTTGAACGGTCAATGATTAAAATTGACTGGGAGGACTGGGTAGTATCGGTCGGCATAGCCGCACCTCCTTGTGCGAACCAATCTGCGGCGTGGGAAAATCATGGGCGGGCATCTTTGGGAAGGCGCGAAACAATAGCGAGCCAAAGCGAACGTGTCAAATTCGAATTAAAAAAATACTTAGGATAATCCCTGGCAGCAATGCAATAATTGCTGTCGCGATTGAAGCGGATTAATTTGAGCAAAAGCGCATCAAGTAGGATGTATTGAAAAACAATGAACCGATGGTTTGAACCGTGTAACTTTTCTGTTGGGAATGACTTAATCCGTGAAAAAATTTAATTCAATATCTGGCCTTTACCCATTTCGATGATCTCGCCAGAATACCGCCTCATTTTATTGGGGTGTCCTTTCACCCGAGTTAATTGCGACGATCCAGTTGCCACAGGGCGTTGCGGATGTCGCTTGTGAATTAGAAGTCGAGCTTGGTCGAAGTCGAGCTTGGTCAGGGATGACCAGAATAACAGCAAGGAGTGCTTAACGTGAACATCTTTCTAACGCGAGCCACGTTTCTGGCCACCGCAACCTGTTTTGTATCCGCCCTGGTTGCTTCGGCTCAGGGTAATGCTGGTACGCAACGAGCTTCTGTGGCGCAGCCTCGTGCGCCGTTGCCAGATCGTATTGCCGCAGTCGACATTAACTACATTTTCAGGAATCACCCGCGGTTCGAAAATATGCTTAAGGACTTGAAGAAAGATGCTGACGCAATCGAAGCTAATCTGAAATCGAAACGACTAAAGATTCAGAATGATGCCAAGAAATTACAAACTTACAATGTGAGTTCTCCGGAATATAAACAATTAGAAGAACGGATTGCCAGGATGCAGTCCGAACTGCAGGTCGATGCTCAGCTTAAAAAGAAAGAATTTTTACAGCGGGAATCAAAGATTTATTACGAAGTCTATCGAGAAATTAAAGCGGTGGTCAAGAATTTGGCTGATCGATACGGTTTTGCAATGGTTGTTCGCTTTAACAGCCGGCCCATTAATGCTGATAATCCACGAGACATTCAAATGGGTGTATTGCGGCCGGTGGTTCATGTTCGGAACGACATTAATATCACGCAGCCCGTGCTCCAGATGCTCGGTGGCGTAGCCAAGAACACGTCTCGACGGCCGGCCGGTAACCTTCAGGGCGGTAGCCCACAGCCGGGTGGCCGGTCCAACAACCTGCAACGCTGATCCATTTCCCAGAAGAGTCGTCAGCCTTGACTGAAACGTTTCGCCATCAACGTACAATCGCAAAGCGAGCAGAGATAACCGGTTTCGGTTATTGGACAGGGCGTGATACGCATGTCCAATTTGAGCCAGCCGAGCCTGGTAGTGGTATCGTCTTTGTTCGCCGGGACTTGAGTGGTCAGACGAGAATTCCGGCTTTGGTTCAAAATCGGATTGAGATTCCGCGTCGGACGGCCTTGGGTTGTTGTTGTGCGACCGTCGAGATGGTGGAGCATATCATGGCTGCCCTGGCGGGGTTGCAGATCGATAACTGTGAAGTTTGGGTGGATGGGGCTGAAATGCCGGGGATGGACGGTTCGAGTTGGCCTTTTGTTGAAGTGCTGGATGAGGCGGGTGTCGAACAGCAGGATGCGATTCGTCCTACTCTAGTGATTGATGATGTCACCCGTGTCGGTGATACAAATTCCTGGGTGGAGGCGAAACCCGCAGCTGAAAATGTTTTTTCGATTCGCTGTCGGATTGATTATAGCTCGGTTCCTTCCATTGGCCGCCAGACTTACGAGGCAATAGTTACGCCAGAGGTGTTTCGTGAGGAATTGTCGAAATGCCGTACGTTTTTGTTGCGTGAAGAGGCGGAGTGGTTGGTTGCACAAGGATTAGGGTCACGTGCGACTTGCAAGGACGTGCTGGTTTTTGAGGACGATGGTCCAATTGATAACACCTTGAGATTTGAAAATGAGTGTGTGCGTCATAAGGCATTGGACTTGATTGGGGATCTTGCACTTGCTGGTTGTGATCTGGTTGGGCAGATCACATCACAGCGAAGTGGACATCGCTTGAATGCGGAGATTGTGAAGGCAATCGCTAAAGAGGGACAAGTCATCCAGTAGTAGGAGGTTGTGATTGGCTACCTCGCAGGGGTAGCTTGCTCGTTTCAGAGAAAATAGAGGTGCGACTGAAGGTGATGGTGTTGTTTGAGTTTGGATTTTTATGGCCGTTGCTAAATTGTTCTACATTGTCTAGTTGAAAAATGACTGCATTGGTTGCTGACAACGCGATAGTGGCGCCTCAAGCTCAAATTGACGAAGATGTTGAAATTGGTCCTTTCTGTGTTGTGGGTCCACAAGCGATTATTGGGCGTGGTACTCGCCTTGAGAATGGTGTGACGATCATGGGGCGAGTCACGATTGGTCAGCGAAATCATATCTATCCAGGTGCTGTCATCGGCGGGGAACCTCAGGATGTCAGTTACCTTGGTTCAGAGACACAAGTGGTGATCGGAAATCATAATGTCATTCGAGAAGGAGTGACGATTAATCGGGCTACCGAAAAGGAAGATGGCATTACTTATGTCGGGAGCCATAACTTCTTGATGGCAAATTGCCATGTAGCTCATGATTGTCATGTTGGAAATCGGGTTACCATCGCCAACAATACGATGCTGGCAGGACACGTTCATGTTCATGACCATGCCACTTTGTCCGGTGGAGTTGGTGTTCACCACTTCAGTACGGTGGGTGCCTACAGTTTTGTGGGTGGTATCAGCCGTGTGATTCACGATGTTCCTCCCTACATGTTGGCTGAAGGTATTCCGGCACGACCCCGATGTGTGAATGTTGTGGCATTGAAGCGCAACGATTTTTCCTCGTCGGTCATTAAGTGTCTCACCGAAGCACATCGTTTAATTTATCGTGAAAAACTTGGTTTGGATCGAGCACGCGAAGAAATTCGTGATGGCGGCCAGTTGATCCCTCAAGTCAACGAACTGTTTAGTTTTATCGAAACCCAGCAGGACGGTCGGCATGGCCGTTCTCGTCATACGAGGCGTGCTGCGTGAACCAGGCTGATTCAATGCATTCAGAATCTTTTGGAAGTCCTCCTCTAAAAATGGCCGTCGTCGGTGTCGGTCATTTAGGTCGGATTCATGCCCGATTGATCCAATCGATACCAGGCGCGGACTTGGTCGCGGTTGTAGACCCACGGCCGAATGCAAGAAGCGAAGCATCTCGTGAGTTTCAAGTTCTCGGCTTGGAGGATTACCGTCAATTGTATGGAAAGGTGGATGCTGCCGTGATTGCGGCGCCAACGCGGCTGCACCGGTCTTTGGGGCAGGATCTGCTTCTTCACGGTATTCATATTCTGGTGGAGAAACCACTTGCGGGGTCACGTGATCAAGCCCGTGAGTTGGTAGCTGCTGCTGCGCGGTCAAAATGCGTTTTGCAAGTAGGTCATATCGAGCAATTTAATCCTGCATGGCTTGCCGTTCGACCTCATCTGCGTCGACCAAGGTACATTGAAGCAGAACGTTGTAGTGGGTTTTCATTTCGTTCAACGGATATTGGTGTCGTTCACGACTTGATGATTCACGATCTTGATTTGGTGGTTTCACTGGCCCGGGGGGCAACCCTCCAGGACATTCAAGGATTAGGGGTTTCTGTCTTTGGTAAGTTGGAAGATATGGCACAAGCACGCCTCCAGTTTTCAGATGGATTGGTGGTTAATCTGACTGCATCTCGTGTCGGTTTTCGGACATCAAGACAAATGACCATCTTTGATGCCACGGCCTGTGCCAGGATCGATTTTTCTGTACCCAGCGCCGAACTCGTTCGTCCCCAAAGACAACTTCTGTCTGGTGAGTTTGATTCGGATTCATTGGCTGACGAAGAAAAGCAAAGACTCATTGATAACTCGTTCGCCGATTTGTTGCCACGCACGATCTTGGAAGTTGAGCCGCAAAACGCACTGCTGAACGAATTGGCTGACTTTGTTTCCAGTATCCAAACCGGTAGCATGCCGCGAGTAAGTGGGCAGCAAGGACTCGACGCAGTTGAGATTGCCGACGGCGTTGTGGAGGCAATCCACCAACACCATTGGGACGATGATGCCGGTAGCCACGGAGCGATGTTTCGTTCAACACAGTCGACGATTGTGCCGCCAGCAACATGGCCGGCCATGGGAAATACAACTCGGAAGGCTGGCTGACTCCCACTGCAACGATTGTGAAATACGCGTGATCGTTAAAAGCCGTGCGGGGAAGCTCAACGCCAGCTGATTTGCGTTCTGTGGATATGCCTGCCAAGGAGTTCTTTTGGGCCCGGCTGAAGCGTCGACAGTGTGACCCTGATGGTTGTGACCTTGTTGATTCGGCCGACGATCATGTCTGCATGGACGTGACCAGAATCGAAGCTCTGCTAGGTACGATCGATCACTGTTGGGTTCTCAGAATGGCAGCCTAGGCGAGATCGCGGTCTTCAAAAAGAACCAGTGCCAGCAACATGGCTACCGAACTGTACAGGACACAATAAATCAGCGCAGCTGCCAGATAAGACGGGTCGACGACAATGTCTCCGGCAATTGCCGATTGAATGTTGAAGTAGTCAAGCATCGGCACCACGGTGGCGATCAGGCGTCCCATGAACACGATCGGTGGAAATTGACCCCATGAGGATTGCACGATCAGCGGTGTTAAGTGTCCTAGTACATAAAACGAGAAGGAAAGAAGAAAGTTCGGTATCATTGGCAGACGCGTTGAGATCGCGATGCTGATCGACGTGAGCACAATCGTTTCAAAGAATGCGAGAAGCAATCCTGGTGCGGTATGGACCAACTCAGCGTGGCATGCCTGCCAGGTCAAGGTGCTCGATCGGGCCGCTTCATAGGCGTCGTGATAGGCTTTGTACGAGACGGTTATCAGGAATACGGTACCAACCACAATGAAGAGTATGGCAGCTGTCCAAATGATGCCCAGAAACTTTCCGAAAACGAATTGGCGTCGGCTAATT
>Ga0310120_10001522_pt1 | contig 17388 bp, 14 predicted proteins | sample CB27_AW_983_MG_FD_203506 | JGI IMG/M metagenome (GOLD analysis project Ga0310120, IMG submission 203506) | Marine microbial communities from Western Arctic Ocean, Canada - CB27_AW_983 | ecosystem: Environmental > Aquatic > Marine > Oceanic | place: Canada: Western Arctic Ocean | collected...
CAGGGACGTGGTTCACCAGGAGCAGGTCCAGACCAATCCCTACCATGTCTCCGCCTTCACCATGCGCCTCCTTTACACTCTGGGCACCATGATTGAAACCTCGACGGAACAAGCCCCCCGGATCGATTTGCCCGTCCTCCTCCTGCACGGCGGACATGACATCTTCTCCCGTCCTGACGATGTGAAAACCTTCGCCGGCCGGTTTCCACCGGGTGCACGGGTAAAGCGTCACTTCTATCCGGAGAGCTATCACCTGCTCTTTTATGATCATCAGCGGGGACGGGTTCTTGCCGATATCACGCGCTGGCTCCGTTACCTCAACAGGTCCTGAGCAATTCAAGATTCCGGTTGCAATAGAGATGGGATTCTGGGCAGCTTCTCTGCTCTCTTTCGCCATGAATAACAAGATCAGACTCGCAATCGCCGGGGCAGGGTTGCTCTTCATGCTCTGTGCCTGCACCACCGGCAGAAGGAATACCGGAGAGTGGGAATTCCCCCTGGTCGAGGCCGGACAGAACTCCGTGGCAAACAAGAAGGTTCACCATTCCTCCATCCCCCAAAAAGATCCCTTCCGCTCGCCCAACGTCACCACATCCCTTCCCGGATCCGGACCCGCTCCCACACCCGAGCCCAGGCCCGCTCCCGAACCCACTTCCGCTCCCGAGCCCGCACCGGACAACTAACTGCAGGATCACGAAAAATGCCCTAGCGGACAATGAAGAGATTGAGTTGTGGGCGACAGTAGCCCATGTCCCAGTATCTTCCCCTGTTTCCAGTCTGGAGATGCCCCCCCGGTCCACCGCGGTAAACCCGCGGGAAATAACCGATACCGTAAGGATAAGAACGGGGGAACTGACAACCCCTGCGCAAATAACGGTGGACAGGTCCGGAGGTGAAGCGCCCCCTTGAGCTGCGCCCGCGCTCACGGATGACCCAGGCCGGCTCCCAGGCCGGGGATTGGACTCTCCGGGCGGCGGCTCCTGTCAGAGTCCGCTTCACCGTCTTGACGACCTTTCCTGCCGCGCTATACCATGTCTCCTCTTCGACGATTTCGGCAGCAGCGAAGGAGGCCGAAACGAGAGCGGATACGCAAATGGCAAGGTTCGCTTTCATGGTCATTATGACAAATTGCAGCACATTGTATTCGTTCGATTCCCCTCTGGCAACCTGAAGTGTACGAACGAATGCCCGAGAACACAAAAGCCCCTAAACACTTCAGGCCGGAACCTTTTGCCTACCATGAGGTCATCGAACTTGAAATCGATTCCCTTTCCAACCTGGGAATGGGCCTGGGACGAATCGACAGAACGGTCCCACCAGGCTCGCAGAGCGAGAGGGGCTGGGTAGTCTTCGTCCCGTTCTGCCTGCCCGGCGAACGGGTGCGGGCCCGCATCTGGAAGAACGAAGCCAGTTGTTCGCATGCTGACCTGCTGGAGATACTTGCTCCCAGTCCCAGTCGTCAGGAGCCACGCTGTCCTCTCTTCACCACCTGCGGCGGCTGCCAGTACCAGCACCTCGACTACCGGGAACAGCTTCGCTGGAAGCGCCGGCAGGTTGGCGAACTCCTGCAGCACATGGCAGGGATCGATCACCCGATTGAAGAACCCGTTCCCTCTCCCGAGCCGTGGCACTACCGTTCCAAGATCACGCCTCACTTCCAGAAGCCACGCCCTGACCGGGATCTCAACATCGGTTTTCTGGCGGCGGGATCACGTAACAGGGTCGTCGACGTGCCACGCTGTTCCATCGCAATGCCGGAACTCAACGAGGCCCTGCCAGTCGAGCGTACCCGCATTCACCAGACTGCCGCCCAGGGGAAGTTCAGGAAAGGAGCGACCTTGCTCCTCCGCGCAACCGCCGGGGGCGTTCATACCAATCCGCGCGAAGTGGTGGAAGAACGGGTGGGTGAGCTCAACTTTCGCTTCCTGGCAGGCGATTTTTTCCAGAACAACCCCTTTATTCTTCCCGCCTTTGTCGACTATGTGGCGAAGGAAGCCGCGATCGACAGCCGCTTTCTGGTGGACGCCTACTGTGGTTCCGGTCTCTTCGCCCTCTCCCTCGCCCGGCACTTCGAGGCGGTGACCGGGGTGGAGGTCTCCGAATCTTCGGCCGACTGGGCCCGCCAGAATGCGAACCAAAACGAGCTGCACAATGTCACTATCCTGACCGCTTCCGCCGAACACATCTTCGAGCAGATCGCATTCCCCGCTGCAGAAACCTCGGTTGTGATTGATCCTCCGCGCAAGGGCTGTGGCCAGGAGTTCCTGGAGCAACTCTTCGCTTACGCCCCGCACCGGGTAATCTACGTCTCCTGCAATCCCGCCACCCAGATCCGCGACCTGAAGGAGTTCAACGCCCGGGGATACGCCCTGCGCACAGTCCAGCCTTTCGACCTCTTCCCTCAAACAAGGCACCTTGAATGTGTGGCGACCCTGGAGCGGACTGACACCTGATCACCTGGCTCTGGCCACCTTGAGCACAAACCTGTTCATCTCCTCCTCTCGCTCCGCAATCTGCCGCGCGAGGCACAACTGCGTCCGGGCACGGTCAAGATTCTGGTTCTCCCGGTCGACACGGAAGTAGCGGTCGCCATTGAGGTGGTCGGTCAGAAAGCGCATCCCGAGTTCGATTGAGATGAGTCGACCCGCAAAGGCCATTTGTGCGATCTCAGCCTCGTTGAGAACTTCCCCCGCCGCGGCGAGGTAGCCTTCCACAAGGGACTCGAACACCCTGATGCTCATCTCCACCTTCCCGAGATCACGTTCATCTTCCGCGGCCGGGTTTGTAGCGGTGCGAACCAGGTCACCAAAGTCATAGAGACTGAGCCCCGGCATGACCGTGTCGAGATCGATCACGCAAACCGCTTCGTCCGTCTCCATATCGAAGAGAACATTGTTGATCTTGGTGTCGTTGTGGGTGATGCGCAGGGGAAGGTCTCCCTCCTTCCTGAGCCTGAGGAGCCGGTCGATCACATCCTCGTTCCGGCGCACGAACTCCAGTTCCATCTGCACCTCGCCCACCCGTCCGCAGGAGTCCCGTTCCACCGCCTCCATGAGGGTCTGGTATCGCCGTCGCGTGTTGTGAAAATTGGGGATGGTCTCCACAATCTCGTCCGGCGGCAGATCGCTGACCAGATCCTGGAAGGCACCAAAGGCATGCCCGGCCTCGAAGGCCTGTCGGGTGTTCCCCACCACATCGTGGGTCCGGCAACCCTCGAAGTAGTTGTAACAGCGCCAGATTCCGCCTCCCTCGCCGTAACCATAAAAGCGTCCGGTCTTGTGCGGGTAGAGGTTCAGAGTCTGTCCCCCGAGGTCCCGCTTCCTGCGCAACACCTTCCAGTTGATGTGGGAAGTCACACACTCCACGTTGCGCATCACGGCCAGGGGATCCTTGAAGACCTCCTCGTTGATGCGCTGCAGGATGTAGCGCCGACACTCGCCGTTCTCCAGTTCGTAGGTCACGAGGTAGGTCGCGTTGATGTGGCCGCTCTTCACCTCTTCCGCCAGCACATACTGGCCCTCGATCGCGAACTGGTCGGCAATGCCGCGCACGAGGGCGGCAGTTTCCTGCAGGAGCTGTTGGTCGGATGTTTGGTTAGGCATGAAGACCGGAACGGTGTCCCAGATCCCTTACAGAATGAAGATCCTAACTCAACTCTTGAATCACGAGGAGAGAACCTTTTAATCGCACCGTCGTGCCCCTCAACCCCAACACGCCCTTTCACTCCGCAGACCTGCCGGAAGACATGTCCGTGCTCAGGAGAGCCCTTGAGACAACCCTCGCCGGAATCCCCGGCGTGAACAAAGCGGGGACGGAGCAACGCATCCTCAACCTGGCCTGCGGCCGGGCTGACGAGACCGGCGTGCTGGCTGATGTCTTCGGCAGGGATGCAGAGCGCCTGGAAATCGTGGGGGCCGATATCCGCTCGGCGGAGATCGAGGAAGCCAACCTGCGCTGGGGGACTGTGAAGGACAGCGACATGCAGACGCGATTCCATGTGGAAGATGGCAAGCGCTTCCTCGCAACCATGTCATCCAGCGAGCGCTTTGATCTCACTTTCATGCGCCACCAGAATTTCTGGAACGACCCCGTCCTCTGGGGGCGCATGTTCGAGGGTGCACTTCGTCAGCTCAGCGATGACGGCCTCTTTGTCATCACATCCTACTTCGATATGGAGCACGAGCTGGCCTGCCGGAAACTCACCGACCTGAGTGCGGTCAAGGTCGCTGACCACCGCAATACCCGCTCCCGGGAGCTTTCAGAGACCCCGGGCAAATCGATCGACCGGCACATCGCGATTTTCCGGCGCCCCCCACCGTCGACCCCGGGACCATGAACCCCGGAACGGGCTAGAGACCACGTTCTCTGATGGCGGCCCCGCACCACCCCGCCCAGAACAGACAAGCCGGCAAAGCGACCAAACCCACAAGGCCACTTTGCCGGCTCCTGAAAATCCGGCGATCTCCGTATGTCCGTGATCGAGCCTAGTTGTGCTCGGCGACTCGTTCTGCAAACTGCTCGTTTTCTTCTTCCGAGCAACAGCGCACTCCCTTGCCGACCTGCTTGAGCAAAGCGATCAGATAGGCATTCAAAAAATATTCCTTGAGCAGCAGTTCGCGGCTTTCTCCTTCGATGGTTTTCTGGCGAATTTTCATCCTAATCAAAATGGTGTGGTGTTAATTGTTCGACGGGGAACAGCGTTCCTTATTCAAAACTCCTGACATTAATTACCCTCACTCAAATGAGCGCCTGCGCAATGCAATCTTGTCTCTCAATACGGTTACCATAACTGCTTTGCGTTATGACAAGGAAGCAGCGACCAGCCCCTGCAGACTGGTCACAACCGGCAGGTCGGAAGATCCCCTATACGGAGTCGATTTCGCCCACCACGATCCTCATGCCGTCTTGTTCAAGGACCCTCACTTTCGCGCCTTTGCTGATGAACGCCCCGTCCGCCACCACGTCGAATTCCTCTCCCGACAAAACCGCCTTACCGGACGGACGCAGGTCCGTGAGAGCCTCACCGGTCCAGCCCACCCGCTTCCCGGATCCGGCCACCGCGGCCTCATCGTCAAGGGAGGCTCCACCAGCCAGTTCCTGCTTCGCGATGAGAGCACGAAAGATGGGTGTATCGGGCAGGAAGCGCATGAGCAGGAGAACCAGGATGCAGCCGCCCAGAAGACCTGCCCCGAGGGTGAGAGCCGGCCCACGCAGCAGATCCAGGAGGTCCCCCGAGAAATCGCCCACCTTCCAGTCGCTCCAGTCAATCTTGTCCACCGTTCCGAGAAGGAGTGCCCCGAGCATACACAGCACTCCCAGGATTCCCGTCACCCCCGTTCCCGGGATGAGGAAGAGTTCCACCGCCACCAGGATCACTCCCAGGAAGAAGAGCACCACCAGTTCGTAGTTCGCCAGGTTGCCCGCCATGTAATTCCCAAAGAAGAACATTCCGAAGGCAAGAAGAGAGATCGCCCCGCCTACCCCGAATCCCGGAGCCTTCAGTTCAGCGTAGGCGGCCGCCATGCCGACCAGGATGAGGAGGAACGACCATTTCGACACCCACCAGGCGAAGTTCTCAAAGGCCGTGGCTTCAGCCCGCACGATAGGAACGCCTTCCATTCCCTCCAGTTCCGCAATTTCCTCGATGCTGCCTACCACCGCCTTGGCCAGCAGAGTCTTGCCATCCCGCAGAGAAGTCGCCTCGCTGGCGGTGAGAGTAAGCAGTTCTCCGGCCCTGACCACCACCGCTCCAAAGACCCGGTCCCGGTCCTCCGGAATCATCATGGCCCGGATCAGCTCGGGATCGTAACCTTTCTTCTCCGCCACGCTGCGAATCTGTGCCTCGAAGGCGCTATGGAGCTTCTTGCGCATCATGTCCCCAATCTCCGCTCCGCTGCCACTCACGATGCCCGCAGCGCCGATTGTGCCCTCCGGACTCATGTAGATTCCATCCGTCGCCACAGACATGAGGGCCCCTGCGCTCAGGGCGTTTTCATTCACAAAAGCGTAGCAGGGAATCTTCAGGCGCGTGATTTCCGACATGATCTCCTTGGTCTCGTAGGCATAACCCCCGGGAGTATCGAGATCGAAGAGAACTGCCCGCGCCTTCTCGTCTTCCGCCCGTCGCAGCATGCGTCGCCAGAACCTGAAGCTCTGCTTGTTGATCAAATCTTCCCGTCCCACCTTCAACACCACCAGCTTGCCCTCGAAGGTCTCCTCCTTCATCTTGCCGAGCAGGTCGTTCTGGCTCTTCTCTTCCATGGCCTCCTCCCCCGGAGCCTCCGCCAGCTCGGCAAGGGTGGGCGTATTCACGGCGGCGGCGGGTTGGGGCGCTCCCTTTACCACTGCCGCCCCGGACAGCCCCGCCTCCCCGAGCAGTTCCGCCATGTCCCTGACCTGTCCCGCAGCGAGAAGGGCTTTTCCTTCCACCTGCGAAACAGCCTCCTGCGCCGTCAGGGTCAGGATCGTCCCCTTGGGAACGACAAGATCACCAAAGCGGCGCTGCTGTTCAGACGCCTCCAGCATAGCCTGGATCAGGGCCATGGCATGTCCCTGTTTGCCGGCCACCGTACGGATCTTGGCAAGCATCAGGCTATCACGCTGCTGCCGTTCCGCCTCGTCTCCCCCGTCTTCGTCCGCCAACAAGCCCGCTCCCCCGATCAGAGACTCCGGAGTCATGTAGATCGTCCGAGTGGCCAGAGCGAGAAGCGCTCCCGCTCCGAGGGCCTTCCCCTCGATCAGCGCATAGCTCGGCACCGAGAGGCTCGCCACCTGTCCCATCAGTTTTTCCGTCTCGGGCAGATAGCCCTCCCGAGCGTCGATCCGGAAGACCACCGCCCGGGCCTTTTCCTTCTCCACCCGGCCCAAGGTGGTCGCCCACACCTCAAACCGGCGGAGATCCATCAGACTCTTCCCGCCCACTTCAATCTCAACCACCTTGCCTTCGTAGCTCTCCTCAGCGCCAGCCTCTACCGGGCTGGCTTCCGGGTTGGAAGCCTCAATCGGTGGATTCACCTGGGCGAACCCCACGGCGATCACGCCCAATAAGGCAAACACTCCAAGAATCACGTGTTTCATGCACTCCCTATAGACCAGATTTTCATGCCCTTGGCGAGAAAATCACATCTCTTCACATTCATCTCCGCCCAGATGAATTGGCAAGCGCCCCGGGTCCGCTAGGATGACGTGCCGATGCCCCGCATCCCAGATGAAATCGTCCAACAGGTCCTCGGCGCGACCGACATCGTGGACCTCATTTCGTCCTACGGGCTGGATCTCAAGCGGGCGGGCGCCGACTTCAAAACCCACTGTCCCTTTCACAACGAGAAGACTCCCTCCTTTAATGTCAGCCCCGGCCGACAGTCCTATCGCTGCTTTGGCTGCGGCGAGGGCGGGAATGCGGTGGGATTCGTGATGGCCTACGAAAACCTCCCCTTCCCGGAGGCTCTTCACAAGCTGGCCTCGCGGGCCAATATCACCATTGAGGAGGCAGAGTACGACCCGCAGGAAGACCGTCGACGACGTCACCTCAGCCGCCTCAAGCTCCTCCACAACCAGGCTGCCCGCTTCATGCACAAGCTCCTCCTTGAGGATTCCGCTGCCGAGCACGCCCGCCAGTACCTGAAGTCCCGCGGATACAACCGCGAGATGGCCGCCCGCTGGACGGTGGGCTGGATGCCACAAAACACGAACCTGTTCCTCGATTGGGCCCGGGAAACCGACTTTACCGGCAAGGAGCTCCTCCACTCAGGCATGACCAAGCTCAAGGACGATAGTAGGCCCAGGGCTGGTCTCTGGGTCCGCTTTGGAGACCGGCTCATGTTCCCCATCCATAACGAACGCGACGACGTAATCGCCTTCAGTGGACGCAAACTGCGGGAAGAGCAGGGGGGCGGGAAGTACATCAATTCCCCCGAAACTCCCATCTTCAAGAAAGCCAACGTGTTCTTCGGCCTCAACAAGGCCATCCGCCACATGAAGGATTATGCCGTGCTCTGCGAAGGACAGCTCGACGTAATCGCCTGTCACGAAGCCGGCGTAGAAAACGCAGTCGCGACCCAGGGCACCGCCTGCACCAGCGAACACGCGCGTCTTCTCAAACGCTATACCAACACCAACAAGGTGGTGATCTGCTACGACTCAGACTCCGCCGGTCACGATGCGGCTGCCAAGGCCTTCCTCGAACTGGCAGCCTACGGAATGGATGTGCGGGTCGCCAACATGCCGACGGGCGAAGACCCCGACTCCCTGATCAAGTCGTCGGGAGCAGAGCCCTTCCGCGTCCTGTTGGAAAAATCCGCGGAGTTCTTCGACTACCGGCTGCGCTACCTTGCTGAAGAGAACAATCTTGAGGATCCGGGCACCAAGGCCCGGGTGGCACGGGAACTCGCTCCTCTCCTCAACGCCCTCTCCGACAAGAACGCCCAGGAAGCATCCATTAACTTCGTGGCCACACGTCTCGGACTTGGGACGGACGGAATCCGTCAGGCGGTGGTGAAGGCAGCTCGCCGGCCCACCCGGCGCCGCGAGCGGAAGGAAGAGATCGTCGTCGTGGAGCCCACCCCGGTTGACCGGGAACTCGGAGTTCTGGCCGCCCTCGCGCTCCAGTCCCACGAGGTTCTCGATTTCCTGTGTGACCAGACCGAGCAACTCCTCCTTGGATCGGAAGGACGTGAGGGCGAGGCCCTTCTGCGGTGCATTCTCACCGCACGACCGGAAGTTCCGGACCCTGCAGGCGTCAACACCTTCCTGCAAAAGCAGACCCGGGAAGACCGAGCCGCTCTGCTCGCCCTCCTCGAAGATCCCACCCCTGAGGATCCCCTCACCGCCGCCACCGAGATCCTGGGAAAACTCGCCGAACAGGGAATCCTCCGCGAGTTGGGATCCCTCGGTGCCCGTCTCAAGAGCCCCGACCTCACCGATGGGGAAGCGGAGGATATCATGCAGCAGATCACTGATCTGCAAAGAATACGCTCCGAGGCCAAAAATCCTTGACCTCACCAGAAACCTCAAGAACAGTCCCCCCTTGCTTCTGGGAGCAAAGCCCCCAGCTTGCTATAATGGGAGAATTGTATCCCGGTCCCAGTTACTCCGAATAGGCCCATGGCGAAAAAGAAAGTCGCGCCCAGGAAGTCCGCCAAAAAAGCAGCCAAGAAGGTGACCAAGAAGGCTCCCAAGAAGGCAGCTAAGAAGGTCACCAAGAAGGCAGCCAAAAAGGCTCCCAAGAAGGCAGCTAAGAAGGTCACCAAGAAGGCAGCCAAAAAGGCTCCCAAGAAGGCAGCCAAAAAGGCTCCCAAGAAGGCAGCCAAAAAGGCTCCCAAGAAGGCAGCTAAGAAGGTCACCAAGAAGGCAGCTAAGAAGGTCACCAAGAAGGCAGCTAAGAAGGCAGCTAAGAAGGTCACCAAGAAGGCAGCCAAAAAGGCTCCCAAGAAGGCAGCCAAAAAGGCTCCCAAGAAGGCAGCTAAGAAGGTCACCAAGAAGGCAGCTAAGAAGGTCACCAAGAAGGCAGCTAAGAAGGCAGCTAAGAAGGTCACCAAGAAGGCAGCCAAGAAGGCTCCCAAGAAGGCAGACTCCAAGAACAGCCAGAAAAAACAGAAGACTCTCCCTGCTGGAGAGAAGGCCACCCCCAAGAAGAAGCCCAAGGGCAAGAGCCGCATCGACACCCCGGAGATCCAGGAGAAGATGCGCGAGCTCATCAAGCTCGCCAAGGAGCAGGACTATCTCACCTACGATGACATCCACGAGATTCTTCCCAAGGACCTCGTCGATCCGGCCGATGTGGCGGCGATCCTGGATCGTCTTCGTAACATGGAGTTCAATATCATTGACGCCTCAGAGGTCGATCGTTTCAAGGACAAGAAGTCCTCCGACGACGCCGCCGAGGAGACCAAGGACCAGAAACTCGATATCCTCGACGACCCGGTCCGCATGTATCTCAAGCAAATGGGGCAGGTGCCCCTTCTCACCCGCGAACAAGAGGTGGAGATCTCCAAACGCATCGAGGACGCAGAGATCTACGTGCAGAAGTTCCTCCACAGGTTCGGGTTCACCGCAGACAGTTACCTCGCACTCGCCGACAAACTGCAACGCGGCAAGGAGCGCTTCGACCGCGTCATTCTCGATAAGAAAATTGAGAGCCGGGAGCGCTACATGAAGATGCAGCCCAAGCTCTGCGACCAGGTGCGCAACCTGCATGAAGACACCAGCAAGGTCTTCAAGAAACTCTGCGCCAAATCGGTGCGTGGGAAGAAGAAGCTCCTCGCCGATCTCGACAAGAACCTCACCACCCTGGCCCGCCTCTACAATCGCTTCTACTTCAAACAGAAGGTCATCGAGGACTTCTGTGAAGAGGTCCGGGAAACCCAGGACAAGATCTGGCGCTATCAGCGCAAACTGAGCTCACGCATCAAGGACAAGAAGGAGTTCGAGACCAAGCTCAAGGAACTGCAGCTCTATTCCTGGCACGACCAGGAGCAGTTCGAGTCCACGACCGGCGATCTCAATCACTGGCTGCGGGAAGCGCACAAGGCCAAGACCGAAATGGTGGAAGCCAACCTGCGCCTCGTGATCTCCATTGCGAAGAAGTACACCAACCGCGGGCTCTCCTTCCTCGATCTCATTCAGGAAGGCAACATGGGCCTCATGAAGGCGGTCGAGAAATTCGAGTACCGTCGCGGCTACAAGTTCTCGACCTACGCAACCTGGTGGATCCGCCAGGCCATCACCCGCTCGATTGCAGACCAGGCCCGCACCATCCGCATCCCGGTCCACATGATCGAAACGATCAACAAGCTCATGCGGGTGCAGAAGCAGCTGGTCCAGGAATACGGCCGCGAGCCTACCCCCGACGAGATCGCGGAGGAAATCCACCTCCCGGTTGAGCGCGTGCGTGCGGTCCTCAAGATGGCTCAGCAGCCTATCTCCCTGCAGGCGCCCGTGGGCGACAGCGACGACACCAGCTTCGGCGACTTCATCGAGGACAAGACCGCAGAGAACCCCATGGAGGAAGCGGGTTTCTCCATGCTCAAGGAAAAGATCAACGAGGTACTCGATACCCTCACCGAACGCGAACGCGAGGTGCTTGAGCAACGCTTCGGCCTCAAGGATGGATACAGCCGGACGCTTGAGGAAGTGGGGCGCCAATTCCAGGTCACCCGCGAGCGCATCCGTCAGATCGAAGCCAAGGCTCTCCGCAAGATGCGTCACCCGACACGCATCCGGAAACTTGAAGGTTTCATCGAACTGCCCAACATGTAAGGGATCTGCGGACTCTCCCTTGTATCAAGGGTATCCCTGTGTCCTGCACAGGATCAGACGCCCTGGTCATCATTGGCCCCGGAATCCGGCCTGCCCTTGAAGGAGCGGTCATATCCTGCCCCTGCCACTACGTTCTGGTTTCTCCTCCTCTTAACGCTTAACATTTCCCTCTCAGCCGTCTTAACTCCAACCGGCCATGAGCGGTTACAATGTCCGTGCCCTGCGCTCCCAGTTTCCCATCCTCGGGCATGAGGTCCATGGGCAACCGCTCGTCTACCTTGACAACGCAGCCACTTCGCAGAAACCGCGAGCGGTTCTGGACGCCAGCCGCAACTACTACGAGCTGCTGAATTCCAACATTCATCGCGGCACACATTATCTGGCGCAGGAGGCCACCGCCGCCCACGAGCGGGCCCGCGATACGGTAGCCGCCCACCTCAATGCCGGATCCCGGGAAGAGATCATCTTCACCAGCGGCACCACTGATGGCATCAACCTCGTTGCTTCTGTTCTCGGCTACTCGGGCAGAATCGATCCCGGTGACACCATTGTTATCAGTAACCTTGAGCATCACTCCAACATCGTCCCCTGGCAGATGCTCTGTGAACGCTCGGGAGCTTCGCTGGAGGTGATTCCCGTTCATGAGGACGGAACGCTCGACCTGGAATGCTTCCACCGCCTTCTCGATGCTCACGAGGACACCCTGAAACTGGTAGCTCTCACACACGTCTCAAATGCCTTCGGAACGGTCCTGCCGGTCCAGGCCGCCATCAAGTCCGCTCATGAGGCGGGGGCTCTCGTTCTCATCGATGGCGCACAGGCCGCGCCGCACCTCGCGCTGGACCTGCAGGCGCTGGACGTCGACTTCTATGTCTTTTCCGGTCACAAGGTTTACGCCCCAACCGGCATCGGCGTCCTCTACGGCAAGCGCGCCCTCCTCGAAGGCCTCCCTCCCTGGCGGGGGGGCGGCGAAATGATCAAGAAGGTCGCCTACGACGGCACCACCTACAACGATCTCCCCTATAAGTTCGAGGCGGGCACACCCAATATCGAGGGCGCTATCGCCCTCGCGGCCGCCCTTGACTTCCTGAATGGCCTGGGACTCGACGACCTCCACGAACACGAGCATGCCCTCATCGGGCATGCCGCCAGCACGCTCTCCGGCATCGAGGGTGTCAAACTCTATGGTCCCCGCGACCGTGCCGGTTCCCTCTCCTTCAACGTGGAGGGCATCCACCACTACGACCTCGGCACTCTAATCGACAAAATGGGCGTGGCCCTCCGCACCGGCCACCATTGCTGCCAACCGCTCATGGCCCGCTTTGGCATCACCGGAACCCTCCGAGCCTCCTTTGCCTGTTTTAACGATGAAGGTGATGTCCAGCGCCTCGCTCAGGCCGTGGAGAAGAGTGCGGGCATGCTGCGCTGAGAATACCAGCGCATTCCGGACCAGGATTCCAAAATGCGAACTTTCGGCGTGCATCCTGCCGCATCCGCGGTTCTCTTCCCCCCCGGATGACCATCGCGGAAAGACAGGAGCAGTTACTGCAGAATCTCAATATCCTGCAGGACTGGACCGAGCGCTACGAATACGTCATTGCCCTCGGTCGCAAACTTCCTGAGATGCCTGCAGACCAGAAGACCGATGACAAGCTCATCGAAGGCTGCCAGTCCCAGGTCTGGCTGGACGCCCGCCTCGAAAATGGAGTGGTGCATTACGTGGCTGATTCCGATTCGCAGATTACCAAGGGGATGATCGCCCTCTTCATCCACTTTCTGAATGGCGAATCACCGGACAGCATCCTGACGGCCGACTTCGCCTTCATCGAGAAAACCGGCCTCAAGGAGCATCTGGCCCCCACCCGTGCCAACGCCCTGAACCTGATGGCCATGCTGATGAAGCGACGCGCGCTGGATTTCGCGAATCCCGCCAATTGAGCCCTCCTTCTCACTCCCGGTTCAGCCACTGCAGCATGGCCTCCGCGGAACGCACCGAAATACCGGGGAGTTCCGCAATCTCTTCCGCGCTCCTCCTGCGGATGCGATCCACTGAACCAAACTTGGAGAGAAGGGCGGCCTTGCGTTTCGGGGAGACCCCGGGGCAGTCGTCGAGGCGGGACTCCTTCATGCGCTTGCGGAGGAGGAGCTCATTGTAGTTGTTGGCGCAGCGGTGGGCCTCGTCCCGGATCCTCTGGAGAAGTTTGAGAGCGCCGGTGTCGTGGCTCAGGACGAGGGGATCGCTCTCTCCCGGGCGAAAGATCTCCTCCCGTTTCTTGGCCAGCCCGATAATGGGCAATTCGTGCAGACCGAGGCGCTGCAACTCGCCGGTTGCCGAACTGAGCTGGCCCTTCCCGCCATCCACGATGACGAGATCGGGCAGGGTGATGGGTGCCCGGCCCTCCTGCGCGAGACGGCGCATCGTCTCGACCACACCCTCCTGGCTGTCCCCTGCGTCCGAATTGACCGTCGCACCTTCCTTCAGGATGTGCGCGTAGCGACGCCGGATGACTTCCGCCATGCTGGCAAAGTCATCCTGTCCCTCCACCGTCCTGATGCGGTAGCGGCGGTAGTTCTGGTTGTCGGGCACGCCATCTACGAATCGCACCATGGAGGCCACGTTGTGGTTGCTGCTCACGTTCGAGATGTCGAAACACTCCATGGTGGTGGGCGGCGCGGGAAGCTGCAGAAGATCGGCCAACTCGGTGAGATCGTCGAGAGGCTTCACGGTGGTGGGCACGCCCCGGCCGCGGGAGAACTGCCGGGTTGGCTTGAGGGTGCGTTCGAGATTCTGCACGATGTCCCGCAGACGGCCCGCCCGTTCAAAGTCCATGCGCGTCGATGCCTTCTCCATTTCCTCTTGCAGCGACTTGAGACGTCCGCGCCGCCCCTTCCCTTCCAGTAACGCACTGGCCAGGTCAACCTGCTTGAGATAGGCCTCGCGCGTGATCTTGCCGATGCAGGGAGCGGTGCAGTTGCGGATCACATCCGCGCTGCAGTGCTTGTAATCCTTTTCGCCAGGTTCTCTGGCACGACAGCTGCGGAGACCGAACTCCTTGTTGAGCCACGCAATCGTTCCGCGCAACGCCCCCGAGTGAGCAAAGGGGCCGAAGTAGCGCGCTCCATCGTCCTTTCTGAGGCGGGTGAGGACGAAGCGTGGCCAGAGATCGGCCGGATTGATCTTGGCCAGGAGGAAGCGCTTGTCGTCCCGGAAGCTCACATTATAACGTGGGCGGTACTGCTTGATGAGTTTGCCCTCAAGGAGGAGCGCTTCCTGCTCGTTGCGTAGGAGGTGAATCTCAAAATCCCAGATCGCATCGAGGAGGGCCCGCGTCTTGAGGTCGGCCTGCTGCTTGCGCGAGGGCATGAAATAGCTGGCCAGGCGCTTGCGCAGGTCGCGGGCCTTACCCACGTAAATCACCGAGCCAAGGCGATCGAGCATAAGATAGACCCCCGGCTGGTGCGGGATCTCCCCCAGACGGGATCTCAAGTCAGGACGCTCTGCCATCTCTGGACGAAATTTTAACGCATGAGACTGAGGACGGAAAGAGGCGACCTGCGGGTTGCCTGAAGTAGTTTACTCCACAAAAAGAATTACGGTCACCTTGACAGAGGAAGATCAGCTCATGCCCGCTTTGAGGCATGAATATGGAATCCAGGCTACGGCTCCGGTGCTTGAACGTTCTCAAACAACGGTTACACTTCCCACAGTTCATGAATCGCCTTTTGCTCTCCGCACTGGCCTTGCTGGCCATTACAGGCGCCGCCCTTGGGGCGGAAACGTCGGAAAATACGACCAAGGTCAACCTGCTGGAAATCATCGGGGAGGGCGGCATCATGATGTGGCCGCTCGGGGCCCTCTCTATCGCGACAGTGGTTCTCATCCTCCTCTTCTTCATCACTATTCGCCGCACCACGGTGGTGAGTGACCGCTTCATGCGGGTGGCCGAGAGTCTCATCCGCAAGCGTGACTACCTCGGACTGGTGGGCTACGCGCATCGGCGGGGCGAGTGCATAGCACGCATTACGCAGAAGACCCTCGACTTTGCCACCAAGAACTCGGAAGCAAAGTTCAGTGACATCCGCGAGGTGGCGGAGGCGGAGGGCTCGCGGCAAACGAGCATGCTCAACCAGCGTATCAGCTACCTGGCGGACATAGGGACGATTGCCCCCATGGTGGGCCTGCTCGGAACGGTGCTGGGGATGATCCGTGCCTTCCTTGAGATTAATACCGGCAACGTGGAAGTGGTGCGCCAGATGAAACTGGCGGGCGGGGTGGCCGAGGCCCTGGTAACCACCGCCAGCGGGCTGACTATTGGCATCGTTGCCATGATCTTTTACTCCGTGTTCCGTGGTCGGGTGCAGCGTTACCTCTCGGAACTGGAGGCCGCTGCCACCCACCTGCTCGCTCTCCTCGGTTCGCAATTCCAGCAGTCGGGACGTTACCAGCCTGAGAACCAGACCCTGCCTCCCGATCCGGCGGACGGTTACAAAGTGCCCCGCAGCCAGCGGCCGGCACCCTCGCGAGCCAGTCAAGCCGACGTGCCCGGCGCCTGATCACGAAAGGAGCGACGCAGGATGAAATTCAAGTCCCCCAAGCCTCCCGAAAGCGTCATTCAGATGGCGCCCATGATCGACATCGTCTTCCTCCTCCTGATCTTCTTCCTGGTCACCTGGCAATTCTCGCGCTCGGAGCAGGACAGCAAGGTCAAGGTTCCCACCTCAAGCCAGGGCAAGGAGGAAAACCGTGCCATCAGCGAGATCAACGTGAACATCCGCCAGGGTGGCGAGCTGGTTATCAATGGCGAAACCCTTACCGAGAACCAGCTCCTTGCCAAACTGCGCGCTATCGTTGAAGTTCACCAGAACCAGCCGGTGCGCCTGCGGGGCGACGGGGACATCACCTACCAGACCCTGATGGGAGTGATCGACATCTGCCAGCAAGCGGGGATCTGGAATATCTCCTTCGCCACCCGCAAGCCGGAATGACCCTGTGGACGGGCCGACCAGGAGCAGTTAGTGCTTAAACATCAGCATTTTTTCCCGCGACCTTTGGCGATTGTAGGGTAGTCTAGACCCTAGGAATGGGGATTCATGACAACGTCCCGGTTACGCTGGGGGCGGCGCTGGCTGTCACGCTCGGGCTTTCAAGCCACGCGTGGGCCCAGGGGGAGAATCCGCCGGGGAAAGGCGCCCCTGCCCCCGCAGATAAGCCGCTGCGGGCGGACCCCGCCAACGATCTCTTTCAACTGGCCCTCTACTCCTACCGGGAAGCTGGAGAAGTGAAGGACGCACAGCGCACGAAGGAGACCTATCTCGCCGCCATCCGGCAGTTCGACCGCTTCCGCGCCAGGTTTCCGGCCCACCCTAATGCCATCAAGGCACGATACTACAAGGCCATCTGCCACCGGAAAGTGGGCAACATGAAGGGCTTCCGGGAAAGTCTGGCGGAGGTGGTCAACATCCACAAGAAGGGTGTGCTGGTGGGAGCGGCAGCTTACCAACTGGCCTTCGAGCACTACCAGGCCAAGGGGTTCGCCGAGGCCGAACCCTTCTTCCGGATTGCAGCGGCTGAAACAGATAACGCAGATTACCGCCACCGGGCGCTTTACAGCAGGGCTCTCTGTTTTGAGAAACTGGGGAAGAGGAAGGAGGCCATTGCGGCTCTCAAGGCCATCCTGGCGGATGCAGGATCGCCTTTCAAGATCCAGGCCGAACGCGTCCTGGCCCACTACTACGCCAAGGCCGACATGGAAGAGGAGGCCCTCGCGCATTTCATACACCTGGCCAAGTCCCAGGACGACACCACCCGGTCCGATGCCATCCTGCAATGCGCCCAGATTGCACGTAAACTCGGCAAGAAGGATTTCGCGCGAACATATTTCGAGCAGATCCTCATCACTCCGGGACTGGAACAGTGGCAGGGGGAAGCCCAGCTCGCCCTGATGAGCGAAGCCTCCCTCGCCAGCAGGCACCAGGACGTGATCAACTACTACAAGCGCGGCAAATACCCGCTGGACAAGGAGCACCTGAGCCGGCGGTTGCAGATTGCCGCCACGTCCTACGAAGCACTTGGCCAGGGGGAGAGGGCAACCGTCCTCTTCAAGGAACTCGCCAGGATCGCTCCCGACAACA
>Ga0310120_10001523_pt1 | contig 17380 bp, 11 predicted proteins | sample CB27_AW_983_MG_FD_203506 | JGI IMG/M metagenome (GOLD analysis project Ga0310120, IMG submission 203506) | Marine microbial communities from Western Arctic Ocean, Canada - CB27_AW_983 | ecosystem: Environmental > Aquatic > Marine > Oceanic | place: Canada: Western Arctic Ocean | collected...
GCCTTACTCATGCGAAGAAGTTTGGCACGCTGACTGGCGGTCAACTCGATCACTTGGGCCACTCTCATACTACAAGTATAGTAGTTTCAGATTAAAGGTCAATCTGTAAGGCGGACTACACTAGCAACCAAACCACCGTGCCGATTGAATCAATTCCGAATCCAGCCCCTTCGGGCGGAGACTGGTTCGGGTACTCGGTGGGGATTTCCGGGGACGGGGTTGCGGTGGGTTCGTGGTTCGGCGACAACGGGGCGCTCAACGCTGGAAGTGTGCACGTCTTCGACCTCGGCTCGGGCACACCCACCGTCCCGGTCGCCGACCTGAGCAACCCGGTCGCGGGTGGGACTGGAAACGACTTCTTCGGCTTCTCGGTGGGAATCTCTGGATCGCGGGTCGTGGTGGGTGCGGAGGGAGAAGATGCCAACGGATCGGATGCTGGTCGCGCCTACGTCTACGATGTCGCCGGAGCAACGCCCAACATGGCTACCCACACCCTCAATCAACCGGTTCCGGACCAATTGAACTATTTCGGCTCGGGCGTTGCGGTCGACGGGACACGCGTGGTGGTGGGAGCCCGCGGCGACGACACGGGGGCGGGCTTCGCGGGCAGCGCCTACGTCTTCGACCTCGCCGGGGTCACGCCCCTCGTCCCGGTGGCGGAGTTGAACAACCCGGCCCCATCGGTTTTCGCGCTGTTTGGCGTGGGTGTGGCGATCTCGGGAACCACCGTGGTGGTCGGCGCCGATCGCGATGACACCGCCGCCTCCGATTCCGGTGCCGCTTACGTCTACGACATCGCGGGCGCCACCCCCACCACCCCGATCGCCTCCCTTTTCGACCCCACCCCCACCGGGGGAGAAAGCTTCGGCCTCGCGGTGGCGATCGACGGCGCCAACGTGGTGGGGGGAAGCCATCGCGACGACGTCACGGCTGCCAATTCCGGGGCGGCCCATTACTTCGACCTCGCCGGTGCCACCCCGGAAACCGTCGCGCAAACGTTCGCGACGCCGGGTCCGAGTTTGAACGACCAGTTCGGGGATTCGGTGGCGGTGTCAGGAACCTTCCTCGTGGTGGGATCCCGGTATGATGACACCGGGGCACCTGACGCGGGCATCGCGCTCGTCTACGACCTGGCCAGCGGAACTCCGAGTGTGCCCATCGCGACGCTCGAGAATCCCTCGCCCAGCAACAACGACTTTTTCGGTGATTCAGTGGCGATTTCCGGATCCCTCGTCGCGGTAGGATCTCGCCTCGACGACGCCACCAGCCTCGATGCCGGCCGGGTCTATGTGTACGACCTGGCCGGCCCCACACCCGCCGTTCCGATCCACATCATCGAGAACCCTGACACGACGGTCGGGGGACTGTTCGGAGGTGCGGTGGCAATGTCCGGGAACCGCCTGGTAGTGGGAGCGCGCGGAAACGATCCCAGTGACGCTGGCAGCGTCTACGTCTTCGACCTCGCGGGTGCCAGCCCGACCGTTCCCGAAGCCACCCTGCCCAATCCCGATCCCGCCTCCGGGGACCGGTTTGGTGACGCGGTGGCGATCTCGGGAAATCGTGTCGTGGTGGGAACTCCGCGCGACGATGCGGCCGGGATCAATGCCGGGCGGGCCTACGTCTTCGACCTGACAGCCCCGGTGCCGGCTACTCCCGTCCTGTTCGTAGATAACCCCGATCCCCCCCAGGGCAATTACGCCGAAGCGGTGGCAATCTCGGGCCAGAGGGTGGCGGTCGCCGGTACGCTCCACGTGGTCGCCGCGCAAAACGCCGGAGCGGTTTTTATTCATGATCTCACCGCGGCCAATCCCGCCGTCCCTTCCCTCACGCTCAACAATCCCTTTCCCGCCTTTGGCGACCGATTCGGCAGTTCGGTATCCCTGTCGAGCACGCGGGTCCTGGTAGGCGCCAGCCTGGACGACGGCGCCGGGATCGATGTCGGGCAGACCTACGTGTTCGATCTCACCCAGCCAGTTCCAACCAGCCCCGTCGCGACCCTTTCACCCCCGGCGGGCCAGGGTGGCAGCTTCGGCGCAGCGGTGGCCATCGACGGACTCGTGGCGGTCATCGGAGCTCCCACCGCGAGCGTCATCACGATCGGCAAGGGTGCCGCCCACGCCTTTGTCGCGGCGACCCCGTCGCCGGAGATCGCGGTGGAGGAACCCCTCGCGGTGGACCTCATCGACAACAACGAGACGATTTCCTATGGGACGCTTGAACTCGGAACTCCGAGCGCCGCCAAGACCTTTGCGATCCGGAACGACGGGCAGGTCGACCTGACCGGGATCGGCGTCGCGCTGACGGGCACTCATAGCGCGGACTTCACCCTCGACACCACCGGCACGGCAACCTCGCTGGCTGCCGACGCCAGCACGACCTTCACGATCACCTTCACGAGCGGGGGCAGTGGGTCTACGGGAATTCTCACCGCCGGGGCGGAGATCACGAGCAACGATGCCGACGAGAGCCCCTTTGAGATCGCGCTGACCGGAACGGCGCTCTCAAACCAGGTCGACACCGACAGCGACGGCTTGAACGACCTGGCGGAATTCCAGCTGGCGGCGCTTGGATTCGATTGGCAGGTCCCCAACCTCGCGCTCGTCACGACCCTCTTTGACGGGGCGGAAGAGGCCGGCCTCTTCACCGAAGCGCAGGTGCAGGCCATGAACGTGGACCGTCCCATCATCGGCCACAATCCCGGGACAGGGACCTTCACCCTGACGCTGGCACTGCACAAGTCGACCGACCTGATCACCTTCGATCCGTTCCCCTTCACGCTTCCGGACCTCAGCGTCAATCCGCAGGGCAAGCTCGAGTTCGAGTTCACCCCCGTCGATGACGTGGCCTTCTTCCGAATCGAGACCGAGGATCTGCCTTAGGAACCGCCCTCCCCTGGAAACGCCGACGCTCCCAGTCTGAACACTGACTACTGATTACTGCACAATCAATTAGCTGGAAGCCCGCCGCCTCTCTCGCGTATTACTCCGTCCAGAACCATGAAACGCCTCACTCTCATCATCCCTCTCTTCATCGCCCTGCTCTGCCCGCTCTTCATGGCGGCCGAGAAAAACGACGCCAAGAAGAGGATCGTCTTCATCGCCGGGGGCCGTAGTCACGGCTCCGGCGAACACGAGTTCAATGCCGGATGCCACCTGCTCGCCAAGGCTCTCAACGAGCAGAGCGGGCTGAATGTGGAAGCTATCGTGCTGCGGCCGGACTGGAAAAAGGACCCCTCGGTCCTCGATGACGCCGACACGGTCGTCTTCTACGCCGACGCCACGCAGTCGATCGCGGGCCAGTGGGAGATCGTCGACAAGCTTTCCAAGAAGGGGGTCGGGCTCGTCTTCATGCACTACCAGGTCCACCCCAGCCGGGACCAGGGACACAAGTACTACCAACCCTGGATCGGCGGAGCCTACGAGAGCGGCTGGTCGGTGAACCCGCACTGGGTCGCGGACCTCAAGATCAAGAAGGATCACGAGATCGGGAACGGGGTGCCGGACTCCATCACCTGCCTCGACGAGTGGTACTACAACATGCGCTTCATCGAGGACCGCGAGAAGGTGCTCGACCTTTTCACCGCGGTACCGACCCGCAAGAACATGTCCCGCTACATCAACATGTGGAACAAGCACGGAGTGAATGGCCTCGACAAACCGCAGACCCTCATGTGGGGCTACGAGCGCCCGGCCGGCGGCCGCGGGATCGGCTTCACCGGCGGACACTATCACACCACCTGGGCCGTCGATGGGGTGCGCACCGCGGTGCTCAATGCCATCGTGTGGACTGCCGGGCTGAAGGTGCCCGAAGCAGGCGTGAAATCGAAGTCGCCCACCGAGGACGAACTCAACGAAAACCTCGACCTCTACAGAGGAAAGCACGCCCGCCTCAAATTGCCCAACCCCGAGGACTGGAAGAAACTTCCCCCCGCCAAGATCCAGGAGAAACGCGAGGCTGGTTTTAAATAGGAGCCGTCAAGAGGCGCCAGGGCGCGGCGTCCCTGACCTTCGACGGCCCGGCCTTCCCTCTTCGACTGCTCAGTCGCCCAGCCACCGCCCCAGGGCCCGCTGCAATTCCTCGCACTTCCGCACCCGGAATTGATCGCCGCACTCGACCGTGGCGCGGCGTCCGGTCCCACTCTGCAGGTGCAGGAGGACCGGAGTCTTCCCGGGATGGGAACTCAGCACGCGCTGGATTGCTTCCAGATCCTCCACTCCACTGCGCGCCACCCACAGGGACAGTTCCACCGGGCCCCCGTTCTTGCCATTGCGGCCGTTACGCCCGTTGTGGGGCTTGAGTTCCTGCAAGCCGCTTCCCGTCACCCGCCGCTTCTCGGTCCGGTCGTCGATCGAGACCGCGCCCTTCAGCCCGATCACCTTGCCCTCTTCCAGGATCCCGGCCTCGCGCGCCGGCGTGTAGGACTCGCTCCAGCAAAGCACTTCCGCGCTTCCGGTGAAATCCTCGATGACGAGAATGCCGAACGGCTTCCCGGCGCGGGTGGTGCGGTGCTCGATACTGCGAATCATCCCCGCAAACGGGAAGCGCGCCCGCGAATCGCCGAGGTCCAGGTCGTCGAGCAGACCGAGTTGGCAAAACCGCTCGGAATCGATGATTCCGCGGTACTTGTCCAGAGGATGGCCGGTGACGTAGAAGCCCAGGAGCTCCTTCTCGTGCTCGAGACGCTCGTCCTTCGGCCACTCCTTTGTGCTGCCCGCAGCCTCCCCGCCGTTGGTGTCCGCAACCTGCGTGATCTCTTCCGCTCCGAAGAGGTTCCCCTGCCCCGAGGCCTTGTCGCGCTGCGAGGAACTCGCCGAGGCGCACACCTGCTCAAGCCGCTCGCACATCCCGGCTCTCGCTTCCCCGGTCCAATCCATCGCCCCCGCTTTTACAAGGTTTTCAAGAATACGCTTGTTGATCACCTTGGAATCGAGCCGGTTCGCGAAATCGTTCAGCGACTCGAACGGTCCGTTGGCCTCGCGCTCCGCGATGACCTGGCCCATCGCGGCCTCGCCCACGTTCTTGATGGCGGCCAATCCGTAGCGGATTCCCATCCGCCCTCCCCGCATCTTCTCGGGCGAGAAGCGCAGCTGCGCATTGTTCACGTCGGGCGGAAGGATCTCGATATCCATGCGGTGGCACTCCGAGACGAAGACCCCAATCTTGTCGGTGTTGTTGATCTCGTTCGAGAGGAGGGCCGCCATGAACTCCACCGGGTAGTTCGCCTTCAGCCAGGCGGTCCAGTACGAGATGTGACCGTAGGCCGCCGAATGGGACTTGTTGAAGCCGTAACCCGCAAAGCTGGATATCTTGTCGAAGATCCGGTTGGCGAGGCGGGCATCGATGTCGTTCACCTTCTTGCAGCCCTCCACGAAGGTGGCGCGCTGCCGGTTCATGGCGGACTTCTTCTTCTTCCCCATCGCGCGGCGGAGAATGTCGGCCCCGCCGAGGGTGTAGCCGGCGAGGAGCTTGGCGGCGTTCTGCACCTGCTCCTGGTAGATCATCACCCCGTAGGTGTCGTGGCAGACCTGCTCGAGGAGGGGGTGCTCGTACACCACCTCCTTGCGTCCCTCCTTCACCTCGATCATGTCGTCGATGAACTGCATGGCGCCCGGGCGGTAGAGCGCCAGGAGATCGATGATGTCGTCGATGCGGCGAATCCCGTAGCGGCGGCAGGTCTCCGTCATCCCGCCGGACTCCAACTGGAAGACGCCCATCGTTTCGCCGCGGTTCAGCAGCGCGAGCGTCTTCTCGTTGTCGAGCGGAACCTTGTGAATCTCGAAGTCCGGGACCTCCCCGCGGATGAACTGGGAGGCCTCCTGGATCACGGTCAGGTTCTTTAACCCGAGGAAGTCCATCTTGAGAAGCCCCACCTCCGTGATGGCGCCCATGTCGTATTGCGTGACGACTTCCCCCTCGTTTCCGCGCGTCAGTGGGACGTGTTCGTCCAGGGCCCGATCCCCGATCACCACCCCCGCGGCGTGCACCCCCACATTGCGGGTCAGCCCCTCCAGCCTGATGGCGTAGTCCCACAGCTCACGATAGGTGCTGCTGCCCTCGATCGTCTCGCGCAGGTCGGCCTTGGCTTCGTACTCTTCCTTCAGTTTGACGCCCGGGCGGGCCTCGATCATCTTCGCAATCTGGTCCGCCTCGCCGTAACTGATCCCCATCACGCGGGCCACGTCACGGATCACGCTCTTGGCACCCAGGGTGCCGTAGGTGATGATGTGGGACACGCAGCGCTCGCCGTACTTGCGGCGCACATACTCGATCACTTCCGGCCGACGGGTCTGGCAGAAGTCGATGTCAACGTCGGGCGGGCTGACCCGCTCGGGATTCAGGAAGCGCTCGAAGAGGAGCCCGAAACGGATGGGGCAGATATCGGTGATGCCGAGGGTGTAGGCCACCAGGGATCCGGCCGCCGATCCCCGGCCGGGGCCGACCGGGATCTCGTGCTCCTTGGCCCAGTTGATGAAGTCCGCCGTGATGAGAAAGTAGCTCGCGAAGCCAAGATCGTTGATGGTCTTGATTTCGTACTCCAGCCGCTCCCGCAGTTCCGGATCGCTGCCGGCGCGCTCCTTCCCGTAGCGATCCTCGAGACCCTTGAAGCACAGCTCGCGCATGTATTCTTCGCGGCATATTCCTCCCGGGGCCTCGAAGTTCGGATATTTTTCGGAACTGGTGGCATCGAGGCTCAGCTCCACATTGCAGCGCTCCGCAATCTCAAGGGTGTGGTCGCAGGCATCCGGAACATCGGCGAAGAGCTCGCGCATCTCTTCCGCCGTCTTGAAGTAGACTTCCGGCGGGTAGCGCATGCGGTTCTCATCGAAGAGGAGCTTGCCGGTCCCGATGCAGATCATGACGTCGTGCGCCTCGTGGTCGTCCCGGTTCAGGAAGTGCACGTCGTTGGCGGCCACCAGCTTCAGGTCGAGCTCGCGCGCCAGCCCCACCAGCTCCGGCAGAACTTTGCGCTGGGCCTCGAGTCCGTGGTCGTGGATTTCGACGTAGAAGTTCTCCTTCCCGAAGATGTCCCCGAGTTCCTCCAGGGTTTCCCGCGCCCGGTCGCGCTGTCCCTGCAAGAGCCACTCGTTGACCGGCCCGGCGATGCATCCGCTCAGGCAGATGAGACCCTCCGCGTGGGCGCGCAATTCCTCGCGATCCACGCGCGGCTTGCCGTAATACGATCCCTCCAGGTGACCCTTCGTGACGAGTTGCACCAGGTTTTTCCAGCCCGTGTTGTTCTCGGCCAGGAGGGTGAGATGGGTGGCGCGCTTGCGGCCGGGGATCTCCTTCTTGTCGTGGAGAGATTCCGGGGCGAGGTAGATTTCGCACCCAAGGATCGGCTTCACACCGTGCTCCCTGGCCGCTTCGTAAAACTCGATCGCTCCGTAGAGATTTCCGTGGTCCGTCATGGCCACCGCCGGCATCCCCAACCGGGCCGCATGCGCCGCAGCCTCCTTGCACCTCACTGCTCCATCCAGCGTCGAGTACTCCGTATGCAAATGCAAATGAACGAACGACGCACCCATGCTCTCCCACCATCATAGAGACCCCGGCCGGGGCGGCAATTCCGAAGCAGCGGCGGGGAGATTATTTCATTTTAAAATTACGCTGCTCCCTTAACTTGGACACCTTGAAAATCATGCCGGATCCCGGGCCTCTTCCCAGCAGGCCGTCCCGGGCCCTCTGGATCCTCGGAACCGCGGCGGTCCTCGCAACCCTGGCCCTCCTGATCAACTTCGTCGTCTCTCCGGCGCGCGGAATAGCGAAAAGCAGCCCGATTTCCAGCGCAGGGATGGCACCGGCCCTCGGGCCCGGCGACCGGTTCCACGTCCGCTTGAAGAGATCGCGCCCACCCCTGCGCACCGAAATCGTCCTCTCCCGTCCCCCCTCCCCCCCCACCGCCTCGGCCGCCCCCCCCGCGGGGCGTGGGTCAGCTGTCGCATCGCTTTCCCGCTTCGGAAAGATTCGCTGACCAGGCGGCGTTACCAACACAGAAGGGACTCCCGCGCGGAGACCGGCCGGGACGCAACGGGTTTTGACTGGCCAGTCCGCCAAATCGCAGCACCTTGTTTGCCATGATCAAGTCCCCGCTCGTTTTCCTCACAACTGCCATCGTCCTGGCATGTTCGGCCCCGCTCCTGCCCGCGCGGGACGACGAAGACGAGGAGAAGGACAAGGACAAGGACAAGGATAAGGAAGAGAAGAAGGAGGAAAAGCCCAAGCTCAAGAACTTCCGCACCTTCACCTCCAGGAACGGAAAGTCCCTCGAAGCGCGGGTCGTGGCCCGCATCGATGACGAGCGTTACACGGTCGAGACGCCGGAAGGAAAAAAGTTCACCTTCAACATCAAGACCCTCAGCAAGTCCGATCAGACCTATCTTGATTTCTGGGTGCCGGACGCCATCCTCGATCTCTCCACGGCCGATCTCAAGGACGTGATGGAAAAAATGAACTACCGCGGGGTGGAGCTCATCTCGACCGGGAACCGGCTCTTCGCCACCGCCAGTGCCGATGGCAAGGAACTGAAGTTCGTCCTCGATCCCGGCCGGAGCTTTTCCACCCTCGATCCCGCCGTCGCCAAGGACCTCGGACTCAAGCTGAGCCCGGGCACCATCAACTTCTCGGACGGTGCAGGCAAGATCGTGCGCTCCGAGCAGGGCTCCGCCAAGGGCATCAAGATCGGCGACCTCGAGGTGAAGTCCCATCTCTTCCAGGTCCTCGATATGGCGATGATGGGCGGGGGCGCCCTGCCCGGTAACACCTCCGGCGCGATCGGAGCCGACCTCCTCAGCAAGCTCAACGCCGTGGTCGACCACGGGGGGAAGTACCTCTTCATGCGCGAACAGGATTGAGCCCGCCCCGGCGGCGAGCGGTTCCACCGGGCGGACGACAGCCAGTCCCCGTTTCCGCATCCGGCGCCGCCCGCAAGCCCGGCCCGCTCCTCCGCCCTATTTCTGCCCGTAGCCGATCGTGACCGCGATTTTGCCCTTCTGCCTGAGGATCGTGATGTGGAGCGACCTCTTCTTCTCCCGGGCGTCGTAGAACAGCACGACGCGATCCGAAATCTCGCTCTTCGACTGCCGCTGGAACCCCGCCGCGGCGAGGCTCTCTTCAAAGGCGGTCACCAGCTCGTTCATGGGCCTTGCGGATTGACCGATGATGAAGCCGGAGACCTGGCCATTCGCCTTCTCGGTGTGGGTGGACGACTTCCAGTTCGAGAGGCCCTCCGGCATCTCGAACCATTTCGGCAGCTTCTCCAGCCCCCCCAGCCCGACGGTGGAAGTCCCATCGGGACCCTTGGTGATGGCCGTTCCACCCTGCCCGTCGACCGTGGTGGTCTGGCCATCAGTCTCCACCGTGATCTTGCCTTCCATCACCTTGTCCCAGCTGATGGTGGACTCCTTCCCGCTCCGCTTGTCGCGAAAAGTGATCGTTTTCTTTGCATCGTCACTGCTCAGGAACTCGAGGTTCGGATCGCCCTTCACCGCGAATTCCGCGAGCTTGGCCGGATTTTCAGCGACGTCTTTCACGTAGTCCACGCCTCTTTTGAGGAGGACGGTGAACGCGATGGCCGCCACGATGACAAGCACCAGGCAACCCACTCCCACGATCGCCAACGGCGGAATTCCCTTCTTCTTCGTCATGGTTTCAGTTGGATCTTCACCGCACCTTTAACAGGTCGGTTCCTTGCTGGCCAGCAAAGTGGGATTCCTGTTCGCGGCGCTGCGGCGTCCCGGTCCTGCCACGTTCCCGCACCGTCCCTGCCCGTTTTCGTTTCTCAACGAGCATCCCGGGCGCCCCTCTCCGAAAATCTGTTTCTCCTGCTGGTCCTTGACTACCAACCCCCGATTGCCGGACGCCCACCCCGCAAAACTCCCGGTTTCCAATGTAACCCGCACACACTGAGAAACGTCGAACCTGGCGAGTCCCTTCATTATCTTGAGAATTTCACGAACGACAGTATAGGTGACCGAAGAGATGCGCACCGCCCTCCGCCCCCTTGCAATCGCCGCCGGCACACTCGTCTGGACCTTCCCGTCAACGGCCGTGGCCGAGGCCAATCCGCATCATGACCGCAAACCCCATCACGGGGCGGAGCGGCTCCGGGGCACCTGGGAGTGGATCCTGGCCTCACCCGCCCTGGGCAAAGAGGATCGCGACACGCTCAAATTGCTCGCGCCTTACCTGGACCCCGCCACCTACCGCGCCCTCGCCCCCCGCCAACGCCATCTCCTCCTGCGCTACGCCCGCCGCCAAATCACGGGGCTCTCTCCCCTCGCTCGTTGCTGGGCCCCGGGCACCCCCATCGAGGTCCTCAGGGCCTATCACGCCGCGGAGGAGGCGGCCCGCGCGAAAGCACCCCAGGCGCCCCGCAAGGCCAACCAGTTCTTTCGCCGCTGGGGACGCACCGCCACCAACGGCGGAGGCGAATCCGTGCAGGGCCGGCCCATCACCCTGACCTGGGGCATCGTGCCCGACGGAACCCCGATCCCCGGCGATCCCGACATCGGAGACAGCTCCGGTCCCAGCGACTTGCGCGCCCGCCTGTCCCAGATCTACGGCGGCACCACCGGCGATCCCATGAACCAGCCCTGGATCGGGATTTTCCAGCGCCTTTTCGACAACATCTCCGCCAACACGGGAATCAAGTATGTCTACGAGGCGGCCGATGACGGATCGCAAATCAGCCGAATCAACCTCGGTGCGCTCGGAGTCCGCGGTGATATCCGCCTCGGTGGCCACGACATCGACGGCAACGCCGCCACCCTCGCATACAACTATTTCCCCGACAGCGGCGACATGATCATCGACACCAACGACGACTGGTTCAACAACACCAGCAACAACTCCATCCGGCTCCGCAATACTCTCGAACACGAGCACGGACACGGAATCGGAATGGAGCACGTCTGCCCCGTCGACCACACAAAATTGATGGAACCCTTCATCAATTCCAACTTCCGCGGTATTCAGTTCGATGAAATCTACACCCTGCAGCGGTGGTACGGCGACTTCTACGAACAGCACGGGACCGTGCGCGACAACGACACCTTCGACCACGCCGCCCCCCTCGCCGTGCCTCCCGGCGCGCCCCTCGATGTCGCGTGGATGAGCATCGATGACGATTCGGATCTCGACTACTATTCCCTCGCGATCCCGCCGTCCTCCGAAGTCACGGTTCGGATCACCCCCAGCAGCCTGTCCTACCTGGAGGGCGCGCAGAACGCGAACGGGACCTGCACAAGCGGAACCGCTTTCAACCCCGGCGCCTACCATGATCTGACCCTGGAACTGATCGGTCCCGACCGCTCCACCATCCTGGCCACCGCCGCCGCCAACCCGGCCGGCCAACTTGAGGAGATCGTGGGTTTCCCCACGCCCGAGGACGGGCTTCACTACGTGCGGGTCACCGGGGACACCGCCAACCTCGCGCAACTCTACCGCCTCGAAATCGAGGTCAGCCCGCCCGCCGTGGTGATCGCCCTGCAGGCCGATTCGATCGTCTCCGAGTCATTCGCAGCCCCCAACGGGCTGATCGAGCCGGGAGAAACGATTGAACTCGAAGTGGCTCTCACCAACTCCGGGACCCTCGCGGCGGCGAACGTGGAAGGCACCCTCTCGGGACCGGCGGCCTTCACCGGTTTCGACACCGTGCAGGGCTTCGGCTCCATCGCTCCGGCCGGGTCCGCCACGGCCAATTTCGTCTTCGCCCTCGACGGCACCTGCGGCCAGGCCATCCCGCTCGAACTCACCGTCACCGCCGACAATGGATTCCAGGACGTGATCCCGCTCGTCTTCAATCTCGGATCGATCGTGCCCGTCCTCGGCGAATCGTTCGACACCGGCGGAAACAACCTCCCGGCGGGATGGACCTCCAGCGACACGGGCAACGGAGGCGGATGGGCGCTCTCCGGGGCCCGGACCAATTCTCCCTCCTTCTCGGCCTTCGCCGCCGCCCTTCCCAGCTCCGGCACCTCCAGCCTCACTTCCCCGGCGGTCACCCTCGGCCCCAGCGGCGGAAGCCTTTCCTTCAGGCACTTCTTCAATACGGAAGCCGATGTGAACCTTGGCTTCGATGGCGGGGTGCTGGAGGTCTCTGCCGGGGGAGGACCGTGGGAGGACATCGTCGAGGCGGGCGCCGCCTTCACCGCGGGCGGCTACAACCGCACCCTCAGGACCGGATTCCAGAATCCGCTCCCCGGATGCCGCGCCTGGTCAGGCGATTCGGGAGGCTGGATCGCTACCAGCGTCAACTTGCCTCCCTCCCTCGGGTTCGGGCCCTTCCGCTTCCGCTGGCGCCTCGGCCACGATAGTTCCCGGGGCGACGAAGGATGGTACCTCGATGACATCGCGCTCGTTACCAACGATTGTGCGAGCACCGCTCCGCTCGTTACCCTCGCGATCGACGACGACACCGCTTCCGAGTTCGCTCCTCTCGACCGAGGACGGCTGACCTTCAGCGTTCCGCTTCCCCCGGCCACCGGCCTGGCGATCCCCCTCCTCATTACCGGCAGCGCCCTGGCGGGGGTCGATGCCACCGGCTTCGACGGCATCATCCTCCCGGCCGGGCAGACCTCGGTGGAGGTCGAGATCATCGCGGTGCATGATACCGAAGTGGAGGGCGAGGAGTCCCTGGTGCTTTCCGTCGATCCCGCCGCCCCCCTGGTCGCGAACGGTCTCCCCGCCGCCACCATCCTGATTTCCGACACGCCCTACGGCCAGTGGGCGGCCGGCACCCTCGGGCTCGGGACTCCCAACGGCCCCCTCGAGGACCGCGATGGAGACCGATCCTCCAACCTCGAAGAATACGCCTGGCAGACCGACGGGGCGTCCCCTGCCTCCCGGCCCCGCCTCGCACCCCGGCTGGACGGAGACTATTTCCGCCTCGACGCCCCATTCGCGACCCTCCCACCCGACGTCTTCCTCCGAGCGGAGACCTCCTCCGACCTCCAAATCTGGTCTCCGCCCGAAATCCAGGGCCTGGCCGACGGATTCCAGGTGCTGGCGGGGGATCCCGAGCGCTATTTGCGCCTCCTTTACCACCTCCTTCCCGCCGCTCCCTGAGCGTCCCGAACTCCCGGGAGCATGTTCCGCTGGCCATCTGGCATGGGAATTGCTAGCAGAGGGGTCCAAATACTCGCGTCCATGAAGAAAGTCGAAGCAATCATTAAGCCATTCAAACTAGAGGAGGTCAAAGAGGCCTTGGCCGAAGTCGGTGTGCAGGGCATGACCGTTACGGAAGTCAAGGGTTTCGGACGCCAAAAAGGCCACACCGAGATCTACCGCGGCAGTGAATACACCGTCGATTTTCTCCCCAAGGTGAAGATCGAAGTCATCTTGGACGATTCCGAGTCCGCCACCGTCGCTGAAGCGATCGTGAAGAGCGCCAATACCGGCAAGATCGGGGACGGCAAGGTCTTCATCTCGAACGTCGAGGAAGCGATCCGGATCCGCACCGGCGAAACCGGTGCCGAAGCCGTGTCGGTCAATTAGCTCTTCCTCCCGACAGTTTCCCAAAGCCGGACTTGCCCCGCAGGTCCGGCTTTTTTTTTGTGGAGCGGCAGTCCTCGTTGACGATTATGGTTCCCCCGTGCTCAGCATCGATCCGGTCAGCATCCAGTTCCACGTCCCGGCCCAGGATCCCCTCGGCCGCGAAGAGATCCTGGGCAAGGTTCGCTTCCTGCCCGAGCAAGTCGAAATCAATTGGCGCCTCAAGGGCAACGTCTTCATCGGGGGAAAAGGCGAGATGCACACCATCCGGGTGCCCTACCCCGAAATCGAACATGTCGAGTTGCAGCGCAAGTGGTGGCGCATCCGCCGCATCGTCCTGCGCATCTCGGACCCCAGCCTCGTGAAGGAGATTCCCGGAATCGAAATGGGCAAGATGACCCTCGAGATCGACCAGCGTTCCCGCCGGGAGGCGAAAAAGCTCGAAAGCCTCATCGACTTCCAACGCTCCGTCTTCGTCCTCGACGAACACGAAAAACGGTTGTCCGCCATGCGGGAGGACTGAAGCCCGCCAAGCTCCTGAGGCAACCCGAACCGGGGCGCTCGAGGCGGAGTACGGGCAATACCGACAGATCCTTGCGGTGGCGAAGGTCACTGCGCCCGACGCGGTCATTCTGCAGGATCGTTCCCCCGAGGAGATCCTGCGGGGAATCGCGGCCGACCGGGCCCGCCACCCCGAACGCTACGAGGAGCTGCGGAAAGTTTACGGAACATGGCAGGGTGATCCGAAGCGCCAGCCGCAGGTCCTCCGCCCACCGCGCCGCCGTCCCGCGCACGCCACCGAAGAGTATCAGCTCGCCTGGGAGAGCTTCCTGCTGGCCCCGCCCGGGACCGAGGTCGAATTCATGCAGAAGCGCTTTCTTATCACCCGGGTCGCTGGCCAGGATTGGCAACGAAGCCTCGATTGCGGCCCTGGCCCGCTACCTGGGAGGCAACCTCTGGAATGTTCGGAGCTCCTCCAATTCGATGCGAGCTTCCCCCAGCCCCGCCACCTCCAGCACCAGCCTTCCGCTCACCAGGCTGGCCTTCTGTGCCAGGAGAACCGAGCCCAGCCGGGTCTCGACCCGGTAGGCAGCGGGAACCGGCGTCACCCTGCGAAGGACGAGGGCATCCACCTCGTCGAGCACGGAGTGCTCCTTCGACCCGAAGAGAACCGACCCGATTGTCAGCTTGGCACCCTCAATCGCCTGGAGGGTCCCTTCCGCAAAGTCTCCCGAGCGCAGGAGCACACCGGCCCGCTCCCCCTGCACAGATTTGCGATGATCCTCCGGCAAGGGATGGAAAAACTCCACGCGTGCCACCTGGGCCGCCGTAACGGCCAGGTCCTTCCACCGGCCCTTGAGATGAAAGGCGGTTCCATCCGCCTTCACGATGTCGGCTGCCAGCCGCGAACCCGAGTTCAACACGACATGCGGGAGCATCGCCTCCCCGGGCTGGCGGCCCACCCCGTTCACGCTGACGTGATCGATCACGACTTCGCTGAGCCGCCGGAACTTGTGAACCCGCACCGCCAGCCCGACATAGATCTGCTCGTCCCGCATCCTGCCCGACGACTCCTTGAGAAACCGCCAGCGCCGCCCGTCCGGCGAGTAGTAGGCCTTCACATCGAACTGTTCGCGCACCAGTTTCACCCAGTAGGGGAGCTGGAGAGACGGGATCTCCTGCGCAGTCGAATTCCCTGCCTGGTAACCCCAGCGGCGGAAGCTGACTCCCCGTTCCCCGAAGGGGTGGACCCCCAGGACCGCCTTGCGGTTTTCGGGAGTGAGCCCGTCGCACATGATGACGCCGGCATAGGAATTCTCATCGGGATTATTGAGCTTCACCACCCGCGCCACGATCTCGCCGTCCCCCTTCATCGGCATGTAGACCAGGTGAAAGGCGTCGAAACGCTCTCCCGCCGCCTGCGGTGAAGAAAAAACCATGAACTGCCCGGCCTTCCAGCGCGCCCTCCCCGGCAGGACCGTCCGCCCGATGTCCTTGCTCTGCCAAGGAGAAGGAAGCGCTCCGCTCAAGAGCGTATCCCCGGCCGGGTCCCGGCTCCCCGGCTCATGGTCGGTGGTCTCCAGGCGCGCAATCTCGTCGAGGCGAGCCGCGGCGGGTGCTCTCCCCTCCGTCCTGACGACGATCGACTCTCCCTCCATTGCCACCACGCCCTCCCGCTTTTCACCCCCGGCCAGTTCCAGCACTCCCGTGAAAACCGGTGCGTCGAGCTCATTCGATCCGCCGGGCCTGCCCTCTTCGTCCCCAAGAACGAGCAGGGCGCATCCTCCCAGCAGCCACATCACCGCCATCCTCATGGTTCGTGGGCACCTCCCCATCGTTAGCGCTGGTAGAGCGGAATGTATTGATACGGCATGGCGAGGATCATGACGTTGACGGAGGTCTCATAGGTCGGGCCCACGGTGTTGCCGAACCAGAGGGACACCTCGCCGTCGTTGTGGACCCGCTCGAGAAGCAGCGCCCTGACCTTTTCGTACCACTTCTTCCAGGTCTCTCCTCCGATCATGTACTGGGCGGGAGCCGCGTAGAAATTTCCGTAGGTGAACCACCGCTGGGCGTCGCCGAAATTCTCGAAGAGGTACTTCGATCCCCTCAGGACGAGCGGATCGTCGTAACGACCGCAAACCTGCAGAGAGTAAATGGCGGCCGCGGTGCGCGCAAAGCCCGGTTTGCCCCGCGGCTGGTAGGAAAATCCGCCGCTCCCTTCGCTAAAACAGCTCCGCACATAGCGCACCGCATCATCGATCGTGCCCTGGGGGACATTCAGTCCGCTGTTCTTGGCCGCACGCAGGGCCACGACCTGGAGCACCGTCACCGAGATGTCGGAATCGCTCGAAACCGGGCGGTACCGCCAGCCCCCGTCCTTGTTCTGGCTGGAGACGATGATCTTGATGAGCCGCGCCAGCTTGGGCCGGATCGCCCGGGAGCTGGTCTGCCCGTAGAGCTCAGCCAGCGCGATGGTGGCGATGCCATGAAAATACATGTACTGCCCGCTGTCCTTGTCCCCGATGAGGCCCTCCGGTGAAACGGAGTTCAGGAGATACTGCACGCCCAACGAGACCTGGCGGCCATATTCGCCTTCACCCGGCAGGTGGCCGGCAGACTGAAACGCCATCAGGGCGTAGGCCGTGATTGCGATCGGATAATGCCGCTCCTTTTCGTTGCGGCCCAGCCACGATCCGTTCGGCGATTGATGGGTGGCGAGATACTTCAGCGCCCGCTCGATCACCCGCTCCGTTCCGGCGTCGACCTTCACGGAGGCCTCCCCCTGGGCGTGCACCGACGGCACAACAAGGAGCCACCCGACCAGGAGGGCCGCCGAAAGGAGGCGAGAACCATGCGTGGCATGACCGTCCCGGTCATGACTTTGAAATTGCACCCTGCCGGCGCCCAGCAAGCCCCACGACCGGGACGGTCGGGCCACAGTTCCCTTTGCAACCTCCTCGCTCATCAGCCGTCGCATCACTTTTCGCTGGCGGCGTCGGAGAGGTTCCGGAGGTACTGCTCGATCATGCGGCCGTATTCCGGTGAGTAGGTTTCGCCCTGCGACTGGCGCAGCGTCCCGCGCTCGCGCTTCGGCAAGCCGATGTACTCGCTGACGCCCGCCCGCCGGCGTCGTGGTCCTTCCGCGCCCCCCGGGCCCGTCCAATTGCCCTCGTTGCCATTCCCCCGACCCCGACCTCGACCTTGTCCTTGTCCTTGGCCCTGTCCTTGTCCTTGTCCTTGTCCTTGTCCCTGACCCTGACCCTGACCCTGCCCTTGACCTTGACCTTGACCCTGACCTTGGCCCTGCCCCTGTCCTTCACCCGGCTGGGCACTGAGTCCGGCCTGCGCCAGCGAGAGGGCCGCGGCAGCCTGAGCCAGGGAGGCC
>Ga0310120_10001525_pt1 | contig 17374 bp, 13 predicted proteins | sample CB27_AW_983_MG_FD_203506 | JGI IMG/M metagenome (GOLD analysis project Ga0310120, IMG submission 203506) | Marine microbial communities from Western Arctic Ocean, Canada - CB27_AW_983 | ecosystem: Environmental > Aquatic > Marine > Oceanic | place: Canada: Western Arctic Ocean | collected...
AAGGCCGTCGCGTCAAGTCGCGGCCGCGACTCGGTCGTCGCCAGAGTGGGCGCACAAAAAAAGAAGCGTCCCGGGTCACTCCAAGTCACCCGGAACGCTTCGAATGCGGGGTGGACAAGTGCGGGCCAACGCTGTTCCACCTCGACTGGATAGAGTCATTGCACTCGGTGTGCCAATTGAACCGAATTCAACGACAATGGGACATAAGGTTGTTCATATACTGGGTTTATATCCCATTGTCTCGATCACGGCCATGTTGTGTCACGGTGGCCCGACTGTATCATGCTGCACCACCTGTAGCGTTGTGATGCGGTCAATCCTGCCGCACTTGATAGTTGGGTGCCGAACGGGATACTCGAAGGTGAGATCGGCGCGGGGAAGCTGTGCGGTCTTATTCGGAGTCGAGGACGAGAAGGATGGATGAATCGTCTTGTGATGTGATGGCGATGACGGTGCCCCGTTTCGTGGCATGCAAGGCGGAGGGTCGTCGTCTTGTGATGCTGACGGCCTACGACGCGTTGTGGGCGGGGTTGTTCGACGAGTCGGGCGTGGACGCATTGCTGGTGGGCGATACGCTGGGCATGGTGGTCCAGGGGCACGACACGACGTTGCCGGTGACACTCGATGAGATGATCTACCATGCTCGGATGGTGGTCCGAGGCAGTCGCCGCGCGTTGGTGGTTGTCGACATGCCATTCATGACGTTTCAGGTGGGGCCCGAGCAGGCGATTGCCAACGCGGGCCGGATCCTGAAGGAGACGGGTGCCTCGGCTGTGAAGCTGGAGGGTGGTGAGTACCAGGCCGAGACGATCCGGGCCCTCAGTCGAGCCGACATCCCGGTGATGGCCCACGTGGGCATGAAGCCTCAATCGATCCGCATGCTGGGCGGGATGTCACGGATCCAGCGAGACGCGGAGCGATTGCGGATCGATGCGAGGGCGGCCGAGGAGGCGGGTGCGTTTGCGGTGGTCCTGGAGTTGATTCCGCGTGGGATTGCCGAGGAGATCACCGGCGAGTTGTCGATTCCGACGATCGGGATTGGAGCGGGGCCCGGTTGCGACGGCCAGGTGCTGGTGAACCAGGACATGCTGGGCCTGGGCAACGGTTTCAACCCGAAGTTCCTGAAGCGGTACGCCGAGCTGCGATCGACCGTACTGGAGGCGGTCTCGAACTACGCCGAGGACGTCCGCGGGGGGTCTTTCCCGGGCGAGGAACACAGCCACGAGTGAGCGTCGTTTGGCTAGGCGGCGTGGGGGACCTGTTCGCCGGTCGGCTGTTGTCCCTTGAGTGTTGCCTGGGCCGCCTCGGGCAGTTCATCGACGACGTCGGTGGCCAGTCCCAGGACCTTCATGACTCGGATGATGCAGTAGGTGAGGTCGAATTCCCACCTGCGGTGTCCGTGTCGTGCCATTCTCTGGTAAGCGTGGTGGTTGTTGTGCCAACCTTCGCCGAAGGCGAGCAGTCCGACCCACCAGAGGTTTCGCGAGCGGTCGGCGGTCTGGTAGTTTTGGTATCCCCAGACGTGGGTGGCTGAGTTGACGAACCAGGTCACGTGGTAGACCGCCACGATTCTGAGGCACATGGCCCAGAGGAAGACCGAGAGTCCCAGGTCCCAGGCGAAGTGGCCGACGGCGAAGAAGGCGGCAGCCGAGAGGAACAGGAAGGGGCCGTAGGTGGCGTGGAGGAATCGCTGGAGACGGCTGCGGTAGAAATCGGGCGCCCATCTCTGGAAGAGTGTCTCGAGTCGTTGGGGGGGATCGTGGGGCTGCAGCCAGAGGAAGTGGGACCACCAGAACCCGTGGTTGGGTGAATGAGGGTCCTGGGGACCGTCCGAGTGTGCGTGGTGCTTGCGATGGGTCGCGATCCAGAACAGGGGGCTGCCCTGTCCCGAGAGCATGGCACACAGGGTCAACAGGCCTCGCACCGGGGCGATGGCCTGGAAGCTGCCGTGAGTCATCTGGCGGTGATATCCGAGCGTGACGCCGAAACAGCCGGTGAGGTAGTAGAAGACGACAAACATCACCACGGCCTGCCACGAGATGTCGAAGAAGGCGGCGATGGCTCCGACGTGCATCAACGCCAGCCAGATGGCGTTGGTCCAGTTGATGCCGTCGGGGAAGCGTACGGCGAGTCGTTGGGCAGAGGGTGCTGCAACGGCGGCCAGGCCCGCGGGGCCGTGATCAGCGTGATCAGCGTGATCAGCGTGATCAGCGTGATCAGCGTGATCGGGCTGATCCGGTGGTGTCGTGACCGCACTGGTGGCCAAGGGCGTCGTCGGCGTGGTGGTCATGTCGATCTCATTGAGGACCCTGGGATGCGCCGGCAGTTTGTAGCCGGGCGGGAATTATAGTGAAAGCATCGGTTGAACGTATCGCCAGATGGTCAATTCCCTGTCACACTTGTGTCATCTTTCGGATTGCGTGGTCGCACAGAGTCTCGGTGGCGTGTCGACTTGGGGCGATCTTGCTGCGAATCGGCTGCCCGAACTAGACTGGTATCCGGTTCCGGTTCTTTGTGGGTCGGAGGCTGAACGAGTCAGGCGGGGCGTCGATGGCGACCGAGACGAGTCCAACCGAGCCGAGCGTCGTCGCCCGACGGGGGTCGTCCCACTGGATCCTGGGCCCGTGGCGCGACCTGTTGCTGTTCGTGGCGACACCGGTGCTGGTGTTGCCCCTGGGCCTGGCGATGTCGTCTCAGATCAGCGGCGAGCGGATCCTGTTCTGGGTCCTGGCGTTTGGCGCCTTGGGTCATCACCTGCCGGGTTTGTTACGAGCCTACGGTGACCGCGAATTGTTTCGACGTTTTCGCTGGCGGTTCATCGTAGTGCCCCTGGTGCTGCTGCCCATCTGCGGGCTGTTTTTTGTCGATCGGCTGGTGGGGATGAAGTTGATCGTCCTGTCCTGGGGCGTGTGGCATTTCCTGATGCAGACCTACGGGTTCGCTCGGATTTACGACGCCAAGAGCGGCTGTGGCACCGGGATGTCTCGCTGGCTGGACTGGGGCATGTGCATCGGCTGGTTTGGAGCCGCGGTGCTGCACAGTCCGCGTCGCGTCGGCGAATTCCTCGGCATGGCCTACCAGGCCGGTCTGTCGGTCGACTGGGTTCTGCCGATTGACGGCATCCGGTTCGGCTGGGACGGGTTCACCCTGGTGGTGACGGTGCTGTCTGTGAGCCAGTTGAGCTGGAGGGTATTGCGGGGTCAGCCGATCAGCGGCGGCAAGCTGTTGCTGCTGCTGATCTCGTTTTCGTTCTTCTGGTACTGCAACGTGAGCCTGACGAACCTGGTGATGGGCATTGCCATGTTCGAGATCTTCCACGACATCCAGTACCTGGCCATCGTCTGGTCGTTCAATCGTCGTCGGGTCGATTCGGGAGCGGGAGTGGGTGCGGTGACGCGGTTTCTGTTTCGCAACAGCGGTTCGCTGGTCGGCCTGTGGATCGGTCTCTATGTGGGCCTGGTGCTGGCCTATGGCAGCCTGAGCATCATTGTCGACCGGGTGTCATCCGAGCAGTGGCGGAACCTGTTGTATGGGATCATCGCCACGTCGAACCTGTTGCATTTCTACTACGACGGGTTCATCTGGAAAGTCCGCGAGGCGTCGACGCGTCAGTCTCTGGGAGTAACCGCTTCGTCCGCTTCGGCCGCGCGCGGGTCCGTCGGCCTGACCGCGATCGCCTGGCGTCACTGGCTGGCCTGGTTGGGCCTGGCGGGGCTGGCGTGGGTGCTGTTTGTCACCGAGAGTCGTCGGTCCGAGCGAGGCGAGGTGGGCGACCTGGAGATGGCTCAGGCGGTGGTGAAACATGTCCCCGGCAGCGTCCCGGCCCGCAACGAGTTGGCTCGAACGCTGATCAACGCCAACCGCTTCCTCGAGGCGATGACGCAGGCCGAGATGGCCATTCGGCTCGAGCCGGGTGTCTACAAGTCCTACGTCTACCGCGGGGTGTCTCGGATCGAGTCGGGGCGTCATGAAGCGGGCCTGGCGGACCTGCTGGAGGCCGAGCGTCGGCACGCTCGAGACGCATACCTGCAGTACCACCTGGCGATGGCGAAGCTGGAGTTGGGACGACCCGCCGAGGCGATTGGGCACCTGGAGGCTTCGCGGGAGATCCGTCCCGGCAACGCCGACGTCCATTACAATCTCGGGGTGATCCGAATGCAGTCGGCGATGCGGACTGTGGACCGGGAGTTGTTGTCGGGTGCGGCAGGACATTTTCGGGAGGCGATCCGGCGGGATCCTGCTCACGCACACGCGGTCTGCATGCTGGGTGAGGTCGAGCGTCAGCTGGGTCGAACCGAAGCGGCGATCGCACAGTTTCGCCTCAGCCTGGCGGTCGACGGCAGTTTGCCCGAGGCCCACCACGGTCTGTCTCTGGCCTTGCGGGCGACCCAGTCCTTCGACGCGTCGAACCGGTCGTTGAGCCAGGCGGTGTACCACGCGCTGGTGCAGGTACGGGCCGGTTCGGGCGTGAGGGATCAGAGAATCGAGCAGGCGGTGGACTGGGCCGAGGAGTTGCAGGAGCGATCGGGTCGCAGCGACGTGCTCAGCCACGAATTGCTCGGGCTGGCCCGTGCTGCTGCCGGGGACTTTTCGGGCGCCGAGGAGTCCGTCGACGCGGCTCTCGAGTCACCCGGGGCAACCGATTATCAATTGCGTCGTCGCCTGTCCGGCCAGCGGCAGTCCTACCGCCTGAGGACTCAGCCGGGTCTGCCTGCTCCGCCGCAGGGTCGCGGACCTGGCGATTAGGACTGTGCGGCCGCGCCGTGCGTCGGGTCCGGAACTGAGACGAAGCGGTAGCCGCTGCCTCGAACCGAGAGAATGTGTCGGGGCTGCGAGGCGTCGGGTTCGATCATCCGCCGCAGTCTCATCACGAAGTTGTCCGTCGAGCGGGTCGTGATCGCTTCGGGCTCGCCCCAGACGTCACGCAGGATCTGGTGCCGTGTCAGCACCACGCCCTCGTGGTCGATGAAGTACCTCAACAGCTCCATCTCGGTCTTGGTCAGGTTGTGAGTCTGCTGGTCGACGGTCAGTTGGAAGCTGGGAAAGTCGATCGAGACGTTAGCGAAGGCGTAGCGGCTTTCGGAATCGAGCCCGGCGTGCCGGTTGCGTCGTTCGAGCAGGTTACGGACTCGGCTGAGCAGTTCGGGGAGCGCGAAGGGCTTGGTCATGTACTGGTCGGTGCCGGCATCAAAGGCCTGGGCCTTGTCTTCGCTGAGCGTGCGTGCGCTGAGCACGAGGATCGGCAGGTCGGCGGCGTCGCGGCGGATCTGGCGGCAGATCTCATAACCGCTCATCCCCGGCAGCATCAGGTCGAGTATGACGATGTCGACGGGCGGGTCGGCGTGTGCGAGTTGCTCGAGCGCGGCGGGTCCGTCGCCGGCGAGGTCGACCTGGTAGCCTTCCTGCTGAAAATTGAAGGCGAGTCCTTCGGCCAGGGCCAGTTCGTCCTCGACAATCAGGATTCTCATGCCGCCACCCGCCCCGGCAATTCGACCTCGAAGATGCTGCCGGGCTGATCGGTGCGATTCTGGACTCGGATACGTCCCTTGAGCGTGTGGACGAGTGTGCGGACGATGTAGAGGCCCAGGCCGGTTCCGGTCTGTTGTCGGGTCAGTTCTTCGCCGCCACGGAAGAAGATGCGGAAGATCTTCTTTTTCAGTTCCGGAGCGATTCCTTCACCGTTGTCGGCGATGCGGGTGACGATCCGGCCGCGGCTGCGGGTGCTGACCGATACCTGCACTTCCGGCTGCCGGGACCCGTACTTGATGGCATTGTCGAGCAGGTTGCCGAAGATCATCTCGAGCACGATCGGGCGGGCGTGGATGGTCGCCGGCTGGAGGTCGAATGCGAAGACGTCCTGGTCCTGGCACTTGTGCCGGGCGCAGGCGGCCTGGGCACAGCGACGCAGCAGCGGTTCGAGCTCGATGTCCTCGGCTTCTGAGTCGTGTCCGATCGCGCCGAGCCTGCCCACTTCCAGCAGATGGTTGATCAGGGTATCGAGTCGCAGCACTTCTCGCTGCATCACCTCGTAGAACTCGTCGCGTCGTTCCTGGTCGAGATCTCGGAGTTGGAGCGTTTCGAGGTAGAGCCTGATCGAGGCCAGCGGGGTCTTCAGTTCGTGGGTCACGCTGTCGACGAAGTTGGCCTGTCGCCGGTTGAGCTGAATTTCCTTGATGGTCAGGAAGAGGTAGAACGAGAGTCCGATCAGGACCAGCGCGAAGGCGATGGTGCCGATGGTCAGGGCACCCAGGGAGTTGAGTTGCGCGAAGAGTACGATCCAGCAGACCATCAGCGTGACGTTGAGCACCATCAGCGCGGCCGAGAGCGTGATCGGCCAGTGCAGCGTTCGTCGTTTGCGGATGTAGTCGGCCAAGGGCCGGCTCCCTGTCGGCACGAGCGGCTCGGGGTGGCCTTCAGACTATCATCCCGCAGTGGTGTCGGCGAGTCCGTCCTGCCGACGCACCTCGACTCGAAACAGCCGGTCAATCGCCAGCCGAAACAGGATCCACAACGCCGCGACACTCTCCTTCCAGCTGATCTTCGATTCTCCGAATCGACGGTCCTCGAACACGATCGGTGTTTCACCAAAACGGCTGCCCAGGCGGGAGAGTCGATAGAGGATTTCTTCCTGGAAGGCGTAGCCTCGGGCGCGGAAGCGGTCGAGGTCGAGTTCGGCCAGCTGGGCCACGGTGTAACAGCGAAAGCTGCCGCTGTTGTCTCGGGATGAAAGTCCCAGCATCACTCGGGCGTAGAGGTTGATGCCGCGACTCATCAGGTGCCGCCGCCAGTTCCAGCCGACCACTCCACCTCCCGGGACGTACCGCGAGCCGATGGCCACATCGACGGTGTCCATCATGGCTCTCATCGCCGGGATGTGCCGCGGGTGGTGGCTGAAGTCGGCGTCGAGGTTGATCAGCTGGTCGTACCCCCTGGCGATTCCCTCGCGGAATCCCGCCAGGATGGCCGTCCCCAACCCCAGTTTTCCGGCACGATGCAGCACGTCGACTCGGGGGTCGGACCCGGCGAGTTGATCGGCGAGCGTGCCGGTCCCATCCGGCGAGTTGTCGTCGACGACCAGGATGTCGGCATCGGGGGCCACCTCGTGCAATTCCGGCAGCAGCCTCTCGATGTTCTCTCGCTCGTTGTACGTGCAGACGGTAATCAGCAACCTCGGGGCGGAGGCCTTGGTGGGGGCATTCGTGGGGGCGGGAGTTGAGTCACCGTCTGACATCAGGTGCGGTGGTGTCCTGTGTGTCGGCGTGAGGTCGTGAGGGCGTGAGGGCGTGAGGGCGTGTTGAACAGGAAGCGGAGGGATCAGGACGCGAGCAATTCGCCGGCGATCTGGTCCCATTCGGTGTCCAGCGGTGCGTCGCAGGTGGGCCGACCGGCCTGGCGGTACCAGTGGGCGGCGTTGGGGAGATCCCCTTCGATGCGGTGCAGGTACGCGTGGACCCAGGCGGCCGTGGCCGAGTCGATCTCCTGCACGATCACATGACCGGCCTCCCAGCCTTCGCGAGTCGAGAGCCACATGGCCCGGAGTTCATCGGAGAGTCCCTGGGGCGGGGAGTCGTTCTTGAGAGTGGCCTTGAGTTGGTCGAGCGTCATGAGGGTGTCTCTGGGTTTCGGCGTGCATCGAGTTCAGCCGCGGAGTTTCGCATGGACGGTGTCGACGACGGTATCGAGTGGAATTCGCTCTTGTTGCAGCGAGTCACGGTCCCTCAGTGTCACGGTCCCATCCTCGGCGGTGTCCCCATCGATGGTAACGCAAAACGGGGTCCCGATTTCATCCTGCCGTCGGTAGCGGCGTCCGATGGCTCCCTGTTGATCGTAGACCGAGGCGATGCCGGCCTGCTTGAGGTCCTGGTAGAGTCGTCCGGCGGTTTCGGGCATGCCTTCTTTCTTGATCAGCGGGAACACGGCCACCTTGACCGGTGCCAGCTTGGGGTGGAACTTCATCAGCACGCGGCTCTTCAGGTTCCCCTTCTCGTCGGGCTGTTCATCTTCATGGTAGGCCTCGCAGAGGAATGCCAGCGTGGCCCGGTCGGCTCCGGCGGCCGGTTCGATCACGTGCGGAGCGAACCGTTCCCGGCTCTGGTCGTCGAAGTAGGTCAGGTCCTTGCCACTGCCTTTGTGTCGTGGTTGTCCGTGCTCGTCGGTTTCTACGACCAATTCGTCTCCTTCGCGGACCAGTTTTCCCTCCATGTGGCTCCTGAGGTCAAAGTCACCCCGGTGAGAGATTCCTTCGAGTTCCCCGTATTCTCCTTCGGGGAGGAAGGGGAAGGCGTACTCGACGTCGGCGGTACCGACGGAGTAGTGCGAGAGTTCATCGGGGTCGTGGTCTCTGAGGATCAGGTTGTCGCTGGTGATGCCCAGGTCGACGTACCACTGGAATCTCCGGTTCCGCCAGTACTCATACCACTGTCGTGACTGGTCGGGGTGGCAGAAGAACTCCATTTCCATCTGTTCGAACTCACGTGACCGGAACGTGAAATTCCGGGGGGTGATTTCGTTTCTGAAGCTCTTGCCGACCTGTGCGATGCCGAAGGGGACCTTGACCCGGCTGCTGTCGACGACGTTCTTGAAGTTGACGAACATGCCCTGGGCGGTTTCGGGCCTGAGGAACGCGGTGTTGTCTTCTCCGGAGAGTGCTCCGATGTTCGTCTTGAACATCAGGTTGAATTCACGGGGCTCGGTCAGTTGGCAATCCTCGTGTGCTCCGGGAATCTTGCTCGGCTTGCGTGGGCACTGGCTGGTGGCCACGTGATCTTCTCGGAAGCGGGCCTGGCATTCTCGGCAGTCGATCATCATGTCGTGAAACAGGTCGTAGTGCCCCGAGGCCTTCCAGACCTGCGGGTGCATGATGATCGAGGTTTCCAATCCGACCATCTGAAACGTCGTGACGGCTCCCTGTGGCACATCGAGTTCGTTGTGGTTGGTGACCATGTCGTTCCACCACGCCTCGCGGACATTGCGTTTCAGGAGTGCCCCGAGCGGCCCGTAGTCCCAGAACCCGCTCGAACCTCCGTAGATTTCCGACGAGGGAAAGATGAAGCCTCGCCGTTTGCACAGCGAGACGATGGTGTCCATGGTTTTCTGCATTGTGTCCTCGGTCGTCCTCAGGCGAGCACGCTGATGGTGTTGTCGTGAGAATTGAAGGTGGGGATCAGGTCGAGGGTATCCCGCCGCGCGGCCAGCGCGATGTCATTGTCGAGGCCGAGTTGTCTGAGGTTGCGGCCCCCGTGGCTGTCGCGGATGGCCTCGAGCAGTCCGTCGGGGTTCTGTTCGAGGTGTTGGTCGAGGTGTTGGTAGAGTCCGATGGCGATTCGGGTGGCGTCACAGGCGTGGGTGTCGATGCCTGCCTGCTGCCTGAGGGCCAACCCGATGGCACCGGCACACAGGCAGTCTTCGGCAGTGACCTGCCCATCGGTCCCGGCACAGACCAGGTGCACCTCCTGTCCCAACTGCAGCAGCGTCTTGATGACGGCCTGCATGTTGCAGAAGGCGGCGACCAGCACGAGTTCGGCAGGGCGACACGATTCCAGCGCCCTTGTGCCGTTGGTGGTGGTAAAGACGATCGTGCGGCCAGCGACGGATTCGGGAGTAAATCGAGACGGCGAGTTGTCCAGGTCGAAGCCATCAATGCGGGTCCCGCCTCGTTCTCCGGCCAACAGCGGCGGCTGTCGCTGCGGGGAGTCGTGCGGGGCGTCGTGCGGGAGAGGCTGGCTGGCCAGGTGCCTCGCTGTGTCGACGTCGCTGCAGGTCCTGATACTGTGGCAGCCGGCAGCCAGCGCGTGGGTGAGCGTGGTTGAGGCCCGGAGCACATCGATCATCACTGCGACGGACCCTCCCAGCCGGTCGGGGTCGACGCTACCGGGCAGCAGGTGAATCCACAGCGTGGGCGTCATGCGGGGGATCATAGAAGCGGTTGACGGGAGCGGCAAGATCAGCGTTCGGGGTGTGCGGTGTCCGTAGCAGGCTTTAGACTCGACTCGAGAGGTTCGCCACGGGGCAGTGGAACGGGGCGGCGGTGAGCATGGCGACGCAACAGCATGGGACACGCCGCGAGGCATTGGCGGCGGCGGCGGGCCTGTTCGTCTTGTCCGGCCTGTCGGCGTGCGATGCGACGACTCAACCGCCAGGCCAGCCCTCCGGAGCCAGTTCACCGCGAGGGTCTCGACCTGCTGAGACGCCCCTGGAGGCCGCCTACAGCCGCAGACACGGCATCGACGTACCGCGGACGGTTCTCGAGTGTCCCCGGGGTGCCTGCATCCTGCTGCACTTTCCTCTCCGCGAAGAGTACCGGCCGGACTCGATGAGTGACCTGTTGTCGGGGAGACCCGGCACGGCTGAGGACGATGGGCAGATCGTCTCGGAAACGGGGACGGCGTGGCATGTCGAGCGGGTCGCCCAGTTGGCGCAGTTCAATTGCTGTGCCTATGCCGTCGGCGACGTGATCGGGCTGGGTCCTGGCGACTGGTTGTGTGGCGAGGTGAACCCGTTGACCGACGGGACGAACCCGATGCAGGTTGTCCTGGAGAGTTATTACGAGCGGGTGGCGGAGTTTGCTCCACCGTTTTCGAATCGAGCGATCGAGTCGTTTGAGGCCTCGATTCAGCTGCGTGATGACGACGTGGTCTGCCTGGTCGGCCGCCGCGGCCCCGATTTTCCTCACGCGATGCGAGTCCGTCGTCGTGACGATCGGAACTGGGTGGTGGGGAAGTTCGGTGAGGACCCAATCCTGTGGACGCCTCTGGGGACAGTCGGCGGAGCCTACGAGGGTCAATTCGATGCGGTCTGGGTGTTCCGCCTCTTGGGGTCTTCTTCGCGAGTCCCCTCGGGATCTCTGTAGAGGTCGGCGAGGTCGGCGAGGTCGGCGAGGTCGGCGAGGTCGGCGAGGTCGGGGTGGGACGGGGAGGACGGGGAGAGACGGGGAATTTCAGGAGAGCAGCAGTTCCAGATCGTCCTTGGTGAGATTCTTGAGCACGCTGCGGTTTTCCAGCAGGATGGCATCGGCCAATTCGCGTTTCTTTTGCTGGAGCACGGTGATCTTTTCCTCGACGGTGCCTTCGCAGATCAGCCGATAGGCGAAGACCTGTCGGGTCTGACCGACGCGGTGTGCCCGGTCAATCGCCTGCATTTCGACGGCGGGGTTCCACCAGGGGTCGAGCAGGAAGACGTAGTCGGCGGCGGTGAGGTTGAGTCCGAGTCCTCCGGCCTTGAGGCTGATCAGGAACAGGCCACAGTCGGGGTCTTGCTGAAAGTGGTCGATCCGCGCCTTGCGATCGCGGGTCTGTCCATCGAGGTATTCGTAGGCGATGCCCTGTCGATCGAGTCTCCTGCGAACGATGGCCAGCATGCTGGTGAACTGTGAAAACACGAGTGCCTTGTGGCCTTCGGCGATGAGTTCTTCGAGCAGTGGTGCCAGGGTGTCGAGCTTGGCAGAGTCTCCGTCGACGAGGTCGGGGTTGAGCAGTCCGGGGTGGCAGGCGACCTGCCTGAGCCTGAGCAGTGCTTCGAGCACGTGCATCTTCGAGGTGTTGAGTCCCTGATCCTGAACCATCCCCAGCAGGCTCTGGCGGTAGTGCTCGCGCATTTCGTCATACAGCCGCTGTTGTTCTTCTCCCATCTGGCACTTGATGGTCTGTTCGAACCGTTCGGGCAATTCGGCAGCGACCTCGGACTTGGTCCTCCGCAGGATGAACGGCGAGAGGCCCTGGCTGAGCAAATGCCGGTTGCCGCTCTCTTCGTCGGTGAAGCGTCGAAACAGCGAGCTGCGACCGAGCATGCCGGGGTTGAGGAATTCGAAGATCGACCAGAGGTCGCCGAGGTGATTCTCGACCGGTGTCCCCGAGAGTGCCAGGCGGTGGTCGGCGTCGAGCAGTCGCGACGCCTTGGCGATCTGCGACCCGGCGTTCTTGATCGTCTGGGCTTCATCGAGCACGACGTAGTCGAATCGCTGGTCCTTGAGTTCGAGGATATCTCGGCGGAGTGTCCCGTAGGTGGTCAGGATCACGTTGTACTGGTCAAAGGTCTCTCTGAGTTCGGCTCGATCGAGCCCCGAGTACTCGAGCACTTTCAGTTTCGGGCAGAACCGTTCGCATTCTTCCTTCCAGTTGAAGACCAGTGACCGGGGCACGACGACCAGCGAGGGGAGACCCGAGCCTTCAGCCCGGTCGGCCAGTGCCGCGAGCACCTGCACGGTCTTTCCCAGCCCCATGTCGTCGGCCAGGCAGCCCCCGAACCGGAATTCCTCGAGAAACCGCAGCCATCCGAGTCCTTCTCTTTGGTAGGTCCGCAGCGAGCCCTCAAAGTCCTCGGGCTGCGGGGCCTCGGCAATCCCCTCGAACGACTCGAGCCGGCCCCGGATCTCCTCGAATCTCTCATCGACATCAACAGACGTCTTGGAGGCGAGCAGTGCATCGAGCAGTGCGACCTGTGCGGGTGCAAAGCGAACGTGTTCGTCCTGGACGACTCCCAGTTGTCCGATCATCGCGTACTGCTGAGCCCAGTCCTCGGGCAGCAATCCCAGCGACCCGTCCTCGAGCCGGATCGCCGATTCGCCTCGAGCCAATGCCGCGAGCAGTTCGGGGAAGCGGACACGTTGACCGGAGAATTCGAGCTCGCCGTGCAGTTCGAACCAGTCGATGTGTGAGCGGATCTGCATTTGCAGTTCGCCGGCCTGGTGCACGGGCATCCCGTCGGACTGCACCTGCCAGTCGAGCTTCATCAGGGCTTGGACCGCGGGAGCGAGTTGAGCGAGCGGGATGTCGAGTTGTCTGAGTCCCCTTCGATGCTCGTCGAGCTGTTCGAATCCGGCTTCTGCGAGTTCATCCCAGGCAGCTGATTCGCGGCCGAGATGCCTGCGGGCACAGCATCGCTGGTCCTTGAGCACGATGGCCGACTGCGTACTGTGGGCGGAGACCCGTGTGTCGGAGTAATCGAACTGGAGCGTGGCCGAGAGTCGTTCTCGTTGCCAGCGTCGTCCTCGAGGCACACTCAAGAGCAGGACCGGGAGGGGCGTGACGTCGATGTCCTTGAGTGCCAACGGTTCGGGGAGATCGATGTCGGGGAGTTGGGGCAAGTCGAGCAGTCGTGTGACCAGGTCGTGCTGGTCTCCGTGAGGCACCGCAAACGGCAGGTCTCCGGCCAGCAGAGTACTCCAGGCGGCCGCCACTGATCCCGAGTGAAGGTGGACTGAGTCCCTGGTGATGAAGAGGCCTCCGGCGAGCACCAGTCGTGCGTCTGCCAGTTCCTGTTCCTCCTCGGCACGGTGGAACACTCCCCTGAGCCGCCACAGTGACGCATCGGAGTCCTCGTGGAGTGCCAGTCGGAAATCCCAGGCGGGACCGTCATCAAAGGTCAGCCGTGCTTCATCGGGTCCGTCGGGGTCAAAGAACACCAACCGGTTGGTTTCGCAGAGCCGGGGCAGCAGCAAGACGGCCAGGGGATCGGGGACCCGGTAGCGGTAGGTCGAGGGCCCCGAGGCCTGCATGCGTCCGGCGGCAGCCGTTTCGGTCGGGATGCCTCCCCCGAGCAGTGTCAGCAATTCGCGGTCATCGGGGTCCAGGATCGCATCGACGCGTCCTCCCCGAATCCTCAGCGGCTTCCATTTCCCCCAGCGTCCGTTGGCCCGCCGTTGTCTCTGCGAGGTCTGCAGCACCAGTTGCCCGGCAGCTCGGCTCTGGGACAGGTCGATCTCGTAGACGATATCCCGCTCGGATTCCTCGGCGGTGACCTGTCGTTGCAGCACCTCGTGCAGTTCACCGAGCCGAGTCTCCCAGGACCGCCTTCCGCCTCCGCTACGACCGAGAAACTCGGCGAAGTCCTCGTCGCCCTCGGCCAGGTCCTCCAGCAGTGGCGACTGCCAGTCGCCGCCGCTTTGGCCGCCGTTTCCTGCAAACGGGGGAATATAATCGGCAGCGGGGCTACCGGCCAGCAGCCCGTCTCGATCGACGATGAGGATCGCGGCCCAGATGTGTCGACAGTGGGCCTGGCGGTCGTCTCGACGTGAGCAGCTGCACAGCAGTTGCAATCCGTCGTCGGCGTGCAGCAGTTCGGCCTCGAACTCGCTGTCGTCCTCGATCACCACGGTCAGCGACGAGGGTGTCAGGGCCGTGACCCGGATGACCTCGGTCTTGAGGAACTCGGAACCACGAAACTGGATGTCACCGCGAAACCTGTCCTCGAGGTGCTCGGCCAAGCTCACCGGTGTCTCCCGCCTCGGGCGCAGTCCATCGCTCGCCCGACGGGCGAAACCCCCGTTTTATGCCACTCGCCGAGGGGATTCAAGCGAGAGGTTTCGGGTGCCGATTCTCTCTTTGTGAGAATGCCTCGGGCGACGTATGATTATTGAGAGCCTCTCGGGCTGTCCTGACAGGTGTGAGGCCGGGTGAGAATGGACGTGTACGAGACCAAGACCGACGGCGACACGGACCGGCGCAGCGGTGTGCCGTTGCCGGTCATCGGCGTAGTGGCGCTGTTGCTGATCGCCGGTGGGGTGGCCGCCTGGACCGGCCTGGTGAGGACGACTCGTTCGGCCGGCGGTGCCGGTGACCCGGATGGAGGCGAAGTTGTCCCGGTGGACAACCAGTCGCTGGCACTCTCGGATGCCGAGGCCAAGTACCTGCAGGATGCCGAGCACCTGGGCGGCTTTGTTCTCGGAGATCTCACGCTGCCTCAACTGGCGGCCGCGATTGGTGATCGAGACGAGTCGGCGTTCTCGAGTTACCTCACGCAGGAGTTCTCAGGCGAGTTGTTTTCCCGGGACTCCGGTGAGTCGGTATTGCTGGGGGTTGCTGAGTCCCGGACGTGGAAGACAGAGCGTGATCGGACCCGGCCCGTTGACGCCGCGGAATTCGTTGCGGCTGTGCTGGAGTGGCGTGACGAGTTCAAGACTCTCGAGTCGTCGTCGCTGAAGGTGATGCTGATGCGTCCCGAGACTCATGCCGTCTTCGACGGTCCCTGGGTCGGTTCGTTGAAACTGCGGCTGACCGGTTTGGACTCCGAGGATCGGATCCTCGAGCGGGAAGTCCGGTTCCGCTGCAAATTGAGCTCACTGACCGAGGATCAGCCGCGACAACGGGGCTGGTTGTCCGAATGCGTGGCGTATGAGGCTCGATTCAGCCGGACTCGCGAATACCTGCTCGAGCCGATGCAGGGAGTGACCGGCATCGACGTATCCGGTCTGCACGACAACTGGAAGCGAGCCGACAAGAAGAACCTGCCCTTTCTGACCGGCGGCACCTACCTGGTGGACTACGATCGCGACGGCCGGGTCGATGTCCTGATCACCGACCTGAGCGGGTTGGCACTGTACCACGGCGAGCCTGACGGTCGGTTTACCAACGTGACGTTGTCGGCCGGGTTGCCTCCGTTTTCGGCTCCGGGCGAGCCGCCTCCCTTGGGGGCCGTCTTTGCCGACTTTGACAACGATGGCTTTCCCGATCTGCTGTTGGGCTCGAAGCCCTACCGCAACGTGGGGGGGACTCGTTTCGAGCTGCTGGCCGTGGGCCGGGACACCTCGTTGAGGCTCCCGCAGGCCGCTTCGCAGTTCTCGGTCGCTGATTTTGACCGCGACGGGAACATCGACCTCTACGTTGTTGGACTCTCGGAGGGGTCACCGGAGGGTCAGCCCTGGATCGGCCAGGCCCGGGGCAACTACCACCAGTTGTGGAAGAACCGGGGGAAGTGGCAATTCGAGGAGGTGGCGGTTGCGAGTGGGACACGGGGCCGAGGGGGTCCGACGTTTGCCGCGGTCTGGTTCGATGCCAACGGCGACGGCTGGCCTGACCTGATGACGTCGTGTGAAACCGGAAAGAATGATTACCTGATCAACCGGGGAGACGGCACGTTTGTGGAGGCCGAATTGCCCGACATCTACGGCGGCTTCTCGATGGGGATTACCTCCGGTGACATCGACAACGACGGCTGGCCGGACATCTACGTGGCCAACATGTATTCGAAGGCCGGCGAGCGAATTGTCGACAACCTCCGCCGCGGAATCTACACCGACGAGGTGGACGCCCAGATGCGCGATTTCGTGAAGGGCAACGAGTTGTACCGCGGTCTGGGTGACGGGAAGTTCGACCGGATCGGACAATCGACCGGGGTGGCGGACGTCGGTTGGGCTTATGGGCCGGGCTTCGTCGATCTCGACAACGACGGTTGGCTGGACCTGTATGCTCCGGTGGGTTTCCAGAGCGTGACGCCGGAACGTCCTGACGGGTGACGCTGCGTCTGGCTGGCTGTCGTGTCACAGCCGTTCAACAGCACTGCCCAGGTCCCGTGTCTCCGCGAACTCGACTCCGAGCACGGCGAGTTCTGGGTCTCCAATCCCTGGAACTTTTCGGCCAGCGGCGAAAATCTCAGTGCCTACGAACGCAACGGCGTGTTCCTGAACGATCGCCGGGGCGGGTTCCACAACATTTCCCACAGCAGCGGAGCGGACAATCCTGGTGACGGCCGCAGTGCCGTATCGTGGGACATCACCGGTGACGGGATGCCCGAGTTGTTCATCCGCCAGGCGGGTGGCGGCCCTCTGGTGATCTACCGCAACAAGTTTCCTCGGGCGCACTTCCTGCAGTTGAGCCTGCGAGGCACTCGCAGCAACAGCCTGGGGGTGGGAGCACGAGTCGAATGCGAGGTTGGGGGTGCGGTGGTGAGGCGGTCGATGAACCCGGTGGTCAATTTTCTGTCCCAGTCCCCGGCGATGTTGCACCTGGGCCTGGGGAAGGCCGAGGTGGTGGATCGGCTGACGATCCGGTGGCCTTCGGGCGAGGTCCAGAGTTTCCAGGCGGTCCCGGTGGACCGGCACCTGCGGATCACCGAGGGTTCCGACGAATTCCGAACCCTGTCCTCCGGATCAGCAATCGGCCGCTGATGCTCAATTGGCCGTCTGCCCGGCGTGTCGACTGATGTTGGCACAGGCATTGCCAACCAACAGGCTGAGCATTCCGCTGCCAAAGAGGTACCAGAACAGGTAGCTGTAGACGTGCCCGGGCAGGGAGTGTTCGAGCGGGTCGTCGAAGAAGATGGTCTGGGCCAGCGGGACATAGATCAGGCTACAGAGCAATCCGCCGGCGATCGCTGCGGTTCCCAGTCCTTCGATGGCCTTGAGATTGGGGTTCATCGCCATGGGCCAGGCGACCAGTCCCACGCCCAGGCAGAGCCAGGCGACGAACTGGGGTGCCATGAGTGCGACGTAGGCATTGATGTCTTTCCCGTTCATGGCGTCGGCGACCCGTGTATGCAGGGCTCCTCCGAGGAACCCGGCGGCTCCGGCCAGGACGGCACAGGCCAGGGTGCCTCCGATGATCATCAGGATCGATCGGCGCCGGATCCCCTCGGCCAGGCCGGTGGCGGCTCCGAGCAAGAT
>Ga0310120_10001526_pt1 | contig 17372 bp, 14 predicted proteins | sample CB27_AW_983_MG_FD_203506 | JGI IMG/M metagenome (GOLD analysis project Ga0310120, IMG submission 203506) | Marine microbial communities from Western Arctic Ocean, Canada - CB27_AW_983 | ecosystem: Environmental > Aquatic > Marine > Oceanic | place: Canada: Western Arctic Ocean | collected...
GCTCCGTGTGAAATGGTCCCGACGAATTGGCTCAACCCATATGGTGCGCGCACAAAACTCCGCTGTTTTTCAGACGCGACCTATCGAACCCCTGAAACCGGACCAGAGCGATGGGTTCGCCTTCGGCCTCTTTCGCTTTCATGCAGCCGTGATGCAGAGGTGGTGCAGAGGTGGTGCAGCTTCTATGCAACTACAAATTCTCTAAATGGAAAAATGATAGAAACATTTATGTATTCAACCCGAACTTTAACAGCAAGCAAGAGGTATCAACCATGCAAGCAAATCCGCAGGCAAACCGCAGTCGCCTCGCAGGGCCCTCCGACTTTGCGCCGGGGACCGCTTTACCCAACCAGTCACTCCCCTTAGCGAATCCCGAAGAAGAACCCAGCGGCCGCAGGGTCGCGGCGCTTCGCCAGCCAACGAACACCACGCCACTCCGTAGACTCGCCAAAGGAGTGGGCATGAGTGCCGCCGCGGCGCTGGCGCTGGCGCTGATCCTGCTCTGGCCCGGCGTGGCCAGCGCGCGGCTCAGCTGCGCCAATGGTCAGCCTCCGGTCGCTGGCCTCTCCGGCGTCCCGAGCTGCCCCGACGCGAACACCACCGCCGAGATGGTCGACGGCTCTGTCTACCGCTAGACCCCGAGATCTACGCGACGGAAGGTCCGATCTACCTCATCGATGCCCCGAATCAGGAAGTCCACGTCATGGGAATCGTCGGGCAAGAGATCAATCCGGCCCTGTTCACCTCGACCAACGGCACCATCATTGCGGCCATCGGCCACACCGTCGGCGAGCACGTGAACTTTATGCAAGAGGTCCTGACGGACATCATCGATCCCGACGACGTCGTGCACATCGTCCTCGACCGCGGGCAGATCACCGAGACCAACACGGTCGATGGGACCTTCGGCGGGACATCCTCTCAGTGCGCGCCATCGGCGCGATCGACAAGCCGGATGCCATCGTTGGAACTACTACCGGGCTGACGGCCACCCTGGGGACCTTGGATGCCCTCGGTAACTACGTCTCCCTCTCTCCGTGGCGCCGCGGCCCCTGGCCGTCACCCAGGCCGTTGCAGGCCGTGAGGGAACCTTCACCATCCGTGGCCGACAGGACATGGAGGTCTTCGCGGGTCGAGGTATCTTTGTCTCGCACGTGCACGGGCAACAGTCGCTGCTGCGGGCGCGTTCGTCATCAGCCTGGTTCCGGGAGAAGATCCCCTATTCCCGAATGCGGACTTCACAGGTATGTCAGCGGATGTGGCAAACCTGCCGACCGCAGGCACCAACGCCTCACGTCTGACCCGTCCCCGGTTCGACTTCGTGATCACGGACGTGCCACGAACCCTGTTCGCGAATACCGGGGATGCGTTCGGCGACACGGGCGCTGGCCTTGGTCGGGCTGGCCATCCGGGGACTTCGGTCTCGGGAAGCTCGTTTACGGCTCGCCCGAATCCAAGAGCGACTCCATCGCCAGGAGAAGTGATTGGATTCCGTAGGGCTTCTGGATGAAGCCATCGTACGCAGTGTTCCAGCCCTTTAGTTTCTCCAGCGCCTCCTCGGGATGGCCACTCGACATAATGATTGGCAGCTCGGCCCATGTCTTTCTCAACTGCGACCATGTCTCGACGCCACTGAGCCCCGGCATCGCGATATCCAAGACCACGAGGCGGAGTGCCGGTCCAATTTCTCCCACCGCCACAAGCGCCTCGTCTCCACTCGAAGCGACGTGAACATTGAATCCGACTGCAGCGAGTTGCTTCGTCAGAACTTTGAGAATGAGCGCTTCGTCGTCGACAACGAGTACGTCCCCATTCGCGAAACTGGCTAAATCTGCCAAGAGGCCGACTTTCTTCGAGGCGGGTCGAGAGCCGACCTGAACCGGCAGCAGGAAGGTGAACGTGCTTCCGACCCCCAGCTCCGTCTCGATTCTGAGCTGCCCTTCGTGGCTAACGAGGATGCCACGTGTGGCCGCCAGCCCGAGCCCGCGTCCGGCGAACTTCGTGGTGAAGAAGGGGTCGAAGATCTTCCTCAGTGTAGCGATATCCATTCCCGCCCCATTGTCGCAAACCGTGACATGGACCACATCACCGGAGATCTGTCCATGTTCGCTGGATGCACAGGCGTCACTCATCGGCGCGGGGCGACCGATGCCTGTGCCGATTTCTATCGTGCCGCGCGTGTCGCCGATTGCTTCGGCTGCGTTCGTGACCAAGTTCATCAATACCTGACGAAGCTGCGCGGACCCGCCGCGAATGAGCGGGAGCTCGTCCTCTAGACGGAAGTTAATCTCGATGCTTTTGGGGATCGTTACAGAAATCAAGCTGGTTACCTCACGGATTAGCAAGGACAAATCCAGACTCTCGGTCATGAAGGTGGTCTTGCCCGCGTAGGCGAGAAGCTGGCTCGTGAGCTCTGCGGCGGCCGTGGCCGCCACTTCAACATCAGCCAGAGCTCCCTGGATCGGGGAATCGGGGTGCATCCCCTCGCGAGCGATCTCCGTATTGCCCAGGACCGTCATGAGCAGATTGTTGAAGTCGTGGGCGATCCCTCCAGCTAAGAGGCCCAGACCTTCGAGTTTCTGGGCTTGAATCATGGCCTGGGACTCTTTCCGCGCCTGCGTCACATCGGACAGTCTCCAGGCCCTTCCCCGGAACCCCCGCTCCGTCTCGATGGGCAATGTCCTTACTTCTAGAGTCCTCCCGTCGAGCATCGCGAGATCGCACGACTCTGTCCTCAGCGATTCGAATGACGCGCCGTCGGAATTCCACATCCGTTGCATTATTTCCGGAGGTGGTTCGCGAAGCATCGTGCCCAAATGGATCTGGAGTTGATGCCCGCGGTCAAACATCTCCCGAGTAGATATCCCCCACAGCTTTGCAAACGCCTCGTTGATATAACGAATCTCACCGCTCCGCTCTTTGAAGAGCACTCCCTCTCCCATCACTATATCGAGAGTCTCCAAGAATTCGAAATGCTCCTCAGATTCGTCTAGGGCGGTGCGAAGCGCCGTCCGGTCCCTGAGCCGCAGACACATTCCTGCTTCGCGTCCGCGAATTTTCTTAACCAAGGAGACTTCGATCACGACAAAGGTTTCGACTCCCGACGGCGATGTGAATCGGTGCTCTCGCGAGTCCGGTGCACTGTTGTTGTACTCCGCGAGCGAAAAGCTAGGCACAGCCAGCTGGAGAAGTTCGCCAATTGGAGCCCCGGGGTTCAATCTTCCTTGGCCAAAGAGTTTCTCTGCATTTCGGTTTGCGTAAAGTATCTGGTGGTGGCGGGTGACGATCACGATGGGGTCGGCATCATGGTCGAGCACGCTCGAGAGAGAAACGCCCTCGAGCACAAAGAGGTCGCGGCGCTCTACTGCAAAAAAGAAGAGGACGCAGCTGAGCACGTAGCCGAGCGCCGTCGGGTCGTACGAGAGAGAGACGGGGCTGAACACGTAGAGCATGTTCATCGACATCGGAATCGAAACGGCGGCGGCAAGAATTTGGCACTGTCCGCGTATTGTCGGATCCTGTACGAAATACGCTTCCCGTGCATGGACGAACACCGCCGCGCAAAGGGCCGCGTAGTTGACGACAGCTGTCGCGTACCAGAGCGGTCCGTACTCGCTTCTTGCAAGGGGCCGCGCCTCGAGGAATTGTCCGTGCCAGGGGTTCGTGATCAAGCCGATCCAGAGCAGGGCATTGATCGTGACGAGTACGGGCAAGGCAGACCGAAAGGCAACTTTTCGATAGCCCACCATCTCTGAGAAGCCCGTCGTAAAGAGCCACCAGCCCGGCGCGATCGTCAGCAGGCCGGTGTAGACCATAACCATTCCGCCCCAGCGGATCCCTGAGTCGTTAGGCCAGACGTTGGCAACCAGGTCGCCGATAGAGAAGATCAACGCGGAGAAAAAAACCATCGGGAGTGCCGGCCACAGCGCTGCTGGCGGACGCCGGTAGAAGACGTGGGTAGACAGCGCCACCAACAGGACAATTCCAAGTGCGGTCGCGATTTTAGCTTCAGGCATGAATCAATCCATCTGTGCCTCGGAAACATCCACGGCATCCACTTCGATCATGCCACAAATTGGGGCTCCAATGCTTGAGAGTATGATCGAAGACGAAACAGTCGGTTGGGCCTTCACCGGTTTCCAGCCAAGCGCAACCGGCCGCCCGGCCAGATAGCCATTTCAAACGCCCATTCTACTCCCTGAGCCATGTGGGGTAGAGGTAAACAGGGGACACAGGGGCTCTCGATGGCAGGCCGGGGTCCGTCGGCTTCTGATTATGGGCACCCAGTTTTCCCACTTTTTCCGCGCCGAGGCTCATCATGGCCTCGTCATACCAGCCCCACAGTTCTCACACGAGATTCACGGGCAGGCGCTTGATGCCACTAATAAAGTTGGACTGCAATCTTTCGGGCGGGCCGGCGAGACTCACGTCCGGGTACCTCCGCAGGAACTCTCCGAGGGTCACACGCATCTCGAGCCTCGCGATATGGCTTCCCATGCAGAAGTGCGTGCCGACGCCAAATGCAAGGTGCGGATTCGGCTTTCGCGTGATGTCGAAGACCTCGGGATCGTCGAACACCTCAGGGTCTCGGTTTGCGGCGCCGTAGTACATCACGACCTTGTCGCCCTTGCGGATCTCTTGATCGCCGATCTTCGTGTCGCACAGAGCGGTTCTTCGGAATTGCATGACCGGCGACACCCAGCGTAGGATTTCCTCGATGGCCTGGGGCAGCAGCGAGGGATCGCGGCGCAACCGATCAAACTGCTCGGGGTTCTCGCACAACGCTTGAATTCCGCCTGAAAGCGCATTCCGGGTGGTCTCGTTGCCAGCAATGATGAGCAGGAAGAAGTTCACCTGCGTCATCATTCGGCTGATCGGCGCGCCGTGATACTCACCATTGACCAGACTCGAAAAGACATCGGCAGTCGGTCGCTTCCCGCGTTCCCTTGCCAGGATCGCGGACTGGACGAAGATCTGTAGCAAAGCGAAACGGGCGCGAAGCAGGTTGAAGGAGCCGGGCTCACCGAAGCGCATTGTCTCATTGGTCCAGCGATAGAACCTAGCCGTGTACTTGTCGGCGACACCGAGGAAGTTAGTCAGAATGCGGAGCGAGATGGGCGCCGAGACGTCGCCCACGAAATCGCACTCCGACCTCGACGCCAACCGATCCAGGGTCTGACAGACGATCTTGCCCATATGCGCCTCGGTCTCCTGGACCGCTCGTGGCTTAAATTCCACGTTCAACAGGTTGCGCAACTCGGAGTGGTCTGGCGGATCCATCTGGATTAGCTGCTCACTTGCCAGGCGCCGCTCCCTGGGGCGAAGATCGTTGAGCGCGGAGGTTCCCGCGGCCGATGAGAAGATCTCCGGATGCTTGGAAACGAAGGCAACGTCGTGGTAGCGCGTGAGGGCAAAGAACCCAGGACCAGGCACGAATACCGGGAGCTCGCATTCCTCTTGCCAGTGCACGGGATCCTGCTCGCGCAGCAGGCGGAAGTATTCGAAGGGCACACCCGCGACGAAGGTCTCCGGATCGGAGAGATCGATGTCGCCCGGCCGAAGCGAAGCCGCCTGGGGCGACGCGCTCGTCCCTCGGTCTCTCGTCATTTGCGCTTGCATTCGATTAGGCGTTGTCATGGCCGCGGTCCATTCAGCGATCGGAGTCGATCCAGGCAACCGGCTCTTTGAGTTCGTCGGGCGCCGTCCGCTCCCAGGTCCTCATCGCGGCCGAAAGCAACTTCGCCATGACTGTCCGAGCCGTCTCCGGGTCTCCGTTTTCGATCGCTCCGATAACCCGCTCGTAGTTGCGAAGTGCCGAACGCTGCTGCTTTTCATCCCACCCGGCGCTCGTCTCCCCAGACATGCGATGAAGCGCTTCGACGAGAATCGCGAGAACCCGGTTGCCCGACGCTGTGGCGATCAGGTTCATAAAGCGCCGGGATTCCTCTCGGAAGAGTTCCGGATCATTCACATCGGCGTGTATCCGGGCGATGCTCTCATGCAGCGTCCCAATGTCCTCGCGACTCGCGCTCACGGCGGCCTCAGCGGCCAACACCGGGTAGATCGAGCAGCGCGCCTCCAGGACCGAACGAAATGATGCGTCGGCAAACTGTAGATGCAGCGAGAGCACGCTTGCCAGATGATCGGCACCTGGGGCGCTGACCACAGGGCCACCGCCTGGCCCGGCCTTGATGCGGAGCGCACCCTGGAGCTCGAGAAATCGCAGCGCCTCGCGCACTGTGCCCCGCGCCACCCCTAGCTCCTCGACCATGCGATGCTCGGCAGCGAGCTGCGTTCCGGGCCTGAGGCGCCGACGCCGAATCTCGCCCACGAGCTTGCGGGCGATGCGGGTTGCGGCGCGTTCGGAATTTCGCTTTCTGTTCATCCGCTCGATCCCTCCCCGCGGCACTGGGGGGCACTCTCTTTAAGGCTCGGGTGGGCGCTCTGGTGGGTGACAGGATAACTAGTATCATAGTCTTGCAAGGAAACCAAACACAACCGCTCGGAGAAATTCATGTCGATCGCCCTCGCGGAAGAGCATCAAGAACTCGCCCGCGTCGCCCGCGCTTTTCTCGAATCAAACGAGGCACGCGGTCAATCCCGCGCGTTGCTCGAAGCGCCGAGCGAACACCTGCCGAGTTTCTGGAAGGAGATGGCCGAACTCGGGTGGTTGGGGCTTCACATTGACGAGGCCCATGGAGGCCAGGGATTCGGGCTGACCGAGCTTTCGATCATCCTCGAGGCGCTGGGCTTTGCCGTAGCGCCCGGCCCGTTTCTGCCGACCACGCTAGTGTCGGCGCTCGTCGCCGAGTGCGGAAGCGAAGCAACACGCGAGGCCTTGCTGCCCGGACTCGCTGACGGGTCGCTCATCGGAGCCGTCGGCCTGGGCGGAGATCTCGAACGCGACAGAGACAGCCGACTCAAAGGGTCGGCCGGCCTGGTGCTTGGTGCAGAGGTCGCGCAAGTCTTCGTTGTCTGCGTGCACGACGACGTAGTCCTGCTCACCCCGGGCCAGGCGGGCCTGACGGTCGAGCCGCAGAAGAACATGGATCCCAGTCGACGGGTCTCCGCCGTTCGCTGTGATGGCGTCCAGGTCTCGGAGTCGAACCGCATGGTCGGGGCCCGACATACCCTCAAGCGCCTGGCTCGAACACTCTCCGCCGCCGAGGCCGCCGGCGGCGCCCGTGCCTGTACCGAGATGGCAACGGCGTACGCCAAAGAACGTGTGCAATTCGGCCGGCCCATTGGCACTTTCGGTCCGGTCAAGCACCACTGCGCCAATATGCTCGTCGCGACCGAGCAGGCTACGGCGGGTGCGTGGGGCGCCGCACGTGAAAATCTCAGCCCCGACGAGGCCGAGCTCGCCGCTGCCACTGCGTGCGGGCTCGCCCTGCCCGCTTTTGTCTTCTGTGCGAAGCAGAACATCCAGGTCCACGGCGGTATTGGGTACACCTGGGAACACGACGCCCACCTCTACCTCCGCCGTGCGATCGCACTCGACTCGCTGATGGGATCGGTGGACCTGGCGCGCGAAGACATCGTGCGCCTGATGGCTCGCGGGGTGCGCACGAAGGCCACGATCGAGCTACCGCCTGAAGCGGAGGTCTACCGCGAAGCCGCTCGGGCCGTCGCCAAGCAAGTGGCCGCGCTGCCCAAGGAAGCCAAGCGCAAAGCGCTCAGCGACAGCGGCTACCTCGTGCCCCATTGGCCGAAGCCCTGGGGCCGCGAAGCCGGACCCGTAGAGCAACTCGCGATCGATGAGGCGTTCAAAGGCGTGGGACGACCGGACTTGAGCATCAGCGGCTGGAACACGCTCACCATTGCCCAACACGGGAATCCCGAGCAGGTGGAGCGTTTCGTCCGGCCCAGTCTCGAGGGCAGGATCGAGTTCTGCCAACTTTTCAGCGAGCCCAACGCCGGGTCCGACGCGGCGGCGGTGCAGACCCGAGGCATCAAGGTCGATGGCGGCTGGCGCGTCTCGGGACAGAAGGTGTGGACCAGCAACGCGCATCTCTGCAGCCACGGATTCGCGACCGTTCGAACCAACAGCGATGGACCCAAGCATGCCGGCATCAGCATGATGGTCATCGACCTCAAGGCCGACGGTGTCGATGTGCGCCCCTTGCGCCAGATCACCGGCCACGCTCACTTCAACGAGGTCTTCTTCGACAACGTCTTCGTCCCGGACGACGACGTCGTGGGGCCTGTCGATCAGGGCTGGACAGTCGCCCGTAACACGCTCGGCAACGAGCGCGTCTCGATCGGCGGCGGAGCGGAAGGCGGAACGGCCGGGGGACCGAATCTCCTGGAACTGCTCGAGAAGTTCGCGCCCGACGATGGGGGAGTGGCCCGGGAAGTGGGTGCCACCCTCGCGGAAACCGAATCAATCGCTCTAATGAACCTGCGAGGCGTGATCCGGGCGGTCGAAGGGTCGGAGCCCGGCGCCGAGGCAAATGTCACGAAGCTGCTCGGTTCGGAAGTTGCCCAGCGCAACGGCGCCGTCGCGGCACAAATCGTTGGGCCTCTCGCAGCGGTAAGGGAAGGCGATGCACGACGAGTCGGCACATGGATCATGGCGATGATGGGCGCCACGATCGGAGGCGGCACCTCCGAGATCATCCGCAACCAAATCGCCGAACGGCTGCTCGGCCTGCCACGCGATCCGTTGATCAAGTAGCTTATGCCCGTGGCGTCGCGGGCACGAACCAAGAGAACGAATCGCACAAAAAGGGGTGAGGCCGAATCGGAGGGAAGGGCCGGAGAAGAATGAGACTAATCCGACGGTCGATCGAATATGATTCAGACCGCCTCCGGGTGCCCGGTTCGACGGGGTCGAAGCGAATCGGCGCAACAATAGGACGCAACAATAGGACGCAACAATAAGGCGCAACAATAACAAGGAGACTCCAGTGGCATTTTCAGGCAAGGTCGCATTGATCACCGGTGGCGGAAGCGGCATGGGCCGACTCGCGGCGCGCAATCTTGCTGCACAGGGCAAACTGGTCGCCGCTCTCGACGTGAACGTCGACGGATTGAAAGAAACGGCCGACGGTCACGACAGCATCTTGACGATTCCCACCGACGTGACCGATCAGGATTCGGTGGAGAACGCCGTAAGACGCTGCGAGCAAGAACTCGGGCCCATCGATCGGGTCTACAACGCAGCGGCCATCATGCCCACCGGCCTGCTGATGGATCAAGATATTTCGGTCATCCACAAGATCATGGACATCAACTACGGCGGTGTCGTCAACGTTGCGAAGTACGCACTGCCGGGAATGCTCGAACGCGGCCGGGGCGACTTCATCAACTTCGCATCGATGGCCGGCTGGCTACCGATCATCTACCTGGGCGCATACAATGCGTCGAAATTTGCGGTGGTGGCGTTCGCCGAAGTGCTCTACCACGAGAATCGCAACAAGGGCGTCCGTTTCGCTTGCGTTTGCCCGCCGCCGGTGGCCACTCCGCTGCTCCAGCAGGCCGAGGACAACGTCTGGCCAAAGACCTTCGACACGGCCCCCCCGATCGAGCCCCAGCAAGTGCTCGATGCCATCGAGGTCACGCTCGAGAAGGACACACTGTGGGTGTTCCCCGGTCGGGGCACCAGGCTCGGTTGGCGCGCACGCCTTTGGTTCCCTCGCCTAATGTGGAAAATCGTGCACCGGACGGAAGGGTTCTAACAGTCCGCACACTTTCCAACGACCTCTCGCAATCAGGAGATCTCCATGACTACTCCCACAAGGGCATCCGAATCCGTTCTCTTGGAAGAAACCCGCAACGGGGTCCGGATCCTTCGGATGAATCGGCCGGAAGTGAAGAATGCACTCTCGAACGATTTGACCCGAGCACTTGTTCGGGGGCTCGAAGAAGCGGCCTCTGACGCCGATATTCGGGTGATCGCCCTGACGGGCGTGGGTGGTGCATTCTGTTCGGGTGCGGATCTCAGCCCAAGAAAATCCGGGGACCCCAAACCCGATTCCGTTGAACAAACTGCGGACATCGTCGTTCAGTTGGTCACCGCTATGCGCGTGTCTTGCGAAAAGCCCGTCATCGCGGGCATCGATGGCATCGCGATCGGCGCAGGGCTAGCCCTCGCCATGTGCGCCGACATCCGCATGGCCAGTTCCGCAGCCCGCTTCAACCCGGGCTATGCGCGGATCGGAACGTCGCCGGACTGCGGACTCACGTGGACCTTGCCCGCCGCCATCGGACGCGAGCCGGCGATGCGCTTTTTTCTCGAGCCGAAGATGCACGATGCCGAGGCAGCGCTAGCGCTCGGGATTGTCGGCGAAGTCGTCGACGCCGATGGCTTCGATCAGACCTTCATTGGCTATTGCGAGAAGATCGCCGAAATCGCACCGCTGGCCGCAGCACAGACGAAGCGCCTGGTCTCACGGACCGGACTCCCGGATAACCTCGAAGCTCACCTGCGTGACGAACTTACGTATGCAGCGCGCGGATTGAAGAGCGAGGATGGCAGGGAAGCCAGGCGCGCGCTGCGCGAGAAGCGCAAGCCTGTCTTTGGCGGACATTAGTCTCGCCAGAACGCTACCCCTCCAACGCAAAGCCTGGGCGTCTCACTTCTGTTCCCGCCAACGGACGACAAACAAAAGACCCCCCGCCTTGATCGCTTGGTCCAATTCCCTCATGGCGCGTATCATAATCTGAATGCCGAGCTCAGCAGAGTTTGAGCCCGAGGCAGTTGAGACCTGACACCGCGTCCCAGGCCCCCCGAAAAAGGAAACGAAACGATGGCAGATACGACAAGTGGCAAACTACTGGTGGACCCGAGTTGCTATGGCGAGAGTGGCCCGCCCCACGAACTGTTCCGTACGCTGCGGGCCGAGTCGCCGGTGCACTGGTGTGAAATGGAGAAGGTCGAGTCCTTCTATGCAATCACCCGCCACCAGGACATCCGAACCATCTCGAGCCATCCCGAACTCTTCATCAACGAACCGGGCGTCAACCCCCGGCTCAAAGAAAGCCCGATCGAAAATCAAACGGCCTTTCGAGTCGTGATCGTGACCGACGGTCCAGAACACCGTGATCTGCGAAAAGTGGCCATGCCCCACCTCACACCGAGATCGCTGGCGACGGCTGAAGCCTCGATGCGTGCGAGTGCTAAGCTGCTCGTCGACGAGTTGGCGAAGGACGGAGGCGAGGGCGAGACCGATCTCGCCATGGGCCTGGCCGTGCGGCATCCCCTGCGCGTGCTCTGCAAGACCCTCGGCGTGCCCGAGGATCAGGAGGAGACGATCCGTGAACTGTCCAACCGGCTCTTCGGCGCCGATGACAACGATCTGGGCGGAGGCACCTCTCCCGAGGCTTTCAAGCAACTCGGTCAAGAGTTCATCAAACTCTTCATGCCTATCATCGAGGATCGGCGCGCGAACCCGACCAACGATCTGGCGAGTGTGATCGCCAACGGGACAATTCGGGGCGAAGCACTCGGGCCAATCGAGACCCTCGGTTACTTCCTGATCATTTTCAGTGCTGGACACGATACGACCAAGAACAGCCTCGCGGGTGGATTTCGGGCATTGATCGAAAATCCCGACGAATTCAAAAAGGTGCAGAACGACCTCTCTCTAAGCGCAGACTGCGTCGAGGAAATCGTACGCTGGACAACCCCCGTCAACTACATGAAGCGCACCGCGACGCAGGATATCGACGTGAACGGCCAGAAGGTTCGTGAAGGCGAAGCGGCCATGATGTTCTACGCTTCAGCCAACCGGGATGAGTCGGTCTTCGAAGACCCGTACACGTTCAACGTCGAGCGAAAACCCAACCGACATCTGGGCTTTGGCCACGGCGAGCACTTCTGCATGGGCGCCCATTTCGCACGCCGCTCGCAGATCGCGATCATCGAAGAACTGGCACGTCGGGTTGAGCACTGGGAGATCATCGACGAGCCCGAATGGATCTCCTCGAGCTTCGTGGTTGGACTGAAGCACCTTCCGGTGCGCTATCGAATTCGGCAAGGCGACTAGCAGGATCGCCCCTGGGCGTAGAAGGTCGAGTCGGCGCGCTCAGTCCATCTTTGAGTTAGACCGCTTCGCGTCGCCCGCCGCCCGGACCTCCGCGTCGCGCCCTTCGGGCTTGCCCACCTTTACAAAGCCCTCGCCGAAGGGCTCGTCACGCCGATGGAGCGCTTCCTTCAGGCCGTTTTCCTTCATGCTCCGACCGTAGTCGCGCACCGCCTTTGAACGATGTGCGCGGGCGTCGTTCTCGCCGGCCAACCTCTGGAGGGTCTGGGCCCCCATCAGTTCGAGGCCAAGGTTGGTGATGCGCTTGTTGGCCGCGAGCAAATCGGGATCGATCAGCCCAAAGCGATCGGCCAGGCCTTCCACCTCGTCCTCGAGCACGTCAGCCGGCACGGCCTTCATCACTAGGCCGATCTTCTCCGCGTCCGCCCCCGAAACCGAATCTCCTGTCAGTTGAAGCCGCTTCGCCCATTGCGGGCCGCAGTGGTACATCCAGAGGTTGTTGGGCAAGGCGCCCATTGAGCGCGCCGCAGGGAAACCGATGCGGGCATCTTCCGCCGCGATCACGATGTCGCACGCCAGCGCGAGATCGGTCCCTCCGGCCAGACAGTTGCCGTGAACCTGGGCGATGGAGGGCTTGTGCATCTCCCAGAGCGTGCGGATACGCCGATTTCCCTGCTCGATCAGCCAGATGTCGTCGTCGTGCGCGCGACCCGTTCGATAGCCAGGCTTCTTCTTGCCGCCCAGGCTGGTGAGGTCGTAGCCCGAACAGAACGAAGCCCCCTGCCCTCGCAGGATCACGCTGTGCACCGCGCAGTCTTCGTCCGCCTCCCAGAGCGCGTTTTCGAGTTCCTCGAGGAGCAGCGGCGTCATTGCGTTGTGCGTCTTGGGACGGGCGAGCGTGATACGTGCCCGTCCGTCTTCGACTTCATAGCCGATCTCTTTGTAGCCCGTCTTGGCATCCATACCTGCGTTGTCCTCCTTGGTTGATCGGGTCCGTGCCACCCGGAGCCTGCTCGGCAGAGCGAGGCTCTGGAGTGCGTGTTCCGTTGGTCGCGAACCCTAGGCGGCGCGGTCCCGGCTTCCCGAAAGCTCGGCCATCAGCTCCAGGCCCTCCGCTTGCCTGCACGAAAGGGTCAAGCCAGTCGCGCCCGACCCCTCCCACTCTTTATAACGCTCGCGGATGCGCTGCGGCGGTCCCACAAGCGACGACTCGTCGCAATACTCGTTCGGAACGGCCTCAATGGCCTCGCGCTTGCGGCCGGCCAGATAGAGTTCCTGGATCTTTTGCGCGGCCTCCGGGTAGCCTCGACGCACCATCATGTCGTTGTGGAAATTCTTGTTGCGATGGCCCATGCCGCCCACGTAGAGCGCGATGCCGGCCTTCATGCGATCGAAGGCCTGTTCGATGTCGTCGGTGACAATGACGGTGACACCGGGCTGGATCTCGAAGTCCGCCAGGCCCTTCCCTCCGCCGGCTCTTCGGAAGCCCTCCTCGAGCCACGGTCGGTAGGTGTCCATCATGCCCGGGACGAAGGCCAACGGGAACCAGCCGTCGGCGATCTCCGCGGTGAGACGGACATTGCTCTCGCTGCCGGTTCCCAGCCAGATGGGGATCTTCGGGTTCATGTGAAGGATTGACTTGAGCGGCTTGCCGATCCCCATGGCCCCCTCCCCTCGATAGGGAAGCGAGATCTCCTTGCCGTCGTGGGCGACCGGCTCCTCGCGCAAGAATACTTTGCGCATGATCGACACGTAGTCGCGGATCCGCCAATAGGGACGGCCCCAGGGTTGGCCGTACCAGCCCTCCACGATCTGCGGGCCGCTGACCCCGAGCCCCGCAACAAAGCGGTTTCCGCCAGCGAGCGCATCGATGGTGGCTGCCTGCATGGCCGCCATAGCGGGCGTGCGCCCGGCCAACTGCATGATCGACGTGCCTAGCCGAATCCGTTTGGTCACGGCCGCCAAGTAGGCCAGCGGCGAGGTCGCATCCGAGCCATAGGCCTCGGCTGTCCAGACCGAGTCGAAGCCCAGGCTCTCCGCGCGTTGTACCAACTCCACCGGCAGCTTCATCTCCGCCCCGGAGTATCCGAGCATCAATCCGAGCTTCATCTTCCCTCCACGATTTCTGGAACGGTGTCCGGCTGACTCTAGGCTCCCGGCCAATCCGGCAGGTCAGTGCTGGCGCTGAGCTTCCAGTCGGGAGGCCGCCGTTCCAGAAAGGAGCGCACGCCCTCGGCGGCGTCGGGCTGCTTGCCCGCCCACGCCAGCAATTGCTTTTCCTTCGCCATCGTCTCGGGCGGGGTTTCAATGACGCCCTCCCAGAGCAGGCGTTTCGCGATGGCCACCGAAACCGGTGCGGCATTTTTCGCGATGTCGCGCGCCCAATCTCGTGCTCGTGGGACCACTTCCTCGCTCGCCATGACCTCGGAGGCGAGTCCCAGCGCTGCGGCCTCCTCGCCCTTGAACGTGCGGCCGCTGAGCAACAGGTCGGCGGCGCGCGAAAAGCCGACGACCCGGGGAAGAATCGAATGCGAGCCAAGCTCGGGAATAATGCCGCGACGCACAAAAGAGAACGCCAGCTTGGCTTCCCGGGCCACGAAGCGTAGATCGCACTGCAACGCGAGCGTCAGCCCCACCCCAACGGCATGGCCGTGGATGGCCGCGACCACCGGCTTTCGCAGCTGCCAGGCCGCGAGCCTGGGGGCGCCACTCTCGGGCTCGGCGGCACGACGGGCGCCGTCGACATCGCCGAAAGTCTTCTCGCCCCCACCCATATCCGCTCCGACGCAGAAGGCCTTTCCGGCACCGGTGAGAATCACGGCGCGAATCTCGTCCTCCTCGTCACAGCGCGCGTAGGCCTGTCCGAGTTCTGCGCCGAGTCCAAAGTGGAATGCATTCAAACTCTCTGGACGATTCAGGGTAATCGTGGCGACACCGTCTTCCACCGCAAGCAAGATGTGTTTGTATGCGCGTTCTTCCATCAGAGTGCTTCCTTCAAAGGCTTATCACCCAAGGTCTCCATCCAAGTTCATCATCCAAGTTCTATGCCACCTCACTCAGTCGATAGCGAATGGGGAGCCTTTTCAAACCCACGACGAAGCTGGACGCGATCTGGACTGGATCACCCGCGAGCTCCAAAGTGTCGATCCGACCGATCAGCTCGCGCAGCAATGCGCGCTGGGACTGGCGGGCTAGGTGGGTGCCGAGGCAAAAATGCTCTCCGATCCCAAAGCCAAGGTGCGGGTTCGGATCGCGGTCGATGCGGAAGCTGTACGGGTCCTCGAAAACAGACTCGTCCCGATTCGCCGAGGCATAGAAGAGCACGAGGTTGTCGCCTTTGCGGAGCTTCTGTCCGCGGAATTCGAGATCTTCCGCTACGACTCGCTTCATATAATTGACAGGTGAGGTCCAGCGCACGATCTCCTCCACTGCGCTCGGCACCAGGTCGGGGTTGCTCTTCAGCTTCTCGTATTCGGCGGGATGCTCGGCTAACGCACGGATGCCGCCGGCCAGAGCGTTCTTCGTGGTGTCGTGTCCGGCCGTGAAGGTGATCAAGTAGTAGCCAAGGGTTTCCATGATTCCCAGCGGCTCGCCATTCACCTTGCCATTGGCGAGCAAGCTCGCCAGATCGTCCGTGGGGTTCGCACGTCGATCTTCGATAATCCCGCTAAAGAGTTGAAAGAACTCCATCGCCAGAGCCTGGACCGCCTGGCTTCTATCCTCGCCCTCGCGCTGGAGGTCGGGATCATCTGAGCCGAAGAGTTCGTTGGTGAGCCGGAGGAGCTGGGGTTCCTTCTCGGTCGGCACCCCGAGGATGGCGGAGAGGACACGAAGCGGATGCGCGGCTGCGACCTCGTTGGCGAATTCGCACTCGCCCTCGCCGCCGCGGGCACGCTGGACCAGCGTATCAACCAGTGTGCGCGCACTCTCCTCCACAATCGGGGCCACTCTATTTATGGCGCGCGGCGTGAACCAGGAGGCGGCCACTTTGCGATAATCGCGATGCTCTGGCGGATCCATCCCAATGATGACACGCATCTGACCGATCCCCTGATCGGCTTGGATGATCTCCTTCTGCGTCGTACTCTCGAGCACGATGCCGAAGCCGTTGAGAAAGCGCTCGGGCTGCTTCGAGATCTCACAGATCTGGTCGTGGCGGACCACGGGATAGAAGGCGTCGAAGCCCTCGGGCTTGCAAGGGTGCAGCCGTTCCAACTTTCGCAACTCGCGCCAATCATCATGGGGAACGCCGTGCGCTCCATAGGCCTTTGGCGCAATCAAGTCAAAGCCGTCGATGTCTGTCATTTGCTCTTCTCCCAAAGCAGGCTGGCCACTCAGATGGGGCGACGCTCGTTCAGCCCCACTGCGTTTCGATCGAGAATCTTTTCCTGATCGGCGATCGAAATCCCGTCCAGTTCCTTGAGGATGTCGCGCGGGTGTTCCAAACCCTCCATATGGGGCCAGTCCGATCCGAGGATTACCCGGTCGGCGCCCATCTGCGCGACCACTTCCACAATATCGTCTTCCCAGAATGGGTTGATGAAGACGTGCTCCCGAAAAGTGTCGACGGGGTTTTCCTTGAAGTAGCCACGGACACGGTCCTTGGTGCGGTCGAGGCTGCGCAGCAGATCGCCGAGAAACTCTGCGCCGTTTTCTACCGAAGCGACGCGCAGGTTGGGGAAACGTTCGAAGAGCCGGTCGAAGACCAAGCTAGCCAAGAAGTCGTTGATGTTACGGCTGCGGTGGAAGTTCGTGATGCTCGGGCGCGGTCCGAGAGCGAGGACGTCGATGCTCCGCGTGTCGTAGCCGTTACTGTCGTGGCGTGTGGCGCCGATGTGGGTGACGACGGTAATGCCGGCTTCATTCACCCGCGCCCAGAAGGGATCGAAGTCCTTGTGCCCAGGATTGCGCGGTCCGTTTCGCGTGAACACCGCACTGGGCCGCATCACCAGGATGCGCGCGTCGCGCGCGAGGGCCCACTCAAGCTGCTCACACGCCCAGTCGACATCGGCCAGCGTGATGTAGGGCGAGGTAAAGATGCGGTCCTTGTAGGAGAGCCCCCAATCCTCATCCAGCCATTGATTGAAAGCGCTGAACGTGGTGCAGAGGGCATCCACGTCCTTCTTCAACGGCTCCTCGTAGAGCACACCGAGCGTAGGGAATAGCCAAGCGGCGGTGAGGCCCTGCGCGTCCATGCGCTCGATCCGCGCATCACGGTCCATGTACTCTGGAGGCATGGGCTCGAGCGAGGAACGCATCAGTTCGGCGCTCGTCACGCCTCGCGGATTGCCGCCGAAGTACTCGCGCAGCACGCCGGGCTTGGAGATGGGATTGAAGGTCGGGTTTCCCGAGCGATCGATCCTGCCGCCAATGACCTGGTACTTG
>Ga0310120_10001529_pt1 | contig 17351 bp, 14 predicted proteins | sample CB27_AW_983_MG_FD_203506 | JGI IMG/M metagenome (GOLD analysis project Ga0310120, IMG submission 203506) | Marine microbial communities from Western Arctic Ocean, Canada - CB27_AW_983 | ecosystem: Environmental > Aquatic > Marine > Oceanic | place: Canada: Western Arctic Ocean | collected...
GCGTTACGCTGTTACTTCTCATTCCAGCGACGGTGCTGCTGCTGGGCTCAGTTTTGAATTTCTGGCTGATTATGATTGCGGTTAGCATCTTCTTTGGCCTGTCGTCAACCGTGTATCCACTCTGCGTTGCTTATGCAAACGACCATCTTGACTCCACCGATGTTGTTTCAGCAAGCGGGGGATTTGTACTTTTCTATGCCATCGGCGCCATCAGCGGACCACTGATCAGTTCATTAGCCATGAGAGTCAATGGTGCTCGAGGTTTGTTTGTATTCATTATTACAGCGAGCCTCGTATTCGGACTGTTCATCATCTGGCGTATTCGGATCCGTCCGTGGGTACCCATAGCCGGGAAAGAACCCTACGTTCCTCAGCCAGAGGGGCAGGCCCCAGGTGTTGTTAGCGAACTCGACCCACGGGCAGAGGTGGGCGACTACTATGATGAAGGGCCGGACACAGTCCCATTTTCGCATTCCGCTGAAGCCACCAAACCAACCGATCATGCGGGAAACGGACGACAGGAGATCACCATTACCACACCTGGTCTGCTGTCACAGACTGATCAGACAGTGATATCCGGAGATGATACGCGTGAGAAACCTCAAGACAGTTGAGCACTTTTTGATCGACAGAATTTAGTGATCTGAACCGCCTGCGTCAGTCGGTGTGGTACGAACAGCCAGAATTTCGTACCGGCGGGCACCATCAGGCGCCGTGAATTCGATTTCATCGCCGGCAGATTTACCGATGATGGCCTTTGCAATGGGCGAATTGTGAGAAATCAGCCCCTGATCAATATCAGCCTCCAACTCACCCACAATTTGGTAGGTCACCTCCCGGTCCCCGGCTTCTTCCCACAAATCCACCAATGTCCCGAACACAACCTTTCCCTGAAAATTCAGCTTAGTGGGATCAACCACCTCAGCACTGGCAAGTTTAGACTCGAGTTCCGCAATCCTGCCTTCGATAAACCCTTGTTGTTCCTTCGCCGCATGGTACTCGGCATTCTCCGATAAATCACCATGGGCGCGGGCCTCGGCAATGGCCAAGATAATATTGGGACGATCTACGCGCTTGAGCTGCTGCAATTCCTTCTGCAGTCGTATCTCGCCGTCAGTCGTTAAAATTACCCGTGTCATATACACATACCTCGTGAAGAGACTGTAGCCTGTTTACCAACATTTGACTACTGCTCCTGTGGGCTTCGCATACCGCGCGAGCCGAGGCCAACGTCGTGTAATAGGGGACCTTGTATATCAGCGCAAGCCGGCGAATAGTCTGGGAATCCCGGCGACTGTGTCGACTGGCTGTGGTGTTGATGATTAAATCAAATTCATCATCTCGAATACTGTCTGCAACATTAGGGTGAGCTTCGCTCACCTTCCGGATCACGCTGGACGGTATACCTGCTGCCTCCAGGGTTTCCGCCGTCCCTTCTGTCGCCATCAGTCTGAACCCGTTGATGGACAGATACCGGGCAACATCAACCACAGCCGGCTGATCAGCAGTTTTTACACTGATTAACACAGTACCCGTTGCCGGAATAAACATGCCAGCTGCCCGTTGCGCTTTATCAAAAGCTTCGCCCAAGGTTGCGCCGACACCCATCACCTCCCCAGTGCTTTTCATTTCCGGACCCAGCAGAGGATCTACCCCCGGAAACTTGACGAATGGAAACACCGCTTCCTTGAGTGAAAAGTACGGTGGCGTGACTGTGGACATTTCGCCCTGCTGGGCAAGCGACTCGCCGACCATGCACCGAGCCGCTATCTTGGCCAATGGTCTGGATGTCGCCTTGGACACAAAAGGTACCGTACGTGACGCTCGAGGATTAACCTCCAGAACATAAATATCACCATTTTTCACTGCAAACTGGACATTCATCAAGCCCACAACCCCCAGTGCCAGTGCCAATTCGCGGGATTGCCTGCGAAGCTCGGTCTGAGTGTCACTGGAAAGACTGAATGGCGGCAGTGCACACGCAGAGTCTCCTGAATGGACACCGGCCTCCTCTATATGCTCCATCACACCACCAATTATGACTTCTCTCCCATCACAGACGACATCGACATCTACCTCGATCGCATCACTGAGAAATCGATCTAACAGAACAGGAGACTCATTCGATACCCTGATCGCATGGCTGAAGTAGCGTTGAAGTTCATCACGACTGTAGACAATTTCCATCGCCCGCCCACCCAAAACATACGAGGGTCGCACAATAATCGGATAACCCAGGTCTTCTGCTTTGTCCAACGCTGTTTTTTCATCCGAAGCTGTGCGATTGGGAGGCTGGGTAAGATCGAGATCATCTAATAATGTCTGAAAGTATGCACGGTCTTCAGCCTGGTGGATCGATTCGGGCGACGTACCAATGATAGGCACACCCTCAGCCTTAAGATCCTTCGCCAGATTGAGAGGTGTCTGGCCACCATACTGCACAATCACACCAGTTGGTTTTTCGACGCGAACAATCTCCAGCACGTCTTCCAGAGCAAGCGGCTCAAAATAAAGTCGATCCGATGTGTCGTAGTCGGTGGATACCGTCTCCGGATTGCAGTTGACCATGATCGTCTGGTAACCGCGCTCTCTAAGCGCCATTGCCGCATGCACACAACAGTAATCAAACTCAATACCTTGACCGATTCGGTTGGGTCCTCCGCCCAGGATGATGATCTTATCGGTATCCACGGGATCGGCCTCACATTCAACTTCATAAGTGGAGTACATGTAAGCTGTCGGTGTAGCAAACTCACCGCCACACGAATCCACTCGCTTGTAGACCGGATGCACGTTCAAATCATGGCGCATCTGCCTTATCCGGGTTTCTGTCACACCCAGCAATGCAGCCAAACGAATGTCGGAAAACCCTTTGGACTTCCACAGCCGCAACTGTTTCGAGTCAATGTCCCCGACAGGCGCGAGCTGGATAAGTTTTTCGGTTTCAATCAAGTCCTTAATTTCGGCCAGAAACCAGGAATCAACCCGACTGAGGTCGTAAACCTGATCAATGGTCATACCTGATCGGAACGCGTCGCCTATGCTCCAGATCCGATGAGGATTTGGAACAGAGAGCGCCTGTTCAAAACATGCCGTCTCGGCACTGTCACTCGACTCGGGCGGCGCCACGGGATAGAGCCCGGGTCGGCCGATTTCAAGGCCACGCAGTGCTTTCTGAAAAGATTCCTGAAACGTCCGGCCGATGGCCATCACCTCACCGACGGATTTCATCTGAACAGTCAGAGTAGTGTCAGCCTGGGGAAACTTCTCAAAATCAAATCGTGGAATCTTAGTGACGACATAGTCGATGGTGGGTTCAAACGATGCCGGTGTCGCACCACCGGTAATGTCATTGGCCAATTCGTCCAACGTGTAGCCAACTGCCAGTTTTGCTGCGATCTTAGCGATCGGAAATCCCGTGGCCTTTGAAGCCAGAGCGGATGACCTGGAGACTCTGGGATTCATCTCCACAACCACCATACGCCCATCCTCAGGATTTACGGCGAACTGGACGTTCGAACCTCCGGTGTCGACGCCAATTTCGCGTAACACCGAGATACTGGCATTTCGCATCAGTTGATATTCTTTATCGGTCAGCGTCTGTGCCGGGGCAACGGTGATTGAATCGCCGGTATGCACACCCATTGCATCAATATTTTCAATCGAACAGACCACGATACAGTTGTCGCGACGATCACGAACGACTTCCATCTCGTATTCCTTCCATCCAACGATCGACTTTTCGACCAAAAGCTCATTCGTGGGCGATGCATCCAGGCCTCTCTCACAAATGACTCGAAATTCGTTTTCATCGTAGGCAATACCACCCCCGCTGCCACCGAGGGTAAAACAAGGTCTGATGATCGCCGGGAACCCGGTCTGCTCCAGAGCCGAAAGTGCTTCAGCCATCGAGTGCGCAAGCTGTCCGGGAACGGTGTCGAGGCCAATAGCTGCCATCGAATCGCGAAAAGCCTGCCGGTCTTCCGCCTTGTCGATTGCCTGACGGTTGGCGCCGATCATCTCGACACCGTACCGGTCCAAAATTCCCTCTCGAGCCAAGTCAAGCGAACAGTTCAGCCCGGTCTGCCCACCCATTGTCGGCAACAGGGCATCGGGGCGCTCCTTCTCAATTACCGCCGCGATCGACTGCCAATGAATTGGCTCGATATAGGTCGCATCGGCAAATTCGGGATCCGTCATGATCGTGGCCGGGTTTGAATTGACCAGTACAATGCGGTACCCCTCTTCCCGCAATGCTTTGCAAGCTTGGACGCCTGAGTAGTCGAATTCACAGCCTTGGCCTATCACAATCGGACCCGCTCCGATTATCAGGATCGATTCCAGATCGTTTCTTCTAGGCACAGGCCAGTTCCGGCTGGGACGCCATCATATCGACAAAGCGATCAAACAGAGCACAGATGTCCTGTGGGCCGGGACTCGCTTCGGGATGACCCTGAAACGAGAAGGCCCTGTGGTCGATCAGTTCGATCCCCTGGATTGACTGATCAAACAGTGAACGATGAGTCACGCGGATTGTTTGAGGCAGCGTGCTCGGATCCACCGCAAAACCATGGTTCTGGCTGGTAATGAAGACCCGCTCGCTGTCCAGGGCGATCACTGGGTGGTTGGCACCATGATGGCCAAACTTCATCTTCAACGTACGGGCACCAGCCGCCAAGGCCAATAACTGGTGGCCCAGGCAGATACCAAACACGGGTGTCCCCGAACGCAGTATCTCCCGTATAGCCTCGATAGCATAGACACAGGGTTCTGGGTCCCCAGGGCCATTGGACAGGAACACCCCGTCCGGCTCAGAGTCGAGTACATCTTCTGCTGTGGTATCAGCCGGGACCACAGTCACTTCACAACCCCTTTCGACTAAAAGCCGCAGAATATTGTGTTTAACCCCGAAATCATAAGCTGTCACACGATAGGGTTTCTGTGGTGGCTCCCGATGACCGTTAACCGCCCGCCGCCAGACACCCTGATGCCAGTGATAAGCTGAAGCCGTGCTGACCTCGCGGGCTAGGTCCATTCCCTTAAGGCCCGGAAATTCCCTCGCCCGGGCAAGGGCGCTTACCTGATCGACCTCGCCGGCCTGCAGACAGGCATTCTGACTGCCTTTCATACGCAACAAACGTGTCAGTTTCCGGGTATCGATGCCACAAATTCCGACCACACCGTGTTTTATAAGGTATTCAGAGAGCGAACCTTCTGATCTATAGTTGCTTATTGCCTGAGGCAACGACCGAATGACCAGCCCGGACAGCCACAGGTGAGCCGATTCATTATCCTCCTGATTTATGCCGGTGTTACCGACATGGGGATAAGTCAGCGTGACAATTTGTCGAGCATACGAGGGGTCGGAGAGAATTTCCTGATAACCGGTCATGGAGGTGTTGAATACAACCTCTCCGGATGTCTCACCCACAGCCCCAATCGAAACACCCTCGAAGACCGTTCCGTCTTCGAGAACCAGTAACGCTGGATCAGCCAGCATGACCTCCTAATTGAAGGCACAAAAAAAAGAGGAAGCGCCTGCTTCCTCTTTTTTTCAACTTAAGGTAATACCTCATATTGGGATCGACATTATAGTGAAGGCACTCACGCGGTACAACCCGTCTTCTAACCGAGGCCCAGCACGTTTTCCATGTTGTAAAGACCCGGCTCCTGGTGTGACAACCAGACTGCAGCCCGCAACGCCCCATGGGCAAACACCATACGACTGGTTGCTTTATGCGAAATTTCGATTCGCTCCCCGCTGCCGGCAAACATCACGTTGTGCTCCCCGACGATGTCTCCGGCGCGGATCGTTGCAAATCCGATGTCTTTTTCACCCCGCACACCGGTCTGTCCATGACGGGAAAACACCCCGTTGTCCGCCAATGTTCGATCAAGCGCTGCCGCGATAACTTCTCCCATTCGCAAGGCCGTGCCCGACGGGGCGTCGACTTTATTACGGTGATGTGCCTCAACGACTTCTATATCCACTGCATCACCGAGCACTTCAGCCGCAACTTCCAACAGTTTCAGACACAGATTAACGCCAACACTCATGTTTGGTGCCAGAACTATCGCGATATCCTGCGCTGCCTGTTCGATCTTTTCCTGATCCTGCTCACTGAAACCGGTAGTTCCAATCACAATCTGTCGGCGGTTCGCTCGACAATATTCGATGTGCTCAACCGTGGCAGCGGGCGATGTGAATTCCACCAGGGTATCGAAGTCTGTGCTGCCGATATGGTCCGTTATGCTAACGCCATTGTTGCCAATTCCGGCCAGCTCCCCAGAATCTCGATCGATCTTGCTGCTACCGGGCTGTTCAAACCCATGCACAACCTGTGTCTGGGGGTTTTCGTGTGCTGCTTCGATCAGGGTCCGCCCCATTCTTCCGGCAGCACCTGCGATAGCCAACTGGATCATGTCGTTGCTCCTCGTACTGAACCTGAGAGACTGGTCGATGATAGCTATTAAAGAAGATCACGCACGCCGTCGCGCTCTTCAAGCAGTTCCTGTTCAGTCTCCGACATCCTTATCTGACTGAATTCATCGATCTCTAACGCCGGGACTATGTCGTAGTGCCCGCCTGAACATGTTACCGGATAGGAGTAAATCAGCCCGTCACTGATACCATAGCTTCCGTCAGATGGTATGGCCATACTGACCCAGTCATTCTTCGGTGTGCCATGAACCCAGGTTCGAACGTGATCAACAGCAGCAGACGCAGCTGATGCTGCACTGGATGCACCCCTCGCCTTGATGATGGCAGCGCCACGCTGTTGAACTGTCGGGATAAAGTTATCCACTACCCAAGCCTGATCAACCAACTCAGTCGCCGGTGATCCTGAGATCAAAGCGTGGCGAATATCAGGGTATTGGGTTGCGGAGTGATTACCCCAGATTGACATACGGGTAATGGTGGTTGATGGCTTGCCGGTCTGCTCGGCGAGCTGGCTGATGGCTCGGTTGTGGTCCAACCGCGTCATCGCGGTAAACTGACGCCGGTCGAGACTGGGTGCATTGGATGAAGCTATGAGTGCATTCGTATTGGCGGGGTTACCGACAACCAGTACGCGAATATCCCGACTTGCAACAGCATTGATTGCAGCTCCCTGAACAGAAAAGATACGCGCATTTTCTGTCAGCAGATCCTTCCTTTCCATACCGGGACCGCGCGGTCTGGCGCCGACGAGCATTGCAAAATCCGCATCACCGAACGCGACCTCCGGCTCATCACTGGCAACAATTCCGTGCACCAACGGAAACGCACCGTCTTTTATTTCCATGACTGTTCCCTGCAAAGCCGCCATGGCCGGCGGTATTTCCAGCAGTTGCAGTGTGACTGGCTGATCGTTCCCGAGCATGTCACCCGAAGCGATCCTGAACAATAGGGCATAACTGATCTGACCGGCTGCACCGGTTACTGCAACTCGAACGGGTGGTTTCATACAGAGACTCCGAGAACGTGGTGGTGTATCAAAAAACGAATTCCGGCTGGAATTGACCGCCTGTGGATACGGCCCGAATTCTAACGCCTAGTTCACGCGTTCCCAACCCAACAAGTAGACACCCACGCAGGGCCTGCCTGCTAAATCACCTAGACCCGGATCCGAAATCAACATCCATGACAGTCAGTGAGACAGCAGAATAGGCACGGTAGACCCGTTGATCAGCTCACTTGTTGCCCCACCAAATATTAGTTGTCTCAGGCGTGAATGTGTAAATGCACCCTTGATAATTAAGTCCGCTGAAAATTGATCGGCAGCCTCCAGAAATGCCTGGCCAATGCCGCCTGTGCCGCGGTCAATGGTCCGAGCCGTGGATGAGATTCCGCTGGCGTTTAGATGCCGACAAATGTCTTCACCGGCAGGGCCCCACACCACGGCGCCCTCGACTGTAACCACGAGCACCTCATCAATGTCTGTCAGAATGGCCATGGCACCCGTAAGGGTCCTGGCAGTTTCGGTGCTGCCATTCCAGGCCAGCAGTATCTTTTGGCCAATAGTTGCAGGAATCTCATCGCCTACAATCAAAAGTGGCCGGCCGCTGTCAAACATCACAGCTTCGGCGGTCGTCTTCCAATCGACAGTTGAGTCTTCGACGGACCGACCCAGGATCACCAGGTCAAACAGTCTGCCGTATTCTCCGATTCCCTCAGGACCAGACCCAACCATTTCGGTCCAGCCCGCGCGCAAGCCGGAAGCATCGAGGTCTCCAAGCGGAATGCCCTTCGCATCCAATAGTTCCAAAAACTTGAGCCGCGCGGCTTCAGCCTGCTGACGACCTTCTTCCTCAAATTCGGCCAGATAATCCCCCGGCAAGGTGATACCTTCTCCGGCGATTATCGGCAGCACTTGGCGACAAAACGCACCTTCAATGTAGCCTTGGTCGCCGACCATCTGTCGGGCAGCATCCAATACTGTTGCTGTTGGTTGGGCATTGTTGAACGGCAAAAGAATCGTATGGTGACGTGTCATTTGCAGCCTCCTTGGATTACCAATCCTCGGTACTTGTCGAGATTATTGTACCCAAGAGGGTGGCAACTGTAGACCCTTAATTGATATATCTACTAATACAGTGCAATAAGGCTTTACCAGCAATCTCGCTGCGCCATCCTCTTAACAGCAGAAGATCCCTTTTACCTGCAGCCAGCGCCCGAATATCATCCCGTCTGGCAATGATTGACGGCGGCAGGCTGGTAACATCGCTGATCTTTTGTAACTCTTTCCACAACAACTTATCCAGCGCTTTCTGCCTGGGGGGCAATCTCCCCGGACGGTTGCGAACCGGAAATTGAACAGCCTCGGCGCGACCACACTCAACAACAGCAATGACCGCCTCACCCCAGTGTTTGCAGAACGCTGACGTCACATCCTCAATCTGCGCGAGTTCGACAACAGAAAATGGGGCCGCTGCTGCAATGGTCAGTAACTGGTCATTCGATAGCAACCACTGCCTGGGCTGGTTGCAATGCATTGCTGCCTGTTCACGCCACTTCGCCAATGCGGTGGCGATACTCTGACCTACCTGGGTCAATCCCCGTGCTGCGTTGGAGATTTTCTCGATCGCCGCTAATTTAGATGCGTCCAGCATATCTGTACCCGCCAAGGTGTTGAATTCTTCTTGCACCCAGGACAGGCGCTGTGAACTCTGCAGATTGCGTTCCAGATATTCATACAATCTGCCAAGAAACCTTGCATCGTCCAGTGCATAAGCAATCTGGTTTGTACTGAGCGGGCGTTTGCACCAGGCTGTCCGCGTATAGCCCTTGGCCAATTTAATGTCACAGATTGCTTCGACAAGTGCGGCGTAACCCACCTGTTCACCGAAACCACAAAACGCAGCTGCAACCTGCGTATCAAACAAGGGTGATGGAACCACACCAATTTCATGGTTGATCACTTCGAGGTCTTGCCGCGCCGAATGAACAATTTTCAACGGCCCATCACGGCCCAGTAGTCGGGCTACAGGCGTGAGATCAAGACCCACGAGCGGATCGATACAGACGGTTTGATGCGGTGTCGAAAACTGAATCAGGCAAAGCGTGGGATGGTACGTTCGAATTCTCTCGAACTCGGTATCAACACCAACCCAGGGCGAACGAGACATGTCCTCACAGAACTGGTCCAATGCTTCGGGTGTCTGAATAAGTTCTGTCATGCGTTAAATACTTCAGGCTCAAAAAGGTTGTTGACGGCTAATCTCGCGACTGAATTTAGTACCGATGATAGAGACGGTGTCGAATTAGACAACTCAGAGAAACTGATCGGTCATGAAGAAATGATATCATTAGCACTACTGCTGTCGATATGAGATATGTACCTCCGCGTTTTCTATCCAGATATGATCAATTACCTGCGCCTGTTTATCGAACTTTGTCTTTTCAGGCAGCAAGCGGAAAACATTCCGAAATCTGAATCACTGCTCCTTGTCACCGGCCTGGTGGCTATTCTCAGTGCAGCTGCCAACGCAGCATCAGAAGAAGGTTTTATAAGAGGGCTTCTACTGTCAGGCTGTCAGATCATTCTTTTCAGCGGCATGATTTGGCTGGCGCTTAGATTCAAGGGGTTATCCGAACGTTGTGTACAGACACTCACTGGCATTTTCGGAGCAACCACTGTACTACAACTGCTCACATTGCCGCTTTTTGGCTGGCAGGAAACCCTGGTGTCCCCGGATACGGGACAATTGGTGGTGACCCTGCCGCTGATCATTGTCGCTGCCATAGCAATATGGTCACTAACCGTGATGGCCTCGATTCTACGCCAGGCAATGGAGATCAGAATCGGAGGTGCAATCCTGCTGGTGATCCTCTGTCAGGCGACGGTGCTTTTTATGATATCCATGCTGATAGGCTCTCCTTCACCTTAAACACCGTGCACCTCCACGTTCTGGGTATCTGCGGCACATTCATGGGCGGATTAGCATTGTTGGCCCGCAACATGGGGCATAAGGTCAGTGGTTCTGACACCAATCCCTACCCGCCCATGAGCACGCTCCTGGCTGAACACAATATTGAAGTCTCCCCAGGCTATCGGACAACTCATCTGTCACCACGCCCCGACCTGGTGGTGGTGGGGAATGCACTTTCGCGTGGAAATGAAGAAGTCGAGGCGATGTTAGAGAAACGCCTGCCGTATACCTCCGGACCAGAATGGCTGTACGCAAACATTCTAAAAAAGCAAAAGGTAGTGGCTGTCGCCGGCACGCATGGTAAAACGACAACCAGTGCCATGCTGGCACATATTCTGGACCAATACGGCCTCGCGCCAGGATTTCTTATAGGGGGTGTGCCGGGAAACTTTGACGTATCAGCCCGACCCGGCAGAGGAGATGTTTTTGTAGTCGAAGCGGATGAATACGACACCGCTTTTTTTGATAAGCGTTCTAAATTTGTCCACTATCATCCCGATGTTGCAGTACTTAACAATCTGGAATTCGACCACGCCGATATCTTCAATTCAATTGAGGACATCGAAAGGCAGTTTCATCATCTGATTCGAATGGTACCGCCTGACGGTCTTGTTATCACGAACGGTGACGATCCTGGTCTGAAGCGTACCCTCTCGGCAGGATACTGGACGCCGATTGAACACTTCAGCTGTGATATCCAATCCAACTGTGAGTGGCACCTCGCCCATGATGATGGGCATGAGCAATTCAAGGTCATGTATCTTGGTGAAGAACATGGCACTGTTAACTGGCACCTCATCGGTACGCACAATCAAGCCAATGCACTGGCTGCAATTGCAGCCGCACACACCCTGGGCGTTCCCGGCGCGTCTGCCTGTGCTGCCCTCGCATCATTCAAGCTACCCGAACGGCGCCTTGAACTCGTGATACAAACCCCAGATGGAGTGCAGCTATATGACGACTTTGCACATCATCCGACCGCCATCAGAGTGACTCTGGATGCGTTGAGAACCCGTGCAGGTCGAAATCGGCTGATTGCCATCATTGAGCCCAGGTCAAACACCATGAAACAGGGCCACCCCCTAAGCGCACTGGGCCATGCCATAAAAGCTGCTGACATCGCTGTCATTCTACGGACGCCACATCTAGGATGGGATCCAAGTTCACTTGCACCCCACGCCGAGCACACTAGACTACAAGTATGCGACGAGGTTTCTGACATTACCGAGACGGTGATGGATCAGATCCTGCCGAATGACACGATTGTTACAATGAGTAACGGCAGTTTTGACGGCTTGAGAACACAACTGCTGAACCGACTCCGCAATCGGACCAAAGCCTAACGATCAAGCAGAACGTTCTTCTTATAACGGAGAGAAAAGATGCGAACAAAATGGTTAATTCTGACTCTGTCGTTGTTGGTCGGGGCACAGACAGCCGCCCAAGAGATCGAGTCGGGGGTCAACTATCATCGCTTGAAAACTGCTCAACCGGTGCATACAGGCGACAATATCGAGGTACTGGAACTGTTCTGGTACCGCTGCCCGCACTGCTATCGTCTAGAACCCTACCTCAAACAATGGCTCAAGAATAAACCAGAATTCGTTGAGTTTGTTCGTATGCCAGCGATACTAAACCGAACCTGGTCCTTTGATGCCCGCGTGTACTACACACTGGTTGCCCTAGATCTTGTAGATAAGCTGCACGAACCCTATTTTGATACCATCCATAAAGAAAAGAAAAGAATTGTTAACGTTGAACAGTTCGCCAACTGGGCTGCGGAACACGGCGTAGACAGGAATTCTGTGCTCGACACTTTTACCTCTTTTGGTGTTGACTCAATGCTTTCGCACGCGCTGGATATGACACCACGTTACGAGACTGACGGCGTACCCACCATCATTATCGACGGCAAGTACAGGAGTAAAGTCTCTCTGGCGGGTGGTCACAACGAACTTATAGATCTGATCAATCATCTGGCCACTGTTGCCAGCGATGAACGACAGCAGTAACAGTGGTTTATAGGGAGAACTGCAGTAGTTGTTTGAATCAATACCAGGCCGGCAGGTTTTCTTTCATGTGGGGTTGTCAAAAGCCAGCTTCCACCTATCTCCAGAAACGAGTGTTCCCGGAACTCAAGGGGATCGAATATGTTCATCGGAACCGCTACTGGAATTACCAATAGAATATTGAGAGTGCTACATCCGATCGATTCCTAGTTTCCAGGGAAGCGATCGGCGATTGTGACCCGTCCTAGGTACGACGCATCAAGGTGATGTGGTGAGCGTGTATCCCAGGTAGCACTGCACGATCTTCAACAATCTCGCAACCATGCTGACGGAAACACCGGTGAAGATCCGAAGTACTTATCATCGGCAGATCCCTTGTGTGGCCCGTCCGTCGCCACAGCCTCTTCTGTAACGCATGTACCGCCGAATTTGCGTAATAAGATACGATGAGATAATGCCCTGATATTCGAGACAGTTCGGAGATGACATGCTGACGGTGACTGTCGTCGCGAATGTGGTGGAAGAATCGAAAATTGAATACCAGACTAAACTCCCTGTCGGCAAATGGTAACCGCTGGTACAGATCTACCTGTGCCGTTTCTATCGGCGTACCGACCGCATCCTCGGCTCCGACCAGCGCACTGATATGCTCGAGCCGTAGATCCGCGCACACCAGACGCTGACTGGCAGCCCGTCGCAACTGTGGAGTGAAACGACCATGCCCGCAGGGCAGATCGATAATCTGTTCCATAGGGCCGTCGACCTGAGCCAGCATGGCATCGACGAACCTTTGCTCACGACGGTTGAGAATCGACTGCGACCGCCGATAACGTTTCTTTAGATAGGCCTCACGGTCAGCGTCCATCATGGCACATTACCTGAGAACATTGGTTCCGCGCGGCGAGTACACTCTGTCAAGCCATGCGGACGAAGGACGGGAACCCCGCACGCCTGGGGGATAAGCACGCAACTCCCAGAAATAGTACCACAGCTTCTTGCGAAGCCTGCCCAGCCTGCGATTCTCGAGGGCTTCTGCGTAACGCACTCGACGACGATAGTCGACAACTGCCTGCGCTATGCTCTGATCAACCCCATAGCCCTCAAAGAACCACTCAGCCTCCGGCCCAACCAGGAAAAGCCGTTCCAGCTCCCGAATCCTCTGAATCCAGTTGAGTGACTCATAGCGCTGCAAACGGTTTACATCGACCAGGAAGAATCTGTATAAGTCGTCACTGCATTTTTGGACCAGCACGTTTCCACGGCGTAGGTCCCGGTGGCGGAAACCGTGATCGTGAAGCCGGGCCACGAACACCCCCAGTTGTCGCATGAGCGTCACCATATCTTGGTCTGGATGACTCTCAGACAAATAGCTGTGAAGGGGCGTGGATTCGACATGCTGTGATCCGAACAATCCCACTGCGCCCTGACCTACGCCGCGTCGACGTAAGCCCAGCAAAGGTTTGGGGACGTCGAAACCGCACGCTATCAGTGCAAATGATTTATTCCAACTTTGGACACACTTTCCCGCCCGAAAGGCATACACTGCCGCGTCCACGGCATGAGCCGCGCGAAAGCGTTTCAACCAGACGTCGGCCTCTCCAACGCTAACACGGTTTAGCAGATTACGCGCGTCACGAACTACCGAAGACTCCGGCAGAACGACGATCTTCTCGGGGTTCTCGCGCACAAACTCCGGCAACATCTCGAATAGGTCTGAATCGACCCACCCATCCCAATTGGCGGTCGTCCAGCGACAGTAACGTTGGCAAAGATGGGCTGGGATCGAAAACAAGGTGGGGCGATTATAAGACACTAGCAAGGGTCTCTCGAGCTGCGGCCATATCTATTTTCTCTGGATACCACTGGTCACACCGGTGAGTCTAGGTAGCAGTAAGGCTCCAATTACTGATTTATTCGGCATTCAAAAGGCCTCTAGCCTGCCGCTGTTGAACCGAGCAATCAACTGCAGGAAACTGGCTTTTTCCGACATTCCTTTCACCTGATCACTCCGGTCCGTTAGAGCGACTGACCCCGTATCACAAACCGCCGGCGACACCCTCCTTTTTGAGATCATCGATGGTCCGCTCAATACCCGATCGTAAGACTCGGATCAGTTCATCGATCTGTTCATGATCGATGATGATGGGTGGCGACATTACGCACATATTGATCAGCGGCCGGACCAACAAACCAAGTTTCTGGCAGTGCGTATCAATTCGATTGCCGACTTCATAGTCCAACATAAGTGGCTGGCGTGACTCATGGTCGATGACGCACTCAACACACCCCATCAGACCGAGACCCCGAATATTCCCTACGATCGGTAGGTCTATCAGCGTTGACAGCTGTTGCTGCAGGTAAGGCCCAACTTCGCGGGCATGTTCGAGCAACCCCTCTCCTTCAATAATATCCATGTTTGCCAGTGCGGCAGCACAAGATACGGGATGACCGGAGTAGGTAAAGCCATTGGAAAACACTGCGCCTCGCTCACCATCACCCCCAACGTTTGAAATGAGACGATCTGAGATCAACACGGCACCCAAAGGCACGTAACCCGAGGTTAGCCCTTTGGCACAAGTAATGATATCAGGCGTGATATCAAATACCGACTCCGACGCAAACCAATCACCGAGACGCCCAAAACCGGTCACAACCTCGTCAGAAATGTAGATCACGTCGTGTCGGCGACAAACTTCCAGACAGGCAGCATGGTAGCCCGTTGGAGGTACGATCACGCCGCCTGACGCCAGTATTGGCTCTGCAATGAATGCGGCAACACGTTCCGGCCCAACTTCAAGAATTTTCGCTTCCAGTTCAGCGATAAGTTTCTGGCAGAAAGCCACCTCATCCAGACCCCCGGCATTGCGGTAGCTGTTTGGAGAAGATACGAAATGAACCTGGTCGAGCTGGGTATCCAGCCAGTTCTTGTCACGCGGCTTACCGCACACAGCAGCAGAAAGATAAGTACTGCCATGATAGGCATCATGACGGGTAATAATATGCTTTTTCTCAGGGCGGTCCAGTACATTGTTGTAAAACAGGCAAAATCGAAGTGCCGAGTCGACTGCTGTAGAACCTCCGGTGGTATAGAAAACATGGTCAAGATCGCCGGGCGCGACGCTTGACAACCGATCAGCTAATCGTGCCGCCGGTGCTGTTGGATGACTCCATGGACTGATATAAGACAACTGAGCGGCCTGCTCAGCGATTGCATCGGCGATCTCCTGGCGGCCGTGACCCACATTGACACACCACATGCCGCCTGGTCCGTCCAGCAATCGATTTCCCTGATCATCGTAAACGTACACTCCCGCACCTGAACCAATAATCGTACGGTTTGTATTTGGTCGATCAAAAGACTCCCAGGGATGCACAACGTGTTCGTCCATTTCACGAATGGCTGATAGGTCAACAGGGACAAAATCTGAATTGGTCATTGGGGTTTCCGCATTGCTCTCAATCGCAAAGTCGTCAGTTACTGCTCTTGAGCAGGGTGGTATTAACGTCGGCGAGGGTACCCGGTGCCGGGCAGGTCTCAAGCGACATTACAGGAACCAAGGCCTTTAACTGCTGGTGAAACTGAAGGACACCGTCTTCCAGATCAGACAGGTTATTCAGCGGGAATACGCTGGTGTGGGCTGCTTCCTGCAGCCAGCGCGCCAGGTCCTGGTCTTCGCGCCCGGTGATTTGATCGATACGCCCACTGAGATATCGCACCGCCGCGAGCTCGCGGCTTTCGCCGGGCAGTCGGTACTCACGGCTGATGACCCGGGTAGTTGTCACTCCCTGCGGCAGTGACATGTAAAAGCCCGCTTTTTCCGGATAGAAGTAGATCACCGTATTGGGGAAAAGACCAAAATAAAGCCACAAACGCTGATTTTCCTCAGGCAGATGCGCCTGTCTGGGAAGCAGTGACTTATAACGCGCGACACTCCATCTGCTCGCCGGATAGTCATCTACGACACCGGTGGTCATCGGAATATTCCCCAGATGACTGTCACAGTAGTCTCGTCCATAGAGCTCGTGCAGCGCTGGATGCGCAACTGGCACGTGGTAACCCTCGTTATCCACGTCGTGAAAGAATTTCCAGTTGTAATCCACCACTTCATCATACTCGGCTCCCCAGGGCACCATTTCTTCTAATTGGTATGACGTGATTTTCCCGCTGATAACACCAAATTGATTGGCTACAGACCGGCCTTGTGCCCCTTCAAAGCAAATAAATATGAAGCCATTCCATATTTCCAGATCTATAGGTACTAGCGCATTGCGATCTTTTTCCAAATCAGGAAAGCCCTGAGGCCTGGGCACGCTCTTCAACGCCCCATTCAGCTGATAGGTCCAACCATGAAAAGGGCAGCGAAGCACATGACCACAGTTACCTCGTCGATCCGGGGCCACACGAGAGCCCCGGTGACGACAGACGTTATGAAAAGCATGGATCTCACCAGTTTCATCTCTGACCAGTACAGCCCGCTCTTTGGCTAGATTGAAAGTTAGATAATCACCCGTTTGGGTTAGTTCAGAGATATGTCCAGCCAGTATCCACTGATGCCGGAAAATATAATCAATCTCGAGTTCACACAACTCCTCGCTGGTATAGGTCCAGGATGCAAGCATCCGATCGTTCCGACAAGTTTCAAGCATGGGATCCTTTTCTCATACCGCGGGCGTGTTGGGCTGAATTGAATCAGTCTATGGGAAATATGTCGATCCGTTCAACACATTTTTCAACAGAACTGAGTTCACACTTACTCTAAGAGCAACAGAATACATTCCGAATCCCATCGCAACCATAACACGATCCACCGATCGTAGTTCCCGCCCTAGATTTCCTGTAATGGAGAACAATTGTGCGAGCTGCACAAACAAGCAACTCTAGATTCGGAGTTTCCATCAAATCATTGTGATATAAATGCCCCATCCACC
>Ga0310120_10001531_pt1 | contig 17342 bp, 19 predicted proteins | sample CB27_AW_983_MG_FD_203506 | JGI IMG/M metagenome (GOLD analysis project Ga0310120, IMG submission 203506) | Marine microbial communities from Western Arctic Ocean, Canada - CB27_AW_983 | ecosystem: Environmental > Aquatic > Marine > Oceanic | place: Canada: Western Arctic Ocean | collected...
TGTCATCACAGTCTAAACACCATAAATCAGTACTAAAAGTAATTGTCCCAACTCCATCTTCATTTGCTGTAAAGTTTCCAATATCGCCTATATGAAATCCGTTTTGATCACCCCATTTCCCATGATTTGTTAACGTAGGGTTCCAATGACCTCCTGTAGATTTGCCATCATCAGATGAGCAATCTGATTTTTCGTGAAGATGAATAGCATGTATTCCAGGAATTAAGTTGTTAATTCTAGCTGTCATAGTAACCTTACTGTCTTCTTCTAGAAAAACTACATTTCCATTTACATTACTTGAGTTTTTAGATTCAAGTTCTACAACAATCATATTAGGAATGCTGCAACTAAATAATAATAAAGATAAAAACGATAGAAAGATTTTTTTTTGCATGAGATTAAATGTTTACTCAAATTTAACAAAGAATACAAAGTTTAGCACGATATTTGAAAATAAATATAAGTATGAAATATTTAATTTCAATTTTAATTTCACTAAGCTTATTATCTTGCGGATTGTTATCAGAAAGTAATAGTCCTATCGAATATAATAGTCAATCCTTTAATAATTTTAAACTTTCAGCTGCTCCTGACTATGAATTATTAAAATCATGGGCGGTTCATCCTGAAAATAAATTAGAATTACTTTCAGACTTCGAAGATGAAAATTCAAAGCTTCCTGTAGATGTATTTTTTATTTATCCTACTATGCTTACTGATAAACAAGATGTTTCATGGAATGCTGATATATATGATACTAAAACTAGAGATTATGTACTAGAATCTTCTGTTAAATATCAATCATCTGCTTGGTATTCAGTTGGTAATTTATATGTTCCTTTTTATAGGCAAGCTCATTTAAGAGTTTTTAGAGAATCTTTTTGGAAAAATGGTGGAGAGCAAGCTTATGAAATGGCATATCAAGATATTAGACAAGCATTTATAACATATTTGAAAAAATATAATAATTCAAAACCCATTATTATTGCTGGTCATAGTCAAGGGGCGGGTCATGCTAAAAGGTTGTTAAAAGAATTTTTTGATGGTAAACCCTTGCAAAAAAAATTAATTGCCGCTTATTTAATTGGCACAAAAATAACAGATGAAGATTTTAACTATATCAGTCATATGACTAGTGAAAAACAAACTGGGGGTTTTGTTACTTGGAACACTTACAGGATAATGTCTTCTTCTAAAGAAAAAAGAGCAAAATATACAGTTAGTAAAGATTGGATCAAAGGTGCTATAAGTTCTAATCCAATTACTTGGGACGAAAAGAAAACAACTAATTACAGTGATCATAAAGGTTTTCTTTATTTGAACAAAAAGGTCTTTCCTAAATCAGTTAAAATTGAAAACATAGATGATAAAGTAATGGTTAAATTGCCTAAAATGGGTATTGTTAAAAGGTTTCTTTTATCTACTGTAAAGGATTATCATAAGGCAGATATCAATTTATTTTGGGAAGATATAAGGTTTAATTCTATTGTTAGATCAAAAGAATATTTAAGTAATAATAATTAATTGAAAAAATATTTAATTTTATTTATATTTCTCATAGCTTCTAAAAACTATTCTCAAGAAGTTATTTCAGGTAAAATAACATATATAAATGAATCAAACATTGAATCGCCATTAGAAGGCGTTTCAGTTTATTGGTTTAGTTCTTCTCAAGGCACGACATCTGACAAGGAAGGTAATTATTCTCTTTTGAAATCAATAACAACAAATAAGTTAGTATTTAAATATATTGGGTTTAAAGAGAATACAGTTATTATTGACGGTGAAAACACTTTTAATCAACTTATGGTTTATGATGAAAATGTTTTAGATGAGGTTACAGTTAATAAAAGAAAAAATACTATTCAAAAATCCTATTTTAAAACTCAAAACATTGTTACAATTTCAAGTGATGAACTTTTAAAAGCAGCTTGTTGTAATATTTCAGAAAGTTTTGAAACCAATCCTTCAATTGATGTGAATTTTTCAAATGCAATTACTGGAGTTAAACAAATCAGAATGCTTGGTCTTGAAAGCCCCTTTATTTTAATCACTGAAGAAAACATACCTATGGTAAGAGGTGCTTCACAAGTTTTTGGCTTATCATTTATACCTGGAACTTGGGTAGAAAGTATGCAAATAACAAAAGGCACTGGAAGTGTTGTTAATGGTTTTGAAAGCATTTCAGGTCAAATAAATGTCGAATTAAAAAAACCTTATACAGATTCTCCTGTTTTCATAAATTTATTTTCTTCTAATAAAGGAAGAAACGAATTTAATCTTCATTTAAACAAAAAAATTAGTGAACGATTAAGTACCGGAATTTTCTTACATGGAAATAAAAATTCTTCTAAACATGATAAAAATCATGATGGTTTTTTAGACCTCCCTAAGTCAATTGGAGTTAACTTATTTAATAGATGGCAATACACAAATCTTGAAAAAGGAATTGTTAGTTTTTTGGGCTTGAGATTTATGAATGATGAGAAAGAGATGGGTGAAAATCACGAGAAAGGCTTAATATTTATTCGAGCTCCTTGGTTAAGTAAAATTAATACCAATCGATTTGACTCTAATTTTAAACTTGGTTATGTAAATCCTTCTATTCCATATCAATCCATTGGTTTTCAAATGGCTTATAGTAATCATGATCAATCTTCATTTTTTGGAAATAGAATATATGATATAAATCATGACAGTTTTTATTCAAGTCTATTGTATAATTCAATTATCGGAAATACTATGAATAAATTTAAGACTGGATTAAATTATTCAGTTGATAGATTTGAAGAATTTGTTGAAACTCATGATAATCAATACTTAAGGAATGATAGATCTATAGGTGGGTTTTTTGAATACAGTTACGATAGTTTAGATAAACTAAGTTTAGTTGCGGGAATTAGATATGATATTCACAATAATTTAGGTTCGTTTTTAACCCCTAGACTTCATTTAAGATATCAGCCTTTAGAAAGATCTGTATTAAGATTTTCTATTGGATCTGGAAGAAAATCTTCAAATATTTTTTCTGAAAATCAAAATATTTTTTCCACTGGTCGTAAGATATATATAAATAAAAATAGTGGTAAATTTTATGGTTTAGATTCTGAAAAGGCATTAAACTATGGAATTAGTTTTAGACAAGGATTCTTTATAAATAATAAAGAAGGCGACATTACTATTGATTATTATGTAACTAATTTTGAAAACCAAGTTGTAGTTGATTGGGAAAAACAAAGCGAATTACATTTTTATAATCTTGAAGGAAAAAGTTTTGCAAAAAGTTTTCAAATTGAAATAGATTATCAATTTTCAGAAAATATTAATTTTAAATCTGCTTACAAAAATTACGATGTTAAAAAACAATATAACTCTGGACTTAAACAAAACCCTTTAACCCCTAAGAATAGATTTTTTTTTAATTTAGATGTTTCTACAAATCTTAATGATAAAGGAGCGAATTGGAAATATGATTTTACCTATAATTGGGTAGGAAAACAAAGATTACCGCTACACACTTCATTGTCTTTTTTAAACGGATATTCACCATCTTATAGTTTAATAAATACTCAGTTAACTAGAGTTTTTTCAAAAAAACTTGAAATTTATATAGGAGGGGAGAACATGGGAAATTATACTCAAGAAAATCCTATTTTAGGTTCTGGTAATCCTTATGGATTAGATTTTGATTCCTCTATAATTTACGCTCCTATACATGGTTCTTTGGTATATTTAGGACTCAGATTTAAATTGTAACTTTAAATAATAATATGAAGTATTTAATAATTTTATTTTTTTTAATTTCTAATTATTCATTTGGTCAAGAAATTATCTCTAACACTGTGAACACTTCTTTCATTGTAAGTGGTGTGTGTGAAATGTGTAAGGATAGAATTGAAAAAAGTACAATAAAATTAAAAGGCGTTAAATATGTTAATTGGGATATTATTTCAAATAAAGTCTCAATAATTTATAACTCCAAAAAAATCAAACTTGATAACATTCATAAAGAAATTTCTTTGTTAGGACATGATACAGAATTTTATCAAGCTCCTTTAGAAGTCTATAATCAACTTCCAGATTGTTGTCAATATAAATCAGAATCAATTCATTAAACAAAAAATCATGAAAAATAAATCAACAATTGTCATCTCTTTAGTTATTGGTCTATTTATAGGGGTGTTTTTAACAAACCTTATATTAACTAAGGATAATAGTGAAACTTTAATTATTGAACCAGAAGCAATTGTTGAGCTTATGGGTACGGAAACTTCTTTTGGAGTAAAAGGGAATTGTAAAATGTGTAAATCTACCATAGAGACTGCTGCACTATCTTTAGAAGGTGTTTTAAAAGCAGATTGGGATGTTAAAACAAAACAAGTTAGCTTGGTATATGATACCCAAATGGTTGATTTAACATCAATTCATCAAGCTATTTCTAATTCTGGCTATGGGACAGATTTGAATGAATTAAATAAGGAGGCTTACGATAATTTACCTCTATGTTGTCAGTATGATCCTGAAATGGAAATTAAATTGAATTAATTTTATTAAATTTAACTTAAATAAATCTAAAATATTATGAAAAACTTAATACTATTATTTACATTATGTATGTTTTCATCTTGTAATAATACTGCTGTTAAAAAAGCAACAGCATTTTTAACACCTGAGCCTGAAATAGTTGAGGTTGAGGTAGAAATAGTTGAGGTGCTAAATGGAGAACCTGAGGGGCCTCATACTTCAGTTGAGTGGAAAGTGTGGGCTTATAGTACTGCTGCTCCATCATTTATTGCGGCTAATTGTACAGTAATGGATGCCGATGGAACTATGTTGAGAGAAGGAACTAACGGATGGACCGCGATGCCTGCAAATCCAAGAGGACCTGCAGATCCAGAAAATGGATGGAAGGATGCTCATGAAGCTATGGCTATGGTTGGTGATGCTCAATCATTTAAATGGGTGACTGCATACATGAGCAAGACTAAGCCAGAAATGGATTCTGATGGATGGGCTTGGATGTTACATGGAGATATGGGTGAAGATAATTCAGAGCAAATGGTTATGAATAAAGAGGATGCTGCAGAAGGGCAATGGATTGAGTCTGGAGCACATTTGATGTTAATGCCAAAAGATCCTTCAACATTGGCAGGTCAAACTACTGATTTTATGAGTGGAGCTCCTTACGTTATGTTTCAAGGAACTGGTTACGATCATTTAATGATACCTGTGGAAGGTTATTTTAATTATCAAAGTCAAACTCATGATAATGATTCAGACGAGAATCATTCTGAAGATGACAACGATTCGGATGAGAACCATTCTGATGGTGATTCAGACTAATAATCTTATTAAATAAAAAAACCCTCAACGAGGGTTTTTTTTATGTTTAAAATTTATAAATCAAAATTAATGCCCTGGGCTAATGCTAGTTCAGAAGAAAAATTTATAGTATTGGTTTGTCTTCTCATATAAACTTTCCATGCATCAGAACCACTTTCTCGTCCTCCTCCAGTTTCTTTCTCTCCTCCAAATGCTCCTCCAATTTCAGCTCCAGAAGTTCCTATATTAACATTAGCTATTCCACAATCACTTCCAGAATGTGATAAAAATGTTTCAGAATCTTTTAAGTTTTTAGTCATAATTGCAGAAGATAGACCTTGCTTCACATCATTCATAATTTCTATAGCATTTTCAAGGTTTCCGCTGTATTTTATTAGATAGAGAATGGGAGCAAAGGTTTCAGTCTGTACGATTGAAACATGATTTTTAATTTCTGCTATTGCTGGTTTAACATAGCAATTACTTTCATATTCTTTCCCTTTTAAAAGACCACCTTCAACAATGAATTTACCACCTTGTTCTTTAACTATATTTAGTGCTGATAAATATTGATTCACTGCATCATTATCAATTAAAGGCCCCACATGATTACTCTCATCCAAAGGATTACCAATATTTAACTGCTTATAAGCTTTGCTTAATTCAACTTTAATTTGTTCAATTATGGATTCATGTACAATAATTCTTCTAGTAGAAGTGCATCGTTGACCACAAGTTCCTACAGCTCCAAATACAATATTTATTACGGCTTGTTTTATATTAACACTTGGAGTGACAATAATGGCATTATTTCCTCCAAGCTCTAAAAGAGATTTACCTAATCTAGTACCAACTCTCTGAGCTACATCTTTACCCATTTTGGTTGATCCTGTAGCAGATAATAGATTTATTCTATTATCATCAGACATTAACTGTCCGATATCTCTATCTCCATTGATTAAACAAGATACACCAATTGGTATATTATTGTCTTTTAAAATTTGAGAGATTAAATTCTGACATACAATGCTACAAAGTGGTGTTTTTTCAGAGGGTTTCCATATACATACATTTCCACATACCCAAGCCAAGGCTACATTCCAACTCCAAACTGCAACGGGAAAATTAAAAGCAGAAATAACACCAACTATTCCTAAGGGATGGTACTGTTCGTACATTCTATGATTTGGCCTTTCAGAATGCATCGTTAAACCATATAGCTGTCTAGAAAGTCCAACTGCAAAATCACATATATCAATCATTTCTTGTACTTCACCTAATCCTTCTTGTAAAGACTTTCCCATCTCCCAAGAAACTAACTCTCCTAATTCTGCTTTATTTTCTCTAATTTTATTTCCTAAAAGTCGTACTAAATTTCCTCTTTCGGGTGCAGGTATTTTCCTGAAACTTTTAAAAGCATTTTCAGCTTCATTCATTAATTTATTATAGTCTTTTTTATTCCCTACTTGAACCTTGCCTAGTAAAGAACCATTTACAGGACTATGAGAATTAATTAATTCTCCAGAACCAAACCACTCAATTCCATTTGAGCAACCTTTATTATTTTCAGTTATTCCAAGTTTTGTTAAAAGAGATTTTATGTTATTTTTTTCTGAATTCATTTTATTGTATTTGCAACAAATCTAACTAAAAATAGAGTGAAAATTAATTTTTAATTTTCATTATATAATAGAATGGAACCCCTATTAATAGTAATATTGATCCATAAAATATAGATTCAATACCCGTGCCAAAAATTGCCCATAATGAATAAACAGAACCTAATATTGCAAGAATACTAGATTTAAAAATTTTAGTTTTTAAAAATTTATTTTCTATATGATATAACATATATGAAGCACTAACAAAAAGATAGGGTACTAGCGTTGATAAAGTAGTTAACAATATCAAAAACTCAAATCTGGAAACAAGCCCTTCTGAAAAATTCATAGTCATAACTATTGAAGTTAGAATACTTCCAAAAACTAAACTAAATACAGGAGAACCTTTTTTATTTTTATTTTTAAATATTTTAGGGAATAGTTTATCATTAGCCATGGACATAGGCATATAGCTAGTAATCAAAATCCAACCGTTTAGTGCTCCAATTGCGGAAATTGCTGCTCCTGCTGAAACTAAATATCCAGTATATTTTCCTCCAATAATTTCTCCAGCTTCTGCAAAAGGAGCCGGAGAATTAATTATTGTTTCATTAGGAAGTATTCCAAATAATACTACTGTTCCAAGAATATAGATTAAAGTAGAAATAACAGTTCCAAGCATAGTCGCAGTAGGAATTGTTTCACTAGGGTTTTTTATATTATTTGCAGGAATTGTAGCACACTCAATTCCTAAGAAAGCATATAATGTCATTACAGAAACTATTGGAAAGATTTCAAAATTACTTTTATCAGTAATATTGAAACTAGGAAAAGTATTATAATCAAATAAAAATAATCCTGCTATAATAATAAATAGAAGCGGAATTATTTTAGCAATTGTTGTGAAAATTTGAATATTTCCCGAGGACTTTATTCCTTTCGATGAGGTCCACGTAAAAAACCAAATGAATATCAATCCAATTAGAGTAGCATAAAAGGGGTTTGTTATTAACACAGGAAAAAAGAAACTTAATGCACTTACAATTGCAACAGCAATTGCGGCATTATTTATCCAACATGATATCCAATATCCCCAAGCAACTAAAAAACCAATAAAATCTCCAAAAACTACCTTAGAATAAAGATAAGGTCCTCCGCTTTGTCCGCTAAGAATTTTACTAAAATTACTGAATATTTTCGCTAAAATTAAGGCTCCACTTGCAGTAAATATCCAGCCTAAAATACTTATTCCACCATATTTAGCAAGACTAGCTGGCAAAACAAAAATTCCTGCCCCTATCATATTTCCTACTATTAAAGATGTTGCCGCTAATAAACCAATCTTTTGATTCTTCAAAATAAAAATCTATATTTCTTTAAATTAGTTAATAAAAATTAATGAAAGATAACTATAAAATAGATCCTGATATTTCAAAGGCAGAAACATTGCCGTCCTCTTTTTATAAAGACCCTGTGGCTTTTGAATTAATAAAAGAAAAAATATTTTTAAAGTCCTGGCAATGGGTTGGTGATGAAAATTTAGTTGAAAAGAATAATTATGTTTATCCTCTTGTTATTTTAGAAAAGTATTTATCTGAACCTATTTTCTTATCTAGAAGTCTAGATGGTCAGGTTAATTGTATGACTAATGTTTGTACTCATAGGGGAAATTTATTGGTTTTAGAACCAGGTGAAGCAAAAAAAATAACATGTATGTATCATGGCAGACGTTTTGATAATAAAGGAAAGTATGAATATATGCCTGAGTTTAAGGATGCTAAAGATTTTCCTAGAGCTTGTGACAGTTTACATAATTTTCCTTTAAAGAAATGGGGGAAATTATTGTTTGTTGGTTTAAATCCCTCTTTTGATTTTCAATGCGTTATTGATAAAATGAATGAACGTATAGGATATCTCCCTATTGAACAGTTTAATTTTGATGATTCTCTTTCAAAAGATTTTACTGTTAATTCCCACTGGGCTTTATATTGTGATAATTACTTAGAAGGATTTCATGTGCCTTTTGTTCATAAAGATTTAAATGAGATTTTAGATTACCAAAATTATACTACTGAAGTTTACGATTATTGTAATTTACAAATTGGTTATAGTGAAGATGATTCAGAAGTTTTTGATCTTCCAAAAGAGCATATTGATTATGGTAAAAATGTAGCCGCTTATTATTACTGGGTTTTTCCAAACATGATGTTTAATTTTTATCCTTGGGGACTTTCTATTAATATAGTTAAACCTTTGTCAAGCTCTTTAACAAAAGTTTCCTTTAGGTCTTATGTTTATGATAAATCTAAATTAAATAGGGGTGCAGGTAGTCAATTAGAAAAAGTTGAAAAAGAAGATGAAGTTGTAGTGGAAAATGTTCATAAAGGATTAAGATCAGCTTTTTACAAGGCAGGGCGATTTTCTCCCACCAAGGAAAAAGGAGTTCATCATTTTCATAATTTAATATCAAATTTTATGAACCAAGCAATTTAATACGTCTTTGAGTAATTCAACATTTGGGAGGAAAAGCTTTCAGGTTGTGTTACTTTAACATCTATAATTTCTCCATCATTGTTTTTAATTAACACTAGTTCTGGGTTTATAAAACCACTATATGGAGCAGATGTGAACTTTTTATTTCTTTCTAAAACTTCCTTATGTATTTCTTGATCCACTTTCACTCCGTAATTTTCAATCAGATTTTTACCAGCTTCAAAGTCTCCTTCAGATTTAATTCTTTGTATTTCACGAAGTAAATCACCAAATAATATTCTTAGTTTTTTGTAGTCATTAATCACATAAAATGTTTTTTTATCCCTTTTTACTTTTTCAATTACGTTATCTTTTAATCCTTTTTCATAAGCCCAAGAAGAAACTAATTGACGGTTTCTCATATGGGATTCTTCAATATCGTCACCTAGCTTTATTCTAATAAGTTGAGTTATTAAACCATTTCTAATATATCCATCATAACTAGCTCTTCCCATATCCTTTGCAGATGGTGAGATACCAATTTCTTCAAGTTTTTTATCTGAAATAAAATACAATCCAACCAAGTCAGCTCTAGCTTCCTCAAGTGCTGAGGCGTAGCTTTTTAACGTCTCTTTTGGAGTGCCTATTCCATCATTAATTTTACCACTAGCATGACCTATTACTTCGTGCAAAGCAGTATGTAAACTACCTGCATCTTCACCATATTTTTTTTCAAGTTCTATTTCTTTTTCAGAAAAAGCAAATTCATTTAATCTTCCACTACTTCCAGCATTCCCATATGCATAAAGTATATTACCTAAAGAAATTGATTTCGAACCATGTTCAACTCTAATCCAATTGGCATTTGGTAAATTTATTCCAATAGGAGTTGATGGGGAAGCGTCACCGGCTTCACCTGCTACATTTACGGTATTGTAAGAAATACCTTTAACATTTTCTTTTTTATGTTCCTTAAATATTGGAGAATTATCTTCAAACCATTGGGCGCTATTTGAAACTGCATCCATTTTTTTGCTCATTGCAAAATCTTTTATTTGAACTACAGATTCATATGAACCCCTATAACCTTTTGGATCGTTGTAAACCTCAATAAAACCATTAATATAATCCACATCTCCTTCAATAGTTTCTACCCATGCTACATTGTATTCATCCCATATATTTAAATCACCAGTTTCATAATATTTTATTAAAAGATCCAAGCCTTTTTTCTGTTTTTCATTTTCTGAAAATTCAGATGCTTTTGATAACCAAAAAATAATATTTTCAATTTCTTCACTATACATTCCATTAAGTTTCCAGACTTTTTCTACAAGTTTTCCCTTTTCTTTAACAAGTTTTGAATTTAATCCCAGTGAAATAGGTTTTTTAGGGTTAGGGACTTTTTTTATTTCACTATAGTAAAAATCTACATCCTCTGTCGTAACGTTAGGACCATAGAAATTTACTGCTGACCCTTTAATTAAACCTTTACTAGCATCTAAATTTACTTTTTTTGAATCTTTATTATTAAAAATAACATCAAAAGCTTCTTTTTCTAACTTTGTATTGGTTTCATTTAGTAATTTTTCTAAATAATTAGATGAAAAACCTGGATCATGCTTATCATTTGAATAGTGATGATGTATCCCGTTAGAAAACCAAATTCTTTTTAGATAGGTTTCAAATGATTTCCAATTATCTAAAGATTTATTCCCTTTATAATTCTGATATATTTTTTCTAATGCAGTTCTTATAGAAATATTATGTCTATAATTTTGATCATACATAATATCTCTTCCCTCAAGACCAGCTTGAGTTAAATAATAAACAAGTTTTTTCTGACTTAGATTTAGTTCGTCAAATCCAGGCACTTGATATCTCAGGATCTTAACATCTGCGAATTGTTCAGAAAAAAAACTAAAATCAGCTTTTTGTTCAACAGTAGATGTACAGGAATTAAAAAAAATGAATAAAAATATTAAATAACCAAAAACTGACCCTCTAAATAAAGCAATTAAATATTCTTTTTTCATAACCTAAATATAGAAAGTTATTTGTGTTATTTAATAAATAAAAATAATTCCTCAATAGAAGTTTTAAAAAGATTCGCCATTTTAAATGCAGTAGGTAAACTTGGGTCGAATTTTTCTTTTTCAATTGCGTTTATAGCTTGACGCGAGATTCCAATTAACTCAGCTAATTCTTCCTGAGTTAATTTTTGATTTTTCCTTAATTCTTTGACTCTATTTTTCATTTGTATCTTAATGAATTAATGATAGCAGAAACTATATAACAAATGGAAATAAAAATTACTATATACTCACCTTCAGGTTCTGAGTTAATAACACCAAAATCAAATGAAACTTCATACACAATACCAACAACAACTGCTAATCCTAATGTAAGGGCCATAGCTTCAAATTGAATTTTCTTTTGCAGTTCATCGTAATGTTTAAATAAATTTTTATTTGCGATAATCATTCCAACTCCAATAGCAAGATTTATCAAAAGACCTATTTTAGTAATTAGCAAATTATCCCATAGATAGTTTACTCCAGCTGATAAAATTGCTAAACTTACTACCCATGCAAATGTCCATGCCATTAAAATTTTTGTATGTTTTTTTTGTTCTTTCATAATATAATTTTGTAATGTTTACTTTACAAATATATAAAAAAAATATTTAAAATGTAAGGTTTAATTTACTTTTTTTTTAAATTTTGTGCAAGTGAAAAAAGAAAAGGGATGTAAAAACACCCCGTGTAACTTTGGTGATCCCGACACGATTCGAACGTGTGACCGTCTGCTTAGAAGGCAGATGCTCTATCCAGCTGATGTGCTGATTTACAATTACTTAGATAGAAAATTAATTTTAACTGTCTAAGCACTGTCAAATGAGTACATTTAATTATCCCAAAATTTGTTACACCAAAGACCAGAAGGTTTTTGTTTATTTCTATATAAATCAAATAAGATATAGACTTTATAATGGTAAAAGAATTAACAGTAATATTGACCCAAACTCATACCCTTTTGATAAAAGAACAAAAATGGCTAACCTATTAGCTGCAGAAATATATAAACACATAATTAAGGGAGGTGTATTAAAAGAATACAGAGGTCAAAAGTTAGTTACTGGAAATCTTAGTGATAAAGAAATTATTTGTAATGCTTTAAAATTTAAATTAAATCAAAACATATCTAAATGTTATAAGACAGAATTGAAATATGCTTTCAATAAACTACTCTTTAATATGACTAATTCGTCATTAACAAAAGATGATGTAATCAATACGTTAAGACATTATGATAATAAAAGTTCATATAATTCTATTAGAAAGAATTTAAATGTAATATTTAATAAAGCATTAGAATTGGGACTTAAAGAAAACCCTATAAATGAAATTAAAAGATGTCGTGTAAAATCTAAATTAAACAAACCTCTAAATGATATACCAAGAATATTAAAAGAATTACAATCATTTAATAATAACCTTTATATCTGTTGTTTAATGACATATGGGTGTCTATTAAGACCACATAGAGAAATAAGAGAGTTAACTTGGGATGATTTTTCTAAAGATCTTAGTTATATAAATTTATCTGGTCATAGAAACAAGTCAGGTAGAAACAGAATTGTTCCTGTACCATCATATATTAGAGGTATTCTTGTAAAAGGAGATTTAAATAATAATATATTTTCTGGCAAACCCAAACCTTTAAATGAAGATTACTTTAAGACACTTTGGAGTCGTTTTAAGAAAGAATCTAATGTTCTTAAACAAGGACAAACATTATACTCTTTTAGGCATTCTGGAGCAATAGAAATCTTTAAAAGAACAGGGTCATTAACCAAGCTACAAAAGGCAATGGGACACTCAAGTTTAAATGTTAGTTTAACCTACTTACGAGGATTAGAAGTTGCTGAATTAAAAGAAGAAGATATGCCTATGGTTTAGGGCTAAAATCTTATTAATATATAACCTTTAAAGCGATTCTTGCAACAAATGAAAAACCAGTAACATATAAATAATTTTCATTAGAGTCAAATGCACAATTAGTTAACATATCTTTAAATTTAATATTTGCCAATAATTTACCATCTTCAGACAAGACTAATATTCCATTAGGACCTGTAGTGAAAATATTTCCTGATGAGTGAACTTTAAGTCCATCAAAATTACCAGGATTTTCTTTAGCTAATTCAGTCCCGTCAAAAAATAATTTTGACTTGTTATCGTTTTCTAAATCAAATTTTAAAATAATTGGATTTTCTGTGGTATTTGAGCTGCCAACATATAGATATCTTTCGTCTTTTGATAAAGCTAATCCGTTTGGCAAGTCAAGTTCAGTTGATAATAATTCTATTCCAGATTCAACACTGTATTTATATATACCACTAAAATCCAACTCTTTTACTGATTCATCAAAAGACCCATCGCTTAAATTCATAAAACCAAAAGTTGGGTCTGTAAAATAGATGTCTCCATTAGATGATACTACCACATCATTGGGACTATTAAATCTATTTCCTTTAAAATTATCAACTATTGTTTCAAAATTTGGGTTGTTTGTTGGAGAATTATTTAATCTTGTCAGCCTTCTGTCTCCGTGTTGAGCAATTATTAAATTTCCATTATTATCAAATGTCAATCCATTTGCTCCAGACAGACCAATATTGGGAACTACAGGAGCATAATTTGTAAATCCTGAGGGGGATATATAAACTTTATATCCGTCTTTGTCATTCCATTTATATATTTTGTTTTTAGGAACCTGTGTAAAAAGCAGGGAAGATGAACTTTCATCCCACAAGGGACCTTCTGCTACACTTAATGAATCAACTATGTATTCAATTTCAGCTGTTGTATCTATAATATTTAAAATAGAATCGTCAAAAACAACTATTGAATCATTATTTTTAACAGAGTTTGAACAGGAAAAAATTTGAAGAAGTATAATAGTAAAAAGTATTTTTTTCATAATATAGATTTGATTAGTTCCACTAAAATAAATAAAAAAAATATTCTAATAAAAATATAAGTTTAATATAATTACGAGGATTAGAAGTTGCTGAACTAAAAGAAGAAGATATCATTAAATTGTATATTAAGCTTGAATTTTTCTAAATAGAGATATGAAATTCGAAGATTTAATAACGAAAGCTGAATTGAATCCAAAAAAACTTTTTTTAATAGACGGATTTGGAGCAATACTGTCAGCTTTTTTATTAGGTGTTGTTCTTGTTAAATTCGAAGAAATATTCGGAATCCCAACTTCTGTCTTATATTTCCTAGCAACAATACCGATATTCTTTGTGATTTATGACGTCTTTTGTTATCAAAAACATCTAAAAATCGGATTATTATTAAAAGGAATTGCTGTGTTGAATATACTATATTGTTGTATATCAATCGGATTAATTTCCTATCATTTCAGTTCTATTACAATTTTAGGTTGGGCATATATCATAGTCGAAATTATACTTGTAAGTTTCCTTGCTATGACTGAATTTAGAGTAGGAAAAAGAATTATCTAAACCTTATTAATCTACTCCCTTTATAGATGACTGTGTGTTTTTAAAAACATTATATTTAAGTTTAAATTGTTGTTATGTGGTTTGAAAAACACGCATTTCGTATGTATAAAAAATACTGGTGGTACATTGTTCTTCTTATCATAATTTATATAATTGCTAAAATATTTAGCTAATGAAAAAGACACAAAAATCATTTTTCAGTATGTTTCTAAATGACATTGCCAATATATTTTCTATTAAGGGATATTCAAGAAGACGCAAAAGCTATTACTTTACACGAAAGAAATCATAGTTTAACCTACTTACGAGGATTAGAAGTGGCTGAATTAAAAGATATGCCTATGGTTTAGTTTGAACATTTACCCAATTTATAAGAACTAACTCCGTAACTTTTTGCAACACAAGGATTGGAATAAGTGTATCCATCACATCCGCAAACAGGGTCATATTCCTTTGTACACACAGTATCAATTGAAATATTTTTTGGATTAATGCATTCTATTTCGGTATTTCCTTTTTTAAAGACATATGTAATTTCATCATCTGCAATTTCAGGAATATCAATATAGTTTAAAATCAAAGTGTCATCTTTAATTTCAACAGTGAATTTTTTATTGTTGGATGATAATGTTAAAATATTATCATCAAGAGTGTATTTTTCAGGTTTATTCAAACTGGATATTGATACTTCATTGCCATCAATTCCCTTGCTTAATAGTATATTTTCATTTGGGAAAAACCAAAGTTGGTTATCAATAAATTTATAGTTGTCAAACATACAATAACAACTCACATCTTGAAGAATATATTGACCTTTAAGTTGATTTGATTCAATAATGTTAGATTTTTCACATCCAAAAAATATGAAAAATAAAAAAAGTGAGTAAACTAGCTTTTTCATAATCTAAATATAAGAATTATCTAAACCTTATTAATCTACTCCCTTTATAGAGGACTATGTTGTTGTATAAAATGTTAGTTTAACCTACTTAAGAGGATTAGAAGTTGCTGAATTAAAAGAAGAAGATATGCCTATGGTTTAGAATTATTAACCCCTCTTAGAGGCCTTTAATACTTTACTGTAAATGTGAAAATTGAATTATTTGAATATGCACTTGTTCCAATAAAAATAAAAGCATAATTGTCAGGCTCTAAATTAGTTTTGATTTTAAAAGTATTATTTTCAAGTTCTTCCCATTCAAAATCAATATATAATTTTTTCCTAATCTGAAATGAATAACCTCCAGCTAAACTCATAGAACCTGTCTTAATCCATCTTTCTTTCTTTTTTATATTTGTATTCAATTTAACTAATGCAAAATCATTTGGGGATTGAGCATCTGAAAAAAATTGTTGTGTGGATATGTTAGAAATTTTATTACCAGCCACATCAACATTTTGATTAATTTTTAAGGTTAGTTCTTGATTTTTAACTTTTAATTTATTTCTGGAAGTTAGTCCAATCAAATAAGATTTAGTAGCTCCACCACCAATTCCCCCTGTTAATGCAGCTCCCCAAATATCAGTTTTTGATTCAGCAAACTTTTCAGGAATTAATTTTTTATTAGTTATATAAAATCCATCATCAGGAATTTCTTCTTTTACAACTTTTGAATTTAAAATTATATCTTTTAAAGCAACAGCAATTGAATCAAACTCTTTTTGTGTGATTAATCCCATTTCCAATAACTCTTTAGAATTTTGAAGTTTTTTCATTGCTTCTGAGTTTGTCTGCCCAAAAGAAATAAATGGAATAAGTATTAATAGTAGTATTAGTTTTTTCATAATTAATATTTTACCTAAATATAAGAATAGCTAAATTAAAAGAAGAAGATATTCCTATGGTTTAGGGGTTTTTGTTTGTTTGTTTTGAGTGGTTTCAAGTGCAACACCTATAGCTATTCCAACTGGAAGCCAAATTCCTATATTATCAGTTACAGCCCCAACAATAGTACCAATCATAAGACATATGCCTATCCAAAATCCTTTTTGTTGTTTCAATTTTTTTAACATACCTACAATTTACAATAATTTTAAAAGAAGAAGATATGCCTATGGTTTAGTTATTATATTTCATTCTTATCTCCATTTGCAAAAACTTCAATAGGTTGGACCTCTAAGGTAGAATTAATTCATAAATAATTATGGTAGTAAATATTGCAGCAACAATAGCTATAAAACCAGTATACCCATTAAGTCCTAATTTTTTTAACAACCAATATCTTACATTAAACTTCCAAGAGAATATGCCTTTATCAAGAGGTTTTTTTTCAAATTCATATTTCATAATCTAAATATAAGAATTATCTAAACCTTATTAATCTACTCCCTTTATAGAGGACTATGTTGTTGTATAAAATGTTAGTTTAACCTACTTAAGAGGATTAGAAGTTGCTGAATTAAAA
>Ga0310120_10001532_pt1 | contig 17339 bp, 13 predicted proteins | sample CB27_AW_983_MG_FD_203506 | JGI IMG/M metagenome (GOLD analysis project Ga0310120, IMG submission 203506) | Marine microbial communities from Western Arctic Ocean, Canada - CB27_AW_983 | ecosystem: Environmental > Aquatic > Marine > Oceanic | place: Canada: Western Arctic Ocean | collected...
CAGCTGGTGAGCCCGTGTCTGGTGTGGTTGTCCGGGTTACGGACGGTCCATACATAGACAAGTCATCAACAACTGGAAGTGACGGTCGCTACGAGATCGTTGGCGTGGTCGGCGGAATGACCCTGAGCGCGACGAAGACGGGGTACATAACTTTATTTAAGTCCGTCACGGTGACATCAGACACCACACTGGATTTCGATGTCGGCAGAGAAACACGAAATATCAGCGGACTGATCACAGATATCGTCACCGGTGCGGCGGCTGCGAATTTGACCGTTGAGATTGAAGGGGTGGGAACGACGACGACCGACGGGGCTGGCAAATACAGTTTCGATACGGACGCAATCGGCACGCTTCCGGTGACGCTGTCCGGTGCTGGTTACATACGGCGGGATACCTACATCATCGCCGACGGCACTCTAACAGCGGATGCCACAGTGATCTTCGATGGAAATGGGTTCAGTTTGCCCTACCACGATGAAGTGTTCCGAGATAATGGAGAAAAGGGCACGCGTCGGTGGACGTACCAGCCAACCTTCCAGATCTGGCTCCGCAAATTCAAATGTACTGAAGCAGATAAAGATAGTGACGACATCGAATATTGCACTAAAGCGGAGGCACTTGATGAGTCAGTGAGTGGTGAGTGGTTCGACAACACGGTGCGTTCGGTGGTCACAGGTGATGTGAGCAGACTCACTGGCGGAAAATACTCGGGAAGTCCAATAACAACACGCGATTTCACACCAGGAACAGTAGTTACGATGGACGAAATAACCGAAAATAACCCCGGGCAGATCAATATTCTTCTAGTTGATTACCCAAATTATGTTCAAGGCAATCAATTTGCTCATTGGACCACTTGGTGGTGGTATCCGTCAGGGGGCGCCGTTGGGCAAATGTATAGCGCGCACATAATGATGAACGACGAGGGGAACCAGAGTTGCTCTTATAGCCATGAGTTGGCTCACTCTTTGGGCTGGAGCCATCCTAATGGCTACGACTTCTCACAATATGGGGGCTCCATCATGGACTGCGATGGAGTCACTGCGCGGGACGAACTACAAGGACGCATCATGTACCTTCGCCCGGAGTACAGCCTTACACCAGACGTTGACCCAGCCTGGTTTAAGTTGAACACGGCGATGTTCCGCGGCGGCTGGGGTGGAAACAGACTGCAAAAGGTGCGCGCGCGGTAACCCCGGTCTTCTCTGTTATCGAAATTGAGTTGCCGTCTATAGGCACGGACCTCAATTCTAGGATTCCAGGTCTTTCGCAAAAAATTTAACGGTACGCCAGGGGACTCTAGTGGACCGCCGCTCCCCTTTTGACGACGGGACACACCTGACGCACCGTTTTTTTGGCGTGGTTAGAACGCGCGCCTTCGATGCGCCCTAACCACTTGGGGGGACGCACATCCGAACTGAGAAGACCGCGTCCCGCATCTGGTTAACTCTCGCTAGCCATCTAGGCGGCTCTCCGAACCATTCCTACCGCCTTGAATGGTTCCAGCGTGTAACGCTGCCGCCTGTTGGTTCGACCTAGATCTCTCCTTCTTTTTTTCCAAGACAAAACATCCGACTCATGGTTTGGACGCATCGGGCCAGCCATTCCTAACCGTCGCCGTGCCCGTTCGGTTTTCGCTTCATTGCGGAACGTTCCAATCTCCGTTGCCATCATTTTCTCTCTCTCCTTGGCCGATCCCGGACTGGGAGACTTATTGGGTACCTGCCCTATATCTAATGTTCGTACAATACATGGACAATATTTTATTGTCAAGCAATTGCCCATATATTTCGTAATTTCTCGCTGTTTATACATAGACACAATATGGACATTAAAAGGATTCGTGCGTCAGCTGGAAAATATTGCCTTCACCAACGTAGAGTGAGGCTATTCGGGGTTTGTTAACTTGACGGCCTAGCCGAAACAAACGTCGTCGTAGTCAGGAAGACTCTTATGCTCCGTCGCCACGTATCTTTTTTCACCATCGTCGCGCTTATTTACACCTCGTGTGGCGGAGCAGATAGTTCACCGACCGCGCCAACACTAACGATCACGAGCATCGCACTCAGCACATCAGCTGTCACGTTGGGTGTTGGAGATGCGGTCACCGCCACCGCGATGGCCACCTACAGTGACGGAACAACTGCCACGATCAGCCCTGCCTGGGCCTCCAGTAATACCTCCGTGGCCACCGTAACCACCTCAGGCACCGTGACGGCACTGGCAGCCGGCACAACTACAATCACCGCAACATCGGGCGGGCAAACTGGATCGGTTGTAATCACTGTGACCGAGGTGGTGTCGCTCTTGAGTGTCTCGGTATCCGCGGACGCTACCAGTCTCACGGTTGGAGAGACCGCTACCGTCACAGCGACCGCCACCTACAGTGACGATACGACTACCACGATCAGCCCTGCCTGGGGATCAAGTGACTCATCCGTAGCAAGCGTCAGTACCGCTGGGACGGTAACTGCCAACGCAGCGGGCGTAGCCACCATCACTGCAACATCGGGCGGACAAAGTGGATCAGTCGTAATCACAGTGGCCGAGGAAGTTGCACTGTTGAGTGTCTCGGTGTCCGTGGCCAATGCCAGTCTCAAGGTTGGAGAGACTACAACCGTCACGGCAACGGCCACCTACAGTGATGGAACAACTTCCACCATCAGCCCCACTTGGGCCTCTAGTAATACCTCCGTAGCTACCGTTACCACCTCTGGCACCGTCACGGCTCTGGCAACGGGCACAACCACCATCACCGCAACATCTGACGGACAAAATGGGTCAGTTGTAATCACAGTGATCGAGGAAGTTTCACTGTCGAGTGTCTCGGTGTTAGTGGCTAATGCCAGTCTCAAGGTTGGAGAGACTACAACCGTCACAGCAACAGCCACCTACAGTGACGGAACAACTGCCACTGTCAGCCCTACCTGGATCTCTAGTGATACCTCTGTAGCTACCGTTACCACCTCTGGCACCGTCACAGCACTGACAGCCGGCACAACTACCATCACCGCGACATTGGGCGGGCAAACTGGATCGGTCGCAATCACTGTGACCGAAGTGGTGTCGCTACTGAGCGTGTCAGTATCCGCGGGCGCTACTAGCCTCACGGTTGGAGAAACTACAACCGTCACGGCAACGGCCACCTACAGTGACGGAACGACTTCTACAATCAGCCCCACTTGGGCCTCCAGTGATACCTCCGTGGCCACCGTAACCACCTCAGGCACCGTCACGGCACTGGCAGCAGGCACAACCACCATCACCGCAACATCGGGCGGGCAAAGTGGATCAGTTGTAATCACAGTGGCCGAGGTGGTGTCGCTCTTGAGTATTTCGGTATCCGCGGACGCTACTAGTCTCACGGTTGGAGAGACCGCTACCGTCACAGCGACCGCCACCTACAGTGACGGAACGACTTCTACAATCAATCCTGTCTGGGGATCAAGTGACTCATCCGTAGCAAGCGTCAGTACCACTGGGACGGTAACTGCCAACGCAGCGGGCGTCGCCACCATCATCGCAACATCGGGCGGACAAACTGGGTCAGTCGCAATCACAGTGGCCGAGGTGGTGTCGCTCTTGAGTATTTCGGTATCCACGGACGCTACTAGTCTCACGGTTGGAGAAACTACAACCGTCACAGCGACGGCCACCTACAGTGACGGAACAACTGCCACGATCAGCCCCACCTGGGCCTCTAGTAATACCTCCGTAGCTACCGTCACGACCTCTGGCACGGTCACGGCTCTGGCAGCGGGCACAACCACCATCACGGCAACATCTGATGGACAAAGTGGATCGGTTGTAATCACAGTGACTGCAGCCAGTTCGACCTGGCGTGGCCTTGTCATCGCCGACGAGGATCGATGCTCCCCCTATGACAGCGGAGATTACAGTTATCCGCAATCCGTCGAAGATGACATCATCACCCTCTTGGGCGGCATCTACAGCCCGTATACCGGTGAATGCTTTGCCAGTAAAAGCGAGACAGACATTGAGCACATGCTGGCGCGATCAGAAGCTCACGACAGCGGCCTCTGCGCAGCCGGCGAGGAAACCCGGCGCACGTTTAGTCGAGATCTTGACAACCTGACCCTGGCTAGCCCATCGCTAAACCGTTACCAGAAGAGCGCCAAGGACGCGGCTGACTGGCTTCCGGATCAAAACCGCTGCTGGTTTGTCACAACGATCATCAATGTGCGACTCAAGTACGGCCTGACCATCGACCAGCGTGAAGCCGACGCGATCGATGTAGTTTTAGCCAGTTGCACGTCAACGGAACTGGTGCCGACAACGTGCGACCTTCCAAGACCTTCGGCAACCTGGGCATCCCACCCCGACATGAAACGTCCGACCAGCCACCGATAGGGTCAGCCTCTACGCCGCGTTCAGCTCCCCAATTGGCCCTGCCCCACCACCTGGGTCGGCGGGACCCAAGCTGGTATGAGATCGCCATCATGGGACGGGGCGGCGACAGAGGTAGCGGGGCCACAACCCTAGTTGTACAGCCTCGTATTCGAGACTGATCTTATTGTCGCACAGCATGCGCGGGTCTTCGCGCGCCACATGCATCAGCCTCACCGGCGTCAAGTCAGGTAGAACACCGCGGAAATTCGGCTATCATCGGATCACGCCTCTAGCTTGCGCGCACTGCAAACGGTGCTCGAGAATGGCGCACCCGTGAGCCCCCAGCACGAAATCAGGGCCGCGAGCTTCTGGAGACTCTATTTCTTGGAGGTTAAATGACTCTCAGAGTTGGATTAATCGTTGCGTTCTCAATCGTTGCCACGAGTGGCTATGCACAGGAACCTGTCGACACCGATGTCGTAGCCCGTATCAAAGAGGAAGCCTTCCAGCGCTCTCAGGTTCTGGACACCTTGAGCTACCTGACCGATATCTACGGCCCTCGTTTAACAGGTACGCCGGCATACTACGAAGCGGCAGTCTGGGCCAAGCAGCGCCTGGAGGGTTGGGACCTGGCGAACGTCCATCTCGATCCCTATCGTGATGACCTTCGCGGATGGGAAATGAAGTCCTATTCCGTGGAAATGATCGAACCCCGCTATATGAATATTACGGCCCTGCCGGACGCCTGGACCCGCGGTACCGAAGGAGAGGTCACCGGCGAGCCGATTGTCGTCGACTACACCTCCTGGGAAGCCTTGCAGGAGCTAAAGGGGACGCTGCGCGGCAGGATTCTGTTATCGCCAGAAATCCGAGCGCAGGGAAGGATGCGTCAAGGAGTCTTCACCGACGAAGAGCTAGCCAACGCCGAGCGCCAGACCGACCCCAACAACGAAGGTCGTCTCGACAATGCTGACCTTGACCGCTCTAGGGACCGTGGCCGCGGGGGGCGGGGTGGCCCAGGAGGCGGCGACATCAACCAATTCTTGATCGAGGAGGGCGTCGCGGCGGTCATCAGGGGCAGTAGCAAGGCGCCGGGCATACTCGATGCCAACCAGCAGCGTTACACCTTAAAGGGCGACATCAAACCGGTTCCGCACTTTTCTATCAGCCGGGAACAGCACGCAAGAATGCTGCGGATGCTCGAGAGGGACACGACGTTCACCTTGAAGCTTCACTTGAACGTCACCTTTCACGAAGACCCCAAGTATCACACGAACATCATCGCTGAGATCCCCGGCACCGACCCAGAGCTAAAGGACCAGCTCGTGCTCGTTGGCGGGCACTTCGACTCTTACCACAGCGGGACTGGAGCGGCGGACAACGGTGCCGGCTCCGCCGTAACGATGGAAGTAATGCGCGTCCTGATGGCTCTCGGCGTGGAACCGAGACGCACAATTCGCCTCGTTCTGTGGGGCAGTGAAGAACAGGGACATCTTGGCTCACGCGGCTATATCGCCAAATACGTTGCCGATCCCGATACAGGAGCGGACCTGGGGGAACTGTCGCGCATCTCGGTGTACTTCAATCACGATAACAACGGCCACGATATTCGCGGCATACACGGACAGGGTAACGAAGCCATACGACCTATCTTTGAGCGTTACTTAGAACCCTTCCACCAATTGGGTGCCGAAACCGTGAGCGTAGAGAACGCAGGGGGCACCGATCACCTGGGCTTCGATGCCGTTAATATCCCTGCCTTTGAGTGGATTCAGGACCCACAGCAATATTTCTACACACAGATCCACTCGAGTATGGACGTACTCGACTTGTTCAGCGAGGAAACCCTAAGGCGCAATACCGCGATCATTGCGACGTTCGTCTATCACGCTGCCATGCGCGACGAGATGATGCCGAGAAAGAACGTGAACGGTCGCTAAGCGGATCAGCTGAGCTTTTCATCAAGCTTGAAAGCTATTAAATAGAGCGCCCCTGCGAGGACTCGAACCTCGGCTCCGGGATTAGGAATCCCGTGCTCTATCCACCTGAGCTACAGGGGCAGAAAACTCCGAAAGCCACACCCACTAAGAGTTTACAGTGATCCAGGAGAATATCATTACACGGCCAATCTGCCCGATTGCCCCCAAAACGACCCAATGGTCCCCATAATAGTCCCCTTTTTGACCTGCAATCGACCCTAAAGCGGCGGAGTTTCTCTGGTAGCCGTCGATGCAGACGATGCCTGACGCTGGTTAGCGCTCGGGCGGCTAGCCAAGCCCAGATGGCTTCATTCCCTTAGCCAGGTCGGCAAAATACAACTCGCCCCGCTCCATCAATTCGCGGAAGCCTTCCTTATCTCCGTTCTTCACAACAGAGAGGAATCTCTTGACGGAAGCCTCAAGGGCATCGAGCGACTGAGATCCATACTCGTTCAGAGTCTGAATTTCGAAGTAGAGGTAGGGGTTGTCCTGAGCTACCGAACCAGCGACGGCGAGCTGCGCGTCGAAGGTAGTGCTGGATATGTTAGCCAAGCGAGGGGCTGTTTCGCCGCTGTCGGCCAGGGCCGTAAGGAAGATCACGTTGAGAGCGTGAGACAACCCTAGAACATAAGCAATTAGCCGATCATGGTTGTCGAGGTCCATCTCCAATAGGGTCGCCATGGTGGGGGAAAAAATCTCCCGGGCCTGGGCCACGGCTTCCTCGTGGCCAAGGTTGATGAAGATAACGTGGCGTCCCGAGAGCAGCTTCGTTGTGGGACCGAACATAGGATGCACTGACGCAACCCTTACCCCATTCTTGGTTAGAGCCTGCAATCCTGCCCGTAAAGGACTCTTCAGGGAGCCAACGTCGAACACAAGGCCGGGAGGGCGCCGTTCGGCTAGGGCAATCAGGATCTCGTTTGAGATGTGTAGCGGGGCTGCCACCACGATGACGTCGTGATCCAGTGTCAAATTCTTCCAGTCGGTGACGTGATCAAACCCCTCTACCGGACCTTCCGGATCTGCGATCTCTACGCTGTAGCCTTGTGACGCTAGGAAACGAGCCATCCATAGCCCCATCTTCCCGGCGCCACCTATAACGAGCACACGCTTCCCCGAACCTTCGCCCGTTGCGCTCACGCGATCCTGCTCTTGGACGGTCAGGGATGCGCGGATGAGAACCAGCAACAACTCTTCGACCAAGCTGGGCGACAGCCCTAGTTCATCAGCCATTGCGCGCCCTCGCTCTACGACCTGTGTTTCCTGATGGTAGTCGCGAGTTCCCAGGCCGGCCTCGCGTTTGAGGCCCCCGATCTCATGAGAGAGATTCTGGCGGTCCTTTACTACCGCGAGCAATCTTCGATCGATGTCGGCGAGTTTTTTTCGCAGGTTGTTGAGTTTCATTGCAGAGTTCACAGAGACTACAGATGGGGACTAGGTTGATACCAGTCCGTGGGACACAAGCAATATCGTCGCTGCGTTGACCAGGTAACCGCTAATGGCCTCAACAGGCCTCAGGACCAGCGTGTCTGCTTGAGCGACTGGCCCCGGTTAGCGGGGGGCCATGTTGCTGTTGAAGATATCGCAGAACAGCTTCCACTTCGACTCCGGTCGCTAAGCACCGTCGATGAAGATCGCTATTGGATGCCGGAACTCTACGCCGGTTGTGGCGGAGTTCCACTGGTAGCTGTCGGGGGTTCCTCACCTGTCACAGTCTGGCAGAATGACCTTTCCAAGGTACGGCGTATGCACCCACGTCGGAGGATTGAACATGACCGGTCGCCACACACGTAATTCTGCTGTCGGCGTGGGCGTTGCCATTGGCGTCATGATTGCCGTTGCGCTCGACAACTACCTTCTTGGTGTTAGCTTCGGCATTCTCGCTGCTGCTGGGGTGTGGACAGCTTCCAAGTAGCTCGGCGCTGCTCAAGCTCTTTGTTAGGTGCTGAAACTCTACGCCAGTAGCGGCGAAGTTTCGCGGCCGGGGACTGTGTAGCTAGTGCCGCTATGTTGGAAGACCTCCAACACAGACGGTGTTTCACCACCAATATATAAAACGTTCGACGATGTCGCCCCACATGGCCTTGATCTTACCTGGCCCCTAGTCTGTTTGCCCGGGATGGGGGTATAGCCGTCGATCAGGAGGTGACAAAAGTCGAACCCGTAATCGAACCCAAAGCACCGAAGATGACGAAGACGTTTCAGGTGATATCAGTCGATATCGCACCCAATGGCTACAAGGGTTTCGGCGCAAACCCGCGCCGTTACAGGATTCCTAAAATCATCGAACCGGGGACTCAAAATCCCGAGGCCGCAAGGCCGTGAGGGTTCGAGGCCCTCCCTCGGTACTTCGCTGTAACGCAGTCTTCAAAAGGGTTTCAGCGGACGTCGGCCACATACCTCTCGACGATTCAACCGCCTCTTTGGAGCATGCCAAGGGCACGTAGCCCAGCCTCGCGGGCGTGAGCAACTAACGACGCGAGCATCATCAGAGTTCCTTGATCCGGATGCTGCGAAACTCGACCTTCGAGCCGTGGCCCAGAAAGCCGATGTGGCCTCGGCGCCGCCGAAGGCCAGGATGGTCCCTGCCATCAGAGGTTGCCGGCATGCTAGCCAGGTCGATGTCGGCGTCGATGATTACCGTGCCATTGAGGATGACGATGATGCGCCGGTCGAGGGCGATGACCTCCTGCGTATTCCATTCGCCGGGCGGCTTCTGGAAGCCGCGCATAGCAGGTACCGTCCCGTAGATCGAGCCGTGGTACTGGAAGGGACGCAGGTTGGCATACTGTTCAGACCTGTTATCGAGAATCTGCAGCTCCATGCCAACGTAGGCCGCGTCGCCCTCCAGCGGAGCACGAATGCCGAGGCCGTTGTTGGCACCCGGTGTCAGACGGAACTCGAACCGGAAGACAAAGTCCGCGTACTGCTCGTCAGTGTAAAGATTGCCGCCCCCGCCCTCGATCTCCGGATGGATGACGATCATGCCGTCCTCGGCAACGTAGCTGGTCGTATCACCCTGCCAGCCAGCCAGGTCGGTCCCGTTGAACAGCATCGTGAATCCCTCTTCGGCGGCCCCGCCGGCGCCTCCCAGGCTCTCCTCGACGATCACCCACGCCGCCTTGGCATTCTCCAGCCGCCGCGACGAATCCTCCGCACTACGCGCCAGCAACATCGCTCGGATTTGATCGTGAAGCTCACCGGCAACAGTTTGCAGCTTGCCGAGCCAGGCGTCGGTCGCCGCTGGCCCCGGCATCGCCGCACCGATTCGAAGGACGGCGTCGGTGAACTTAGAATCCGGAATGTCGACCGCTACAACGAGGTCCTCAAGCGCCCCGTCACCCAGCATTTCGACCAGCGTGTTGAGGGCGGCAATGCGGACATTGCGCTCCCCTGGTGCCCGCCGCGTGGAGATCAGGTCGCGGCAGATCTTCACGCCGCGCTCCGTTTCACCCGCCTCGATCAGACGGCGCGCGTACAGCAGAAGGTGCGAGGCCGCCTGTGATCGTCGGTACGGTGCGTCGGTCGCGCCGGCCTCGGCTAGCACGTCATCGCTCGTCACGGGACCAATGTTTGCAAGCGCGTAGAGTGCTGCCTGCCGGAGATCCTCGTTCTCGCTGAGAGCGTACTTCGTGACTTCATAGACAGCCGCCTTCGTGCGCAGTTCGCCGAGTGCCTTCACCAGCGTCGTGCGGTCGGCGCCTCGGGCATCGATCAGCGCCGCCAGCACCGCACCCTCGGCGCTGGGCGTTCCGATGGCGACCAGAGCCAGAGTGGCCGGATCGACGAGATCTACATCGGCGAGATATCGGCTAATGCCCGCCACCGATTCGTCAGCGCCGACGAGCTGGAGCTGCCGTATGAAGAACGCCTGAACCTCTTTCTCCCCGCTTTCATCAAGCGCCTGGAGCAAAACGGCGGCATACGCCTGTCGTTCGTCCTCTGCCCCCGGCCTGGTCACGTACATACTTAGACCCCCAAGGGCGAAACGTTCCGCCGTGTCGTTGCCAACGCCCATCGGCACCAGCGAACGGCAGACCTCTAGAACCGCGTCCCCACCGAGTGCCAACAGCTCCGCGCTCAGCCGAGTCTCCTCGGCGGCGTTGACGGCGGGCATCGCGGCCAGAACAGCACCGGTGGCAGGGTTCGTCCGCCCGGCCGAGGCGCAGCCGCCGAGAAACCCAATCACCAGAATCGCGAACCCGACTCTCACGACCCTCGTGCCTCTCATACGTGCCATGGGGCCCGCATGGGCTGGTCGATCAGGCGGTTGGCTTCCTCGTCACCCTCGAACCGCTGTGAACGCGGATCGAAGTAAAGTTTGCGGCGCAGGCGAAGGGCAATGATGCCTAAGTTGACGAGCGTACAGGAACGATGGCCGTTAGCCTCGTTGAGGGCAAACTTGGTACGCGTCTTGACCGCCTCACTGAAGTCGGTGACCTGAGGCGCCGTTTCCGGCAGCCGCTCGATCTCGCGCTCGAAGTTCGGAATGTCGGAGCTGAACCCCTGGAACAGCTTGCCGTCCGGGCCTTCGATGTAAGCGGCGTTCTTTGCGGTGTCGGCGCCATCGAGAATCACCTCGCAACCGTCAGCGTAGCGCATCGAGATGCGCCGCCAGGAGCTCACCGCATCCGGGTGCTGCTGGGGAGCATCAATGTCGATCTCTATCGGGCTGGTGCCATCCTTGCCGAGCAGGTACTGGACCGGGTCAAGGTAATGCTGGCCCATGTCGCCGAGGCCGCCGCCGTCGTAGTCCCAGTAACCGCGAAACGACTGGTGAACACGGTGCGGGTGATACGGCTTCACGGGAGCCGGCCCCAACCACATGTCGTAGTCGAGCTGGCGCGGCACCGGCTCGGGGATCAGATCGGTCCTGCCGCTCCACTCGAATTTCCAGTTGAACCCGGTCGACGCGTTGATCGTCACCTTCAACGGCCAACCGAGCATGCCGGAATCCACCACCTTCTTAATCTCGGCGACCGTCGTATCCATGCCGTAGAAACGGGAACGGAAGCGGAACCAGGTATTGATGCGGAAGATTCGGTCGTTGCGCTGCACCGCCTCGACGACCTTTATCCCCTCACCAACGGTTCGGGTCATCGGCTTTTCGCACCAGATGTCCTTGCCCGCCTCAGCGGCCGCGATCGCCATCAGCCCGTGCCAGTGTGGAGGCGTGGCGATGTGAACGATGTCGATGTCGGGTCGGTCGAGTACTTCGCGGAAGTCGCGATAGGTGTCGACGCCAGGGCCAGCCCTCTCGACTGCTTGGGCCAGATGGTTCTCGTCGACGTCACAAACAGCGAGAAGTCGAGAGCCCTCATAGCGTATGTGGCCCTGACCCATGCCGCCGACGCCGATGATGGCCTTGGTAAGCTCGTCACTAGGGGCGGTGTACCCCTGCCCGCCGAGAACTTGCCGCGGGACGAAAGTTATGCCGGTCGCGAAAGCTGTCGTGCCCTTGACGAAGCTACGCCGGTTCATGATCCTCTCTTGTTCCATGTTGAGTGTCGGCGACCGTGTGGTCGCCAGCTTCACCTCAATTTCGACCGAGGTGACGAGAATCTACCGCGTCGGTAGGCAGTGAGCCACCGCTTCCCGAAGCGCCAGGAGCAACGCGCCGACCGTCAGCTTCAGTCGCCGGTTGTCTTCTTCTAGCTTGTCCAGTCTGGCATCCACTACGGCCGCTTCACTTATCTCGGCACCCTCCATGAAGATCGCTGTTAGATGCCGAAACTCTACGCCGGTGGTCGCGGAGTTTCGCTGGTAACCGTCGGTTAGGAGCCTCTGACGCTGGTTAGCGATCGGGCGCATTCCAAACCACGTTGCCATTCTCGTCGCTGTAGAAGAATCCGTCAGCATATAACTGGGCGCGTGTGACGCGGTTCTCGTCGAGGTAGGCGATGTTCTTGTCGTCCATCAAGGCGCGGAGGGTGCCGTTTTCGTCGATGGCGTGAAACGCTCGCGCCCGTATCACCTCCGGTATCTGTTCAGGCATCACGGCACCGACCAGAGGCACCGCTGCCATCACCAGAAGCAACGCCCCCACCGTCAGCTTCAGTCGCCGGTTGTCTTGCTCTAACTTGTCGAGTCTGGCATCCACTACGGTCGCTTCACTCATCGTCGGCACCCTCCATGAAGATCGCTGTTAGATGCCGGAAACTCTACGCTAATGGTCGCGGAATTTCTCGGGTAGCCATCAGTCAGTTACATCACCGCTTGGCTGACGCTGGTTAGCGCCTGGGCGAGCGCCAAACCACGTTGCTGTTCTCGCCCCGGCGCGCCTGGCCGGTCCAGGGTATTCGAGATCTGCCTCTTCCCTTGCCGGGTCGGCTGAGGGACACTGGTAAAGGAAGGAGATCTGAGATGGGTTGGTGGATCTGGATACTGGTCGGACTGGGGCTGCTGGCCGTCGAGGTCATCGTTCCGGGCGGCATCATTCTGCTGTTTTTTGGCGCCGCTGCCATCGTGGTGGGGGCGTTCGTTTTGCTTGGTATCGGTGGCCCGGTGTGGTTCCAGTGGGCCATGTTCTCGGCGCTCTCGGTGGCATCCCTCTTGACGCTTCGAGGGCCGATTCTGCGCAAGATAAACGCCGCTGACGACGAGGCCGGGTATGTCGACACGCTGGTTGGCATGGCGGTCGTCGCCTCTGAAGACATCGTTCCCGGCGCCGAAGGAAAAGCTGAGCTTCGCGGGACATCCTGGGGCGCTCAGAACGTTGGCACCGAGCCTCTCGCCCGAGGTGAGGACGGTGTCGTCGAGCGGGTCGACGGGTTGAAACTCTACATACGGAGGAACTAAGCATGGGCATGGAAAGCGTCAGCGTGTTCGTCCTGATCGCGGCTCTCGTCGTGATTGTGATTGCCAAGACCGCGAGGGTCGTTCCGCAGCAGAACGCCTTCGTCGTCGAGCGGCTGGGCAAGTACCAGAAGACACTTGAGCCCGGTTTCCACATCTTGCTGCCCTTCGTCGACGTAATCCGCTACAAGCACGGTCTCAAGGAGAGAGCTGTCGACATTCCGGAGCAGATTTGCATCACGCGCGACAACGTGCAGGTCGGCGTCGACGGAGTCCTCTACCTCAAGGTCATGGATCCGAAACGCGCCTCCTACGGCGTGGGCGAGTACCTGTTCGCGATCATCCAGCTGGCCCAGACGACCCTGCGCAGCGAGATCGGTAAGATCGATCTGGATCGGACCTTTGAAGAGCGAACCTCGATCAACATCCAGGTCGTCAACGAGGTAGACAAGGCTTCCGATCCCTGGGGCATCAAGGTGCTGCGCTACGAGATCAAGAACATCACTCCGCCGCAGGACGTTCTCGCCGCTATGGAAAAGCAGATGCGCGCGGAGCGAGAAAAGCGCGCCGTAATCCTGACGTCGGAGGGCGAGCGTGATGCGGCGATCAACGAAGCCGAGGGCGCCAAGCAGCAGGTCATCAAGGCTTCGGAAGCCGCGAAACAGCAGCAGATCAACGAGGCCGAGGGCGAAGCCCAGGCGATCCTCGCCGTTGCCGAAGCGACCGCCGGCGGGATCACTCGCGTCGCCGAAGCGATTCGCGGCCCCGGCGGGCCCGATGCGGTGCAGCTGAAGGTCGCGCAGGACTACATCGAGAAGTTCGGAGAGTTGGCCAAGACCAACAACACCATGATCCTGCCGGCCAGCGTCGCCGACGCCGCATCGATGATGGCCACCGCGATGAGCATCATCAATCAGAGCAAAAACACCTAACGAACCAGGTGCGATTAGACGGGGTCCGGGGGAGGCTAGTTCCGAATACAGCAGTTTGTTTATCTGACGACCCGGTCAACTTTGCCAACAAGATCGCTAATCAGATCGCTCAGTTCGACTTTTTGCCGTAATCCTCGGAAGCGACGGAAGCCTCGGAACACTTACGTCGCGACCAGCTATGCCACCCGAGGAAAACCATACTAACCGCGCCCAGAAGCGGCGCGACTGCTGACAGAGTCCGCCCCCTAACAATCGCCGCCATGGCCAAAATAACCGCACAGATCGCCAGCACAGCATAGACGCGTTCCTTCTTCATACGGTCGCTTCACTCACCGTCGGTAACCTTTCTTTGGAGATCACTTTGAATGCCGAAACTCTACTTCGATGGCGGCGGAGTTTCGCTGGTAGCCAACGGTTAGACGATGCCTGACGCTGGTTACCGCCTGAGCGACTGCCACACCGTCGGCCCCGTCCCTATGCGTCGCTTGTCGGCAGCCCGTTCGGCACGAGCGGTAGCGACCGAAGACGCTGGCCCGTCGCTTCGAAAATAGCGTTGCCGACCGCCGGCGCGATCCCCACGATCGGCGTCTCGCCGGCGCCCGCCGACGGCAAATCCTGCCGATCGAGCAAGACGATCTCGATGTCGGGCATATCGCTGAAGCGCGGCAGCCGGTACTGCGCGAACCCCGGGTTCAGGATCCTGCCGGAGTCGAACTCGACGGCTTCGAACATGGCCCCACCAATGCCCTGGACGATGGATCCCTCCACCTGGTTCTCGAGGTGCTTCGGGTTGATGATCGCTCCGCACTCGAAGGCAGCAACTACGTGGATGATCGCCACGTCACCGCGCGCACCAATGGCAACCTCGGCACAGGTCGCGATGTAGCCACCCTTCTCATAGCCGACAGCGAGGCCGGAACCACGATTCGGAAGGCGCGACCTTTCGATCCAGCCGAAGGCGTCCGCGGCGGCCTCCAAGACCGCCCGCATGCGGTCGTCCGTCAGGTTCTTCAGCCGGAACTCGAGGGGGTCGAGGCCCACCGCCTCGGCGAGTTCGTCCATGTGGGTCTCTCGGGCAAAATGGTTCGCCGTGGCCGCCAACCCGCGGTACGAGCCTTGTCGCAGGGGGTATTCGGTGCGGTGAAACTCGATCCGCCGGTTCGGAACTTCGTAGCGCGTGTCGATCCCCGAGCCGCCGGAGTTGTAGTTGTGGAACTCCCAGGCTGTCAGCGTGCCGTCGGCGCGTACGCCGCTGGCAACGTCGATCACGCCGGCCGGGCGGAAGTAGGCCCAGGTGAACTCCTCCTGGCGCGTCCACACGAGCTTCACGGGGCGGCCGGCAGCTCTCGCCAGCCGCGCCGCCTCGACCGCGGCTTCGCCGGTGTGCTTGCCGCCGTAGCCCGACCCGGTGTCGGGCATGATGACCCGTACCCGTTCCTCCGGCACGCGGAAAGCCTGCGCCAACTCGCTTCGTACACCGAAGGGTCGCTGCGTTCCGGTCCAGACGGTGAGCTTGTCGTCTTCCCAGCTGGCGACTGCGGCGCGCGGTTCCAAGGGAGCGTGGGCGATGTAGGCAACCGTATAGGTCGCTTCAAGCGCGCTGTCGGCGGCCTCCATCCCCTCTTCCATGGAGCCAGCTGTTCGCGCCGACGAGCGGCCCCGGCCGCCCCCCTGCTCCTCGCTGGCGGTGCGCCTGAGGTAATCGTAAAGCTCCCGACCACCGATCTCGGAGGACGGGAGCCACTCTGTCCGGATGGCCGCAATCGCGGCGAAGGCTTCCTCGTCCGTGGCCGCCGTAACCCCGACGAAGTCGCCATCCTGGACGACGGTGACACCGGGGAGTTCGGCGGCTGCCGACGTGTCGATCGAAACCACGGTCGCATTGAACGACGCTGGGCGCAGCACCTTGCCAAAGAGCATGTCGGGAACTTCGATGTCGGAGGGATACTCGTGCGCCCCGGTGACGAACGCATGACCATCCACTTTGGGCACCGACGTGCCTGCCACCTTCCATTCCTCCGGACCGGAGAGTGGATCGTCCTCGGAGACCGTTCGCACGAGCTCTCGCCCTTCGGCGAGCTCGCCGATGCCGACGGTGCGCCCTGTCGTGCCATCGATGACGCGCCCGTCCTCGATCGTCAGGCTGGCCCGATCAACGCTCCACTCAGCGGCCGCCAGATCCAACAGGAACTCGCGCGCCGCCACCGCGACTCGCCGCAGCTGCAGCGACATAACAGGCGTCGTGCGGCTCCCGAAGGTCCCGGCATCATAGGGGGTCAGGTCGGTATCGCCCATGACCATCGAGATCGCCGAAAGCGAAACCTTCAGCTCCTCGGCGACAACTTGAGTCAGCGACGTGCGGATATTCTGACCCACCTCGACCTTGCCCGTGAGAATGGTTACTCCACCGTCGGCGCCGATGTGCAGCCACGAGCGGATGTCGCTCGGTGCCTGCCTGCCGCCCCGCCCTCGGCCGCCACCGGATTCTTGCAGTCCGGTGGCGTCTTTGAAGACCAGGGCGATCGCCAAACCTCCGCCGAGTACGCGGAAGAAGTCACGGCGATCGAATCCGAAGCTGTAGGCGGGACCCTCGTGCTGCTCATAGCGTTCGGGGGCATCATGCGGTTGATCTTCGACGGGCGCGTGTTTGCAGTCTGCCTGCGGACGGGATCCCGGCACCCTCATCGGCCTGCCTCGGGTTTTTCGCTTCTCGTCACCGTCACACCGAGGCTCGTCGCCCGCGCCGCTTTCGAGTGACCGGAACCCGGGCTCGTGGTCTCCGAAACCCGCCGGATCGCCGCAACGATGCGACGGTAGATCCCGCAACGGCAGATGTTGCCGTCCATATGGCGCACGATTTCCGCTTCGCCGGGGTCGGGATTGCGCCGCAACAGCGCGGCGGCCGCCATGATCATCCCCGACGTGCAGTAGCCGCACTGCAGCGCATCTTCTTCCAGGAATGCCTCCTGCAGCGGGTGCAGCAGACCGTCCTCGGCGAGTCCCTCGATCGTCATGATCTGCTTGCCGGCGACGGCGGAAAGCACGGTGATGCACGAGCGCCGCAGCACGCCGTCGACCAATACCGTGCAGGCACCGCACTCGCCCTCACCGCAGCCGTATTTGCTGCCGGTAAGGCCAAGGTCGTCTCGAAGAACCCACAGGAGGCTCCGATTCGGATCGTTCTCGACCGCATGGATGACGCCGTTGACTTCGATTTCCACGGCGCGGCGGATCGCTGCCGGATGCTTCATGGTGGCGCTCATAACCGCATCAATCTATC